>OFFL01000019.1_pt1 | contig 162481 bp, 127 predicted proteins | sample 1521391 | NCBI WGS metagenome assembly OFFL01 (sample SAMEA3504082, study PRJEB24116) | mouse gut metagenome | biome: mouse gut; feature: mouse-associated habitat; material: faeces | place: Denmark | collected 2011
CCTCCCATATTATAACCGGTTTGCCGGACGCATATGGCCGCGGCCGTATCATCGGCGACTACAGAAGAGTTGCCCTGTACGGTATCGACAGGCTGATCCAGGATAAGGAGGAGCAGAAGGCTTCCACCGGTCGCGTGATGACCGATGACGTAATCCGTCTGCGCGAGGAGATTTCCGAGCAGATCGTGGCCCTGAAGCTGATGAAGGAGATGGCCGCTTCCTATGGCTGCGATATCTCCAAGCCCGCTGCCAATGTGCAGGAGGCAATTCAGTGGACCTACTTCGGATATCTGTGCGCAGTAAAGGAGCAGAACGGTGCGGCTATGTCCCTGGGGCGTACCTCCACCTTCATCGACTGCTACGCAGAGAGAGACCTGAAGAACGGCGTGTTCACCGAGGAGCAGATTCAGGAGTTCATTGACCACTTCATCATGAAGCTGCGTCTGATTAAGTTTGCCCGTACACCCGAGTACAACCAGATTTTCGCAGGCGATCCCGTATGGGTAACCGAGTCTCTGGCCGGTGTGGGCGTAGATGGCCGTCACATGGTTACCAGGATGAGTTTCCGTTATCTGCAGACCCTGTACAACCTGGGCGCTTCACCCGAGCCCAACCTGACTGTACTGTGGTCCACTAGGCTGCCTGAAGGCTTTAAGCGCTTCTGCGCCAAGACCTCTATCAGCACATCTTCCATCCAGTATGAGAACGATGATCTGATGAGAGTAACTCATGGCGATGACTACGGCATTGCCTGCTGCGTATCTTCCATGAGAATCGGCAAGGAGATGCAGTTCTTCGGCGCCCGCGCCAATGTGGCCAAGTGCCTGCTGTACGCTCTGAACGGCGGTGTGGACGAAGTTACCAAGAAGCAGATTGGACCCAAATACCGCCCTGTGGTCGGCGATGTTCTGGACTTTGACGATGTATACAGCAAGTTTATCGACATGCTGGAGTGGCAGGCAGATGTGTATGTAAACACTCTGAATATCATTCACTATATGCACGACAAATACTGCTATGAGAGAGCCGAGATGGCTCTGCATGACAGAGATGTAAAAAGATACTTTGCTACCGGTGTGGCCGGCCTGTCCATCGTGGCAGACTCCCTGTCCGCCATCAAGTATGCCAAGGTTGAAGTTGTCCGCGATGAGGACGGTATCATCGTCGACTTCAAGACCACCGGCGACTTCCCGAAGTATGGTAACGATGATGACCGCGTTGACAGTATTGCCCAGGATGTGGTTCATAAGTTCATGACCGCTATCAGAAGGCATCACACCTACAGAGATGGATTCCCTACCACTTCCATCCTGACCATCACTTCCAATGTTACTTACGGCAAGGCAACCGGCAACACCCCCGATGGACGCAGAAAAGGACAGCCTTTTGCTCCCGGTGCTAACCCGATGCATGGCCGTGACACCCATGGCGCAGTGGCTTCCCTGGCAGACAATCTTCCTATATGGGAGGAGATTCAGAAACGCACCAACATTAAAATCAACTGGGATGTGACGGCATCCAAACAGTATGTGGATGTCATGAAACTGCGGGTGGGCGCAGGCGGCGGGAAACTCCCGGATATCATGTTCCTGCCCAATGGCCTGAACCTGGCTGAACTGGGAGGAGAGGGTACCATCCTGCCCCTGGAAGACTACATTGCCAACTGTGAGAATATCCAGAAAGCATATGAGCAGTTTCCCAATGTAAAGGCGCTTACATCTGCGGACGGACATATTTATTCCGTGAACACTTTAAATGAGAGCGCGTATTTCGCTCCTTATAGCCTGGTTATCCGCAAGGACTGGCTGGACCGCCTGAATCTGGAGGTGCCGGAGACCATTGACGACTGGATGACGGTACTGAGGGCTTTCCGTGATCAGGACGCCAACGGCAATGGGGACAGCAGCGATGAAGTTCCCTTCTCTGCAGGCGGCCATGCCTGGTATACCACATATTGGGCCAATGCCTGGGGACTGCATCTGTTCCAGTCCGACGGCTGGTATCCGGATGAGAACGGCCAGATGCAGTACGAGTTTATCAGTGATGAGGCCAAGGAGTTTTACACCTGGCTGAATTCGTTCTATGAGGAGAAGCTGCTGGACGAGGAGTTCCTGACTCTGGGGGACGAAAACAAATTGTTTGAGAAAGTGGCCCGGGACGAGGTGGGCGCGTTTACCGCATATCCATCCCGCATTGCCACACTGGAAGCGGCGCTGGCCTCCAACGGCGTGGAAGGCGCGGAACTGATTCCCGTAATTCCGCCCCAGGGTCCCTATGCCAGAATGACCGAGGTAGTGGGAGACATGACCGTGAACGGGTATGTGGTGACCAAAGACTGTAAACATCCCGATGTGGCGGTAGCCCTTATGGACTTCATGATGAGCGAAGAGGGAAAAGAACTGATGAACTTCGGCATCGAAGGCGACACCTATGTGAAGGAAAATGACGGGACTTACAGCTTTACAGAGAAAGTGACCAACAATCCCGACGGCCTTTCCGCCAGCGAAGTTCTGAGTTCCTATGGCTGCCAGCTGGGACTCTGCTATATGAAGTCCGACAAGCGGGAGCAGGCCATGCTGTTCAGCTATCCGGAGGATCTGCAGCAGAAGATCATTGATGTGACGGATGCCACCAGGCCCTATATGGTGCCGGGCATGACATTACCGCCCGCCACCGAGGAGGAGAGTGATTCCATCAGCGGCCTTTCGGGAGACCTGGCCACCTACATCTGGGAGATGACGGGCAAGTTTACCGTAGGCACTGCCGACATGGAAGCGGAGGGGGACAATTATGTGTCCTATGTAAAGCAGCTGGACGTGGAAAAGATACTGGCCGTAAAGCAGGCCCAGTATGACAGACTTGTGTCCCAGCAGTAAGGAAAAGAAAGGGCCGGCTGTTGTCTGCCGGTCCTTTTCATAGGAAAAAAGTGTTTGTAGGGAACAGGCGGAACTAAAATAGAAAGGAGAAGGTTTCTTTGGAAGGAAAAGCAATGAAAAAACAAAAGCAGCCTTTAAAGAAGCGGGCGGCGGCGTGGGGGAAACGACTGCTGAAAAACATTAAGAGAGATAAGGCTCTGCTTCTAATCATCCTGCCGGTGGTGATACACTATCTGGTGTTTGTCTATTATCCCATGTATGGGAACATCATCGCTTTTAAAAAATATTCGGCAGTAAAAGGCATTATGGGCAGCGAATGGGTAGGGCTCAGATATTTCATACAGTTTTTTAATTCCCCTTATTTTACCAGAGTGCTGAAAAACACGCTTCTAATCAGCGTTTATAGCATCCTGTGGGGATTTCCCATCCCCATTATATTTGCCCTGATGACCAACGACTTAAAACATGGGGCATATAAGAGGATGGTGCAGGCAGTAAGTTATATCCCCTATTTTATCTCCACGGTTATCATCTGCGGTATGTTGGTGAATTTCCTCTCCCCCAGCTCCGGCATCATCAATTCCGTGATCAAGGCATTTGGAGGAGAACCCATCAATTTCCTCATGGATCCAAAATGGTTCCGGACAGTGTTTATTGCCAGCGGCGTCTGGCAGGGATTCGGATGGTCGGCCATCGTCTATCTGGCGGCGCTGACAGGAGTCAGCCAGGATCTGTATGAGGCCGCGAAGGTGGACGGGGCCAGCAAGCTGCAGCAGGTGTTCCATATATCCATTCCCTGCATCCTGCCCACCGTGATCGTCACTTTCATCATGCAGATCGGTACCCTGATGAGCGTGGGATATGAGAAGATCATCCTGCTGTATAATCCCGTCACTCTGGATGTGGCAGACGTGATCTCCTCGTATACATACAGGACGGGCCTGGTGGAGGGCAATTACAGTTTCGGATCGGCGGTGGGGCTGTTTAACTCTGCCATCAATCTGCTGCTGGTGATCTTTGCCAACAAGCTGAGCAGAAAGGTTTCGGAGGTGTCTCTATGGTGACTTGGAAAAAGAAAACAGCGCAGTTTCGCCCAAAGCGCCGCAGAATGTCCCCGGGGGACAGGATTTTTACATCCTGCAATTATGTATTCTGCTTTCTGGCGGCCTGCGTCACATTGTATCCGTTGATCTATGTGTTCAGTATGTCCATCAGCGCACCGGAGGCGGTTGTATCCAATCTGGTGAAGCTGCTGCCCAAAGGCTTTTCCCTGAAAGCCTACGAGATGGTATTCCGCAACAAGGAAGTCTGGCGTTCCTATTATAACACCATATGGTACACTGTGGTGGGCACGGCCATCAGCACCCTTCTTACCATGATGGCGGCCTATCCCCTGTCCAGGAGGCAGTTCTTTCTGCGCAGACAACTCTCCTTCTTTTTTACCCTCTCCATGTTTTTTTCGGGGACGTTGGTGCCCATGTATCTGTTGATCAACAGAATCGGACTTTATAATACGCGCTGGGCCATTGTGCTGCCCACGGGGGCCGCGGCCTACTATATCATTATGACCAGAACTTTTCTGTCCACCATTCCCGACAGCCTGTATGAATCGGCCAAGATAGACGGCGCTTCGGAGTGGACCATCCTTCGGAAGATATTTATTCCCCTGTCCATGCCCATTATGTCGGTATTGATTATCTACTATGCGGTACATCAGTGGAATGGCTATTTCAACGCCATGATCTATCTGCCCGGGCGCAAGGACCTGCAGCCCCTCCAGGTGTTTCTGATGAAAATTCTGATCAACAACGAGAGTGTGGGCGGAGAAGTGGCCGGCTCGGCCACCATGAGTATGATCAGCCTGCAGCTGAAATATGTGGTTATCGTGGTGGCGCTGGTTCCCATACTGTGCGTGTACCCTTTCCTGCAAAAGTACTTTATCAAGGGCATGATGATCGGAGCTGTAAAAGAATAAAAGCGGCTGGAGCGATTCCCCGAAGAAATTCAGGAGCAGGAGGTATTAATATGAGTAAACGGCAGTTTTCCATGCAGGTCTATTGGGATCATAAGGCGGCGCAGCTTGTGCCCGGTCTGCGGTTCGGACAGTGCGGTCTGGATTTTGATGCCTGGCAGAGGAGGACCCGGGAAAAGCTTATGGAGCTGATGGGGAAATATCCGGAGAGGGTTCCTTTAGAAGCGGAGGTGGAGTATTCCGTGGAGGAACGGGATTTTACCCGGGAACGGGTAGTCTTCGACACGGAGGAGTTCATGTCGGTGCCCTGCCAGGTACTGATTCCCAAGCATTTTAAAAAGGATCATTCTCAGCCGGCTATTTTGTGCGTCCACGGCCATGGCAGCTTCGGAAAGGATCCGGTGGCAGGACTGGTGTCCACGCCGGAGCATCAAGTGGATATCGATCTGATGAATTATGATTACGGGGCACAGATGGCCCGGAAAGGATATCTGACCCTGATGCCGGATCTGCGGGGCTTTGGAGAGCGCCGGGACGGGGACGATTATCTGGGAAGAGATACCTGCAATGTGAACTTTTTAAAGGGCGGGATCATGGGGCTGTACCCGCTGATGCTGAATATCTGGGATATGAAATGCTGTGTGGACTACCTGTGCACAAGGCCGGAGGTGGATCCGGACCGGATCGGCATGATGGGCATGAGCCAGGGGGGCACCATCACGGCCTTTACGGCAGCGGTGGAGCCCCGGATCCGGGCGGCGGATGTGATTGCCTATATCAATCCCTTTGCCTCCTTCGGGGTGCACCGGGGGAACTTTTGCGGCTCCCAGATTCTGCCGGAGATCTTCAAATGGATGGATACGGACGATGTGGGAGGACTGATCGCTCCCCGGCATCTGATGCTGGAGATGGGAACCGCGGACACCTGCTTTTACTTCCAGGATATGTGGAAGGGATATCTGCATGTGAAGGAGATCTACGAGGCGGCGGGAGCGGCGGACAGGCTCTGGACAGACATCCATGAGGGCAGCCACGCCTTCGGCGGCAGGCAGGCGGAAGCCTTTTTCGGAGAGGCATTGAAGAAGCGCTGAGGGGTAAGCAGGCCCGGACACAGGGCGCATACCATAACGCAAAGGGGTATATTTTGAAAAAACGAAAAGGTATATTATCAAAAACAGATTGGAAAGGATTGAGAAAATGAAAGAATATGTTTTGGTTGGCTCCGGCGGGAGAGGATACTGGATGTATGCCTCTGCCATTGCAGAGCGGTATAATGATGTGGCCCATCTGGCGGGAATCATGGACGTGAATCAAAAAAGGGCGGAATACGTGGAGAGCCTGATTCCCTATGAGGTTCCCGTTTTCACGGATTTTGACCAGATGATGGATCAGGTGAAGCCGGACTGCGCCATTGTGACAACGGTGGACCGGTATCACAGCGAATATGTGGTGAAGGCTCTGGACAGAGGGGTGGAGGTGATCTGCGAGAAGCCCATGACCATGGATGAGGTTAAATGCAATGACATTCTGGATGCGGAGGAGCGCAATGGACGAAAGATTACGGTGACCTTCAACTGCCGGTATATGCCTCTGATTACCAGGCTCAAGGAGCTGATGGAGCAGAATGTGGTGGGGGATGTGCTGAACGTGCACTTTGAATGGATGCTGGATACGGTCCACGGGGCAGATTACTTCCGCAGATGGCACAGGAAGCTGGATAACTGCGGCGGCCTGCTGGTACATAAGTCCACTCATCATTTTGATATTATCAACTGGCTCATCGGCCAGGATCCGGAGGAGGTGTACGCTAACGCATCTCTCCGGTTCTACGGCGCCGCCGGGGAAAGGCGGGGAGAGAGGTGCTGTACCTGCCCTTATGCCGGAGAGTGTGAATATGTTTACCGGGACAGTCAGGTGCCCTGGGTAAAAGAGATGTACTATGACTGTGAGGATGAGGACGGATATTATCGTGACAGGTGTGTATTTGCGGAGGAAATCGACATCTACGACACTATGTCTCTGGCCGTAAAATACCGTCAGGGAGCGCTGATGACCTACTCACTTGTGGCTCATGCCCCTTATGAAGGCTGGAAGGTTTCCATCAGCGGCACCAAGGGAAGGCTGGAGGCCTGTGAGTTTGACACAGGAACCCAGGCCTGCGACGACTGCTTCCATATTAAATTCTTTGACAGAAAGGGCGGAACCATGACCTATGATCTGAAAAAGGAGACGGGAAGCCACGGCGGCGGAGACGAGAGACTTTTGCGGATGCTGTTTCGGGGGGATCTGCCGGATCCGCTGGGCCAGTTTGCAGGCTCCAGGGACGGCGCCATGTCTATCCTTATCGGCATAGCCGCCAACAAGAGCATTCAGGAGCACAGGCCCATAAATATAAATGATCTGGTATCTTTTGAGCGGTTTACATAGGCGTTAATTGTAAGAGGTGAAACGTCTGCGGAAAGCAGGCAGGGAGGTGTGACTTATATGAAGGCAACAAGCGTAGTAATTGCAGGGGCCGGAGGACGGGGAAGGATTACCTATGCCCCCTATGCGAAAAAATTCCCGGAGCAGATGCGTCTGATTGCAGCAGCAGACCGGATCCCGGAGAGACTGGAGGAGATGCGGCAGGAATATGGGCTGGAGCAGGACAAATGCTTTTCCTCGGTGGAGGAAATGTTTGCACAGCCCAGGCTGGCAGACATGGCCTTTATCTGCACCCAGGATGCGGATCATGTGCGGCATGCCTGCCTGGCCCTGGACAAGGGATATGATGTTCTGCTGGAAAAACCGGTGTCCGCGGACATTGCCCAGTGCAGACAGCTGCTTGACAAGGCAGAGAAGCTGGGCAGAAGCGTCACCGTGTGCCATGTGCTTCGCTATGCCCCCTTTTATCAAAAGCTTAAGAGCCTGCTGGAGGAGGGGACTTTGGGAGAGATTATTTCCATCCAGGCCTCCGAAAACGTGGGCTACTGGCATCAGGCCCACAGCTTTGTCCGGGGCAATTGGAGAAGGAGCGGGGACACCAGTCCTATGATTCTGGCCAAATGCTGCCATGATATGGATCTGCTGGTGTGGCTTACGGGTAGCCGGTGCCGCCGGATATCTTCCATGGGCGGTCTGTCCTTTTTCCGGCAGGAGAACGCGCCTCAGGGAGCGCCCGATTACTGCATGGAGGGCTGTCCGGTGAAGGATCAGTGTCCCTATGATGCGGAAAAAATCTATGTGACGGATACCCTTACGGGCTATGATACCAACGGGGCGGGATGGATGCAGAGGGCAGTCTATGGAGGAACGGACCGGGAGGGGCTCAGGGCTGCGCTTGGCACCAGCCCCTACGGCAGATGTGTGTTCCGCTGCGATAATGACGTGGTGGACAACCAGTCTGTGACCATGGAGATGGAAAGCGGCGTCACTATAAGCTTTCATATGTGCGGGCTGAATCAGCGCAATTACAGAACGATCCACATTATGGGGACCGGGGGAGACATCAGCGGAGATCTGGAGGAGGAGACGCTGGTGCTGAACCGTTTCGGAAAAGAACCGGAGGTGATCCGGATGAATGTGGAGGAAACCATCTCCGGACACGGCGGCGGGGATTACCGCATGCTGGCGGATATGTTCCGGGCCAGAAGTCAGGGCCAGGGCACCTTGACCTCTCTGCGCCAGTCCCTGGAAAGCCATTATATGGCCATGGCGGCGGAGAGCTCCCGGCTGGCAGGCGGAAGGCTGGTGGATGTGGATGAGTTTGTCAGGGGTTTTTAACAGGGACCGCCTCTGCATCCTGGGGGCCGAATGTCTGAAGGCCATTTACACGGCGCTGACTACAGGAGTGTTCCTTACGGGCTTTCTGCTGAACGCAGGCCTGGATCAGGCGGAGCTTGGAATGGTCACCAGTCTGCCGCTTATAGCGGGGATTTTGTATCCGCTGTCCCCGCTTCTGCTGGAACGGTTTCGAAAGAGAAAACCGGTGCTGGGAATCGCCAGGCTTATCTTTCACAGCCTGGTGATTTTGTGTGTGACCCTGCTGCCCGGGCGAGTGGACGACGGTGCTCTGTTCTGGTGGATGGCGGCGGCTCTGCTTTTGGGGAACAGTTGCAACATTCTGGTGGCCAGCGGCTTTCCGGCGTGGCATATCGGTTTTCTGCCGGAGGAGATCCGGGGGAGGTTTTTTGCCATATCCGGTATCATAAACAGTGTATTCACCGCCCTGGCCTCCTTCGGAGCCAGCGTGCTGGCAGATGCGGCCAGAGAATCCGGCAATCAGATGTATTGGATGGGAGTCATACGGCATGGGGCCTTCGTCCTGGCAATCCTGGAGCTGCTTCTGCTTCTGCTGCCTCGGGAACCGGAATATCCGCAAAGCCGGGCAAAGGGCTGGAAGCTTTTGACTCTGCCCTTTGGGAACCGCAGATTCTGTCTCACCATGGTTCCGGTGTTTGCCTGGATGATGATTTCCACCATGACCCTGTATTCCGCCAACGCCTATCTGCTGGAGGAGGTGAAGGTAAGCTATGTGTTCCTCAGCGTCCTCCAGGCCATGAATATTGTGACCACGGCGGTGGTGATGCCCTTCTGGCACAGGCTGCTGCTTCGGACCTCCTGGCTTCGTGCCTTTCAGAAGGTATTTCTTTTGTTCCCGCTGTATCCGTTTCTGCACATGCTGGTTACGGGGCGGACCTATGTTTGGCTGCTTCCGATGACTTTGCTGGCCTATCAGACGATTCTTGCCGGGGGAACGCTTTATTTTAATAACATGGCGTATCTGTTTACCCCAAAAGAAGACAGGACGGCCTATCTGTCCTGGTATCTGATGCTGGTAAACGCAGGCTCTCTGTGCGGTCAGGGACTCAGCGCCCTGCTGTTGAAGCTGTGGCCGGAAAGCTGGAGGCTGGGAAATTTCAGCGTGGCGCCGGCACAGAGGATTCTGCTGCTTCAGGGGCTTTTGTCCGCCGGCTTCGGACTGTGGTTCGGCAAGGTGCTTTTAAAGAGGCTGGAGCAGAAAAAGGACAGCTGAGAGCTGTGGCTTTTAAACGGCATGACAAAAAATGCGTAAGAAAAAGATACAAAACAGCAAAACCGAAGGAAATTCAGGGAGGGCGGAAAGGCAGAAAATGGAACAAACTTTATTTATAAACGGGAAAATCATACTGCAGGACAGGATTCTGGAGCAGGGAAGCCTGCTGGCGGCAGACGGCAGGATCAAAGAAATCCGGGACAGTACAGGAGAGAAGTCCTCCTGCCGGGTGGTGGATCTGCAGGGAAATTATCTGGCTCCCGGCTTTGTGGACATTCATGTGCACGGAGGCGGAGGCGGTGATTTCATGGACGGGGAGAGGGATAGCTGGGATCAGGCGCTGAGGACCCATCTGCGTCACGGCACCACCTCCCTGTGTCCCACCACCCTGACGGCCTCGCCGGGGGAGATGGAGAGGGTATTCGCCCTTTACAGAGAACTGGAAAGGGAAGAGAGCCGCTGTCTGCCCCGGCTGCTGGGCGTGCATATGGAGGGTCCTTACATTGCGGAGAGCATGAAGGGGGCTCAGAATGCGGATTTTATCAAGAGGCCGGAGAGGGAGCTGACGGAATGGCTGCTGGAAAAGGGCGCCGGAGCGCTTCGGATTCTGACTATGGCGCCGGAGCTGGAGGGAGCCCGGGAGGCGGCCCGGGCGTTCCGGGAAGCCGGAGTGCTGCTGTCGGTGGGCCACAGCGACGCAAGGCTGGAGGCGGTGGAGCAGGCGGCAGAGGACGGTTACACTATGGCAACCCACCTCTATTCCAGCATGTCCACCATTATCCGGGAAAACGGCATGCGCCGGCCCGGAGCGCTGGAGGCGTCCCTGCTTTTGGATGAGCTGGACGTGGAGGTGATCGCGGACGGAATGCATCTGCCCATATCGCTTTTGAAGCTGATTCTGAAGACGAAGGGGCCGGAGCGGATGATTCTGGTGACGGACGCCATGCGGGCTGCCGGAATGGAGCCGGGACATTATAAGCTGGGAAGCCTGAGGGAGGGCCAGACTGTCTGGTCCGACGGACAGATTGCCAGGATGCCCGACGGTATTTCCTTTGCGGGAAGCGTGGCCACCGCAGACAGATTGATCCGGGTGATGTACCGGGAGGCCGGTGTGCCTCTGGGGCAGGCAGTGAACATGATGACTCGCAATCCGGCCCGGGCCCTGGGGGAGAAAGAAATCGGTGTCTTGGAGCCCGGGAAAAAGGCGGATCTGGTGGTATTCGACGAACAAATCCGGATCAAAAGCGTGTATCGGGAGGGAGTAAAACAGCGCTTTTTATAAAAATCGAAACAGCTGGACAGACCTGTATTATGGTCTGTCCGGCGTTTTTTTTGCTGTCGGTCTAAAGTATTTTCTCCCTTTGCCGATAATTTAATTAACAAAAGAGAATGATTATATGGCAGAGACAATAAGGAAGGAGGGATCCTGAATGCGTATTGAAGCATATACTCAGGTACAGCAGGTGTACCAGCCCCAAAAGGCTGACAGGAGTCAACACAGCAGCAGCGTATCCCAGGCAGATCAGTTGCAGATCAGCAGCTTTGGAAGAGACATCCAGGCGGCCAAGGCGGCAGTGGCGGAGAGCCCTGACATCAGGGAAGAGCTGACAGCTCCCATCAAGGCCCGGGTTCAGAACGGTACGTACAGTGTGGAAACAAGCGCCTTTGCAGCCAGGCTGATACAAAAATATGAAGAAATGAGGTAGAAAGTCCCGTGGCTAGTTTAATGGAGAACCTGATCGAAATTCTGGGTCAGGAAAGCAGTGAATATGAGGGACTTTTGGAATTATCTCAAAAAAAGACGCCGATCATCGTAAGCGGCGATTTGGAAGAATTGCAAAAGATCACGGATGATGAACAGGAAGTGGTGAGCAGGATCAATCGTCTGGAAAAAAAGAGGATGGAGGTCACTGCGGATATCGCTAATGTGTTGAACAAGGATGTGGAAAACCTGAAGCTTGTAAACCTGATCGAAATGCTGGCTGGCAGGCCAAAGGAACAGGCCCAGCTGGCGGAGACTCATGACAGACTGCAGACTTCTGTGAGAGGTCTGCAGCGCATCAATGAGCAGAACAGGGAACTGCTGACAAACGCGTTGGAGATGGTGGAGTTTGAAATGAATTTGATCCATGCTTCGAAAGCGGCGCCGGCTACGGCAAATTACACGAAAACCGCTTATAATACCGGCGATACCATGGGAGTGGTCAGCAGAGAATTTGACGCAAAACAGTAACCACAGGACTCGGTCCCAAAGACGATTGCCTGAGGACCGCAGGCCTTGTAGAATGCAGAGGTGATTATTATGCCATTAATGGGAAGTTTATATGTCGGAGCATCCGGGTTACAGACAGGACAAAATGCGCTGAACACCACAGCGCATAATCTTTCTAATATCGACACCAAGGGCTATACGAGACAGCAGGTACAGCAGTCCAGTAAAAGCTATCTTACACTATCAATTGATGTCAATTCGGTCAATAATAAGCAGGTCGGTCTGGGTGTCACATATTCACGGGCAAAACAGGTAAGAGATTATTTTCTGGATAAGACATACCGCAGGGAATCCGGCCGCAGTATGTTTTATGAAGTGTCCACCGAGGTGATGGAAGAGGTGGAGAGTCAGCTGGGAGAGCTGCACGGCGAGGCTTTTCAGGGCACCATGTCGGATTTCTGGACTGCCATCCAGGAATTGACGAAGGACCCGGCCAGCTCTGTGACCCAGGGACTTTTGGTGCAGAGGGCGTCGGAGCTGGTGCAGAGAGCGGGAGCCATTTACAGCGGACTGTCCTCCTACCAGGACAATCTGAACCAGCAGATCATACAGCAGGTGGATAAAATTAATAAATACGGCAAACAGCTGTTGATCTTGAACGATCAGATCAGCGCCATTGAAGCAGGCGGCATTGAGAAGGCCAACGACATGCGGGACGCCAGAAATCAGATCCTGGATGAGCTGGCGGAGCTGACCGACATGACCTGGAAGGAGGACATGTACGGCAGGGTGTCCGTTCAGATCGAGGGCGTGGACTTTGTAAAGGGCGGAAACTGCTTTGAAATGGGATTGGACATCGATCCCACCAACGGATTTGTTACTCCCTTCTGGCCCCAGAACGCTTCATACAGAACGCTGGCCAACGGCACGAGAGAGTATATCATAGACGGCGCAGAGGTATTTGATCTGGACAGAGAAATCTCATCGGAGCTGAACACGGACATCGGCGGACTGAAAGCCATGCTTCATGCCAGAGGGGATCATCGTGCGGATTACACGGATATAGAGAATGATTATGACAGCATTTCCCAGTCGGTAGTCATGAACGTCCAGGCGGAATTTGACCAGATGATACATCATATGGTCACTAAAATAAACGATATTTTGGCCAAGGCGGCCGGAGTGGTTACCGGAGATCTGACGCTGGCGGACGGCACAGTGCTCAAGGATGCCAGCTACTGTGAGGTGGACGAGGACGGCTACATGCGCCAGGCGGACGGCAGCCCCATCCAGATGTTTTCCAAGATCACTACGGACGCATATCGCAAGGTCACGGGCCAGGACGGCAAGGAATACTGGGTTTACAACGAAGAGGACGCGGCGGTGCCGGATTCCCTCTACACATTGAAGAACCTGCAGGTCAATCCGGAATTGATGCAGAAGCCCTCCATGCTGGGCTTTCGGCTGAAGGATGGCTCCGAGGATAAGGCTACGGCGGATGCCCTGAAGGATGCATTTACCGAGGAGGCCTACACATTGAACCCCAATGTGAAAAAGAAGACCACCTTTATCGATTATTACACGGATCTGGTTTCTCAGATTGCCAATTCCGCTTATGCGTTCCGGGATATTTATGTGAATCAGCAGGATACCGTGGAATCTGTGGACAACGCCAGACAGCAGGTGGTGGGCGTATCCTCCGACGAGGAGCTGTCCAATATGATCCGGTTCCAGAATGCATATAACGCATCCAGCCGCTATATCAACGTGATCAGCGAGATGCTGGAGCATATCATCAGTACACTAGGCGTATAAGGAGGCGTATTCATGCCATCACAATTTTTTGGTTTAAATATTGCATACACAGGTCTGCTGGCCAGCAACGCGGCGCTGAATACCACTTCCAATAATATTGCCAATGTGCATACGGAAGGGTACAGCAGACAGCAGGTAACCCAGCAGGCATCCAATGCCCTGCGGGTATTTCAGACATACGGCTGCGCCGGAGCAGGCGTGGAGACCCTTTCCATCGAACGGGTCAGAGATGAATTTTATGACGGCAGATACTGGGACAACAACGCCAAGGTTGGCGAGTATGGCCAAAAGTATTATTACATGCAGCAGATTGAGAGTTATTTTGACGATAACGGAAAAAACGCCGGTTTCAAAACCGTGTTTAACCAGTTTATCACCACAGGTCTTCAGGAGCTTATGAAGGATCCCAACGACCCTACCAAGAAGTCCCAGTTTGTGGGATATGCGGGAGCGCTGGCAGAGTATTTCAACAGTGTGGCAGGAAATCTGGAGAAGGTCCAGAAGGATGCGAACCAGGAGATCAAGGTCAAGATCGATGAGATCAATTCCCTGGCGGGAGAGATCGCTACCCTGAACAAACAGATCAATACCATTGAGCTGTCGGGGATGAAGGCCAACGAGCTTCGCGACAGAAGGGCGCTTTTGCTGGATCAGCTGTCGGAGATCGTGAACGTGGAGGTAAAGGAGATCCCCGTGGTGGACCGGAATAATCCGGACAGGGAGACGGGGGCCAACCGTTTTATTGTCAGGATCGCCGGAGGGCAGGTGCTGGTAGACGACAGCGATTATAACGAGCTGGAGTGCGTCAGCAGGGAGCCCTATGAGAAAGTGCACCAGACGGATATCGATGGTCTGTACGATGTCTACTGGAAGGACGGACAGAAGTTTAATCTCTATAACGGCGCTTTGGGCGGAGCCCTGAAAGGCCTGGTGGAGTTGCGGGACGGCAACAACGGAGAGAATTTCTCCGGCAAGGTCACCGGCGTGGGGATGGATGCCAACGGTCATGACACGGTGACCGTGGAAGTGGGTAAGGATTTCCTCACCGATTTGAATAAATGTAATCTGACAGATCAGGGCGGTGTAATTAACCTGGGAAATCAGGAATTCTATTTTGACTCCTGGGAGTACAGCGTTACCTATGACGATAACGGAAAAGCTGTCTACTCATATACCTTTACCCTGTCGGACAGCGAAAAGAATGATTCCCGGGTTACCAATGACCGGATCGGCAAGCTGGCAAGCGTGGGAGAGAGTCTGTCGTATCAGGGCGTTCCCTACTACATGAGCCAGATGAATGAGTGGATGAGGACCTTTTCTCAGAAGCTGAATGATATCTTTACCAGCGGCTTTGCCTCAGACGGCCAAAAGGGAGTCATGATGTTTACCTCCGGTTTGGCCTCCACGGACGGACAGTATGAGTTTCCGTCAGGCGGGCGCTATGACCTGTATACCTATGAGGCCTATCAGGCTCAGGTGGAGGAGCTGAAAAAGAAAAATCTCCAGCCCAGGGTGGATCAGCTGAAGGCGGATTACCTGGCGGCGAATCCCGGCGCTACGGAAGAGGAAGCTCTGGAAGCGGCCTGGAATGCCATCACTCCGGCGGAAGAGGCGGCGGCTCTCGCGCAGGCCAAGGCGGATGCGAAGCTTACCATCAAACCCGGAGACGACACCTATTTTCAGATGACCGCTAAAAATGTGGAGATTCTGGACGCTCTGGAAATGGATCCCTCCAGACTGGCCACCCGGTATGATGCGGCGGACGGCGTGGAGCAGAACGATCTTTTGGAGGATGTAAAGGACCTGGCCACAGACAGAGATAAAATGTGCTTCAGGGGAAGCTCCGCATCGGAATTTCTGCAGTGTATTCTGGGAGATGTGGCACTGAATGCCCAGAGGGCCAATATTTTTTATCAGAGCTTCCGGGATATCGCCGGCACCATCGACACCCAGAGAATTTCTATTTCGGGAGTGGACGAGGACGAGGAGGCCGTGAATCTGGTAAAATATCAGAACGGATACAATCTGGCCTCCAAGATGATACAGACATTGACGGAAGTATATGACAGATTAATTCTGCAGACGGGAGTATAGAGTGAGAAGAATTGACTGTTTGTGCTGCCGAAAGGGAGCAGAGAGGTAAAAATATGAGAATTACAAATAAAATCATGCAGCGCAATAACCTGTCCAATATCAATACCAACAAGATATATCAGGACAAACTGAGTACCCAGATGTCTACTCAGAAAAAGATCAACCGGCCCTCTGACGATCCGGTGATTGCCATCCGCGCTTTGCGTCTGCGCAGCAATGTCACTGAAATCACACAGTACTACAGCAAAAATATTCCCGATGCGGAGAGCTGGCTGGATGTGACCGAAAAAGCGCTGGATAACCTGTCTCAGGTCATGAAAAAGATGATCGAGCAGTGCACCAAGGGTTCCACCGGTTCCCTGAAGACGGAGGACCGCAAGATTATTCTGGAGCAGATGCAGGCCTTGGGAGACGAGGTATACGCTACAGGAGACGCGGATTACGCGGGCCGGTATGTATTTACAGGATACCGCACAGACACCTCCTTAAGCTTTGGAAAGGAGCATAACCAGAAATATACGCTTACGGAGCAGCTGGATATCAGCGCCATCGACTCCGTGACAAAGGTGGACACAGGGAAGCTTCTGGAGGTTAACTCGGCCAACTATATGACTACCAATGTGACAGAGAACGATATTTCTTCCGTGGAAACCCATCGGATCAGATTGGCCTACAATGACTGCCTGGCGGACGGCGCGCCCTCCATTCAGTTTCAGAGAAGAAAGAGCGATGATCCCACCAACCCGGATTACAATGTATATGAGACGGTTACCTGGGATACCTTAAACACAGATGCCGCCGGCAATCCCAAGACGCCGGAAATTAAAATCATGCATTCCTATGAGACCAACCCCAAGAACCCTTATGCCATGGCGGCGGACGATCCCAATGCGGTGATCTTTGTTCCCGAGACCGGGGAGCTGCTTTTGGGATCGAAGCGGTTCGAGGAGCTGATGGCCGTAAAGGACAACGAGGCCACCAAGGCCAACGAAGGAGAGATCCGTGTCACCTATCAGAAGGAGCACTGGGAATCCACGGACCTGCGGCCCGAGCATTATTTTTACTGTGAATCCGACCCGGATGATCCGGAGAAAAAGCTCACCTACAATGAATCCTATCTCACCGGAGAGGCAAAGCATCAGGAGATCGAATATGATGTGGGCTTCAACCAAAAGATTAAGGTGAATTCCACGGCGGACGAGTGTTTCCAGCATGGCATCGGCAGAGAGGTGGACGACCTGGTGTCCGCCATGCAGAGTGTGCTTGACCTGGAGGATCTGGAAAATAGTCTGAAGGGCTTGTTGAAGGATGCCGCAGGAGACGAGGCGGCCACTGCACAGCTGGAGAAGCAGCTGGCGGCAGTGGGGAAGGCTCTGACCTATGCCAAGGACAAGGAACAGAAAATGTTTGAGAGCGCTATCACGCAGTTCCAGGGCTATCGCGATGATGCGGGCTTAAGTATTACCAATTGCGGTAATATGAGCAGTAAGCTGGATCTGATCAAAAACCGTACCCAGGGCCAGAAGACTACCTTTGAGACGCTGAAAAGTGAAAATGAGGACGTAGATATCACGGAGGTAGCTATTTATCTGCAGAGCGCGGAGATGACCTATGAAGCGGCCCTGCTGGCCGCGGGCAAGGTGATGCAGGCCACATTGCTTAATTTCATCTGATGACAGGCGGCTCTCCAACAGGCTTATGCAGGTGGAGAGCCGTGCTTGTCACAGGGATACTTTGGTGAAAGGGGAAGAAAAATGAAAATCCGTACGAAGATTTTTGGAGAGATCGAAGTGGCTGATGACAAAATTATTACCTTTGAAAACGGCATTATCGGTTTTCCCCAACTGAAACAATTTGCATTGCTTCACGATGAGGAGAAGGGGACCGACACGGGAATCCGTTTCCTCCAGTCCGTGGAGGAGCCGGGGTTTGCCATGCCGGTAATGGATCCGCTTCTGGTAAAGCCGGATTATGATCCGGAGGTGAACGACGAGCTGCTGACCGGCGCTGGACATATTACGCCGGAAAATATTCTGGTGCTGGTGACCGTATCCGTGCCCAGCGATCTTACCAAGATGAGCGTGAATCTGCAGGGACCGTTTATTATCAATGTGGAAGAGCACAAGGCCTGTCAGGTGATCGTGGAAAACGGCAGATATCCGGTGAAGTATCCTATATATGAGGCTCTGAAAGCCGGAAAGGCAGGTGAGTAGGGTGCTGGCATTATCCAGAAAAAAAGCAGAGGCAATTATAATCAATAATAATATTGAAGTCACGATCCTGGAGGTAAAGGGGGATCAGGTGAAAATCGGTATCAGCGCACCAAAGGAAGTGCCTGTATACCGCAAGGAAGTATACCTGCAGATTCAGGAGGCAAACAGAGAGGCTGTCAGCGCAGACGGTATGGATGCATTGCATAATTTCCTGGGGAAATAGGTATAACACGGTTAATTATCCGGAAAATGTTTCCGATAAAAAATACAGATGCATGTAAAGAATAAAAACATTCACATGGAGGTGGGTAAAAATGGCAATCGAACCGATTTCAAGCATTATGACGGTACAGGCACAGGGAAGTGTACAGAGGCCACAGGCTCCCGTACAGGCGGAAAAGCCGGAGAGTGTATCCGACAGTGTTCAGGCTGCGGTAAAGGTCGATAAGACGATCAGTGTTGTGGAGAATGCACAGGAAAAAGGGCAGGCGGACGGCGGGGATCAGCAGGGCAAGGACCAGCAGGCCTCTCATGAGCAGATTCGGAAGGCAGTGGAAAAGCTCAACAAAAATCTGGGGAATTCTGAGGCAGTGTTTGGCATTCACGAGGATACAAATCGTGTGACCATTAAGATCGTGGATAAGACCACGAAGGAAGTGATCCGGGAACTGCCCCCTGAGAAGACTCTGGACATGATCGCCAAGGTGTGGGATCTGGCGGGCATACTCATAGACGAGAAGCGATAAGCATCTATGCATCATATTAAGCCAAAGCGGCAGAGAAGAGAGGGATAGTTATGGCAATGAGATTAAATGGACTGATGTCCGGTATGGATACGGAATCCATTGTGGCTCAGATGGTTCAGGCCAAAAAGCTCAAGGTGGACAATGCTGTAAAAGCGCAGAAAAAGCTGGAGTGGAAGCGGGATGCCTGGAAGACCTTAAATTCCAAGGTGATCAAGCTCTTTGACGGAGCTCTGGGCAATATGAGATTCGAAAGCTCTTTTATCAAAAAAACAACCAAGGTTTCCAACAGTAACGTGGTGTCCGTAATCACCGGTGAGGGCGCCATGAACAGCGTGCAGACCCTGAAGGTGAGCCAGCTGGCCAAATCCGCATATCTTACCGGCGGCAAGCTGGACACAGCTTATACCAAAGATACCACCATGGGACAGCTTGGCTTTGAAGGCGAATCGGGAAGAATCAGCGTAAACGTCGACGGGCAAAGAAAAGAGATCAGCATAGACAGCAATACCACGGTGGATCAGTTTGTGCAGCAGCTGAAGGATGCAGGGGTGGACAATGCATCTTTTGATGCACAAAAACAACAGTTTGTATTGGATGCGGGCAACAAGAGTTTTTCCGTTTCCGGTATGGATATCAGCGGCGTGACCATGCTTTCCAAGCTGGGGCTGGACGAAGCCGCCACTCCTCAAAGCAGTCCGCTGAAGGGTACAGCGCTGCCTTCCAAACATTATACCGGAGATACCAATCTGTGGACTCTTGGAATCGACGGGGACAGGACCATTAAGGTAAAGGTGGGCGGCGAGGAGAAGGAGATCAAGGTCAATTCGGCCACCACCATACAGGGGCTTGTGACCCAGCTCAATGACGCGGGAGTGACGGCATCCTTTGACGCTGCGAACCAGCGCTTCTACATCGCCTCCAAGGAGAGCGGCACGGACAATGACTTTTCCATCGAGGGAGCGGATGAGGCCAGCAATGCCCTGCTGGCAACGTTAGGCCTTACCCAGGAAAGCGGAGCTGTCAAGGACGAGGCAGTGGACGCCAAGATTACTTTGAACGGCGTGGAATATGAGTCCTCCAAGAATACATTCGAAATCAACGGGCTGACGCTGACCGTCAATGCTGTCACGGCGGAAAATGAGACGGTAACCATTACCACTCAGGACGATACGGACGGCATCTATGACATGATCAAGAACTTCTTAAAGGAGTACAATGAGCTGATCAATGAGATGGATAAGCTCTACAACGCCGATTCCGCAAAGGGATATGAGCCTCTGACCAATGAGGAAAAGGCGTCCATGAACGATGCGGACGTAGAAGAGTGGGATAAGAAGGTTAAGGACGCTCTGCTTCGTAAGGACGACACTTTGGGCGGGCTGGCAAGCGCTATGAAGGAAATTATGCTTTCCGGCGTGACCATGAGTAACGGCAGTAAGATGTATCTGAGCAATTTCGGTATTGAGACTCTGAATTATTTCACGGCTCCCGAGAATGAAAAGAATGCCTATCATATCGACGGCGACAGCGACGACAGCAATACCTCCGGAAATGCGGATAAGCTCAGGAGCATGATCGCCAATGATCCGGATACGGTAGTGGAGTTTTTCAGCTCTCTTTCCAAAAACCTGTATTCCAAGATGCAGGATATGATGGCTCCCACGGAGTACAGTTCTGCTTTCACGGTGTATGAGGATAAAAAGATGAAGGAGGAATACGACGGGTATACCTCCAAGATTAAGGATTTGGAAAAGAAGCTTGCAGACTATGAGGATAAGTGGTATGCTAAGTTTGCAGCCATGGAGACGGCGATGGCAAAGCTTCAGAAGGGCGCGAGCGCAGTGACAAGCCTCCTGGGCGGTTGATCCCCGGATGCGGAATCTTGAAGGCTCCTGAAAGAGTAAAGATTACGTGCGCTTTGGTTTCCCTGCAGCAGTATGATGAAGATTCCTGGATTTCTAAGCCGGCATGATATGCTGGCTTAGAGTGTCTTGTGCCCCTTGCGGCGCAGGTTTCATGACTGCAATGTGACACTATAGTTTTTTGTGCGACAGAAAGGCAGGATGCAGCTATGGCGCTACCTAACGCGTATTCCCAGTACAATAACAGCAAGATTCTGACGGCTTCCCCTGCGGAGCTGACCTTGATGCTTTACGACGGGGCCATCAAATTTTGTAATATTGCTATTGTGGCGGTGGAACATAAGGATATTGAGAAAGCCCACACCAATATTGTGAAGACGGAGCATATTATCGATTATTTTCGTCAGACGTTGGACATGAAGTATCCGGTGGCGGAAGATTTCGACAGAGTGTACGCTTACCTGAACCAGAGACTGGTGGAGGCAAATATCAAAAAGGATAAAGAGATCCTGGAGGAAGTGAACCAGCATCTGCGCAGTATGCGGGATACCTGGAAGGAAGTCATGAAGAAGGGCAGAGGGCAGGATATATGACAGAAAATTATCTGGTCATATTGGAGGAAAGTCTCCGGAGAAAGCTGCAGGTGCTGGAGGATATTCAGGCATATAACCAGCGCCAGCAGGAGATCTTTCAGGCGGACAATGTGGATTTGGACCAGTTTGACAGCTATGTGGACGAGAAGGGCGTGCTGATCGAGCGCCTGAATTCCCTTGACAACGGATTTGAGCGCCTGTACGCCAATGTGGCGCAGGAGCTTTCCGGCAATCGGGAGAAATATGGAGACCAGATAAAGCGTCTTCAGGGGCTGGTGTCGAAGGTTACGGAGGCGGGCATTGCAGTTCAGGCCCAGGAGGCCCGCAACAAAAAGCTGATCGAGGAATATTTTCGCAGGCAGCGGGAGGGAATCCGGGAGGGCCGGAAAAGCTCCAAGGCCGCCTTTGATTACTACAAGAATATGAGCAAATCCTCTGTGGTGATGCCCCAGATTATGGATCAGAAGAAATAGGCCCATGCGCGAAACGCGCGGGCTTATTTCTTTTAAAAAAATCAAAAAATACCCCTAAAGTAATTCAGATTCCCTCCGATATAAAATACAAGTAAAGCAATTGGACTGCAGTTCAAAAGGATTTAAAGCAAGTTCAGGCTTTCTGGTAGCAAAGAACCGATACGCACAGTCGGGGAAAAGCTATCGTACCACTTACCGCGGAAGTGACTGGTGCGAATCACGGAAACGGTAACAAAAGCATCTGGCCGCAGGGAAGCGGCTTCATATTCAAGGAGGAATATAAAATGGTAGTACAACACAATTTAACAGCAATGAACTCCAGCAGAATGCTGGGACTGACCACTTCATCTCAGGCAAAGTCCACTGAGAAGCTGTCTTCCGGTTACAAGATCAACCGTGCAGCTGATGACGCAGCAGGCCTGTCCATCAGTGAGAAGATGAGAAAGCAGATCAGAGGTCTGACACAGGCTTCTTCCAATGCACAGGACGGTATTTCCGCAGTGCAGACCGCAGAAGGCGCTCTGAACGAAGTTCAGGATATGCTGCAGAGAATGAACGAGCTGGCTGTAAAGGCTGCTAACGGCACAAACTCTGAAAACGACAGAAACTACATCCAGAACGAGATCGATCAGCTGACCACAGAAATCGATCGTGTTGCCCAGACCACTAAGTTCAACGAGACTTATCTGCTGAAGGGCGACCAGGGTGTATCCAAGGTTGCAGTTTATACCTATAAGAACTACGAAGTTGCTACGGCTGCTACCGTTACCGATGCCAAGGGCAATTCCGCCATTACCGATCAGAATACCGGACTGAGCATGACCGTAAGCTTCAAGGCTTCCGCTGCACAGGCTACCCAGACCTCTCTTGCAAGCGCTCTGAAGAGCCAGGGTGTCAGCCTGAAGGGCGTTGCTACTGCAGTTACCGTGGCTGGCGGAACCGGCGCAACAGGCGGCGCAAGCGCGGCAACTCCTACCGCATCTGTATCTGTGGGTTATGCTCTGAGCCTGAATGGTTCTGCTGCTTCACAGTTCAAGGTGATCGTTGACGCAACCGACAAAACCAAGTTCACCATCCAGGATCTGAACGGAAATGCTATCGCTACCGTAACTGTTGCAGGTGTTTCCACTGCAGATACCGCGGCTCTGACAAAGGGCGGCATGACCCATACCGAGTCCGCAGTTCTGACGGCTACCAACGCTACCGCTGCATTTGGCAAGGGCGAGGTTGCTGCATACTATGACAGAGACGGAAACAAGATTTCCGCTAATGCTCTGGATTCCTATTTCGCATATGACAGCATCAACGGCAAGGAAGTTGCCAGAGTGGATGCTGCCGATGTATATGATGCACTGGGCAACAAGGTTGAGCTGAAGGCCAGCGTTGTGTCCGGAGGTGAGAGCCTTACCGGCGCACTGAGCCTGACACTCCATGTAGGTGCAGACGCTACCAAGGACAACCAGATCGTTATGAACCTCAGCGCTATGACCACAAAGGGCCTTGGCATCAACGGCCTGAAGGTGAACGGCACTGACAGCTCCAACGCTCTGTCCGCTATCGAGACCATCAAGGAGGCAATCCAGAAGGTTTCCACACAGCGTTCCGCTCTTGGTGCTATCCAGAACAGACTGGAGCACACCATCAACAACCTGGATAACGTAGTGGAGAACACCACCGCAGCAGAGAGCCAGATCCGTGATACAGATATGGCCGATGAGATGGTTAAGTACTCCAACAACAATATCCTGTCTCAGGCTGGTCAGGCTATGCTGGCTCAGGCCAATCAGTCCAACCAGGGCGTTCTGTCTCTGCTTGGCTAATCAGGTATCTGATGATTGTTGTAAATTGACACAAATAGAGGGTGGCTTACGGCCACCCTTTATTGCGCATAAGGGTGCTTTTGTTTTGGATGCATACATAAATGCAGAGGAAGTTGGGATAACGATATGAGCAGACAAGGACGTAACAGGCAAAACACATACAGACAGGACGGAAGCAGGAAGAATCTGATCAGCCAGAACCTGTTTCTGCAGAACGCCGCCAGGCAAAAGGACAAGGAATCAAACGAAATTCTGCTGAGCATTTCCATTATGATGTCCGGCAGGGAAGAAACCGCGGAGAAATGTATTGATTCTCTGGCCAGACTTCGGGAGCGGGTGCCCTGCGAGCTGATTCTCACAGACACAGGGTGTAGTCCGAAGCTTCGCCGCTGTCTGGAAGAAAAGGCAGATAAAATGCTGACATTCGAGTGGTGCAACGACTTTGCAGCGGCCAGAAATGCAGGTCTGCTGGCAGCCACAGGGAAATGGTTTATGTTTATGGACGACGACGAATGGTTTGAGAGCACCTCGGAGCTGGAACAGTTTTTCTTAAGCGGCGAATATGCGTCCTATGAGTCTGCTCACTATGTAGTGAGAAATTATGTGGATTATGAGGGCTCGAAATGGGCGGACACCTCCATTGCCCGGATGGTACGGCGGAGGCCGGAAACCAGATTTCGTTACCCTATCCATGAGATTTTGTTTCCTATCCCTGCTCCCTCAAAAATAATGCATGATTATGTACACCATTACGGATATGTTCTCACGGATGAGAAGGCTCAGAAAATAAAGACGGAGCGGAATCTTTCCCTGCTTCTTCCGGCTTTGGAGAAGGATCCCAGTTGTATCCATTACTGGCTTCAGGCGACTGGGGAGTATGCTTACTGGGATAGATGGGAAGAGGCTGTGAGTACGGCGGAGAAGGGAATTCTGAACTATGATCCCCAGAGAGAGGACAATGCCAACTTTGTCCAAGGATTGTATGAGGGTGTGGTACAGCTACGGGTGAGAAGAGCCTTCCTGTGCGAGGACAGAGAGCTGGCGGACTCTATTTATGAGGAGGCAGTGCAGAGGGGGCGTGAGATTCTGGACTGTGGTAAGCTGTCCCGTCTGGCGGTAATCTGTGCCTGCGGAGATATGGCTATTGCCTGCGGAGCTTTGGATATGCAGCATGAGTGTTCGGAATATACGCGGCTTTATCTGGAGGGGAAGGCTTATTTTGATAATCATCTGGATGAATGGACCCTGCAGCAGACCATGTTTTTGAGCAACAGCTTTGAGCTTTTTCGGTATTTCCGGGTGTTGGTCTGGGGATTGTATGTGCATATTCTTCAGGGCCGGAAGGAGGAGGCAGAAGTACTGCTGAAACGGGAAGAGTTGGATTGGTGGGTAAGCCTGCTTCCGGTGTGGTATAAAGAGGCTCATGAAGAACAGCGCCGTCAGTGGGGCGTTGCCCTGGAGAAAATGGCTGTGGAGAGTCCCGACAGCAGGGTCGGCCGGCTGTTCCGGATTTTAATATATAAAGGACAGGCGGTGGAAGAAGCCGAGAGAAAAGCTGCGGAGAATGCCGGGAACGGATCCCTGGAAAGTAACGGTCAATCCGTGGGTACGCTGCGTCAGCCTGTGCCCCCCACCCCGGAGATGGAAGCGCTGGCCATGCAGCTCAAGGACAGAATCCGCCTTCTGATGGAGCAGGGAATGAAGGCGGATGCCTTGAATACAATACAACAGCTGCAGGCTTATTTTCCGGAGGATGAAGAGCTGTCCAGATGGAGGCAGGATCTGTCATAACTGGTATTTTCGCCATGATTTTGGCGGCATATTCCCAAGGAAGCGCGGTTCACTGCGCTTCCTTGTTATATTCGGTTACAGCTGTCTGGCGGTGGGATTGATATAGTATTGTTTTTCTGTGTTCAACAGCGCCGCCAGATAACAGAAGGCGCTGTTGGACAGGATCATGGCCTTGCAGCGGCTCATCAGCTGCAGGTCCAGATAATTTTTTCCCTTCACATTGCCTTCAATGTATGTGACATCTTTAAAATACTGGATTCCAAGCTCTTCCCTGTGCTCCCTGCACCAGGGAATATCATCCGAGAACACAAATAATTCCCAGCTTCCGGGAGCGCCCTCCGCGAAATTCCTCGCGCAGTCCTGATATACCCGGTTGTCAAAGGCAAACCCACAAGTTACATAATCGCCCCGCCGGATGTGGATGGACACGGAATTGGTTCTGGTGATCCGGTTCATGTACTCCCGATTTTGCGGATCCGTGATTTCCGGAAAATGAAATTCCTGTAAAAATACATTCTGGTATCGGGCAAACCATTCCTTATTGATCCAATACCCATGGTAATATACATCGCCGGGAGCATCCAGGATGTCCGGGTGATATTCGTTGCAGGGAATCTGCACCACGCGTCCCTGAAAGGGGTTAAAGGTCCGGTAACCTTCGCCTACCTCGGATATCATGTAGGTGTCGATTTCGTTTTCGCACAAAATCTGCGGTACGCTTTTACCGTTTCTGCGCTCTTCCAGAATAAAATTCCATACTTCCTCGTCGAAGCATTGACTGAGCATATGGGGATGGATTCCAAACACCTTTTCCAGCTCATAGCCATTGTGGACCGTGTTTAGCGCAAAATATGTGTCGTCCATGTACATGCAATCGCCTGGATGCGACAATTCGTAGTAGCGGGCAAAAATATACTGAAAGGCCTGATTGGCAAGGCCGCCGTTTAAAAACTGAATTTTCATGGTATACTCCGTTCTGCCAGAGACTGGTTGGTTTAGCCCGGCATCAGGAGGCCCGGCTGTCTCTGAAGTAATTATAATATATTTTGTAGAATATGTCCAAGGAACGTTTCAGGATGTAAAAAAAAGCCGGATTGTATTTCCGGGCGAGAACCTGTATAATGATAGTTGCAATTTACGTGTGACAGGAGACCTGTGGAATGGAAAGAACAGACATGCCCTGGCATGGTCCTCAATGGAAATGCAATGAGGGTTATATCATAGACGAAGAAACAGGCATGGCAAAGATCTGTGCGAAAGGCCTGTGTACGTTGCATTTCTATCATGCATATCCGGGTGATAAGCTCGTGATTTCTTATAAGAACTATGAATATCAGGTTCTGACCTATGAAAACAGAATAGATAAAAAATACATTTATACCTATGACTATCAGCAGGAGGAAAACTGGGCATCCTATGACTACCGGAAGGAGCGTTCGGTCTGGAGGCACTTCGGAGAAGATTTCTTATTTCAGGAGGAATGCTTTTTCCGGGTCAATCTGCGGGAAAAGGAAATTTTAGAGGGAACGGCTTTCTGCAGGAAGGAAAACTACCGGGCGGACAAGGAAGGAACCGGTAAAAAAAAGGATAATTCCAGCCGGGGGGAGCGGTGTCCTCTTCGGTGGGAGCAGGCTTCACGGGATTGGGAGCTTTCCGGAGGAAGGAAGCGGCCGGAGGAATTGTACCGTCGGGAGACAGAAACAACCATAGAGCAGGTGCGCCGGGTAAGAGGGCCCGAAGATCTGGCATTTTTTCTTCTGACAGATACTCATTACACGGTCAATGGCACCTGGGCAGATACGGTGGAAAGCCTTCGGGCGGTGAAGGAAGCCTCAGCTTTCACGGATGGAGATTTTATAGACAGACTTTTAAGCGAGCAGCCTATCAGGGACTTTCAGGGGATTATTCACCTGGGGGATGCCACCGACGGCATGGTGCCCCGGGAGATCACCCGGGATTATGTGCGTATGATGCAGGAGGATCTCCAGGGGCTGGGAATACCGCTCTATTACACCCTTGGAAATCATGATTCCAACTACTTCCGGGGAAATCCGGAGCCTTTTGACAGGCAGGAAATGTATGATCTGTATCTGGGAGGGAAGCCGGGGCATTACTGTCTTGATGATGCGGAAAGAGGACTTCGGATGATTTTTCTGGAATCCTTTGACCATAGGGAGAAGATCCGGTATGGTTTTAGCGGCGCAGAGCTGGACTGGCTGGAGGAGAGGCTTGGGGAGACTCCTCCGGATTGGTGTGTGGTGGTATTCAGCCATGTGCCTCCGGCAGCCAGGCTTCACTATTGGAGCGACCAGATCAGAGGAAGTGCCAGGCTGGTCAGGCTGCTGAGGCAGTTTCAATACAGAAGCAGGGGCAGACTGCTGGGATTTGTCCATGGCCATAATCATGCCGATGGGATCGACTGTAGGGAGGGATTTCCGATTGTTTCCATCGGATGCGGCAAATGTGAATTTTTTACGGACAAGAAGCCGGAGGGCTCGGTAACCTGGCCCAGACGGCTGGAGGACATATCCCGGGAGCTTTGGGATGTGCTGGTGGTGTCAACCAAGAGAAGGACCCTTGACTTTATCCGGTTTGGAGCCGGGAAAAACCGGCGTGTGACGGTAAATTTCAAATACAGATTTTCGGACAGCTTCAGCATCGTTATGGATGTATGGGAGGACACAGAAACAGACAGCTTTAAAAATACAATCATCGATTCGGAGGTTCTTATGACAAAGGTAATCACTTATGGTACGTACGATCTGTTCCACGAAGGCCACTATAACATATTGAAAAGAGCCAAGGCGCTGGGAGATTATCTCATCGTTGGAGTGACCACGGAGCATTATGATCAGCAGCGGGGGAAAATTAACGTGGTGGATTCCCTGCTGGACCGGATCGAAAATGTGAGAAAGACAGGGCTGGCAGACCAGATCATCATAGAGGATCATGAGGGTCAGAAGATTGAAGATATACAAAAGTACCAGGTGGATATTTTTACGCTGGGTTCTGATTGGCGCGGGATGTTTGATTATCTGAAATCCCTTTGCCAGGTGGTGTATCTGGACCGGACGCCGGATATCTCCTCCACTATGCTTAGGAAGGAGAAATTTCCCATTATCCGTACCGGCATTGTGGGAACAGGGAGGATTGCGCCCAGATTCGTGGCGGAGGCAAAGTATGTCAGCGGTCTGCATATGCGCAGCGCATACAATCCCCATAGAGACAGCGTACAGCAGTTTGCTTCGGAGATGGGACTGGAGGGATTCAGCGATTCCTTTGAAGATTTTTTGGATTCGGTGGATGCCATTTATATTGCCACGCCCCACGAGACTCATTTTGATTATGCCAAAAGGGCTCTTTTGCAGGGAAAGCATGTACTGTGCGAAAAGCCTCTGGCCTTTTCTCGTCGGGAGGCGGAGGAACTGTTTGCCATAGCCAGAGAAAATCAGGTGGTGCTGATGGAAGGAATAAAGACAGCCTACTGCCCTGGCTTCACCCAGATCATCAATATCGCCAAGAGCGGAAAGATAGGTGAGATCCGGGATGTGGAGGCCTGCTTTTCCAGGCTGACAAACCCGGCGCTGCGGGAGATGGCCGATTTTCAGTACGGCGGCGCGTTTCTGGAGTTCGGAAGCTATACGCTGCTTCCCATTATCAAGCTTTTGGGGGCAGACTACAAAAGGCTTGAGATCAACAGTATCCCTGCGGAAAACGGTGTGGATCTTTATACGAAGATTATGTTTTCCTATGAGAAGGGGCTGGCCATGTCCAAGACCGGTATCGGCGTCAAATCTGAGGGACAGCTTCTGATTTCGGGAACAAAGGGCTATATTCTGGCGGAGTCGCCCTGGTGGCTTACGAGAAAATTTCAGATCCGCTATGAGGATCCCAATCAGATCGAGACTTATACTCCGAATTTTATGGGTGACGGGCTGCGATATGAGATCGGGGAATTTGTGTCCAGCATCAATGGGCACAACGGCTATTCTTACCGGCTTACAGAACAGGATTCGGTGGCCATGGCCGGCGTAGTGGAGGCCTTTATGGAGAACCGGGCACGGCAGCAGTGTGCTTTTCGGGAGAAAAACAGAGCCTCGGGAGTGAAGATATGGGCACACAGGGGCTGTTGCTATCGATATCCGGAAAATACGCTTCCGGCTTTTGAGGCTGCCTGTGTAATTCCGGGTATTGCCGGCATCGAGCTGGACATCCAGCTGTCCAGGGATGGAGTAATCATGGTCTTCCATGACGAGACGCTGAATCGGTTGATGGGGATAGACGGAAACCTGAGGGATTATACCTGTGAAGAATTACAACAGATGAAATTCCAGGCCTGGGATTATGTGAAATCCAAGCCTGAGGACGCGGGCCGCATGTATATTCCCCGGATGGAGGAGGTGCTTGCGCTGGTGAAGCCTTATTCCGCCGATGCCGGGGTAATGATTAACATAGAGCTGAAAAACGGCGGAGTGCGCTATGAGGGTATGGAAGAAAAAATTCTTGCCCTGGTGAAAAAATATGACATGGAAGCCCATGTGCTCTATTCCTCCTTCAATCCGGATTCCCTCAAAATGCTGAAGGAGCTGGATCGCCAGGTCAGTACCGGGATTTTGTCAGGCGATGTGAGAGAATGCGCACGCATGGAGGCGGATTGCCTGGCAGATGCCCTTCATCCCAGCGCGGAAAGCATTCTGGAGCATGGAGTGGAGCCTGGGAAACAGGCTGACGCGGTCTTTGCGGAAGACGGCAGCTCCGGAGAAGAAGCGCTTAGGGCAGGCGGGAGGCCGGTCCGGGGCTGGAATGGCAGAGAGCCTTTTTATAAGGAGACGCGTTATCCGGTGCAATATAATCTCTGGACCCTGGCTCAAAGGGGCATGACAGACTTCATTACGAATGTACCCGAGGAATATTTGAGGGAAGATTGACAGATCGGTGCAGCCTGCGGGGAAGGGGGCGCTATATGGCAAGAACGGTGAGCATAGGGAATCAGGACTTTGAGTCCATCCGGAAGGGGGACTATTTCTATATCGATAAAACGAGCCTGATCAGAGAATGGTGGGAGCAGGGGGACAGCGTAACCCTGATCGTCCGCCCCCGGCGGTTTGGGAAGACCCTGAATATGAGCATGCTGGAAAAGTTCTTTTCTCTGGAATATGCCGACAGAGGCGATTTGTTTGAGGGGCTGGAAATCTGGAAGGAGGAGAAGTACCGGGCCCTCCAGGGAACCTTTCCGGTGATCATGGTGAGCTTTGCGGGGGTGAAGGAAGATTCCTTTGTAAATGCCAGAAAGAAAATATGCCAGCTTATCACAAACTTGTACAATAAATATGATTTTCTCCTGAAAGGAGAGGTCTTAAACACGAGAGAAAAAGATGTATTTCAAAAGGTATCTGCTGAAATGGAGGATTACATAGCCTCGGATTCGCTGAAGAATATGTCAGAATATCTTTTCCGGTATTACAGGAAAAAGGTAATCCTGCTGCTGGATGAGTATGACACTCCCATGCAGGAGGCCTATGTGAGCGGATACTGGGAGGAGCTGGTATCCTTTATCCGGAACCTGTTTAACGCATCCTTTAAGACAAATGCTTATCTGGAGCGGGCCATGATGACAGGAATCACAAGAATCAGCAAGGAGTCCATTTTTTCGGATCTGAATAATCTTGAGGTGGTGACCACTACCTCAGAAAAATACCAGGAGGCTTTTGGATTTACCCAGAAAGAGGTGCTGGAGGCTTTGGAGGAATACGGGCTTTCGGAGAGCGCGGAGGAAGTGAAATACTGGTACGACGGTTTTACCTTCGGGGAAAAAACGGATATTTATAACCCCTGGTCCATCATCAACTATTTGGATAAGCGCAGGTTTTCCACGTACTGGGCCAATACCAGCAGCAACAGTCTGACGGGAAAGCTGATCCGGGAGGGGAGCCGCGAAGTCAAGCTGACTATGGAGGATCTGCTGAGGGGAAGGACATTTCATACCCAGATCGACGAACAGATTGTTTTTGAGCGGCTGGGCCGTACAGAATCGGCTATCTGGAGTCTGTTTTTGGCCAGCGGATATTTGAAGGCGGAGAACCATAGACTGGAGAGGGGAAAAGCGGAGTATGATCTGGCTCTGACAAACCAGGAGGTTCATATTATGTTTGAACAGATGATAGGAGACTGGTTTGCCCAGTCGGCGTCGGATTATAATGATTTTGTAAAGGCGCTGCTTCGAGGGGACAAAAAATCCATGAACGCCTATATGAACAGAGTCGCGCTGTCTGTTTTCAGTTATTTTGACACGGGAAACAAGCCCTCGGAGCAGGCGGAGCCGGAGCGGTTTTACCATGGCTTTGTGCTGGGATTGATGGTGGATTTGGAGGGGCGTTACAGGATCAGCTCCAACCGGGAGAGCGGATACGGAAGGTATGATGTAATGCTGGAGCCCTGCGGAAGCGGTGAGCAGCTTTCAAAACGGTATGAAAACAGCGGCGGCCTGACCGGTTATCCGGAGCAGACCGCCGGGGGGCATGATGATTATATTATTATGGAGTTCAAGGTGCATGATCCTGAAGAAGAGGATACGCTGGAGGCCACAGCCATGGAAGCTCTGGCCCAGATAGACCGCATGAAATACGCGTCGGCGCTGGAGGCCCGGGGTATTCCGGCGGACAGAATCCGGAAATACGGATTTGCTTTTCAGGGGAAGCGGGTGTTGATTGAAGGAAGTGCCGAAATTTATTAAAAAAAATCCAGGTTTGAACGGTTCTTAGAAAACACCTCGAAACATGTGGTAAAGTTATTAGAAAATGTTCCGATATACTAAGTAGGGTTTTGGAGTGAACCTGGGGCAGAGATTGCCTGTTTTGCATGGAAGCAGCCAATAGGAACGTTACGGAAAGCCGTTGCCATGCTTCTTGTGTGCAATGACTTTTTTGTTATAGTAAACTGTGTTGTCAGGCGCGTATCTAAGAGTGCGGAGTGTTCTTTTTCGTTTATGATAGATAGCTGAGGGATTTGAAAATATGAGGAAACTGATCAAACAACAACTTCAGGAAGAAATTGGTCTGCTGGAGCAGGCAAACTCCATATTGGAAAATCCCGGCGAGGATGTAAACAGCAGTCAGCTGTTGGACTTGCTTGCCCAGGAGCAGGAGCTGGCCATATCCATCGGAAACCGTATAGAAGAAACGGAAGGCGCCGGCACGAAGGCCGTGGCCCTTTTGGAGGAGTATTGCGAGGCACTCTGGCATTTAAGCGAGGAGTTTTCCGGGGAGAATGGAAATGCTTGCGCCAGTGAGAGAGTATCGGTAAATCCTTTGCCGGAGGGCAGTGTGGGGGCTTCAGAGAGTGAAGGTCAGGAAGATGGTAATATGAGCCTGCCTGCAGGGAGGAAGGAACTGCTTGCCCGGCTGGAGAAGTTGATCGGGCAGGTAAAAGCACAGATTGATGAACTGCCCAGGCAGTACGATGTGGTTTTTCTTCCCTACAAGGCCAGTATGTGGGACAGCCTGGAAAGCATATGGATGGCGGCGGAGCAGGATCCGGACTGCAATTGCTATGTGATTCCTATCCCCTACTGCGATCTGAATCCGGATGGAAGCATTGGTCAGGTTCATTATGAGGCTTCGTTGATGCCCTCTTATGTGCCGGTGACCCATTATGAGGCCTATGATATCAAAAAGAACAGGCCTGATATAATATACATTCATAATCCATATGACAATACAAATATGGTGACCCGTGTGGCCGCTGAGTTTTACAGCGAAGAATTGAAAAAGCATACCGATATGTTGGTATATATACCTTATTATTTAGGAACCCAGCATCTGGCGGAAGAACACAAGCTTTTGTCGGCTTATTTGCATGCGGACAAAATTATCCTGCAGAATGAAACTATGGTGGAGGATGTGCATTCCTCCATTCCCCGGGAGAAGCTGGCCGCATTGGGCAGCCCCAAGGCGGATCGGATCCTGCGTCTGGAAGCGGAAAAAGGTAAGGTTGTCGGCCAGATGGTACCCAAGGCCTGGAAAAAGAAGATTAAGAATAAGAAGGTAATCTTATATAACGTAAGCATATCCGGTATTCTGCAGTTCAGCGAGCAGGCTATGGACAAGATCCGCTATGTGCTGTCAAAATTCGAGAACCGGGAGGATGTGGTTTTGCTGTGGCGTCCTCATCCTTTGATTGAGTCTACGTTACGATCCATGCGTCCGGCGCTGTATGAGGAATATATGCAGGTCAAGAGGAAGTTTATTGCCGACGATTATGGGATTCTGGATGAGATGCCGGATGTGGGCGTGTCCGCGGTGATTGCTGACGCTTATGTGGGAGAGGACAGCTCTTCTTTGGTGAATTACTTCGGCGTGCTGGGAAAGCCGGTGTTTTACACGGACTGGAAGGTGACGGAGGAATGGAGCGAGGACGAAAGAGGAATGTTCTCTTTTTGGGATTGCTATTTTGAAAATGAGTGCGCTTGGTTTGTGCCAAACACAGATCTGGATTGTCCTTATCTATGTAAAATGGACTTGAAATCAGGTGAAGTCAGCCTTGTTGAAAAACTGCCGGGGGAAACAGAAAAACAAGCTGGCAGGAATGATTATTTTGGCATTATGAAAGTCGATGAAAATGTGATGCTTGCGCCATATGCATCGAATAATATTTATATTTATCGCTTGAATACAAAGCAGGCGATTAAGGTTCCTTTAAACGAGTCTGTAGATTATAATTTCGTGAAGATACATGTGTATAAAGGAAGAATATTTTTAGCGCCTCAGAACTTTGGTTCTGTTGTTGAGCTTAACGTCCAGGATGGCCATTGCATATATTATGAAATTCCAAGGCGGGAGGATGCCGCAATAGATTTGGGCAGCGTATATGGAGCGGGTTCCGCAATATATGAAAATAAACTCTATATACCACGAACGAACAGCAGAGAGATCGTGGCGTTCGATATGGATACAGGAAAGTTTTCTGAAAAAAAGCTCGGAGCAGGAAAGGGCGGATATCACTATATAACAATAGAAAATGGTGAAGTATGGGGGGTGAGCGATTGTGAGGCAGAAATCATATGTTGGAATTTGACGGATGATTCTGTAGATGTATGGGATCGTTTTCCGGATGATTTTATAGGGGGAGAGCATCCCTTTAACAGAGTTTTAGAATGTGGGGATGGGATGATAGCTATTCCAAGAACCGCTAATATGGCAGTTAAAGTTTTAAGAGGTTCAGAGATTGCTTCTCAATTTGCTCTTCAGGAGTGTTTTCAGGAGGGAGAAAGGCAATCCCCCTTTTTTACAAAACATGCTTCTAAGACAAATTATACAATGGCAATGCGCCTGGATGAGAAAATAATTGCATTGTCTGCGTACAATAATAGTGTGGTTCAATATGATATTTCATCAGGCAGCAGTTCCATTTTCCCCTGCAGATTTAAGACAGAGGACGTGAGAAGTCTGGAAAATGAAAAAATGAACATGATATTTCAAAGAGGGGAAATACCGAATAATTGTGGAGAAGGCGGAAGATGGACGCTCTCTGCGTTTTTGAATTATTTGGCGGCGGATCGATATCATTATCATAAGCAGGCCGCCAAAAGGTACCAAAGGGTTGTAAATAATTTAGAAAAGGAATGTGGCGTGTGTATACACGAATATATTATCAACTCTTTATAAACTGTTGATGCTGTAGGAAGAATCGTATTATAAACACATAAAAGGGATTGACATATCATGAAGGGAATATTGGTGCGATGATAAAAGTGGGCGGGGATCAGCTTCGACAGCTTCAGCTGATACAACTGGAGATGCTGGTGGAAGTGGATCGAATCTGCAGAAAGTGTGAAATAAAATATAATATTATAGCCGGAACTCTTTTAGGAGCAGTCAGGCATGGAGGCTATATTCCCTGGGATGATGATGCAGACGTTGCGCTTTTGAGGCCGGAATATGAGAAGTTCAGAAAAGCATGTAAGACGGAATTGGATCGATCCAGATTTTATTTTCAAGATCATAGGAATACCAAAGGATATAGATGGGGCTATGGGAAGCTGAGAAGAAAACACACACTTTTTCTGAGGGAATATCAAGAAGACATGCCATATAAGCAAGGGGTATTTATTGATATATTTCCACTTGATGGTGTGCCTGATAATTATATTTTAAGAAGTTTATATAATTTTGAGTGCTTTTGTGTTCGAAAAATTCTCTGGTCAAAGGTTGGGAAGAAAGCTGATTCTGTATTTTGGAAACGTCAGATCTATAAACTGCTTAGCAATATATCGGAGAAACGGATTTTCGAGCATTACCATCGTATGATATGCAGATCGGGAAGAAAAAGAACAGAAATGGTGAGGATTCTTTTGTTCCCAACACCGAACAGGGAGTGGGGATATTATAGGCGATGGTATGAAGAAAGCGAGCAGATTTTGTTTGAAGGAATTGAATTTTGTGGAATAAAGGATTTTGACGGCTATTTGAGTTTTAAATTTGGCGATTACAGGAGCCTGCCGCCGGAAGAAGATAGAAAGATACATCCAGTCAGTAGGATCAGATTGATTAAGAATGAAAAGGGGAACAGCTTTTGCGGGTGACAAATATACAGCATTTTTGTTTAGATGATGGACCGGGAATTAGGACTACCGTTTTTATGGCAGGGTGTAATTTGAGATGCTTGTGGTGTCATAATCCGGAAGCAATCATGAAAGATTTATTTGATCATACCACAAGAGAAATTTTTGCGGATGAATTATTTGAAGAAATTTGTGAGGATAAGTTATTTTATGAACAACTGAATGGGGGTGTCACATTTTCGGGAGGTGAACCGATTTTACAGTCAGGTGAGCTGACCGACGTTTTGAACAAGTGTAAAGAAAATGACATTCATGTTGCGGTGGAAACAGCGGCAAATTATTCGTTTGATTTGTTAAAATCTATATTAGAGTATATTGATTTACTGATTGTGGATTGCAAAGCAATCTCAAATGAGGTTTATCAAAAATGTACCGGGAGATCAAATGAGGCTTTTATAGAAAACTTTAAGATCTTGTGTAATGAAAAAAGGCATATATGGGTTCGGATTCCAATTGTATGGAATGTTAACATATCGATTCAGGAAATACATCGTATAGGAGAATTTCTTCAACCCTTTCAATTGGATAAGGTTGAACTGATTCCTTATCATAAAATGGGCATTCCCAAGTATAAAAAGTACAAAATAGAGTATTTATTGCAGGATGTTACTCCACCGACCATAGAACAGCTGGAAACATGTCGCGATATATTGAGCCAGTATGGAATTATAGTGTCTTGCGAATAAGAAAGAGAGAATATGAGAAAAGTATCAGTGATTGTTCCTGTTTATAACACACAAAAGGAATTAGGCAGGTGCCTTTACAGTATTCAAAATCAGACTTACAAAAACCTGGAGATTATATGTATTGATGACGGGTCAACGGACGGATCAGAAGATATTGTTGATATTTTTGCAAAAGAGGATAAACGATTTACTGTAGTGCACCAGAAGAACATGGGGGAGAGCGGTGCGAGAAATGTTGGGCTTAAAATAGCGACAGGAGATATTATAGCCTTTTGCGACTGTGATGACTGGATCGAAAGCGATACATATGAAGCTTTAATGAAGGAAATGGATCAATATGATCTGGATATATCGGCTGGCGGCTGGATGAAAGAAACCTCTAAGGGAGCGGAAAAAATCCACAATATACGGCCCGTTACAGAGGATGTTTTTGATCAGCTGCAATTGTTGGAGTATTTATACAAGCGGGATTTCTACAGAGGCATGGCCTATATGTGGAATAAGCTTTATAAACGGGAACTATTGAAGCGGGGAGGGGAAAACTCCATTTTATTTGACGAAAGTCTCACTTTGGGAGGAGACGTTGTCTTTCTGGCGAAGGCGGCGTTAAATGTCCAAAAAGTTAAATATATTGATAGAGCGCTTTACCATTATTGCCAGAGAGAAGGATCAGGGTGTCATACAAAGGATGTCGCTAAGTTAAGAGATTGGATACGGGCGTATGAAATTATAATTGAGATGTTTACTTTAAGGGGCGTTGATCAGGAAATAATCAATTATACAAAACGCTTTTTGGCATATCATAGCAGTAATGCAGCAGAGATTGCTTTAAATCAGGGATTAACCGATGCGAAGAATGAATTTCAGAATTTTATGAGATTGTATGAAAAGGAATATACGGAATTAAATGCGGATTATCCCGAGAGAATACAAAGGTACAGGCAATTGTTGGAGACTTAAGGGAGAGAACAAGTCATGAAATGGACAAATAAAGGTCATGAATATGATGCGGAATATAAAGAAATTAAAGGAAAGAAGGCTTATTATCTGTTCGGAGCAGGCGACTACGGACGACAGTTTTTAAATATATTTAAAGATGAAATTCAGATCAGGGGTTTTATTGATAATAGCGAGGAGAAGCAGGGGAAAGCTATTAATGGTTATACCTGCTATTCTCTGGATCAGATACAGCTTTCTGAAGATGAAGGAATTGTCTTGACAATGTCGCAGATTGCCAGAATAACTCCTTGTGAGCAATTGAAGCAGCATGGTTACAGAGAACGAGAGGATTTCTTTGTGCTGGAGGAGTTTTTATCAGTTTATTATGTATATAAATATGACAAAATATATTTTTCCAGTATTTCGTTTTTGCCAAGTACGATATGCAATTTAAAGTGTAGACATTGTCTCAACTTTAATCCCTTTGCCAAACAATTTTATGTGCGGGAATGGGAAGCGCTGGTTAAGGACGTAGATTTATTTTTTTCTTGTATAGATCGTATTATGATCTTTCATATCAGCGGTGGAGAGCCCATGCTCTATAAGCATACAGTTGACTTGATTGAGTATATTGATAAAAACTATGGGGATAGAATTGACACATTGCGGACGATAACGAACGGGACGATAGTACCGAAGGATGAGGATCTGATAAGGATATCAAAATGCCGGGTCGAACTTGTGATTGATGATTATCGTGAAGCGGTGCCCAGGTATAATGATCAATTTCATGTTTTGACCCAAAAATTGCAGGAGTTTGGAATACGTTTTTATATTAACAAAGCGGATAATTGGATTGATCTGGCGCCGGAAAGAACCGATTATTCCTGCTGGACAGAAGAAGCGCTGGAAAAGCATCGATCTGACTGCTGCCAGTCCTGGCAGGAATTAAGAGACGGAAAGCTGTATAACTGTAATTATGCGGCTTATGCATCAGTAGCAGGAATCGGAGGAGAGCAGGATCAGGAAGAGACATATGAATTGAAAACATTTTCTGCTGAAAAGAAAAAAGAACTAGTGGAATTCCGATTAGGATATACGACGAAGGGATATACAAATTTTTGCCGGAAATGTCGAGGGTTTACGCCTGAAAATTTTGAAATGGTAGCGCCTGCCGTGCAGGTGTGAGACGGGGATAGGAAGAACATTTCATGTTTATCACTACATATGCAGATCAAGCATTTGGTGTGCTGGAAGAATGCGTAAAAAAATATAAAAAGATAATCATATGTCCATTTGGCGAAAGAGGCAGACAGGTAAAGAGAATTTTAAACGCTGAGTTTGGAATCAATGAAATTTGCATTGCTGATAATAATTATATTGGTAAATTACCTGTGATAAAGTGTAATGATATACCTGATAACCTGCCGGAAGATACTATGATACTGCTGTGCTGTGAAAATCCTGAAGCAAAAAGGCAGATACGTGATTCGCTTTCCAGACTTTCCGCGATTCCGGTAGTGGATGTTTTCCCGGAAAACAAATTGTATATTTTCAACTGGGGGCAAGTGAATCAGGAAGACGAGCAGAGGAATCAATTAAATTTGCTTTACGGAAAACTGCATCGGCTTGTCTTTGACGGAGATGATAGTGCATATTCGGTATTAAAGAATTATAGAAAAGAGGATTTGCCACGTGATTTTGAAATCTTTCTTGCAGAAAATGTTATGAATAAGTCGCTCCAGCGCGCATACAGCTTATTGCTGTATGCAATGTTGAAGGAGCTGCATATTGAAAAGGAGGAGCCTTTAGCCGGTAAGGCATCCTATCGCGCTGTTAACCGGACATATCCTGCAGGCGTAAAAGAAGAACTATATCAATTGGAAAAAGATAAAAGAATAAATGAAAGTGAGTCTAATCTAATAAAGGATGCATGGGATATGCGCCTGTTTACCCGGTTTCCGGGTGGGCATGTGGTTCCAGGATATGAGAGGCTTTTAAAGAGGGGGATTGGAGAATATTTATCGGAATTAAGAGAACGTTATATTACTGCAGAGAAGGGTGGAAATAAGGACAAATGTTTGTTTTATGAAGCGGAAATAGCAGCTGTCAGAAGTCTGCAGGAATTGTTGATCAGATATGCCAGGACGGCAGAAGAGCATATGGTTGATAGTAAAATATGCAGACAAATAAAGAAAAACTGCGAGTATATCTCATCCGAACGACCTAAATGTTTGGAGCAGGCGCTTCAGCTTCTTTGGATCATGCATGAGCTGATGATAGCAGAGGGGAACATTAAAGGTATTTCTATGGGCAGGATGGATCAATATTTATATCCGTTTTATGAACAGGATATAAGCATGGGTCTTTTATCGGAAACGGAAGCCTATGAATTGATTTTATGCTTTTGGAAAAAATTTGCGTTTGACAGAAAAGCATTGGCTTTTCAAAATGTTACGATTGGGGGAAAGGATAATCCATTGACAGCGCTTTTTTTGAAGGCGCAATTAGAAACAAGAGCCAATCAGCCGATGCTTTCGCTGAGGATTAATCAGAGCACCTCCGATGTGATATGGAATAAAGCGATTGATACGATTTCAACAGGGATGGGCGTTCCGGCTTTGTTTAATGATGACTGTATCATCAGGGCTAAACAATATGCCGGGATCAGCATGGACGATGCTACAAACTATTCTATTGTAGGATGTGTCGAACAAACGATAGGAGGCAAAGAGTATTCTCACACGGAGGGACTTAGACTGAATCTTGCCAAGCTCCTTGAACTAATGATGTTTCAGGGCTTTTGCCCAGTGACTGGGAAGAGATATTTGCTTTCCAGGTCCTGTGAATTGCAGAACTTTTCCAGCTTTGATGAATTTTACGATTGGTATAAGGCGGAATTATATTTTCTGATAGATCGATCCTGCCGTTTGCTTAACCAGGCAGATATTTCATATGGAAGGAATTGGCCGGCGCCATATTTGTCTCTTTTTATGGAGGGCTGTATTGAAACAGGAAGAGATGTTACAGACGGCGGAGCGGTTTATAATAATTTATCTATTAACTTTGCGGGAATGGCGAACGTTGTAAATGCTTTTTTTGCTGTTAAGAAAATTGTGTATGATGAGAAAAAAATTTCACTTATGCAAATTCCTGAGATTTTAAGGAATGATTTCAAGGGGTATGAGGATCTGAGAGAAGAAATTGGCCGGCTGCCCAAATATGGAAATAACAATAGGGAAATTGATAAATATGCGGAGAGTCTTGCGGAACATATTATTTTAGCGATGGAACGGAGGACTACACATAGAAACGGAAGGTTTCAGGCGGGGTTTTATACAGTGACGCTTCATGCGGAGATGGGAAAATATATGCTTGCAGCCTTTGATGGAAGAGAAATGGGGACAGCGCTTGCAAGTTCATTGTCACCTGTGCAGGGAACAGATTTAAGAGGGCCGTTAGCAGTGTTTCATTCCATTACTAAGATGCCAATGAGCAAAATGTCTAATGGAATGGTGTTGGACTTAAAATTTGCACCCGAATTTTTCAGGGGGGGGGGCAAAAAAGGAGAAGATTAAAACGGCGGTTAGGGCATATTTTGATATGGGCGGAATGGAAATCCAGTTTAATGTGGTAGAACGTGAAACGCTATTGCAGGCTCAGGAGCATCCGGAAAAATATGAAAATTTATTAGTGAGAGTTTCGGGATTCAGCACATATTTTGTAGAATTGGACAAAGTGCTTCAGGATGAAATTATCGCAAGATATATGCATCGAATTTGAAAGCAAACTTTCAAATATTGAATTGATACCCGCCGAAGGCGGACAAAGAGGTATATGTATGGAAGCTTGGAAATTTGTAATATGGGGAGCGGGGGAGCGGGGAAAGCTTATCACAGAGTTTTTAGGCGAATCACAGATTGCCGCCTATATTGACAGTGATAAGGCAAAGCAGGGAAAGGCCTGGCTTAATCGTCCCGTTATAAGCTTTGCTGAATATAAAATAAAGTATGAAGAATGTTTTGTTATTGTTACACCTGTGGACGAAGAACCTATATTAAGCGAATTAGAAAGCAATCATATTAAAAGGTATTTTCGAATGTCCCATCTTCCTTCTGAAATGCAGGGATATGGAGACACAAATTTTTTTGATAAGCTTCTAATTCCACAGTCAGAGACCGGTAGCAATATTATTTTGGGGACAACCTTGTACTCATGCTTATTGTATAGGAAATTAACGGACGCAGGGAATGACAATGTTTATCTGTTTTCAGCAGGGAGCGGGGAATTGGAGAAACAGATTGAGAAATATCTTCATTGCAGGTTTACTTCCCGGATCAACCCTGAAAAAGACAATATTTTATTGACGACTCCGGAGTATAACGGAGAGGAGATATATTACAAGAAATACGTAACGGATTTATTTGATTTATCGGAAAAGCTTCCACAATATTATAATCCTGACATGGAAGCATTTCATAATATTCATAGTAAAAAACGATGCTTTATTGTTGCTACAGGGCCCAGCTTACGAGAAGAGGATCTGAGGTTATTAGCTGAGAATAAGGAAATATGCTTTGGAGTAAACCGCATTTTTCATGTGGATGAGAAGCTGTGGAAACCTCAATATTATATTTTTGCAGACAGGGCTGGAATGCGGCAGTATTGGAATGAGATTGCGGCTTATGATGTGGAGGAAAAGTTTTTGGGGGACTCTTATTGGGAGGACACTTCATGGAAAGGGAATGCGCACAGGATGCATGTTGTAACTGGTCACAGTTTTCCGATAATGCCGGAATTTTCTGAGAAGTTGGAAAGAAAGGTATATGCCTATGGAACGGTAACTTACATGGCTATCCAGCTGGCAGTGTACATGGGGTTCTCGACCATATATTTACTTGGCGTGGACTGCAATTATTCAAAAAACAGCACCCAAAATTATTTTTTTAAGGATCAGAGAAAAGACAGATATAATCACTATGTAGATCGAATGGTGCTTGCATATAGACGGGCAGGAGAATATGCAAGAGCCCATGGAGTGGAGATTTTCAATGCATCCAGGGGAGGAAATCTCGAAGAGTTTGAACGTGTTTGTTTCGATGAAATCTTATGAGGCGTTAATGGGAGACGAAATGAAAAAGAAAAAGGATTATCTGGAAGAAGTTGTGAAATATTCAGAAAAATATGAATGCATAGCGATTTATGGAGCAGGAAAAGTAGGGGTCGGCTTGTATAAAGATTTAAAAGCGCGGGGTATCGATGTAAAATACTTTATTGTAACTTCAAACGTTGGACAATTAGCGAATATGAGTGAAATAGCAGGAGAAGATGTCCCAATTATGCAGATCGACGAAGCGCCTGATTTAGAGAAAACAGGAATCATCATAGGCGTTTCCCTGGGAAAGGTATCCGGAGTTATTAAAAAGCTGGAAGAATACGGTATATCGGAGTATGTCACTCTGCAACAGGAATATGTGGATACTATATTAGAGGAATTCAATATACCCAAAATGGAAATTACTACGATTATCGGATGCGCGGTTAATTGCAGGTATTGTCCACAAAGGCTGCTGACGAGCAACTACTGGATGGCGGATAAGGAACGGGAAAAACGGATGTCGTTTGACACCTTTAAAATCTGTATAGATAAGTTGCCAGAAGTGACACAGATTTTTTTTGCCGGAATGTCAGAGCCGTTTTTGAATGAAGAATGTATTCATATGATACAATATGCGGTTGAAAAGGGGCATCGGGTTGGAGTATATACAACCTGTGTCGGATTAAATCTGGAGGATTGTAAAGAGCTGGTGAAAATGCCGGTTGAATCTGTGATTCTTCATGTGCCTGATGAGGAACGTTTTGCGCATATTGATTGCACGGAAGAATATTGGAAGGTTGTAGAACTGATGCTTGAGGCGGTAAAGGAGAATGGTCAGCCCTTTGTTGACTCCGGTTCCTGCCAGGGAACGCCGCTGAAGGAATTTATGGAACTGAATCATGGAAGAATCAGGGTTGAGACATATTTACATGACAGGGCAGGAAATTTATCTTCCGATCAGGAAGAAGTACTGGAGTCATGCGGATATATTGGCGGAGAAATATATTGTTATCACAGCGGCGCCAGGCTGGATCATAACATTCTATTGCCGGACGGAAGCGTAGTTCTTTGCTGCATGGATTATGGAATAAAGCATGAAATTGGAAATTTGATGAAAAGTACATATGAAGAAGTCATGGAGGGGAGAGAACTTAATAATATACGGGAAGCTCTGAAGGATGATACGAAGGAGCTTTTGTGCAGAAGATGTACATATGCGGTAAAAGTGAAAAATTCATCATCCGAATGATCAGAGAATATAAGGGCCAGGGGGTGTCAGATGAACAGGGATGATTATATTGAGAAGCTAAAATCTTTATTCGAAAGGTATTCTATCATAGAAGCTTACAAAAAAAAGCTTATATTTTGGGGGACAGGAGCTGTTGCAGAAGCCTGGTGGGATGATATGAATGAGGCCGGACTTATGCCGAAATATGTGGTTGATTCAAAGAAGGCAGGAGCTAAATTTAAGGGATATGATATTGTCTCTCCTGAAGAAATAGCAGGAGCAAGTGATTGTGCGATTGTGATTATGAGCACAAATCCGTATCTATATCAGGAGATTACAGATCAGATCAAAGGGATGAATTTGGGAGTGCAGCATGTTTTCTCTTGTTCGGCATTGTACTATTGGTTCTGCCGGGAAAGAATTATCAATCTGACAAAGGAACTGGACGACGAAGATTCGATGGAGTCGTTGATTTCTTTGATGAAAGCCAGGATGGAAGGGAAATTGCTTAAGGATAGTGATCTCAATAACAAGCAATATTTTCCAATATATCTTTTTTCCCGTTGGGACGATAGAGAGGTGTATGTGGATGCAGGGGCTTTTGTGGGTGACACGCTGGAAATGTTTCTATTTGAAAAATTCGGGACATTTGAATCATATTATGCATTTGAACCATTGCGAAAAAATTTTGAGGCGCTTAAGTTTCGTGTAGAACGATTAGAAAGGGAATGGGGAATCGAAGGCAAAATAGTATGTGTCAACCAAGGCCTGGATAAGGAAATAGGAGAACAAAAAATGTCTTCTTTGTTTCCGGTTGGTGCAACGATAGGGACGAATGAAGAAAAAGTTGGATTGGAAATAATTAAAACGGTGTCCATTGATGAATATTTTGAGGAGAAGAGAATTTCTACAATTAAGGCGGATATCGAAGGAAAAGAGATGGATATGCTGATGGGGGCAGAAAAGTCCATTAAGAAATGGAAACCAAAGATGGCAATCAGTATATATCATAAACCTTCGGATTTATATAAAATTTTCGAGCTTATCAAATCATTTGACTTAGACTATAAATTTGCTGTCCGCTGCCACTGCGCAAGCGGCGGAGATACTGTATTGTATGCATATTAAAAGTCGGGATATTGTGAATATACCCGACAAAATAAGGAGATAACATGTATAGATTACATAATCTTGGAATTGACGCAAAAATTGACTGGCTTGTGAAAAAAGGAAAACTAATTAATAAGAAATTAATTATTTATCCATGGAATCAGGATAGTATTCATATGTATCAATATCTAATTCAGAGATGGGGGGAGCAGTATGAAACGTTTATTGTGGACGATGAGGTAAGCCGATACAATAAGTCTGTTTTAAGCATTCAGGATATGGAAACGGTATGTGTTAATGATACATATGTGGCTCTTTTGATTACGAATGAAGATACATTTAGTGATTATCTGCATAGAAGAGGAATGCCATATGAAAATATATATGTTATAAAGGGAGACTTGCTTACTGCACAGGACGCACTGATAAAATGCGGAGAAGATACATCAATATGCACGGTTTTGGATGTTGGATGCGGAAAGGGAAGTCATTCGGGAGTATTTTTGGAGTATGGAAAGAGAGTGACGGGAATTGATGCAGGATTTACCTGCAGGATTCGAGATAATTATGCGTTTGAATTTATACAGGATGATTTTATTGCACATAGTTTTTTAGAGCAGTATGACTTGGTTTGGTGTGCCCATGTATTGGAACATCAATTGGCTGTTGGCGAATTTATAAAAAAATTATTTTCGTGCTGCTAGGGCAGCGGCAAGGTGGCGATCACTGTTCCTGATGAAAAAGAAGGAAAGGTTATTGAAGGGCATGTAAATAATTGGAATGCGGGACTGCTGATGTACAATGTCATTCAGTGCGGGTATAGTTGCAGACACGCCGCTGTGAAATCATATGCGGGAAACGTCAGTGTGATTGTACCAAAAGAGCCGATTGATAAAAATTACGATTATAGAGCCGTAGAAAATTCGCGCCCTTATTTTCCTGAAAGCATGAAGTGTGGATGTAATCGGTTTGGTGGAATCCTTTTTGATGGAAACATCGAAGAGCTAAACTGGAATTAAGCCAGATTGGAAAGGATTTGTTGAAAATGAAAAAGATAATAGCTGTGATTCCTGCAAGATATGAGTCCTCTCGTTTTCCGGGAAAGCCATTGGCAATGATCGCAGGTAAAACCATGATTGAGAGAGTATATGAACGTGTCAGAGAGATGCCGGAAATTGAAGAGGTTCTGGTGGCTACAGACGATGAAAGGATTTACGATGCAGTATCCTCCTTTGGTGGGAAGGCTGTAATGACAGGACAGTGTAATTGCGGAACCGAGAGAGTATATGAGGCTATAAAGAATCTGGAGTGCAATATTGTAATTAACGTGCAGGGCGACGAGCCCTTGATCCGAAAGGAAATGATCAGGGATTTGCTGGATGCTATGAAGGACGAAAATGTTTTAATGGCAACTCTGCGGAAAAGAATCGTGTCCCGGGAGGAAATTCAAAATCCAAATGTGGTTAAGGTAATAGTGGATAGGAATGAGGATGCATTATACTTTTCCCGCTGTCCGATCCCTTATAATCGCGACGGAATAGAAGGCGTATCATATTTTAAGCATATAGGTTTATATGGATATAAGAAGACTTTTTTATGTGATTATGTGAAAATGGACAAATCGACTTTGGAAAGATGTGAAAATCTGGAACAGCTGAGAGTGTTGGAGAATGGATTTCCGATTCGGGTGAAGGAAACTGTTTATGAGAGCATGGGGGTAGATCTTCCAGAACATATTAATCAAGTAGAGAGAATGCTTCAAGATGAAATGGGTGCGGTTGTGTTATTTTGAGTAGAAAAGTAAGAGGATTATTATGTGGGATAAGTTAACTGTAATTGCAGGACCATGTGTTATAGAATCGGAAGAGATTGTATTCGAAATTGCTGAAAAATTGAAGGAAATGCTGACAGATTTGCCAGTGGATTTTTACTTTAAGGCTTCTTTTGATAAAGCAAACAGGACAAGCATAAAATCTTTTCGGGGCCCCGGGCTCGAACGTGGGCTGAAGACATTAGAGAATGTAAAAAGAAAATATGATCTGAAGATTGTTACAGACATTCATGAACCTTTCCAGGCGAAGCCGGCGGGTGAGGTGTGTGAAATAATTCAGATCCCGGCCTTTTTGTGCAGACAAACAGACCTTCTAATGGCGGCGGCCCGCACAGGCAGAATTATTAATGTAAAGAAGGCACAGTTTCTGGCGCCTTGGGATATGCGGAATGTGGTTCAAAAAATAGAACAATCCGGAAATAAAAATATAATGTTGTGTGAACGTGGAACCAGCTTTGGATATAATACATTGGTGGTGGATATGACATCTATTGTGGAAATGAAAAAGCTGGGGTATCCCGTTATATTTGACGGAACACATAGTGTACAAAAACCGGGAGGGAACGGAACTTCTACTTCCGGAAATCGGGAATATATCCCTTATTTATCCAGAGCAGCGGTAGCGGCCGGCGCCGATGGGCTCTTTCTGGAAACTCATATTCATCCGGAAGAAGCATTATCCGATGGCCCGAATATGATCCCAATCGGGCAAGTAAGGCAGTTGGTTGAGGAGTGTTTGAAGATAAAGGAAATTACAGAATAGATATGCCTGCTTTGGCGGACAGGAGAATGAGGATATGGACTTGGTGGCGGAAGCAAAAAAGGTTTTTGATAAGGAAATAGAGGCCTTAAAATGTACAAGGGAGGCATTGGATGATACCTTTGCTGAAATGGTTGCGGCTATACTGCAATGCAAGGGAAAGGTGATCTTGTGTGGAATGGGTAAATCTGGCCATATCGCAAAAAAAATATCTGCAACGATGGCCAGCTTGGGAACATCCTCATTTTATTTGCATCCAGCGGAGGCTATGCATGGAGATCTGGGAATGGTAACGGAGAATGATTTTATTATTTTGCTCAGTCACAGTGGAGAGACAATGGAGATCTTACAACTGCTTTCTCCGCTGAAAATGATAGGAGTAAAGATGGCTGGCATTACTTCAAACGCAGATTCTACATTAGCCCGAGAATGTGAGCTGGTACAGGTTATCCCTAAAGTTGAAGAAGCCTGTAGCTTAAACCTTGCGCCTACTTCCAGTACTACGGCTGTGCTTGCTTATGGGGATGCTCTGGCGGTAGTCGTATCGGAGAAATATGGTTTTGGAGAAGGAGATTTTGCGCTTTTCCACCCGGCGGGTGCTCTGGGGAAAAGGATTTTGCTGAGGGTAAGGGATATTATGGCGGTTGGGAATGATGTCCCTATTGTCAGAGAGAAAACATTGATTTCAGAGGCCATCATGGAGATGAATCGAAAGCGTTTGGGGGCCGTAGCTATTGTAAGCGATGAAGGTGAACTGACAGGACTTTTGACAGATGGGGATTTAAGAAGAGCGGTTGAAAAAAAAGTAGATATGTATGGTGAGACAATAGATACTATTATGTCATGTTCTCCTAAAATTATTTCACAAGACATTTTGGCGGCTCAGGCGTTATGCAGCCTGAGGGAAAACAACATTAATACTTATCCGGTGGTGGATGAAGCGAGACATGTTATTGGAATGCTGACGTGGCAGATGATTGTGAAGGCTGGAGTAGTAATTTGATTGTGCAGGGAAGGAACAGTAAAATAAATGGCATTTCACGTGCAAAGCATTGCAAGAAATGAGGGAAGACATGAGATTAATTGACGTAGATGTATATCAGCTGGCTGAAAAATTAAAAAATAGAAAAGCAGTTTGTTTTGGGGCAGGGGGAGAATTAAAAAATTTTGTAAATAAATATAAGCATTATCATTTTGAAAAAAGAATAATATGTGTTTTAGATAATGATAAGGAGAAACAAAAATCAAATATTTCCATAAATGACTACTATCTGAAAGTTATGTCCATACATGATTTTTGTGCAGATTATCCGAAGGAAGAGTTTCTTATGCTGATTACATGTACAGATATTGTATCTGTATATGAGCAACTAGAAAAATATGATGCTTTTATAGACACTGAGGTTTGTTCGACAAGATATATTATGAGTACGACCCGCGAAACAGATGAGCAGCATAGAACGTATCCGGAGAGTTTTAGATTGAGCGATATGCCAATGATTCCTAAAGTAATACACTATTGCTGGTTTGGCGGGAAACCGATACCCGAAAAAAATTTATTATGGATGGAGAGTTGGAAAAAATATTGTCCTGATTATGAGATTGTGCGATGGGATGAAAGCAATTATGATGTTTCTCAAAATAAATATATGTATCAGGCGTATAAAGCCGGAAAGCTGGGATTTGTACCGGATTATGCCAGGCTGGACATTGTATATAAATATGGAGGCATTTATTTAGACACAGATGTGGAATTGATTTCTACAATGGATGAATTAGTATATCAACCAGCTTTTGCCGGAGTAGATGGATCTTGGCGGGTCAGTTTGGGACTGGGATTTGGAGCAGTAAAAGGAAGCCCGATTATGGGCGAATTAAGAGAACAGTATTCTGAATTAACCTTTTATGATGAATATGGAGATTTGAACATGATTGCCGCACCAGCACTGCAAGAGAAAATTTTCATGCAGAAGGGATATCAAAAAAATGGGGAATATCAGATTGTTGATGGAATGACCATATATCCTGAAAAAATTTTATCTGCAAAGTGTAATACAACTGGTAGAATTTTGCCGACGAGTCGGACGGTAGCGATACATCATTTTGACGGGTCGTGGGTTGATGAGGAAAAGCGAATAAAGATAAAGAAAATCCAAAGCCTTTTTCAAAAAGAAACTGGGGATAATGACGGTGAGAGATGCAGGGAAAATGACTCGGAAATCTGAAAAAACAGAGGAAAGAGTAATGAAGAAAATTGTTTATTGGGGAGCTGGCAAAATAGGTATTTGGTGTTTAGAGCAACATACAGATATTTCTCCTCTTTTTCTAATTGATAGTTTTTCAGAACAGAAAATGATATGCGGAAAGGAAGTTAAGCATCCGGATGAGATAAAGGATTGGACAGCATATTATATTGTGATTACGAAAAAAAAGTATCAAGAAATTGAGGCAGTATTGAAAAGTAAAGGGCTGCAGAAGAACAGTGATTATTCGTGGTATCAGGATTTTTTTTCCTGTCATCGTCCGAGCATCGAGGAAAATCTGGATTTGCTCCGGACATACGATAAACATTGTTCTGCGGAGCTGCGTCCGATTATGATGATAGTACCTACTGCCTGTATGCGCAATCAAAAGAGCTTTTCCGCATTTTTGAGAGATTATATTAGAAAAAGAAAGCCAAGACAAGTTGTAGTTTTTACACAACTTGAAGTTATTTCTCCGAAAAAATTTGCTCAAAAATTTGACTGTCATGTTATTGATATGCCAGCAATATTTGGCAGAGATAAGTTGGAATATGAGGTTGATGATTTTCTTTATACAGGCAGCTTATCAACGGAAGAAGGCGAATGGCTGGAACAATTAGAAAAAAGAAAAGTATCAACAAATAAGGCGGAGTCGTTGAGATTTTGTAAATTGCTTTATTGTTATTACAAGACGATTATCAAAGAGCTGCATCCATATAAAATTTTAATATGGGGGAACTGGACAAGAGAAAGCTATATATTAGGGCATCTTGCCGATCTTTACGGAATAAGCCGTGGTTATATGGAACATGGATGGATTCCTGGAACAACGCAATTTGATCCCCGTGGAATTGCCGGTCAAGGCATCTATGCGGTTAAACCAGATATTTTAGATGAAATAATAGTTACAGAAAAAGAGATAATAGAAATACAAAAAATCAAACAGTATGTGATAGAAAAGCAGTTGGATACGAGAGTTTTTCACAAAACGGAAGCAGACAGAGAGGAACTGAAAAAATTAGATTCCCGGAAAAAGACGATTTTTCTTATAGGAATGGACGAAATCGGTATGGGAATGAATCCTCAGGACAGCTATTGGGATCGGTATATTTCCGGTGTATACGGATCTGTACAGGAAGTCTTGATTGATTTAATAAAAATATGTGCTGTTAATGATTTAAACTTAATTTTTAAACCCCATCCTGGTAATAAGATACAGAATATCCCGGAGGCTGATTTAAATAAAGTTATTTATATTAAAGATGCTTCCGTTGACGAATTAATTCAGATCTCCGATGCAATGGTGAGTATCACATCTGCAGTGGATTATAAAGTATTGATATATGAAAAACCGTTGGTACAGGTTGGGAATACAGGCTTGAAAGGAAAAGGATGTGCTTATGAAGTAATGAATAAAGGGGATTTAGAAAATACTGTTTTAGAAGCGCTTGAGATTGGAATGACGAAAGAACAGGTAAGAAAGTACGACCAGTTTCTTGCAAAGCTTTTAAAGCGGTATTTGTGGGATGATATGTCAGAAAAAGAAATAACGTATGGATTGACGCTTGATACTGATTTTGGTGAGGAAGAGACATATGAATGTAATAGCATTTATACCGATTAAATTAAATTCCCAAAGGCTTCCACATAAGAATATTTTGCCCATTGCCGGAAGACCATTGTGCTGGCATATTGTTAATTCGTTGCTTCATGTGAAGGACATTAATAAGGTTTTTGTGTATTGCAGCGATGAAGCGGTAATGCAGTATTTGCCTCAGGGTGTTTTGTTTAAGAAGAGGGAAAAAAGATTGGACGAGGATTGTGTGAAGGGATTTGAAATATATCAAAGCTTTATAGAAGAAGAATTTGCAGACGTATATGTACTGGCTCATACCACATCGCCATTTATTAAGACACATACTATCGAAAATTCACTGGGTCATATTCTTGCCGGAGATAATGATTCTGCTTTTTCAGCGGAACGTATACAAACTTTTGCGTGGTACAATGGAAAGCCGATTAATTATGATTTGACAGATGTGCCCCGTACTCAGGATATGGAACCTGTATGGATTGAGACAAGCGGATTTTATATGTTTCAGAGAGATGTGTTTGTAAAGCATCATCGCAGAATTGGATTTCAGCCATATATTCAGGAGGTCTCCGGAATAGAGGCGTTGGATATCGATGAAGCGAAGGATTTTGAATTGGCGAAGGTGTTCTGGGAGAAAGAAAATGGAGCCGACAAAACGAATAGCGATTTTTGTGCTATATAGTAGAACGGGTGAGCTAACAAAGGATGTAGAGTTTTTAATCGCCAGCCTTAAACAGGAGGTTTTCAAACTGGTGATTGTGGTAAATGGTCAGTTGAAAGATTTTGAAAAAGCAAAACACCTGTCTGATTTTTTAATAATAAGAGAAAATGCGGGATATGATGCAGGGGCATACAAGGAGGCTTTGCTTCATACTGAAGTTAGAGAGATGATGGAAGGATGCCAGGAATTGGTCTTTTGCAATGATACCTTTTATGGGCCATTTATAACATTTCGGGAGATCTGGAATCAAATGAATGAAACGGATGTAGATTTTTGGGGGCTAAACCTTTCGGATAATGGGTTATTTACTTTTCTACAGTCATATTTTCTTGTATTTAAAAAGAAAACATGGAGTTCTCTGATAAAATATTTTGATGAAGAAATTGATGAGTATACTTTTGATTTTCAAAAGGTGCTGGTATCTTTTGAACAAAATTTATTTATGTTTATGAAGGGTTGCGGTTTTGTATATGGAGCTTATCGAGTGCAAAGATATAATGCATTCAGTGATGCAGATGGCAGTATTTGTTATGACGGACTTCCTATTTTGAAGAAAAAGGTTTTTTCGGAAAAATATTATGACAAAAAAAAGATTTTAAATGCGTTGAGCTATATTGACCGTAATTATAACTATGACATTGAGCTTATCTTAAAAGATGTGGAAATACGGAATTCGATCAGGTTACTTTATGACGAAATTAAAAGGAATGAAATAGATGTTCACGCAAAAAAAATTGTTGTGACAAACGTAAAACATGAGGATATCGTCCTTTTTGCCGAAAAATTTCGTCGGATATATATATATGGAATTGGAAAGTATAGTAAATTGGTGAGGAATATTTTAGACGAAAACATGATTGCCGGGTTTATTGTTTCTGATGATCAGAAGCATTCTTTTATGCATGATGGGCAATATGTATATGGTCTTTCTGAGTTTAAATGTAAGATGGATCGAAAAGCGCCTATTTTAGCAGCTTTAGGTGAGAAGAATAAGCAGATGGTGCAAGAAGGGCTGTGTGATTTTGAAAATGTATTATATCTGTTTTAGCTATTTGAGGCGGCTGATTTATTGGGAGACTCATGGTGGGAACTTATGTAAATGGAGAGGATAAGCTTATGAAATTTGTTATATGGGGCGTGGGCTCAAGAGGAAAACGAATTGCAAAATTTATTGGATATGATCATATAAATGCATTTATAGATTCAAATCCCTCTTTATTGGGAACCGAATATGAGGGAATACCAATAATAGATATTGAAAAATATTTGGAGCTTTATAAGGATTGCTTTCTGGTGGTATCGCCATTTGAAAATAAAGAAATTATAGACGTGTTGATAGAGAAACAAATATATACATACTTCTTATTAGATGATTGCCCTCCGGAAATTCTCCGGGAGGAGCTTTCAGGAATAGATGAAATGATAATGCCGGATATGGATCCGGGCAGAGCAGTGATTTATGGATCATCTTTATATAGTATTTTGCTGTGGGAGAGGTACCATTCCCAGGGATTTGATATTCCGCTTTTGGTACATAATGACAATGTTGACAGTAAATGGTTATCTGGTATTTTGTCTTCAAATGTGTATTATGCGGAGGATTATCGGATTAAATCAGAAGACTTGCTGATGCAGACAATCCGTTGCATTCCCGAAATCGGTGGAGCAGAGAGAGGAGATTTTTATCATGTAGCGAATTATTTGGAGAAGTTTCGACATCCAGAGCTTGAGAAATTTAAAAACATACATAAAGGTCAAAGATGCTTTATTATAGGAAATGGCTCAAGCCTTACGTGCGGTGACCTGAACAAGCTGGCAACGCAAAATGAAATCTGTATGGGAATGAACGGCATTCCGCTTATTTTTAATGATACGATCTGGCGGCCAAATTACTATGTTTGTGAAGATCCCAAGGGAATGGAAGAATTTGGAGACATGATTTTGGGATGTACAATGTCAACGATTTTTGTATCTGATTTGAACAAACGGTTTTTGGAGAAGGCGGAGGGAAATGAGAATATTAATTCTTTCCATATGATCCGTGGGGACTATATGCCGAACATTCCATTTTTTTCCGGAGACATAGTAAAGAGTATTTATAATGGATTTACGGTGATGTATGTATGCATGCAAATTGCCGTTTATATGGGATTTCAGGAAATATACTTATTGGGAGCGGATTTTGATTATTCTGATGGCGATACAGTGGAGGTGAAACATTTTTCGGACAGCTATCACAGGGCATCCAGCGGAGTGAAGCCCAATGCCTGCCGGAAAACGGAAAATCTGCTGGCATATCAGGCGGCCAGAGAATATGCGGACAGGCATGGGATAAAAATTTATAATGCGACACGAGGCGGAAAGCTGGAGGTATTTGAGAGAGTTGATTTCGACAGTCTGTTTTCCATGGGTGTGGGACAGGAGAAGTGATAAACAGGTGCTGTAAGGTATTGGAGAACAGATTGAGCTTAGATTGGATGGATAAGGTATGGAGTATATAAAGCCGAAATTAATAGCAGAGATTGGGTGTAACCATAAGGGAGACATCAATATAGCGAAGGAAATGATAAAGACGGCGGCAATTTACTGTAAGGCAGATGCGGTCAAGTTCCAGAAAAGATGCAATCACGAATTGCTGACGCCGGAGCAATATGCGATGCCGCATCCGAATCCCATAAACGCCTATGGAAAGACCTATGGCGAGCACAGAGAATTTCTGGAGTTTCGTGTAGATCAGCATCGGGAATTAAAAGAGTATTGCGAACAAATGGAGATTACTTACAGCACCTCCGTGTGGGATCTGACCTCTGCGAAAGAAATTGTAGAATTATCGCCTTCCTTTATAAAGATACCGTCGGCATGTAACAATCATTATAGGATGCTGGAGTGGATATGCGATAATTATGGGGGAGAAATACATGTTTCTCTTGGAATGACCACCCGGGGTGAAGAGGAAAAGCTGATAAAGCTATTTGAAGACAGGGGAAGAGCGGGAGATCTGGTAATATATATCTGTACATCAGGATATCCGGTACCCTTTAAGGATGTATGTCTGCTGGAGATCAGCCGCATCAAAGACACATATGGCGGAAGAGTAAAACGGATCGGATTTTCAGGGCATCATTTGGGGATAGCGGTAGACGTAGCGGCATACACGCTGGGAGCCTCTGTGATAGAAAGGCATTACACTCTTGACAGAACGTGGAAGGGAACAGACCATGCGGCGTCGCTGGAGCCGGAGGGAATCAGAAAATTAAAAAGAGATCTCATGGCTGCATATGATGCATTACATTATAAGGAAAAAGAGATTCTGGATATTGAGGCGGCGCAGAGAGATAAGCTTAAATATAAGGAGCATTAGGGAAAACCAATGAATGTAGCTTTTATACCGGTACGGGGCGGGAGCAAATCCATACCATTTAAAAATATACGTGAAATGGCGGGAAAGCCGTTGGTATATTGGACTGTAAAGGCGGCGGCTGAGTGTGACAATATCGATAGAGTTTATGTGGCCACAGACAGTGACAGGATCAAAGAGACTGTGGAAAGCTTTTTGCTGGATAAGGTTTGTGTTGTGGGAAGAAGTGCGGAAAGCGCTTCTGATACGGCATCCACAGAATCTGCAATGCTTGAGTTCGCAGAAAGTTATAACTTTGACAATATCGTTTTGATACAGGCAACATCACCTTTGCTGACGGCTGCGGATTTAACAGGCGGATTTCTGGAATTCAACAGACAAGATACGGACAGTGTATTGTCGGTTGTAAGACAGAAAAGATTTTGCTGGAAGGAAAGCGGGGAAGGCTTTGTTCGGCCCGAAAATTATGATGTTTTTCACAGGCCCAGAAGGCAGGAATTTGACGGATATCTGGTGGAGAACGGGGCGTTTTATATTACAAGCAGAAATGCTCTTCTTCAATCAAAAAATCGGATATCCGGAAATATCCGTGCCTATGAAATGGAGGAAGCTTCCTACTTTGAGATTGATGAGCCGGGGGATTGGATTATTATTGAGAAGCAGCTGGAAGCTAGGGAATGCGGAATAAGAGCAGCAATACCAGAGATTCGGATGTTTTTAACAGACTGCGACGGCTGTCTGACGGACGGAGGAATGTATTATTCCGAGAATGGGGACGAACTGAAAAAATTTCATGTGCTGGACGGTATGGGCTTGAGACTTCTTCAGGAAAAGGGAATTCTTACAGGCATTATTACCGGTGAAAAAAGGGAACTGAATCGTCGCAGAGGTAAAAAGCTTCATTTGGATATTGTGGAGGAAGGAATACAGGACAAGCTCAGCGTAATAAGGCAGTTATGCGCAAAATATGGTGTGCAAATGGAGAATGTTGGCTACATTGGAGATGACATTAACGATTTGGAGGTAATAAAGGCAGTGGGGTTTGGGTGCAGTGTTCCTAATGGAATGCCGGAGGTGAAGAAAGCCGCAAAGTATATTACCAGCAGAGCCGGTGGACAAGGAGCGGTAAGAGAAGTAATAGATTTGATCTTAGGAGACGAATAGATAATGCTCTATACTTATTCAAGCGAAATGTAAAGGCTGTACTATGAATCAAAGACAAAACGGATTGTTGGAACTTAAAAATTTAAGGGTAGATTAAAGAGGATGAGAGGAAAATGCGGCCTAAACTGGTTATTTGCATCCCCACTTATAACAGAAGCAGCGTAATCAGCCAGGTGCTTGATCACGAAGCCGGAATGTTAAAAGAAAATGGTATAGACATAATTATATATGATTCGAGTGAGAATCGGGAGACAGAAAACATTTTTGAGACATATAAGAATAAAGGTTTTGATAATCTGTTTTTAAAAAAAGTGGATTCAAGGATTCCATCGAACCGAAAAATATATATGATATGGCAGGATATGGAAAAGAGTGAGTACGACTATATATGGCTGATTCATGACCACAGGATTTGCACACATGTTGCCGTGAGCCATATTTTGCAGGCGCTGGAAGAAAATAAAGATTTTTATATTTTGAACACTTCGGGAAAAGGCAGGGCGGCAAGCACTGAGATATCCACATTGAATGTCTTTTTTCGTGAGGGGGCTTCGCTTTTAACTTTATATGGGGCGTCCATTATAAATAGAAGGACATTTTTAAGTGGAACTCACTGGAAAAGACTGGAACGAAGATATTTGAAAGGAAGAGATATTAATTTTTCGCAGCTGGGATTTTATTATGAAAGAGCAAGTCAAATAAGCGGCTTTAAAGCATCGCTGTTGGAATTTCCGGCGGACGCTTTTATTTATATACCGTTGAAGGAGCAAGGGGGATTTGGCTGGTATAATGATGCTGTCAGGATTTGGACAAAATGCTGGGCAGCTACAATATTGAAGCTGCCGGTCTGCTATAAAGGTAAAATGGAACTGATCCGCAGTACAGAAAAAATACATTTGTCCGGACGCAAGCTGACAGCATATCAGAAGGATGGGGTATTTGACCTCGCTTGTTTTTTCAAGTATGTTATATGGATTAAAGTTGCTTCATCGGAAAGCATGTTGCAGCATTTTTTTTCGGCGGCGGGAAGACCCGGTCGGGCGTTAAGGGTTCATAACAGAACTTTTATCAAAAAAATAAAAAGAATGCGGAAGGCACACAAAAATATAGTAATCTTTGGAGCTGGAAAATATGCTCGTCTATGTGGTGAACTATTAGGGAACAACCAGGTGGAGTTTGACGCTTTTGTAGTGACTGTGAAAGAAAAGAATCCCGAAGAGCTGATGCGGCATCCTGTGTTGCCGGCGGCGGAATATTTTGGTGGGAAAACTGATTTAATTGTTATCATTGCAACAGCATCGGATAAGACTCAAAAAGAGATATGGGAATACATAAAATCTTTGAATAGTTCAATAGATGTTGTAAGTTTTGAAAATTGGTGAGAAGCTAAGTAAGACTGTTGCTGAATTGATGTGTTAAGGATAGTTCTATAAGGAGTATTATCTGTTATGATGGAAAACGCAAGGTCGGCAATCTGTATACCTACCTATAATCGGAATGAGGTGATAAGAGAGTTTATTGAAAACGCGGCGGAATTGTATTTTCGATATGGATTTGATATCTACGTATATGATTCCAGCGAAAATGGACTTACTCAGGATGTGGTAACAGAAAAACTATCTATATATAATAAGCTCCATTATGTGAGAATAGATCCGACGGTGCACTCTAATATGAAGGTGTATGGCATATTTCAGGAATTCGGTGATTCACAGAAATATGAGTATCTTTGGGTGTGTTCGGATTCCATCCGGTGGTCAGAGCGGACGCTGAAAGCTGTATGCACTTGTATGGCACAGGGATATGATCTGATTGTACCCAACTATCGGGATGTGGAGAAAGTCGGCGATAGAGAGTATACGGATCGAAATCGTTTCTTTTTGGACTGTGCCTGGCATATGACTTTGTATGGCGCTGTAATTTTGAAAAGATCCACCATGCTGACCGATGTGGATTGGGATGAATTGACACGAAAGTACGGTATTCCGGAATGTATTAATCATTCTCATGTGGCGTTTTATTTTGAAAAGCTGAGTCGATTTGAGGGCTGGAAGGCATTTCACCTTTCTTTGTCGGCAGAAGATTTACATTCATCAGTTCTAAAAAAAAGTCCGGGGTGGCGGGATGAGACCTTTTACGTATGGTGCCATTGCTGGCCTGCGATGATCAGTAAGCTGCCGGAATGCTATGACAGTAACGGCAGCAAAAAAGCGGTGATCAAAAAAAGCGGCGTCAATTCCACAATTTTATCATTCCATAACCTGAGAGTACTCAGATACAGAAAAATATTAACCATAGATGTGTATCGGCGTTATGAAAGAGACTGGGGGGGCCTGACAAATGTACCTCGGGGGATTATTTATTTGTTAGCATGTTTTCCGGCTGAAAAGGTATTTTATACAAGTCCCCGGTGGCTTTGCAGGCAGGCAGCCATCCGGATAAACAGGCAAAGACATAAATTGTTGCTCAAACGCTTCTGCCGCCGCTTTGACCGGCTTTACATTTATGGAGCAGGGAAAATAGCAGCCAGATTCACCGCTTGTCTGGATGCATGGGGGATTTCATTTGAAGGCTATCTGGTTTCAGCCCTTTCCGACAATGAACAAATGGCAGGAGGACATAAGATATCGACATACTCTCCGGAACTTTTACAGGACGAACGCGTTGGCGTCATTGTGGCATTGAATGAAGAGAATATGATACAGGTAATGCAGGGGTGTCTGAGCGGAGTGGACAGAAACAGGATTTTCAGCGAATATATATGAGGAAAACTATGGTAAAGGTTTCGGTGATCATACCGGTTTATAATGTAGAGAAATATTTACGTCAGTGCGTGGAAAGCGCCAGAAACCAGTCGATGCAGGAAATTGAGATTCTATGTATTAATGACGGGTCTACGGACGGGTCCGGAGAGATTCTGAGGCAGATGGCGGAGGAAGATTCCAGGATTCGGGTGGTGGATAAGGCCAATACAGGGTATGGTCATACCATGAATACTGGTATTGACATGGCGGCAGGAAGGTATCTGGTTTTTTTGGAGAGCGACGACTTTATTTTGCCTCAAATGTGCCAGGTGTTTTACGAGCTGTGTGAAAAACATAATCTGGACATGGTCAAAGCGGATTTCTTTGAGTTTAAGACGAAGGGCGAACAGATTTGCAGCAGATATCGAAGGGTATCAAATTATAAAAATTATCATGAGGTGATCACTCCAGGAGAGCATACGGAAATTTTTTACGCATCCATGTATACCTGGACCTGTATGTACCGGCGGGAGTTTATCAACAAATACGGAATCCGGCATCATGAGACGCCCGGCGCCTCCTACCAGGACAATGGCTTCTGGTTTCAGACAATGATGTATGGAACAAGAGTGTACCTGTTGGAGCAGGCTTTTTATATGTATCGGCAGGATAACCCGGAATCGTCAATTCACAGCAGGGGAAAGGTTCATGCCTTTTCGGATGAATATGCGTTTATCAGGGAGAAAATAGAGACTTATCCGGGAAAAGCGGATCGACAGGTATTCAGGGAGATCTGTGCCTTTTTTAACGTGCATCACAATATGAACAGCTTGACCAGGGTGGACAAGAAGTATACGGAGGAGTTGCTTGGGCTGATTATGGCCGAATTGGAGTTATATATTCACATGGGTGCCTGGCGTGTCAGGAAACTGGGGCGGGGGTTTTGGCAGAGGCTCCTCCCATGTCTGTTCCAGCCGGAGGAGGTCAAACAAAGCCTGTGGCGATATATAGACAGGGATGCGGAGCGAAAGAATCTTTTGGAGTCTTATTCTGCCTATATCCTTTACGGGGCCGGAAAATATGCGCACAGGGTGCTGGAGGTGCTGGAGCAATGTAAGCTGTGGAACAAAGATATCTTATGCGGCGTGACGGACATTAAAATTGCGCCGGAAGAAATAGAAGGAATCAAGGTCAGGAATATAGAAGAGCTTTGGGCAGGCAGGAAAGAGGCGTTGACGATTGTATGCGCAAAAAGAGATACGGAGGCTTATGCGCAGATGTGGGACAATCTGCAGAAACAGGGCATAAGTCACATTGCCGCGGCGGATGAGTTGTTTGTGGAAGACTGGTGGCAGCTGTAAGACCGGTAACACATGGAAACTGGCAATTTGTAGAATCAGGTAAATGGAAGAGCCATGCAGGACGTGAAAGCAGATGGGGGAAAGAAAGGCCCGGAAAGGACGAGCGAATGAAGGTTGTGATTCTGGCAGGCGGATTGGGTACAAGGATCAGCGAGGAAAGTCATTTGAAGCCCAAGCCAATGATTGAGATTGGTGGAAAGCCCATTATCTGGCATATCATGAAGATATATTCCTATTACGGATATAATGAATTCATTGTCTGCTGTGGCTATAAGCAGCATGTCATTAAGGAGTGGTTTGCCAATTACTATCTGTACAACAGTGATGTGACATTTGATTTCACTAAAGAAAACCGCATGGAGGTGCATACCAACATGGCAGAGCCCTGGAAGGTCACTCTGGTGGATACGGGGTTGAATACCATGACAGGAGGAAGGATTAAAAGAATTCAGCCCTATGTGGGGGAAGAGTCGTTTATGCTCACCTACGGAGACGGTGTGGCGGATTTGAACATCAGGGATTTGGAGGCATTTCATCGATCACACGGACGGATAGCTACTTTGACCGCTGTGAACATCGGACAGAGGTTCGGAGTGCTGGAAATCGAAGGAGATGGATCGATCAGCAGGTTCCGGGAAAAGAGTAATTCCGACGGAGGCGTTATCAATGCAGGCTTTATGATTTTGAATCCGGAGATATTTGGTTACATAGAGGGAGACGCCACCGTGTTTGAAAAGGAGCCCATAGAAAGAGCCGCCGCCGATAAGGAGTTGATGGCTTATCCCCACAATGGCTTCTGGAAGTGTATGGATACCCAGAGGGACAGACAACAGCTGGAGGATCTGATCGCTGCAGGCAATGCGCCATGGATGCGCTGGGAAGCGTGAAGGGAATGAAGATTTTCTAAGACAGCAAAATACGCTGTCAAAGAAAATCTAAGTCATTCCCCGAAGAATCGCTAAAGCGATTCTTCACAGAGCTTCACTAATTGTTTGCGCCATTTTTAACGGCACTGCGTGTTACAGTACGCAAAGGGGTATAGAAAAGGGACAGGAGTAGACATATGTTTGAGAATAAAACAGAGGAACAGGCAAAAAAAGAAATTTTGGATATGGTGGCAGGCTATTGCCACACCTTCCATGGACGGAAAAAGACCTTTGAGCCAGGAGACAGGATTCCTTATGCATCCCGGGTGTATGACCAAGAAGAAATGTGTAATCTGGTGGATTCGGCGTTGGAGTTCTGGCTGACATCGGGGAGGTATACAGAAGAATTTGAGAAATCTTTTGCGGAATACCTGGGGGTCAGGTACTGTTCTTTGGTGAATTCCGGTTCCTCCGCTAATCTTCTGGCCTTTATGGCATTGACATCTCCTCTCCTGAAAGACAGGCAGGTCAGGCGCGGGGACGAGATGATCACCGTTGCGGCGGGATTTCCTACCACAGTTACTCCGGCAATCCAGTACGGCGTGGTTCCGGTGTTCATCGACGTTACCATACCCCAGTACAATCTGGACGTAACCCAGCTGGAGGCGGCTCTGTCTCCCAGAACCAAGTTGGTCATGGCCGCTCATACCCTGGGCAATCCCTTTGATCTGGAAGCGGTGCGGGCATTTTGCGATAAGCATGGGCTGTGGCTGATCGAGGATAATTGCGACGCGCTGGGATCAGTGTATACCTGGAATGGCCAGGATAGGCTCACCGGAACCATTGGAGATATCGGAACTTCTTCGTTTTACCCGCCTCACCATATGACCATGGGTGAGGGAGGGGCTGTATATACCAATCATCCGCTGTTGAATCGATGTATTCGATCCTTCCGGGACTGGGGCAGGGATTGTGTCTGTCCTTCGGGCCGGGATAATCTGTGCGGGCATCGGTTCGACGGGCAGTACGGAGAGCTGCCATGTGGGTATGACCATAAATATGTGTATTCCCATTTCGGATATAATCTGAAGGCTACCGATATGCAGGCGGCCATAGGATGTGCCCAGCTGAAGAAATTTCCCGGCTTTGTGGAAAAGAGAATCTATCATTTTGACAGGCTTTGGAAAGGCCTGGAGGGCTGTGCGGAATGGCTGATTCTGCCGGAGGCCTGCCCCCATTCCCGGCCCAGCTGGTTTGGTTTTCCTGTAACCTGCAGAGAGGGCGTTGACCGTAACCGGGTAGTGCCTTATATTGAAAGCAGGGGAATACAGACGCGAATGCTGTTTGCCGGAAATCTGGTAAAGCATCCCTGTTTTGATCAGATGCGGGCATCGGGAACCGGCTATAGGGTTATAGGTGATCTGCATAATACGGATATTATCATGAACAGTACCTTCTGGGTAGGCGTTTATCCGGGAATGACAGATGCGAAGATCGATTATATGGCACAGATTATCAGAGAGTCCTTAGAACAGTAATATCGGGAGATATATGGATTCCTGTATGTGGGAAAACAAGTGGATGCGGTAACAGTTTGCGGACAGGAGTGTTTGGGGGCGTGTCCGGGGGACAGGCAGAGGAGGAGAGATTATGAAACAGCGTTTGGCAGATTATGTGGCGGAATTTCTGGTAAACCGCGGAATCGTGGATTGTTTTACTGTGGTTGGAGGAGGCGCCATGCACCTGAATGATGCATTGGGACACAAAGAGGGTCTGCAATGTACATATTTTCACCATGAACAGGCATGTGCTATGGCGGCGGAGGCCTATGCCCGTGCGGAAAACAGGATAGCGGCGGTGTGCGTGACCACAGGTCCGGGAGGCACCAATGCCGTTACGGGAGTGGTGGGGGGCTGGCTGGACTCCGTTCCCATGCTGGTGATTTCCGGTCAGGTGCGTTATGATACTACCGCCAGATATATGGAACAATTTACCCAGGGGCTTTCTTTGCGGGCCGTGGGAGATCAGGAATTTGATGTGGTAAAAGCCGCGGAGCATATGTGCAAGTATGCGGTGATGCTGGAGGATCCGGCGGATATCCGGTACGTACTGGAGAAGGCATATCACATGGCCATGACAGGGCGTAAGGGTCCTGCCTGGGTGGATATTCCGGTAAACTATCAGGGGATGTATATTGAGACGGAAGGACTCCGCGCCTATGAGCCGAAGGAGGATTTTCGCAATCTGCCGGCTCCGGTGTCGGTGCAGCTGGCCCGGGATCTGATTGAAAGGATCAGAGGGGCAAAGAGGCCGGTGTTTTATGCAGGAAACGGGATTCGTCTGTCCGGAGGCTATGAGGTCTTTCGGTGTGTGGTGGAGGCGCTGGGCATTCCCGTGGTAACCTGCTGGGATTCTATCGATTTGATCGAGGATGAAAATCCGCTCTATGTAGGCCGTGGGGGGATCATGGGGGATCGGGCAGGAAATTTTGCGGTGCAGAATGCGGATCTGGTTTTTGCGGTGGGGAACCGCCTGTCCATCCGTCAGGTGGGCTATAATTGGAAAAGCTGGGCAAGAGAAGCCTTTGTGATCATGGTGGATGTGGACCCCGCGGAGCTGAAAAAGACCACGCTCCATGTGGAGATGCCGGTGTGGGCGGATGCGAAGGATTTGCTGGAGAAAATGAAAGAGGCGCTGGAGCAGGAAGAGAGGCCAGTGTTTTCTGATTCCTTCTGGCTGGAAAAATGTGGGGTATGGAAGCGGAAATATCCTGTGACGCTGCCCCGGCACTGGCAGGAGGACGGACAGTATGCCAATGTGTATGCCTTTGTCAAGTATCTGAGCAACGGGCTTGCGGATGGCAATATGACAGTGGTTTCCAACGGCAGCGCCTGTGTGGTGGGCAGCCACAATTACGTGATTAAAAGAGACGCCCGCTTTTTGATTAACAGCGCTATCGCCAGCATGGGTTATGGCCTGCCGGCAGCCATCGGGGCGTGCATTTCACGGGGAAGATGCATGACGGTGTGTGTGGAGGGCGACGGAAGTATCATGATGAACCTACAGGAACTGCAGACGATTTTGACGAACAGGCTTCCGATAAAGATTTTTCTGATCAATAATGGGGGATACCATTCTATCCGTCAGACGCAAAACAATGTGTTTACAGGACATAGTAAGGTGGGAATTGGGCCGGAGAGCGGGGATCTGTCATTTCCCAATTTCCGGAAGATTGCGGAGGCCTTTGGATTTCCTTATCTGGAGGCGCACAGCAACGAAGCCATGAAGCAGGCCGTGGACAGGGCATTGGCGCAGGAAGGAGCTGTTTTCTGTGAGATTTTTGTTTCTCCGGAGCAGATTTTTGAGCCTAAGAGCGCAACCAAAAAGCTGGAGGACGGTTCTCTGTTCAGCCCGCCGCTGGAGGATCTGGCGCCGTTCCTGCCCAGGGAAGAGGTATTGGAAAATCTGTTGATTGCGCCGGTTCAGGAAAACGAGGGATAAAGAGAAGGTATGAAGAGAATTGCAATGACCGGGCCCACCGGAACTATCGGGGCAGCATTGATCCGGCACTGTATCCAGGAGAGTGTGGAGGTATATGCGCTAATCAGGAGGCATTCCCGAAAACGGGATCGAATTCCGGAGCATGAAGCAGTACATGTGATAGAGTGTGATCTGGAGGAACTGGATGGGTTGGATGTTGCCGCGTTTCCGCCCTGTGACGTATTTTACCATCTGGGCTGGACCGGGACAACCGGGGATGCCCGGAATGATATGAGGCTTCAGCTGGACAATGTAAGATATACGCTGGATGCTGTGGCCGCAGCATCCAGGCTGGGCTGCGGAGCGTTTATTGGAGCCGGGTCCCAGGCGGAGTACGGGAGGGTGGAGGGGTGCCTGCGGGCATCCACACCTGTTTTTCCGGAGAACGGCTATGGAATGGCAAAGCTGTGTGCCGGGCAGATGAGCCGCAGAGAGTGCGGCAGGCTGGGGATTCGGCACATATGGACAAGAATCTTAAGCGTTTACGGACCTTATGACAGTGAGTGTTCCATGGTGATGAGCTCTATCAGGAAAATATTGGCGGGTGAGACGCCTTTGTTTACCAAAGGGGAGCAGATGTGGGATTACCTGTACTGTGCAGATGCTGCAAGGGCCTTGTTTTTGCTGGGGGAGTCCGGGAAAGACAAAAAAATATATTGCATTGGAAGCGGGGCGGCAGACAGGCTTGCAAATTATATCCGTATTATAGGTGAGCAGGCAGATCCGCAGGTTCCGCTGGGAATCGGAAGGGTGCCTTACGGGGAAAACCAGATAATGTATCTGTGCGCCGACATCCGGCAGCTGCAGGAGGACACGGGATTTCAGCCCCGGGTTGGCTTTGAAGAGGGAATTCGGAACACAGTGGAATGGGTGAAAGCACAGCAATCCGGAAAAAAGGGGTGAGCTGGCTTATGGGGTAAAACCGGAAACGGGGGCTGACCCAGACCGGAGAAAGAGCATAATCGGATATCGGCGGCAGAGTACCAGGGAGGTAGAAAAATGTTTGATTTTTCATTTTACAAAGGAAAAAGGGTTTTGATTACCGGCCATACCGGCTTCAAGGGTGTTTGGCTGAGCAGACTTCTTTTGACGACAGGGGCGGAGGTTACCGGATATGCTTTGGAGCCTTCCGCTGCGCCGGCCCTGTTTGATTTGTGCGCATTGTCCCATGAGATGCGTTCCGTTACAGGCGATATCAGAAATCTGGATGCGCTTCGAAATGCTTTTGCGCAAAGCCGCCCGGAGATCGTGATTCACATGGCGGCTCAGCCTATTGTGAGAAGGTCCTATCAGGATCCCGTATACACCTATGAAACAAATGTGATGGGAACGGTCAACTTGTTGGAATGTGTCCGCCATACAGATTCGGTGCAGTCTGTGGTCAACGTTACCACGGATAAGGTATACCGGAACAGGGAATGGGACTGGCCTTACCGGGAGTGTGACGAACTGAACGGCTATGACCCTTATTCCAATTCCAAGTCCTGTTCCGAACTGGTTACAGGCTGTTATATTCACTCCTTTCTGGGGGAGAAGAATGTGGCCGTATCCACTGTGCGTGCGGGAAATGTGATTGGTGGAGGGGATTTTTCTGAGGACAGGATTATTCCGGACTGTGTGCGGGCTGCAAAGGCCGGGCAGGAGATCGTTGTGAGAAATCCGAATTCTATCCGGCCCTATCAGCATGTGCTGGAGGCGCTGGCAGCGTATCTGATGATCGCACAAAGGCAGTATGAGAACGGAACATATGCAGGCTGTTATAATGTGGGGCCGGATGAGACAGACTGTGTTGCTACGGGAGAGCTGGTTTCCTGCTTTTGTGAAAAATGGATGCAATATGCGGGGAAGAGCATATCCTGGGTGGAACGATCCGATGGAGGACCTCACGAAGCGAAGCTTCTCAAGCTGGACTGCGCCAGACTGAAACGCATTTTCGGGTGGAAGCCAAACTGGCATTTTGAAACCGCGCTGGAGAAAACAGTGGAATGGTATGCCGAATATGTTCGGGGCGGAGACGTAAAAGGATGTATGGGGAAACAGATTTCAGATTTTTGCCAAAAGGGATAAAGAGTAGATAAGAAATAAAATTACGAAATAGGAGTCAGCCATGAAAACAGCATTTGAAGCCTTTTTGTGCAGAGTAAGGGATGCCGGAAATATAAAAATATACGGGGCAGGAAAGCTGGCCAGATCGCTTTATCTGTTGTTTCATAGATTAGGAATTTCTGTGGATGCTTTTGTGGTGGAGGATGTGAATGGGAACCCCAGAGAGCTGTATGGCAAGCCTGTTATCAGCTTGAAGGAAATGATGCTTCGGGGAAACTATAGTCTGGTGGCAGGGATGGAGAAACGGCAGGCATCCAGGACGGTGATCAATATGCTCATGACCAGAGAGGTGCAAAACATCATTGCCGTTCCCTATGACAGCATTCAGGAAATTTATTGTGGGTTTGTAATAGATGGATCTTCACCAGATGAACTTTGCCAAACGCTTTCATCTATGAAAAGAGTGATTCTCTATGTAAATGACATGGATGGAGGGATTGCAGCACAGTATCTGCAGGCAAGGGGAGTGAGGATTCATGCTGTGTGTACGGATTTAAAAGAATTTCCTGTGAATTTTCCGCACAGGAATAGGAAGGTGTTATCCGTGGAACAGCTGCCGGAGGGAGATGACAGTAGTACGGTTCTTTTGACCATGGGGGATCCTTGGCAGCAAAGCAGGTATATTTCCTGTCTCCGGAACAGGGGCTATGAAAAAATTATTTTAATGTCAAAAGAAATAAAGCGGAAGATTAAGGAAGAGTATCAGAAATTGGTATGGGAGGAAAATGGGGAAGGCTTTCGGGTGATGGAAAACTGCAATGTGGAAGAAGACCACTATGCTGTTCAAAGAATGCGGGATGGAAAGGAGTATCGCTGGCGTGTGCACTCATCAGATCAGTTTTTCTGTAGTGAAGATCAGATGGAAGCCGTGGGAAATGGTGGAATGTTTGCGGAATACGAAAGGCAATATCCGGGATTCAACTATCTATCTTGTACAGAGGTTCCTCTGTGCGAGGTGGATGAGGACAGTGCGCGGCTTCAAGTATATATGGTCCGGTTTCATAGGGATAAAAAGATAGAATCGTTTTCTCTGCCGGACTGGATCACTCAGATTCAGGCGGGAGCGGCTCTAACCACTCAGCTTATCGGCGATATACGCGATGACACCGGCTACAGCATTTCGGCCAGGAATACGGATTATTCCGAGGGTACGGCATTATATTGGATTTGGAAAAACACGCAGGGGCCGGAGTATGTGGGGTTATTTCATTATCGTCGCCAAATGGCTATGGGAAAGAATAGCCTGAAGGATATAATGCAGTATGACGTGGTACTTACGGTTCCCAGCTACGTGCCGGAAGGAACCAGAGATTTTTTCTGCCGCAGATTTATATTTGAATATGACTGGAACCTGATGATGCGGTTTATCGGGGAATATGACCAGGCATACTATGAAACGGCGTTAGCTTATGAAAAAGCCCATTGCTATTTCCCTTGCAATATTTTTATTATGAAGCGGAAATATTTTGACGAGATGTGTTCTTTTATTTTTGGCATCACGGAAAAGGTGGACGCTTTTTATCAAAATATGGGGTTAGTCCGCAAGGACCGTTATATGGGCTTTCTGGTGGAGAATCTGTTGTCCATTTATATAATGCACCATGGCAGCAGGCTGAAGGGAGCTTATATGGACATGAAATATTATGCCCCCCTGGAGGATTAGGGAGTTGAGAAAAACATGATATATAGTTTTGATGTTTTCGACACACTGATAACAAGAACCACGGCTTCTCCCCTGGGGATTTTTGCCCTCATGCAGGAGCGTTTGCAGCGGGAGAGGGCGGAGAACGGTCTGGAAGACTATGTGATCGATAATTTTTATGAGCTGAGACGCCACGGAGAGACTCTGATCCGGAAATCCGGTTATTTTCAGCGGAAGGAAGAGGTGACGCTGGAGGAGATTTACCAAGCTGTGTCTGTGTGCGGGTGTCTGAAGGAAGATCAGATCGAGTATTTGTGCCGCATGGAAGAAGAGCTGGAGATTGCCAATGTGAGAGGGATTCCTGCAAACATCCGCAGGCTGAAGGGGTTGCTTGAGCGGGGAGAGAGGGTCATATTGGTTTCTGACATGTATTTGTCGCCGGATATTATACGGAAAATGCTGTTGCAGGCCAATGCGGCGCTGGCGGAGCTGCCTTTGTACGTATCCTCTGCCTATGGCAGGCGGAAGACCACGGGAAATTTATATCGAACGGTACAGCAGGCAGAGGGCGTCAGCTTTAGCGACTGGGTGCATATTGGGGACAATCTGCATCAGGATATAGAAGTGCCGTATAGTCTGGGAATTCAGGTGGAATGGTGGAAGCGGCCCGAACTTTCGAAGCTGGAAGCGGAGCTGGTGGAGGCCCGGGGAGACGACGGCAGGCTTCAGCTGATGATCGGAACGGCGCTGGGAGTGCTCCGGGAAATGGGAGAGGCAGGCGCAGGGAAAGAGAATGGAGCAGCCGGAGAGGTTACGGAAGACGAAGGGAGCAATGAAGCCGGAGAGGCAGAGGAAGCCGGAAGGAGCGGTGAAGTTGCTGACGCCTATGAGATTGGGTGCCGGTATGCCGGGCCGGTGTTGTACAGTTATGGCGAATGGATTGTAGACCAGGCCGTGAAAAAAGGAATTAAAAGGCTGTATTTTATCGCCAGAGATGGTTACCTGGTAAAAAAAATTGTGGATGTGATCCTGAAAAAGGAAGGAACCGATATTAAAACGCAGTATATTTACGGCTCCAGAAAGGCGTGGCGGATGGCGTCCCTGTCAAAGGATCACTATAATTTGTATCAGCTGATTCTCTGGTCCCATGTACTGAAAATAAAAACGCTGTGGGATCTGGCGGGCGTACTGCATGTACCCTTGGAGAAGCTGTATGATTTTCTTCCGGGAGTTTACAAAAAGAGGCGTCAGAATGAGAATATATCCAATCAGGAGCTGGAATATATTGTCAAAAGATTATCCCAAGATGATGTTTTTCGGGAGTTTCATTTAAAGCAATTGGAAGGGGAGCGCAGTCTGGCTGTTCGATATCTGACCCAGGAGGTGGACATGTCGGACGATGATTTTGCTTTTGTGGATGTGTCGGGCGGAGGGCTTTCCCAAGGCTGTCTGAAGGAGCTGATAAAGGATCAATATCCCAAATCCATCCGCACCTTTTTCTTTAAAATCGACAGAGTAAATCTGGTGAAGAACTCTTTGACAGACACATTTATGCCCGGTTTTCTGGAAAATAATCTGGTGATTGAGATGATGTGCCGCGCGCCTCACGGTCAGACCTGCGGGTATGAGCTTAAAGGAGGGAAGGCGGTTCCTGTGCTGGAGGACACGGAAAGCAGGGGGCTGATGAGACATGGTTTTGCCGATTATGAGAGGGGAATTCTGGATTTCGCCGGGAGAATGAAAGATATCTGCCGGGAAAGGGGGATTCGGATTGCATCCATGAGGAATGTTTTGTCTTATCTGGAGCATATCGCCGGGAAGCCCTCGAAGCAGGTTCTGGAGTATTTTGCATCCATGCCCAGCAATGAGACAGGGCGGGGAACCCAGGCAGTAGAGTATGCGCCCAGACTGACGGAGGAGGAAATCCGGCAGTTATTTTTGGTGCGCACCAGCGAGCCGGTTGAGGTGTTTTACAAGGGAACAGATTTGAATTATTCTGTTATGAGAGCCAGTGAATCGGAGAGGGAATTGATTCAACAGTGTAAAAAAGAACACGGCAAAATCTTAGGCCGGCTGGCACGGCAGAAGAAGGAGCGGGAGGATAAGGCGCTTCGGGAGCGCTGGGGCAGGGCGGCTTTCTATCCTGTGCGGCTTTTGGAGGAGAGAGTCGTTATCTACGGAGCAGGAAAGTTTGGGCAGGATCTGTACCGCAGGCTTTCCGGGGATCCGGAGCATCAGGTGGCGCTGTGGGCAGACAAAAATGCCGCCGCCTGCAGGAGGCAGGGGCTGGAATGCGTGCGTGAATCAGCTGACATCGGAAGCGTACTCTATGACCAGATCGTGATTGCCGTCATGGATGAGGAGACAGCCTTGGAGATCCGAAGGGAGCTTGAGGGGCAGGGGATTGCACCGGAAAAAATTATCTGGCTGAAGCCCTATCAGCAAAGGAATTGGCTGACGGAGTGGTATGTAAAGGGAATTGGGTGAAGGGCAGAGAAAAGCATTTGACAATAATGGTCTGGCGCAGTAGACGGTATAACAGTCTATTGCGTTGGACAATTATACATTTTGTCAATTGGCATCCGAAGAGATGCGCTATGCGGCCTCTTATGAAGGGCGCAGGCAGTCTCGGGTTTTGCGTGCAAAATGCGCACGAAAATACCTCGCGGCCCCTACCCGTGAAAAGTAACGGAAGCTTAGCCGATTTCTACAGTTTTTTAAAATAGCACTTGTGTACGGCGTGATTCTATGATATATTCATTTCATCAAATTCTTTTTATTAGCTGATTTCTGTCGCGTGTTGCGGGATCATATCAGTTCTAAGAGGTTCCAATTCCGGCTTTTCGCCAAAGACTCAAGACTTAACTAAACATGAAAATGGCAGGTGGAAAGCACTTTTTCTTCCTGCCGCAAGGGGGTATTACCCGGGAGGAGGAAAATGGGAAAAACAGACAAAGAAATGAAAGCGTATTTCTCTGATAACAGAAGATATGCGGATCTGTGGAATGGCGGTTTATTCCAGGGGAGACAGTTGATATGCCCCGAAGATCTGCAGGAAACCCCGCCGGCAGTTTTTTGTGCTGAGGAAGGGGTGGAGAACAGCAGTGACCTGGCCATGAAACAGTTTCAGGGGAATCAGGTATTGGCTCTGTGGCTTCTGGAAAACCAGGAGACAACAGATTTCAGTATGCCGGCCAGAGTAATGGTGGCGGAGGCGCTTCAATACAGCAGACAGCTCCGGGACATTCGAAAAAAGAATCAGCGTAAGTACCAGCAGTCCCGCAGGAAAAATGCGAAATGCAGACGCCCATATTACAAAAACAGCGGCGAGTTTTTATACCGTTTCCGCGCCCAGGACCGGCTTTTTCCTGTTATTACGCTTGTGGCATATTGGGGTGAAGGCGACTGGGAAGGACCGAAAACTTTGCATGATATGATGGATTTTGGCAGAAATAAAAGCCTGAAGAAGGAACTGCTTCGTTTGGTTCCCAATTACCCGCTGCATTTCCTGAACCTGTCAAAGCTGGAGGATTGCAGTTTTTTTCGGACCGAGCTCAGGACATTGCTGGAGTTATACGCCTGCAGAGATGATAAACAGAAATTTATGAATTATTTGAAAGAGCAATATGAATGTCGTCATTTAGATGAAGAAACCTGCCATATTCTTGGCACTATGGTTCATTCAAAGACATTGCAGACATTAAATTTGAAGGAAGGCGAGGAGGAAATTGACGTGTGTAAGGCAATTAATGACTTGATGGAGGACAGCAGAGCTGAGGGTATAATGGAGGGAAAAGCCCTGGGTATGACTGAAGGAAAAGCGGAAGGAAAAGCGGAAAGTCTGCTTCTGCTGCTAAGTGATCTGGGGGAGATTCCGGAGAAACTGAAAACTCGGGTGCTTTCGGAAAAAGATCCGGCGTTGTTGGATCTTTGGCTGGTAGCATCCAGGCGAGCGGAGAGCCTGAAGCAGTTTATTGAAAAGGCAGGGATCAAAGCAGAAGGACAGGGCTATGAAAAAGAGAAGGCTGAAGAAGAGAAAATATTCTTGTAGTTTTCTACACAAAGAATTATTCCCGGCTTCTGGAGGAGTGCCATTTAAAACACCGATGGAATACAGGAAATTTCCGAGGAGGCCCAAGCCAGAACCATGATTCTTGAAGCAGCCAGAGCCATTCCGGTTAAGAACCTGAGCGAACAGGCATGCCGCATTGCCACGCCTGTTCGGAGCAGAAACCGGGAGACAATATAATATGCGTCTGAAAGGCAATAAGGAGTATGCGCAGGCATTTTCCGAATATCTGATACCAGACAAGGAAAAGCGAAATGTATATCTCATAGCATTGATCTTCTGGCATGGGCGCCTTGATGTAAGAGCGGCGGAGGAGGCCGCACAGTATTATAAGGCTGTGAAGCCCTTGGTGTCATGTCTGCTTTGGAGAGAATGATATCTGGCAGGGAACCCTGGAATGTCCTTTTTAAAACTCTTTCTTTTGCATAATACCGATGCTGACCCAGAGGGATATCAGCAGAATCACTGTACCGGCAATAAAGCCCGCCAGAACCGCGGATGTTGTATTCATTGCAGGAAGCATGTCTGTCAGGGCGGTCAGGTCCAGATTTGCGGCTTTTGTCAGCCTTGCGGCCAGCATAAAGGCAGCCACCAGAAGAAAGCCGATGACGATCATGGCAATACCGCTCTTTTCTGCACCGAATTTTAAATGAAAAGGCACAGAAATGGCGATAAGGACCAGCAGCATAGGAAAAGTGAGCAGGGCGATCATAAGTGTGTCCACAGGAGAGACTGTGCCTTTCACCATTCCTGCGATTATGGCGGCCCCGGAGCCGAACAGCCATCCGCCGCCGCCCACCAGCAGACCGAAGGCATATTTTTCTGCGGCATAGCTTTTCCGGGTGACCGGCAGAGAAAACAGAAATGCATTGCCGTTGTCAAAGTCGTCATAGCTGATGGTATTTCTGGCAAACTGTGAACCTATAAAGGCCAGGTATGCAATAAGAAACGAAGTGTTTTCCAGGTATGCCGTCATGGCAACGGCAATAACGGCGACGATGAGCAGAGAGCTTTTTTGATTCTTTAAAAGCATGAAGTCCTTAATTAATAAACCTTTCATATAGTTCCTCATTTCTGCGCTGTTTTTGCGGCTTTTTCTCCTCGAATCATCATTGTGATGACATTGTCAATTGTTCCTTTTTCGATGACGAGCCCGGGAAAGTTTTCTACATAGTATTGCTTTTGATCTGTGAGGCAGCTGTAGCCGAAGCTTTCTTCCCGGAAGCGCAGGATATATTGCTTATCCATGTGGATGAATTGGCTGGAGTCTGCCTTCAACAGAGCGTAGTGGTCCAGCAGAACATCCGTATCTTCATGCAGAATAATTTTCCCTTCATGAATCATATAGATATCATCGCACAGAGTCTCCAGATCGCCGGAAATATGGGAACTGATTAAAATGGAACGATTGTCATCCTGTTCCATATATTCCCGAAGCATTTCCAGCAGTTCGTCCCGGGCCACCACGTCCAGTCCTGTGGTGGGCTCATCCAGAATCAGCATCCGGGCATTGTGGGAAATAGCGGTGAGCACCTTTAGCTTTGCTTTCATTCCGGTGGAAAATTCTTTGATTTTTTTATCCAAAGGCAGGCAAAATCTTTGAAGATTGGCCTGAAAATCTGTTTTGCTAAAATCGGGATAGAGGCTGGCCAAAATGGGAATGATGTCCCGGATGGTCAGATATCCGCTGAAACCGGAATCCGACAAGACTACTCCCAGAGACTGTTTGTCCCTGGCACCAAACTGCCTCAGATCTTTGCCCAGAATGTGTATGGTGCCGCTATCCGGAGAGATTAGTCCCAGAACTGCTTTAAAGGTAGTACTTTTTCCGGCGCCGTTTTGTCCTACCAGGCCGGTGACACGGCCGGGTTTTATCTCCATAGAGCAGTCCAGGGTAAATGCGCCATAGTTTTTTATCAAGTGCTCAAGTCTTAACATAGCAATGCCTTTCTGCCTCTTTTGCCGGGCAATGATTCGTAACAATTATTCAACTGTCCATAATTAATTGGAACAGGCTTTGGATATCCTCGTCGCTTATTCCGTATCTTCTGCCTTTTTGTACTGCCATATCCAGATCGGTCTCCAGCTCTTTTTTCTGTTCTTCCAGAAGAAGCTGGGGACTGACGGATGCCACATAGGTTCCTTTTCCATGAATGGTCACTGTAAATCCGTCTTCTTCCAGACTGTCATAGGCCTTTTTAACAGTCAGGGCGCTGATTTTAAGTTCCTTTGACAGTGTCCGTACGGAGGGCAGACTATCATTTGCCTTCAATTCTCCGCATTGAATCAGCGCTTTGATCTGGTCTGTAATCTGTTCGTAGATAGGAACCATGGAAGAACTGTTTATGATAATGCGCATTTATCTCTCCTCCCTGCAAACAGTATATAACAGCTTAGAACTGTTGTCAACTGTTATATACTGTTAATCCAGACGAAAATCGTATTGAGCGGATTTGGATTTTATGATAAAATGTCCATATTCAGGGCAGGGGAGAGCCGGAAATGGCTGATAAGGTCTGAATGGCCGGATTAGAAAGGAAAAGTAAAAATGTATATTATCGTTGGCTTGGGAAACCCCGGAAAGGAATATGGGGGAACCAGACATAATATCGGGTTTGATGTGATAGAGCTTCTGGCGGGGCAGGAAAATATTTCCGTGGCCGAAAAAAAGCATAAAGCCTTGATCGGTAAAGGGGTTGTGGCGGGGCAGAGGTGTATTCTGGCAAAGCCCCAGACCTTTATGAATCTCAGCGGAGAAAGTGTCAGGGCGCTGTTGGATTACTATAAGGCGGATGAGAAGGAAGAGCTGATTGTAATTTCTGATGACGTAAGCCTGGATGTGGGGCAGATACGCATCCGTAAAAAAGGGAGCGCAGGCGGACATAATGGTTTGAAGAATATCATTGCCATGCTGGGGCACGATACTTTTATACGGGTGAAAATGGGCGTGGGAGAGAAGCCCCGGGGCTGGGATCTGGCAGACTACGTGCTGGGACGCTTTTCCGGGCCGGAGAGGAAGATTATGGATGAGGCGGCGGAGAGGGCGGCGGATGCCATACGCAGTATCATAACCCAGGGTGCTGACGCGGCCATGAATGATTTTAACAGAAAGGTTGAAGGGTGATAACGAAATGCAGGCATTACTGGCGCCGCTTGGAGAGCTGGCGGAATTTGACCATATGAGGGCGGCGCTTCGCAGGAAGAGTGAGCCTATAGCACTCACAGGCTGCGTGGATTCTCAGAAGCTGCATATGATATACGGCCTCAGCGAAGGTCTTGGAATCAAGGTTATTGTCACCTACAGCGATTTGAGGGCCAGAGATATTTTCGAGGAATATCAGTTTTATGACCGAAATGCAATGCTGTATCCGGCCAAGGATCTGATTTTTTTTCAGGCGGATATTCATGGAAACCAGCTGGTGAAGGAGCGCGTCAGGACTATGCGGCGTCTTCTGGAGGGAAAGCCGGTTACTATTGTCACTACCTATGCTGCTTTGATGACGCCGCTGGCCATGTGGGACAGAGAAACTGCGGTAATAGAACTGCAGCAGGGAGGCAGTCTGACGGAAAAGGATCTGGCCCGGAAGCTGGTATCCTTTGGCTATGAGAACGCCTATCAGGTGGAGAGTCCTGGACAGTTTTCCATTCGGGGCGGCATTGTGGATATTTTTGATTTGACGGAGGAAAATCCATACCGTATCGAGCTGTGGGGGGATGAGGTGGAATCCATCCGCAGCTTTGATGTGCTCAGTCAAAGATCCATAGAGAAGCTGGAGAGTATTTCCGTGTACCCGGCTTCGGAATTCGTGCTGGACGATGACCGGATCCGGACAGGAATGAAAACCCTGGAAAAGGAAGCGAAACAGCAGGAGAAATATTTTCGGGATGATCATAAGCCGGAAGAAGCACACAGGATTGCCTCTCAGGTGAAGGAACTGAGGGAACAGCTGGTGGAATTTCAGAGCAAGGCCAATCTGGAGGGGTATATCCGATATTTTTATGAGGAGACTGTGACGCTGCCGGAGCTTTTAATCCGTGCGGCGAGTCAGGCCAGGGGCGGCGCGTATCCCGCTTTTTTCCTGGAGGAGCCGGCACGGATCCGGGAGCAGGCGGATGCGGTGGAGCTGGAATTTCGGGAGAGTATGACCCAGAGGGCGGAAAAAGGGTATATTCTGCCAGGACAGATGAACATTCTCTACAGCGGGGAGGAGGTGGCCGTCAGGCTGCTTGGAGGCAATGTGATCCTGGTTTCCACTATGGACGGCAAGGGCGGCTATTTCCGGGCCGGGATCAGGATGGACGTGGGAGCGAGAAACGTGGCTCCCTACAATAACAGCTTTGAGGCGCTGGTGAAGGATCTGAAGCAGTTCCGAAAAAATGGATATCGAGTACTTTTGCTGTCCGGCTCCCGGACCCGTGCCAGGCGTCTGGCAGAGGATCTGCGGGATCAGGAATTGACAGCGGTTTACACCGAGGATCCCTTGAGGGAGGTTCAGTCCGGGGAGGTAGTTACTTATTACGGACACGTAAATAAGGGATTTGAGTACCCGCTGCTGAAGTTCGTAGTGCTGTCCGAAACGGATATTTTCGGAGCGGAAAAGAAAAGAAAGAAGCCGAGAAAGCTCTATCAGGGACAGAAAATCAAAGATTTTAATGAGCTGAAGATCGGGGATTATGTGGTTCATGAGAGCCATGGTCTGGGAATCTACCGGGGCATTGAAAAGGTAGAAATGGAGGGTGTGATAAAGGATTACATCAAAATCGAGTATCGTGACGGCGGCAATCTGTATGTTTTGGCCACGGGACTGGACGTAATTCAGAAATATGCATCCGCCGATGCCAAGAGTCCTAAGCTGAATAAGCTTGGGTCAAAGGAGTGGGAGAAGACCAAGACAAAGGTTCGAAGTGCCGTCAGTGAGGTGGCTAAGGATCTGGTGGAGCTTTACGCCTTGCGTCAGGCAAGCTCAGGCTATTGTTATGACAAGGACACTGTGTGGCAGAGGGAATTTGAGGAGATGTTTCCTTTTGAGGAGACAGAGGATCAGTTGAATGCCATAGCCGAGACGAAAGCGGACATGGAGAGCGGTAAGATTATGGACCGTCTGATTTGCGGAGATGTGGGGTATGGCAAGACGGAGATTGCTATCCGGGCTGCCTTTAAGGCTGTTCAGGAAAACAAGCAGGTAGTGTACCTGGTACCCACCACCATTCTTGCCCAGCAGCATTACAACACTTTCGTGCAGAGGATGAAGGACTTTCCTGTCCGGGTGGAGCTGATGAGCCGGTTCCGAACGCCTGCCCAGATAAAAAAGACAGTGGCGGATCTGCAAAAGGGCATGGTGGATATCGTGATCGGTACCCATAGGGTGCTGTCCGAGGATGTGAAGTTCAAGGATCTTGGGCTTTTGGTCATAGACGAGGAACAGCGTTTCGGGGTAGCTCACAAGGAAAAAATAAAAAAGCTGAAGGAAAATGTGGATGTGTTAACCCTGACTGCCACTCCGATCCCTCGGACACTTCATATGAGCCTTATCGGCATCCGCGACATGAGTGTGCTGGAGGAGGCGCCGGAGGACCGTCAGCCTATCCAGACTTTTGTCTGCGAATATAATGAGGAAATGGTCCGGGAGGCCATTTCCCGGGAACTGGCCAGGGGAGGCCAGGTATATTACGTGTATAATCGGGTGAATACCATCGCAGATGTGGCGGCTCAGATTGCCCGGCTGGTGCCGGAGGCTGCAGTGGCCTATGCTCATGGCCAGATGAAGGAGCATGAGCTGGAAAGGATCATGTTCGATTTTATAGGAGGGGACATTGATGTGCTGGTGTCTACCACTATAATTGAGACCGGGCTGGATATCTCCAATGTGAACACCATGATCATTCATGACTCGGACAACATGGGTCTGTCCCAATTGTATCAGCTGAGAGGGCGGGTGGGACGTTCTAATCGTACTGCGTATGCCTTTTTGATGTATCGAAAGGACAAGATGCTTAAAGAGGTGGCAGAAAAGCGGTTGACGGCCATAAGGGAGTTTACTGACCTGGGCAGCGGCTTTAAGATCGCCATGCGTGATCTGGAGATCAGAGGCGCCGGGAATCTGCTGGGAGTGCGACAGCACGGGCATATGGAGGCGGTGGGGTACGATATGTACTGCAGGATGCTGAACGATGCTGTTTCCACTCTGAAGGGTATTACGGTTCAGGAGGACTTTACTACTCAGATCGACCTGGATGTGGATGCGTTTATTCCTCCGGCCTACATTGTGAACGAAACCCAGAAGCTGGATATTTATAAACGGATTGCCGGAATTGAAAACATAAAGGAACGGGACGATATGAAGGATGAGCTTCTTGACCGCTTTGGGGAGATTCCGGAATCGGTGGATCATCTGCTTCGAATTGCTTTGATCCGAGTGGCAGCTCACAAGCTTTATATGACAGAGATCCGGGGGAAAAACGAGAGGATTATTTTCACTTTTCTGCCCAACGCAGAGGTGGATGCTTTGAGAATTCCGGAGCTGTTGCGCAAGTATGGGCAGAATCTGACTTTTACTGCATATGGCACCCCGACCTTTACCTGCCGGTATAAGAAAACAGGTATGGTGGAAAAGGATGCAGAGCAGCTGCTGTATCGGACGGAGGATCTGTTGGAGGAAATGAAGATTCTGCTTCCCACAAAAAAACAGGAGGATACAGGGGCAGAATAGAGTTTATATGCCGAAAAAGAGGGCAGATTTGATTTTGAGGGAGTTTTATTGGACTTGAAATATGGTACTTTCTTTTCAGAACAGGAAAACAGATTCTGAACAGGAGGTACCTCTATATGAAAGGCTATTATACGGCAAGCGGATATATGGGACTGGTGGAAGGCAGATACATTCTCTTTGCCAGTGAACAGGAGTACCGGGAATATATGGAAGAGTAAACCCGATGCGCACAAAAACGGTTCGCGAAACCACTCCATGAACAGTACTGAACTGTTAGCTGGAAGCTGGTAATTATGAAGATTATGAAAAAATGTTTGGGGCCGGCAAATAGCGGCGCATAATCCCAAGGTATAAAAATCCTTTGTTTACAGATAATAGTATCATTCCTTTTCGAGGAAATATATGCAGGACTTTTTTGCATTGCGATACGAAAACTGATAAACGGAGGATTTTTTTATGAAAGCAACTGGTATCGTCAGAAGAATAGATGACCTGGGAAGAATCGTGATCCCCAAGGAGATCCGCAGGACACTGCACATTCGGGAATCGGATCCCCTGGAAATTTTTACGGACAAGGAAGGCCAGATCATTCTGAAGAAGTATTCCCCTATCGGTGAGATGACCACATTTGCCAAGCAATATGCCGAAAGCCTGGCCCAGGTTTCGGGGCATGCGGCCCTGATCGCGGACAGGGATCAGTTCATTGCCGCCGCAGGGGGGTACAAGCAGCTGGTAAACAAATCCGTCAGCAAGCAGCTGGATGAAAAGGTTCACAACAGAGAAACCCTGCTTGCCACCAAGGGAGACAGGAATTTTATCAGCATCTGTGACGAAGGAAACGGTGATTATCAGCATGAAGCCATCACCCCTATTCTCTGTGAGGGGGATATCATCGGCAGTGTGGTGCTTCTGCAGAACGATAATAAAAACCGTATGGGTGAGGTGGAACAGAAACTGCTCCTGTCTGCCGCCGGTTTCCTGGGAAGGCAGATGGAGCAGTAGGTATTCTATGAACGGTTCATGTTACTGCCTGCTCATCTCTTCCAGAAGCGCAAGCTTGGTGTCGTATAGGCGCTGGGACAGATCCACATACACCTGGTGAGGATTTACCAGCCGCTTGGTCTCGTCCCAAAGGGTATTCAGCTCACTCTGACAATAGGAGCGGATATCCATGACCTTTGGCGAGGAATAGCAGCACTGTCCTGCCCGGAAGATTTGCTCCATGAGAGGGCGCAGCGTGTAGGAGCCGCCTGTGAGAAATGTTTTTTTCCAGGGCTCCAGGGGATCGAAGAGAAGCAGATCCGCGTCCTCGTTGTATTCTTCGTCTGCAAGGCAGATCAGATCCGCCCGGATCTTGCCGTTTTCCTTATCATAAACCCGGTATATTTTTTTATTCCCGGGATTAGTGACCTTCTCCGAATTTTCCGAGAGCTTTATTTTGGGAATAAAGCTGCCGTCATCGGCCTGGATGGCCGCCAGCTTGTATACGCCGCCGAAGGAAGGATTATCCTTGGAGGTGATCAGGTTGGTGCCCACGCCCCAGGAGGTGATGGCGGCGCCCTGGGCCTTCAGGCTGTCGATCAGGTATTCGTCCAGGTCGTTTGAGGCAGAGATTACTGCGTCGTGGAAGCCTGCCGCATCCAGCATTTTGCGGGCTTCCTTAGACAAATAGGCCAGGTCGCCGCTGTCCAGGCGGATGCCATAAAGCCCATAAGGAACACCGGCACTGCGCATTTCTGTAAAGACCCGGATGGCGTTTGGTACGCCTGATTTTAAGGTGTCGTAGGTGTCCACCAGCAGAATGCAGGCCTCGGGGTACATATCTGCGTAAGCTTTGAAAGCGGAGTATTCGTCAGGAAAGCTCATGATCCAGCTGTGGGCATGGGTACCCTTTACCGGCACGTCAAACAGCTGGCCGCAGAGCACATTGCTGGTGCCGATACAGCCGCCGATCATAGCTGCCCGGGCGCCGTAGGTTCCCGCGTCCGGGCCCTGAGCCCGTCGCAGGCCAAATTCCATAATGCCGTCGCCCTTGGCGGCGTAGCAGACCCTGGCGGCCTTGGTGGCGATCAGACTTTGATGGTTGATAATGTTCAAAATGGCAGTCTCTACCAGCTGAGCCTCCATAATGGGAGCGATGACCTTGATGATGGGTTCTCTGGGGAACATGACCGTGCCTTCGGGAATGGCATAGATATCACCGGAAAACCGGAAATTTTTCAGATAGTCAAGAAAGTCCGAATCAAAAATGCCCAGAGAAGCCAGATAGTCCAGGTCCTCCTGTTCAAAGTGAAGCTCCCGGATGTACTGGATCACCTGCTCCAGTCCGGCGCAGATGGCATATCCGCCTCCGCAGGGATTACTTCGGTAGAAGGCGTCAAAAATCACGGTCTCATTCCGGTCCTTGTGGCGAAAATACCCCTGCATCATGGTGAGCTCGTAGAGATCTGTCATTAAGGTAAGATTTTGTCTGTCCATGGGATAACTCCTCCTGTCAGATATAACAGTAATAGCTCGATATTGTTACTGTAAACAGAATATCATAATTTGCCGCGGTTTCCAACAAAGAAAATCTTGACAATTGAAAATGCGTTGACTATAATGGCAATCATATAGAAATAAATGCAATGACGAAGAGAGTAATGGTTTCAGGAAAGCCATAGCGAGCCGGTGAGGGTGAAAGACCGGCGCCGGTAGGGGAGCCATGAAAATCACTTCCGAGCAGCCGGGACAAAAGGGAAGGCGAAAGCTTGTGCGGAAAGCCTCATGAGTAGTTCCGGACGGAGTCCCGCCGTTATCGGGAGACATATAATCCCGTGCTTTTTAGAACACTGTACGCTGTGGAGTATCGAGTTCTTCGGGCAGGGACGTATGCTGTAACAGGTGGTCTGCGGAGAAAATGAACTCTGTCCTTTTACGGGATGGAGTTTTTATTTTTTCAAAAAGAATTTCAAATAGAAAGGAAGGGCAAAATGTACAAACAGGTATCCAGCGACTTAAACTTTGTAGACCGTGAGAAAGCAGTAGAACGGTTCTGGAAGGAAAACGATATTTTCAGAAAGAGCCTGGAGCTTCGAAAGGACGGTCCCACCTACACCTTTTATGACGGGCCGCCCACGGCCAACGGCAAGCCTCATATCGGGCATGTGGAGACCCGCACCATCAAAGACATGATTCCCAGATACCGGACCATGAAGGGGTATATGGTGCCAAGAAAGGCCGGATGGGATACCCATGGACTGCCGGTGGAGATCGAGGTGGAAAAGCTGCTGGGACTCAACGGCAAGGATCAGATTGAGGACTATGGTCTGGAGCCCTTTATTGACAAGTGTAAGGAGAGCGTCTGGAAATACAAGGGCATGTGGGAGGATTTCTCGGGCAGCGTAGGCTTCTGGGCAGATATGGATGACCCTTATGTCACCTATCATGATGATTATATTGAATCCGAATGGTGGGCCCTTAAGACCATCTGGGACAAGGGCCTGCTGTACAAGGGCTTTAAAATCGTGCCCTACTGTCCCCGCTGCGGAACGCCCCTTTCCACCGCAGAGGTGGCTCAGGGCTACAAGGACGTGAAGGAACGCTCCGCTATTGCCCGCTTTAAGGTAAAGGGAGAGGATGCCTACATTCTGGCCTGGACCACCACTCCCTGGACACTTCCCTCCAATGTGGCGCTGTGTGTGAACGCGGAGGAGACCTATGCGAAGGTGAAGGCGGCGGACGGTTACACCTATTATATGGCCCAGGCCCTGCTGGATACGGTGCTGGGAAAGCTGGGAGATGAGAAGGAAGGAAGAACCGCCTATGAGGTTCTGGAAACCTTTTCAGGAAAGTCCCTGGAATATAAGGAATATGAGCCGCTGTTTGACTGCGCCGATGAAATCTGTGCAAATCAGGGAAAGAAGGCTCACTATGTGGTATGCGACAGCTATGTCACATTGACGGACGGCACCGGCGTGGTGCATATTGCGCCGGCCTTCGGTGAAGACGATGCCAAGGTGGGACGCATCTATGACCTTCCTTTTGTACAGCTGGTGGACAGTAAAGGAGAGATGACGGCGGAGACTCCCTATGCGGGTGTTTTTGTAAAGAAGGCCGATCCCATGATTCTTAAGGATCTGGAGACAAAGGGACTTTTGTTTGACGCGCCTAAATTTGAGCACAGCTATCCGCACTGTTGGAGATGCGACACCCCTCTGATCTATTATGCCAGAGAATCCTGGTATATCCGGGAGACGGCTGTGAGGGATGATCTGATCCGCAACAACAATACTGTGAACTGGATCCCTGATGCCATCGGCAAAGGAAGATTCGGCAACTGGCTGGAAAATATTCAGGACTGGGCCATCTCCCGTAACCGGTACTGGGGAACTCCGCTGAATATCTGGGAATGCCAGTGCGGCTATCAGCACTGTGTGGGCAGCAGGCAGGAGCTGGCGCAGCTTGGAGGTAATCCCGAAAATGCAAAGGTGGAGCTGCACAGGCCCTATATTGACAAGGTGACGTTCCCCTGCCCCAAGTGCGGAGGAACCATGCATCGGGTGCCCGAGGTGGTGGACTGCTGGTTTGACTCCGGAGCCATGCCCTTTGCCCAGCATCACTATCCTTTTGAAAACAAGGAGCTGTTTGAAGCACAGTTCCCTGCTCAGTTCATTTCGGAGGCGGTGGATCAGACCAGAGGATGGTTCCATTCCCTTATGGCGGAATCAACTCTTCTGTTTAATAAGGCACCTTATGAGAACGTGATCGTGCTGGGGCTTGTACAGGACGAAAACGGTCAGAAGATGAGTAAATCCAAGGGAAATGTGGTGGATCCCTTCGAGGCCTTAAAGACCTACGGCGCTGATGCAGTCCGCTGGTATTTTTATACCTGCGCGGCGCCCTGGCTGCCCAAGAATTTTTCCGGCAAGATCGTAGTGGAGGGACAGCGCAAGTTTATGGGCACTCTGTGGAATACTTACGCCTTCTTTGTGCTGTACGCCAATATCGACAATTTTGATGCCGCGAAATATACCCTGGAATATGATAAATTGCCCGCCATGGACCGATGGCTTTTGTCCCGGTTGAATACCGTGGTGGGAGAGGTGGACAAAAACCTGGATCAGTATCGGATCCCCGAAGCCGGAAAGGCTCTGCAGGAATTTGTGGATGAGATGAGCAACTGGTATGTGCGCCGCAGCAGAGAGCGTTTTTGGGCGGGGGGCTGCGGGCAGGACAAGATCAATGCCTACATGACCCTTTACACTGCCCTGGTGACGATCTGCAAGGCTGCCGCGCCCATGATTCCCTTCATGACGGAGGAGATCTATCAGAATCTGGTGCGCAGTATCGACAGCACTGCCCCGGAAAGCATTCACCTGTGCGATTATCCCACAGTTTGTGAAGACTTCATTGATAAAAAGCTGGAAGAGGATATGCAGGATGTACTGAATGTGGTGGTCATGGGACGGGCATGCAGAAACGACGGCGGCCTGAAGAACCGCCAGCCGGTGGGCAGAATGTATATCAAGGCAGACTTTACCCTGGAGGATTTTTACAGGGATATTATCAGGGATGAGCTGAATGTGAAGGAAGTGGTTTTCACGGATGATGTAAGAGACTTTACCTCTTATACCTTTAAGCCCCAGCTTCGTACCGTGGGACCCAGATACGGAAAACTGCTGGGCGGAATTCAAAAGGCCCTGGCGGCCCTGGACGGCAATGAGGCCATGGACCGGCTGAACGCAGAGGGACATCTTGTCTTTGAAGTGAACGGGCAGAATGTAGAGCTGACCAGGGAGGACCTGCTGATCGACGCGGCACAGAAGGACGGCTATGTGTCCCAGGAGAATAATACCCTGACAGTAGTGCTGGATACCAATTTGACGCAGGCCCTTATAGAGGAAGGCTTTGTGTATGAGCTGATCAGTAAGATCCAGACCATGAGAAAGGATGCGGGCTTTGAGGTGATGGACCACATCCGGCTGTCCTTAAATAACAATGAAAAGTTGGCAGGTCTGGCTGAGAGGAACAGCGAAGCTATCTGCGGCAAGGTGCTGGCACAGGCGTTGACCTCCGGAAAGCATTTTGCGGTGGAAAAAGAGTGGAATGTAAATGGGGAGCAGGTGTCAATTGCGCTGGAGAAGGTAGAAGAGTAAGAAGAACGCAGATTTAAATAAGCAGCTGGATTTAAAATAACAGGAGATCCCGGATCAGGAAGCAGTTGATCCGGGATCTTTTTTGAGGAGAGAGGGTATATCTCCGGTCAGCAGGCGCAGCAGGGGGATTCGTTTCAGAAGAAGGCACAGGAGATAGGAGATTCCCGTTACTGCGGCGGCTTCCGCCAGGTTCAGCAGATGGCTTTGGAACAGGAAAGGACGGAGCTTCATGCCGGCAATCAAGCTGATTTCTCCGGATATCATGTACAGAGCCAGACTGTTTTGCCCCAGTGTCTGAAGTACGGAGAAGGGGCGTTTGCCTGTAAGCTCCCATACTTTTTTCCAGAGCAGGATAAAGAAGCCCGCTCCGGCAAACCCGATTATCATCCGGTACAGGTCGATGGAGAGCTGACGGAGGGGATTTTTTCCTATCAGCTTATACCCGGTCAGATAGATCATGGAGGACTCGTCAAAAAATAGAAAAAGAATTCCAAAAACAGCGCCCAGGACGGCGATTTTCAGCCAATCATTCTGTGGAACGGAAGGGAGAAGGCGGGAGCCGGGAGTTTTTGAGAGTTTCCGGCCAGTGGGCACAGGGGGAGTCTTGTCCCGCAGACTCTGATACCGGTGAAAGTAGAAGCCGGCCAGAAAATAAGGAAACATAAACTTGTATGCTCCCAGGCCCAGACCGTCCGGAGTCACAAACATGGTCAGGAATCCCAGGCCGTATAAAACGGGCGAGTCCCGGAAGAAGAAATGCAAGATGTAGACGATTAAAAAGCACCAGAATACAGCCCAGAGAAACCAGCCGGTGGAAACCAGACCCAGGCCAAAGGCTTTGACAAAGCCGGGAACAGAGCTGAAGGCGGCAGCCGTGCCTCTGCTTTCAGCCAAAAGCCACAGCTGTTCAAACACAGTCCAGGCCAGTACCGGAAGGAGCAGGGACAGGCTTCTGCGCTTCAGCAGCCGGCGGCGCTGGGCCGGGCCGGATGCCTGGGCCATGCCAGGCCAGGCGAAATATCCGCTGATCAGCATGAACAGCGGCATGTGGAAGCTGTACAGGAATTGGTACAGCTTATCGTAAAAATACAACGAATTTTCGTGAAAAGCCGTACCGCTGCCCTCCTGGATGCTATGGCCCAGAATCACCGTAAGGATGGCAAAGCCCCTCAGAATATCGGGAAGGGGCTCTCTTTTTTTTACAGAATTCATAGTTATACTCCCAAATTGATACTTGATGCCCCGCTGCCTGCAGCAGGGGTGTTGACTTTGGCAAAATAATCGGCAGCTATGGAGTTCCCTTCACAGGCGGCTTTTTGCTGTTTTTGGGGCGCCTGTGGACAAGGGGCTTTCTCTGAAACAGCATTCCCAGAAGCAGAGGGGTGGCCAGGGTCAGAGGGAAGAGGTAGCGAAGCAGGGCCACCGGTCCCAAAAGAGTGGTAGCCAGGTACAGTCCCAGAGGGAGTGTACATATAAACAGCCGCTTCCGTCGTCTCGCCACAGCCAGGCCAGGCATGGCTGCCAGAAGCCAGAGACAACTTTCGGGCCGCCACAGCAGGCTGTATCTGGGGGCGGATATTTTATCGTACAGCAAAAAGAAATAGGACTGAATAAGCCCGGCATGATAGATGTCCCAATGGTTCATTTCCGGGAAGGTATAGGTAAAAGCCAGGCCCTTGTATTCATTGCTGCACATGTCCCAGTAGGGCCGGATCAGATCCACCCAGGCAAGCAGATACTCCCGGGGATTCTGCAGTCCCAGGGAAATATATACGGAAAGATATTTTCCGAAATCCTCGTTCAGCACCTCCGTGCGGAAATAGTTTTTTACGGTATCGGCGGCATCGGGAATATACATCAAAAATGCTTCCGGATAGATCAGCTCCGATACAGTCATATATTGTTCCGGAGTTACATCCACATCTCCTCCTATGGCGTAGGAGGCACATACCCGGGCCATCTGCTGCATGGGAACACAGAGCATTTCCTTGGCATCGCCCTTAGGAATATGAAAGGTTTCCACAGACTGGACGAAGAAAATCTGAGGGATCAGATAGACGATGGCCAGGCAGGTGCACAGTCCTTTCTTTCGGGTCCGTAAAAGAAGACAGAGCAGGAGCAGGACCAGCATAATATAGATCCCCTGATTGCGGAACAGGCAGGCCATAACACCGAAGATCACAAGTCTGACATGATGGCTCCGGCGTGGATGGGTGTAGTCCAGAAAGTCCCAGAGAGCTACGGAAAAGCACAGCAGGAAGACGCCGAACAGAATATCCTTGGTGGAGCTGAAGCTCAGCACCTGGAGGAAGGGATTGACCGCCGCCCATAGTGCGCCGATCAGAATCCATATGAGAGGAACCCGGTGGCGCTTGCAGGCCAGAAGGCTGTAGGCCAGAGCCCCGGTGACAGACAGCCCCTGTAAAGCCGTGTACAGAGCAAAGCCCACGGTATAGCTCTTAAAAAGCGTATTTCCCAGGGAAAAGAAAAAACCTATCAGCCAGGTATGGGCCACAGGGTGGTGAGAGGTCAGCGTGGACTCCTTAAAATACTGAGCGATCTGAATGGGAGCGTCGTAACCGTAGGTGCCGGGAAACAGACAAAGATAGGCCGGGATATAAAACAGAGACAGAATGCCCCAGAACTGGAAAAACAGCGTTTTGTCGGAAAACAGGGAATAAAAGGTGGTTTCTGCTCTGTGGTAAAAAATCAGACCGCGCTGGATAAGCTCCGTGCATTGGGGAGGAAGAAAGCGCGGCAGGAAAATGCAGGCGGCTGTCAGCAGGGCAAAAAGGGCGGTCAGCGCCAGCAGGGGAATCCATATGGGTGCTGCAAAATAGTTGAGAATCTGGATATACAAGGAAAATAACAGGGCTGTCAGAAGGATGGCAATGCCGGTTCTGGCATATTTTTTCATAAAAGCGTTCACTACAATACCAATGCCTTTCTATAACAGCGGAGCGAAGACAAGCGCGGCCCCGCATGATTTACTCCTTAAGAAAACACTGATTAGACCGGCGTTTCCTTAAATATTGCCATTATACATGATATCTAAGCATTTGGGAAGAGGGAGTTTTCCTTGCAATCCGGTTCTGCCCCCGTAGCAGTGTCTGTTGCTGCTTGCGCTGTAAATAGTAACCAAAGCTGGCCTATAGGGGCAAAAAGTAGTTGGAATTATAGGAAAATGCTGTTATAATGGTGTAAATGCGAAATCCAATTTTGCAGAATTTGCAGAAACAGGCAGAAATAGAAAGAGGAGATCATTGTATTATGGAAACCACAGAATTGACGAAGGAAGAAAAATTACAGTTTGACAGAGAGCTTTTCAAAAGAAGCGTCGTCTACAATGTGAAGACCCTGTACCGCAAGGAGCTGGAGGAGGCCACTCCCCAACAGCTGTTCCAGGCTGTTTCCCTTTCCCTTAAGGATCAGATCGTGGATAACTGGATGGAGACCCAGAAGGCTTATGACAGGGAAGATCCCAAGATGGTGTATTATATGTCCATGGAATTTCTGATGGGCCGGGCACTGGGCAATAATATTATCAATCTGAAGGCTACGGAGCCTGTAAAGGGCGCTCTGGAGGAGCTGGGCATCGACCTGAACCTGGTGGAAGATCAGGAGCCGGACGCCGCTCTTGGCAACGGAGGACTGGGGCGGCTGGCGGCCTGCTTCCTGGATTCTTTGGCTACATTGGGTTATCCCGCATACGGCTGCGGCATCCGTTACCGCTACGGTATGTTCAAGCAGCAGATTCGCGACGGCTACCAGGTGGAGGTGCCGGACAACTGGCTGGCAGACGGAAATCCCTTTGAGCTTCGCCGGCCTGAGTATGCCAAGACAGTAAAATTCGGCGGCTATGTGTCCATGCGCAGCGATGAAAACGGAAGAAGCTATTTTGTGCAGGAAGGCTATCAGGCCGTGAAGGCCGTTCCCTTTGATGTTCCTATTGTAGGCTATGGGAACAGTATTGTAAACACACTGCGGATCTGGGACGCGGAGCCTATGGAGGTATTCCAGCTGGCATCCTTTGACATGGGCGATTACCGCAAGGCGGTGGAGCAGGAGAATCTGGCCAGAAATATTGTGGAGGTGCTCTATCCCAATGACAATCATTACGCAGGAAAGGAGCTGCGCCTGAAGCAGCAGTATTTCTTTATCTCCGCGTCGGTGCAGGAGGCTGTGTCAAAGTTTATGCGCAGGCATGATGATATCCACCAGTTCCCGGAGAAGGTGACCTTCCAGCTCAACGACACCCATCCTACGGTGGCGGTGCCGGAGCTGATGCGCATCCTGCTGGATGATTTTGGTCTGGGCTGGGACGAGGCCTGGGACATTACCACCAGAACCTGCGCTTACACCAACCATACCATTATGGCCGAGGCTCTGGAAAAGTGGCCCATCGACTTGTTTTCCAGGCTGCTTCCCAGGATTTATCAGATTGTTGAGGAGATTAACCGCCGGTTTGTGTTGCAGATTGAGCAGAAGTATGCTCATGTGTACGGCGTGGACGTACAGGAGAAGATCCGCAAGATGGCGATTTTGTACGATGGACAGGTAAAAATGGCACATATGGCCATTGTGGCGGGCTATTCCGTCAACGGTGTGGCCAGGCTTCACACGGAGATTTTGAAAAAGCAGGAGTTAAGGGACTTCTATGAGATGTTCCCGGAGCGTTTCAACAACAAGACAAACGGCATTACCCAAAGGCGTTTCCTGCTCCACGCAAATCCTCTTCTGGCTGACTGGGTCACCGAAAAGACCGGGGACGGCTGGATCACGGATCTTCCTCAGATTGAAAAGCTGAAGACTTACGCTGACGACAGGCAGGCCCAGAAGGAGTTTATGGAAATCAAGTATCAGAATAAGCTCCGACTGGCAAAATATATTGAAGAACATAACGGTGTGACTGTGAATCCCAACTCCATTTTTGACGTACAGGTGAAGCGTCTCCACGAATACAAGAGACAGCTGCTGAACATCCTTCATGTGATGCATCTGTACAATGAGCTGAAGGCCAAGCCCGATATGGACTTTTACCCCAGAACTTTTATCTTTGGAGCAAAGGCGGCGGCAGGTTATCGCAACGCAAAGCTGACCATCAAGCTGATCAATGCCGTGGCTGAGGTGGTCAACAACGATGCCTCCATCGGCGGCAAGATCAAGGTGGTGTTCATCGAAAATTATAATGTGTCTAATGCGGAGATTATTTTTGCGGCGGCGGATGTGTCTGAGCAGATTTCCACGGCCAGCAAGGAGGCCTCCGGCACCGGCAATATGAAATTCATGCTCAACGGAGCGCTGACCCTGGGAACCATGGACGGGGCAAATGTGGAGATCGTGGAGGAGGTAGGCGCGGAAAATGCCTTTATCTTCGGACTTTCTTCGGATGAAGTTATCAACTATGAAAACCGCGGCGGCTACAATCCCATGGATATTTACAACAGCGACGAAGATATCCGGAAGGTGCTGAATCAGCTCATCGATGGGAAGACCTATGCGTCCGAGACCGAGCTCTTCCGCCCGCTGTATAATTCACTGCTGAACACCCTGTCCACCTCCAAGGCGGATACCTACTTTATTCTGAAGGATTTTAAGTCCTATGCGGGAGCGCAGAAACAGGTGGAAGCGGCATACAGGAATAAGGAGGGCTGGGCCAGAAGCGCTATTTTGAATGTGGCCTGCGCCGGCAAATTTACCTCGGACCGGACCATCCAGCAGTATGTGGATGAGATCTGGCATCTGGACAAGGTGACGCTGTAAAACCTGACAGGGAAGGAAGAGGAGCCCTGGACCGGAGAATATCCGGTCCGGGGTACTCATATTTAAGGAATTATTTGTGAGATTGAGATTCAAGAAAGAACGGAGAAGAGAATATGGTGGAATTATTGCAGGGAGGTGCATATCTGGTAAACGGCGGGGAGATCATTGCCGACGGTCCGGATGGGTGCCAGGCTGTTTTTAACAGGACAGGAAAGAATGTCACAAAGGAGGAGGCAAAGAAGGAGACTATCAGCTACGGAATTCTGGAGCGGCACAATACCTCCGGAAATATGGACAGGCTGAAGCTCCGATTTGATAAGCTTACCAGCCATGATATTACCTTTGTGGGGATCATACAGACGGCCAGAGCGTCGGGACTGCAGAAATTTCCCATGCCCTATGTGCTGACCAACTGTCATAATTCTCTGTGTGCGGTAGGCGGCACCATCAACGAGGATGACCATATGTTCGGTTTGACCTGCGCCAAAAAGTACGGCGGGGTCTATGTGCCTCCTCATCAGGCCGTGATCCATCAGTACGCCAGAGAAATGCTGGCGGAGTGCGGCGCCATGATTCTGGGCAGCGACTCTCATACCCGTTACGGCGCGCTGGGCACCATGGCTGTGGGAGAGGGAGGCCCGGAGCTGGTCAAGCAGCTTTTGGAGCAGACCTATGACATTAACAGACCTGAGGTGGTGGGCGTATATCTCACAGGAGCTCCCGTGAAGGGCGTGGGACCTCAGGACGTGGCCCTGGCCATAATCGGAGCAGTGTTCCGAAACGGATATGTGAAAAATAAGGTAATGGAATTTGTGGGACCCGGCGTGGCGGCCTTAAGCGCGGACTTCCGGATCGGCATTGATGTGATGACCACCGAGACCACCTGTCTTTCTTCTGTATGGCAGACGGATAACGCCATCCGTGATTTTTATGAGATTCATGGGAGGGCGGATGCATATCAGGAGCTGAAACCCGGACAGGCAGCCTATTATGACGGAATGATCATGGTGGATCTTTCCCGGATCCGTCCCATGATCGCCATGCCCTTCCATCCCAGCAACACCGTAACTATTCAGGAGCTGAACGAAAATCTCATGGATATCCTGGAGGAAACAGAAAAGCGCGCTCAGGTGAGCCTGGACGGCGCCGCAAAGCTTCAGCTGAAGGATAAGGTGAAAAACGGAAAATTTATGGTGGATCAGGGGATCATTGCCGGCTGTGCAGGAGGCGGTTTTGAGAATATCTGCGCGGCGGCAGATATTCTGAAAGGTAAAAGCATCGGCGCGGGCGGATTTACTCTGAGCGTTTACCCGGCGTCCATGCCCGTGTATATGGAGCTGATCCGCAACGGCTGTGCGGCAGCCATCCTGGAGACCGGCGCAGTGATGAAGACGGCCTTCTGCGGCCCCTGCTTCGGAGCCGGGGATACGCCGGCCAACAATGCCTTCAGTATCCGCCATTCCACCAGAAACTTCCCTAACAGGGAGGGAAGCAAGCTGCAGAACGGACAGATTGCCTCCGTGGCTCTCATGGATGCCCGTTCCATTGCAGCCACAGCAGCCAACGGAGGCGTTCTGACGCCTGCCACGGATTTTGACGGTGAGCTGGGAAAATACAAGTACCATTTTGACAGCAAAATTTATGCAAACCGGGTGTTTGACTCTCACGGCACAGCGGATCCGGAAACGGAGATCCAGCTGGGACCCAATATCAAGGACTGGCCTGCCATGGGTGCGCTGCCGGAAAATCTGGTGCTCCGGGTGGTCAGTGAGATCCATGATCCTGTGACCACTACGGACGAGCTGATTCCCTCCGGGGAGACCTCGTCCTACCGCTCCAACCCTCTTGGACTGGCGGAGTTTACCTTAAGCCGCAAGGATCCTGAGTACGTGGGACGGGCCAAGGAGATCCGTCAGGCGGAGGAGGCCCGTATGAACGGAGAACATCCCTGCCAGGTGCTTCCCGCGCTGAAGGATATCATGGGAGTGATAAAGGGACAGTTTTCCTGGGTGAATCACACCAATACCGGCTTTGGCTCCACGATCTTTGCGGTAAAGCCCGGCGACGGCTCTGCCAGAGAGCAGGCGGCCTCCTGCCAGAAGGTGCTGGGGGGCTGGGCCAATATTGCCAACGAATACGCCACCAAGCGTTACCGCTCCAATCTGATCAATTGGGGCATGCTGCCCTTCCTGATCCGGGAGGGAGAGCTTCCGTTCCGGAATCTGGATTATCTGTTTATCCCCGGAATTCGGAAGGCGGTGGAAGAGGCGGCGGATACAATCTGTGCTTATGTGGCACAAGAGGATGGCCTGAAGGCCTTTGAACTCTGCCTGGGAGACCTGACGGAGGAGGAGAGACAGATCATATTGAAGGGCTGTCTGATCAACTACAACCGGGTGGGTGACTGACCGGCGGAGTAAGTTTTTAAATGTAAGTAAATAAGCTTTTATGGAGCGCATCCGGACTGTGCTGAACCCGGATGCGCTTTTTTTCACGGGCAATGAGAGAAGAGGTCATGCTGACAAGGATAATTGACAACTGAAAAAAGAAATTTCGCAAAGTTTCGAAACAACTCAGAAAAAAGATATAAAATTTTAAACATTAGCTGTAAAACCAAGAAAAATCCGATCAAATTAATTTCGATTTGTTTCGAAAAGGGACTTCACAAATATACACTCCTATGATACAATTATCTATACAAAGAAATATAGAGGGCAGGAAAAGGCTCTCAAAATTTTCAGAAGGAGGATATTTGCATCATGGAAGGAAAAGCGACAAAGAATCTTGGCTTCAGGCGTGCCTGGGCAGTATTCATGGCATCTGTGCTGCTTTTTCTGGCAATGGCCGAGGGCATTTCAAACATGCCGGTGGTAAAAGCAGCGGAGGATCTGGTGCTGAAGCTGCATTACCACAGGGAGGACGGCAATTATGAAGGCTGGGATGCCTGGCTGTGGGAAATAGGCGGAGACGGAGGCGGTTTTGCCTTTGCCGAGGAGGACGGAGAGATGGTGGCCACAAAGGTGGTGACGCCGGGAGTGACCTCTATCGGATTTATTGTCCGGACAGCCGACTGGGCTAAGGATGTGGACAAGGACCAGTTTATTGATATTTCCGAGATGGTTTCCGGAACGGTACATATTTATGTGGAATCCGGTGTGGAAGGCTATACCAAGGAATACGGCGAGGATGCCGTCACCGGTGTCAAGCTTTCCAAGGCCAGATACGATCAGGAGACCAATACCGTCACCGTAAACATGACCGGTGCCGTGGAGGGAGATCTGACTAAGGCTTTCCGGATCCAGGGAAGCGAAGGCGAGGCCGCTGTAAAGGAGGCGGTGGAAGGGGAGCAGTGGCAGTATATTCTGACTCTGGAGGAGCCTCTGGAGCTTACCAAGGAATACAGCATTACCTTTGACGGAAATGAGTATAAGGTGGTTATGCCCAATATTTATTCCACGGAGGACTTTGAGATGGAATATACTTACACCGGGGACGACCTGGGGGCTGTGTGGTCTGCCGAAGAAACAAGGTTTCGGGTGTGGGCACCTACCGCTGATGCCGTGTATGTGAACCTTTATGCCGGCGGAACGGAAGGAGAAGAGGATCTGCTGGAGCAGATAGCCATGACGGCGGATGCAAACGGCACCTGGACAGCTGAAAAAGAAGGCGATCTGAACGGTACTTACTATACGTATACGGTGGTAATCAACGGGGAAGAAAGGGAAGCCTGCGACCCCTATGCCAGAACAACGGGAGTAAACGGAAAGAGAGCCATGGTTATCGACCTGGCTTCCACAAACCCGGAGGGCTGGGACACAGATACGGATCCTCATGCGGGAGGAACCTACAACGATGCAGTTATCTATGAGCTGCATGTGAGGGATCTGTCCTCGGATGCCAGTTCCAATATTGCCAATGTGGGTAAATTTTTGGGACTGACAGAGACGGGAACCAAAACGGCAGGCGGAATGGCCACCGGCCTGGACCACATTAAGGAACTGGGTGTGACCCATCTTCATCTGCTGCCCATATACGACTATGGTTCTGTGGATGAATCCAATCTTGATAAGCCGCAGTTTAACTGGGGCTATGATCCGGTGAATTACAACGTGCCGGAGGGCTCCTATTCCACGGATCCCTACAATGGAGAGGTGCGGGTGAAGGAGATGAAGCAGATGGTGAAGGCTCTCCATGATAATGATATCAGCGTTATCATGGATGTGGTGTATAACCATGTACAGAGCGCCGGAGATTTCTGCTTTAATTTAATCGTGCCGGGATATTTTTCCCGTATCGATGAAAACGGCGCTTATTCCAACGGTTCCGGCTGCGGAAACGACACGGCATCCGAGCGGAGCATGGTAAGAAAATACATTGTGGATTCCGTGAAATATTGGGCGGATGAATACCATATTGACGGCTTCCGCTTTGACCTGGTAGGACTTTTGGACACTCAGACGGTAAATGAGATCGTGGAGGAGGTTCATAAGGATCATCCTAACGTGATCTTTTACGGAGAGGGCTGGACCATGGATACCGCAGTGACCAAGGAGGGAATCACCATGGCCACTCAGGTTAATTCCACACAGACCCCGGGCTTTGCCTATTTCAGTGACACCATCCGGGACGCCCTGAAGGGAAGCGTATTTGATACCTCTGTAGGCTATATCTCAGGAGCTCAGGGACTGGAGGAAACCATCCGGCAGTGCTTTATGGGACTGACCGACTGGTGCACCACCCCGGCCCAGACTGTCAACTATGCGTCCTGTCACGACAACCTGACCATGATGGATCGGATCACCAGATCGGCCCTGAGCTCTGCCAGAGTGGATAAGATCCGAATGAATAATCTTGCGGCGGCTATTTACATGACCTCTCAGGGTATTCCTTTTATGCAGGCCGGTGAGGAAATGCTTCGCACCAAGCTGAAGGCCGGGGGCACCTTTGATGAAAACAGCTATGCGTCTCCCGACTCTGTAAACAGCCTGAAATGGGATACTCTGGACGAGGAAGAATATCAGAATGTATTTGAGTACTATAAGGGGCTCATTGCATTCCGAAAGGCTCATGCTGCCCTGCGTCTGACCAACGCCCAGGATGTGGAGCAGAATGTGATACCGGTGGAGGGACTGCCGGCAAACGTTGTGGCATTCCAGATCAACGGCGGTGTAAACGGCGAGACCTCGGAGGGCCTGTTCCTGATCTTTAATCCAAATGAGCAGACAGAAGAGATCACACTGCCTGATGGTGTGTGGGACGTATATGTGAACGGGGAAAAAGCCGGGACGGAGGTGCTTTCCACCATTACCAACGGAAAAGCGTCCGTGGATCCTATTTCGGCGCTGGTGCTGGTGAAGGGAACCGGTACCATGACCAGAGAAGAGGAAGGCTCGGTAGAGGAAAGTACCCAGATCTTATCAGACGACGGAAGCGTATCCGGTGAGAATTCTTTCGACAGCAGTGCCAGTGCCGGCTCTAACACGGTGGTGATTGTTGTGGTATGTGCTGCGGCAGTTCTGGCGGCCGGCATTGTAATTGTTTTGGTGCAGAGAAAAAAGAAGAACAGTAAAAAATAAATAGCCAAAGGGTCTCCGGGTGTGGTAAGATATTGGCAAAAGCCAGAGCCGGAACGGCTCCGAAGGAGGCCATATGGAATTTAATAAATCAGTATCAAACCCTATGCTCGCCGGCTCCATTGAGCTGGTCAAGGCCGAGGATACGCCGGAGCATCGCAATATGTTCGTGACAGAATTGACAAAGGCAGTACTTCTGTCCCCGGTCATTGTGGATCCGGCGCCGGAGGAGGATGATCAGGGAAATTACAAGCTGGCTCCCGGCAGTAAGGTGCAGTTTCCCATGCTGTCCGCGCCGGACGGAAAAAGGTTTTTTATGGCGTTTACGGATCGGCGGGAATACGAGGCATGGCAGGAAAAGAATCAGAAAATGCCTTATTTCGCACTGAAGTTTGAAGAGTATGCCGCCATGCTGCTGGGCCGGGCTCCTGCGGGAGCCGGTCCGGCGGCAGGGTTTGTGATTAATCCCTTCGGAGCCAATATTGTAGTGCCCAGAGAGATGGTGGCGGGAATCATGGCGGCCCGGGCGGCTCAGGCAGGGCATGGAACCCAAATGCAGGGACGCCCGGCAGGGCCTTCCGGGCCGGGCGGCCCAGGAAGGCCTTCATGAGCAGGAGGCTGACAGAATTTTCCTGCGAAGGCCCAGACAGGGGTAAAGAAACCGGTGTTTATGTCGATATACATATTACAGGAGGGCGGCAGGGCCAGCCGCCGCCAAGTATATGAGATGGACACCACGGATGGTAGATTATGGGAGAAAAGGATTTTCTCACATGGGTACCATCTTTTTTTATGAGGGCATTCTATGCCCACTCAGGCTACAGGGATGGAAGCCATAAAAAAGTTCGGCGCAGGGCAGACGGCGGCACCAGGGAAGGTGGGCTCTTCGGGCGGTGCGCGGAATGGGTGGACATATAGGAGAAAAGAGGATTGAAGATTGATTCCAGCACAGTAGGAATGGAATCCGCAAGAAGCTACAGAGCTTCAAACACAACCTTCAGGCGCTTTACGATAATGGACTATCAACAGGGCCTGAACCGGGGCAGCAATGCCCTGAATACCGCAGTGGGCGGCAACACCGGTAATACCGGCGGCACAGGAGATACAGAGGGGAAGAACCAGACTTCCCAGAAAACTACGGTGACGACCCAGGACTGGCAGGTTCGTTTTCAGGCTTCCAGTTCCCGGGTGACGATTCGCAGCTCTGCCAGTCAGACCTTTGCGGAAATGAGACAGATGACCTTCCGTTACATATTTGACATGCTGTTCGGCTCCAGAAGAAATCGTCTGGGTTCCTGGACACAGATAAACGGTTGGTCCAATACGTCGTCGTACACTTCCTCTTCGGCCTGGACGACTCAGGAAACCGGCTTTTTTCAAAATGGCGAGCTGGGTACGGGCAGCGCCCAGGGCGGGAACAACGTCCAGGGAAACGGAGCTCAGAATACAGCCGGCACACAGGGAACGAACGGTGGACAGAATCCGGCGGCGTCGTTTATGGGGCTGCAGCTTCTTGGCGCGGGTCAGGCCGGCATTCAGATCGAGGCGGAGGATACGGCTTTTACCACCAAGGGAACGGTGCGCACCTCTGACGGCAGGGAGATCAGCTTTAACGTAAATGTGGGAATGAGCCGCAGATTTCAGCAATATTATCAGGAGGAGTTTCAGCAGGCTTCTGTGGATCTGTGCGATCCTCTGGTGATTAATCTTGACACAGATGTGGCGGAGCTGTCCGACCAGACCTTTTATTTCGACATTGACGGAGATGGAGAGTTGGACGAGATTTCTCAGCTGGGAGCCGGCAGCGGTTATCTGGCACTGGATAAAAACGACGATGGTATTATCAACGACGGAAATGAGCTGTTTGGCACATCCAGCGGAAACGGTTTTGCAGATCTGGCAAAATATGACGAAGACGGCAACGGATGGATCGATGAGAACGATGCCATCTGGGATAAGCTGAAAATATGGTGTAAGGATGAAAACGGAAACGATGTGCTGTACCGGCTGGCGGATAAGGGTGTAGGCGCCATCTGTCTGCAGAATGTGGCAACGGATTTTGCGCTGAAGGGTCAGGAGGGACAGACCAAGGGAGCCATCCGCAATACCGGAGTATTTCTCTATGAGAACGGCAATGTGGGAACCGTACAGCATGTGGATGTGGCCAAGTATGACAAGGGAGCCTGAGTGAGGGTTGAACACCAGGGCATCGGCCAGTCCCGTTATTCACAGGAATATCAATATAAAAAGCCGCTTCGGCACAAGTGAAACAGCTGTGCCGGGGCGGCTTTGGCCTGTTTAAAATTGAAATGGCCAGAGACTGAATAGTTATATATTTCGGGAGATACTATGTTAAAAGGATTATATGACAAAAATAAAATAGACTGGGATGGGCTCTTGTATCCGCCGAAGGCCATGTTTGCATTGCTGCTTCCCATTGTGGTGGAGCAGCTGCTGAATTCTTTTATGGGGATGGCAGATACTATGATGGTCAGCAACGTGGGGAGCGATGCTATTTCTGCAGTCTCCCTGGTGGATTCCATTAACAATCTGGTGATTCAGGTTTTTGCGGCCATGGCCTCCGGAGCCGCCATTATCTGCTCCCAATATCTTGGGAGCGGAAGCAGGGAGGGCTGCAATAAAGCGGCCAGGCAGGTGGTGCTGACGGTGTTTGTCATATCCCTGGTACTGACCGTGACAGGGCTGGTTTTCCGCAGACCGCTGTTGCAGGCCGTTTTTGGAAAGATTGAAGCCAGGGTTATGGAGGAGGCCCTGATCTATTTTCTGATAACTGTCATATCATATCCGTTTTTGGCACTTTTTAACGCAGGCGCGGCTTTTTTCCGCGCAGGCGGCAATTCCGGGTTCCCCATGAGGGTGTCGGTGATCTCCAATGTGTTGAACATTGGGGGAAATGCGCTGCTGATCTTCGGCTTTGACATGGGCGTGGCGGGAGCGGCGCTGGCTACGCTGATTTCCAGGATTTTCTGTGCAACAGCGGTAATTTTATTTTTGAGAAAGCCCGGCCAGGCTATAGTAGTAAGGGAATATCTGTCCATTCGTCCGGACTTGCCTTTGATTATGAAGATACTTGCCATCGGAGTGCCCTCCGGTATTGAAAACGGAATGTTTCAGTTTGGAAAGCTGGCTATTCAGTCCACGGTATCCACCATGGGAACTGCGGCTATAGCGGCTCAGGCCATGACCAATATCATGGAGATGGTCAATGGGATCTGCGGGGTAGGCGTAGGAATCGGTCTGATGACTGTGGTAGGGCAGTCTCTGGGAGCAGGACGGCGGGAGGAAGCAAGATATTATATTGTCAAATGTACGCAGATCGGGCTGGGATGCATTCTGATTTCCTGTATTGGAGTCCGTGTGCTGGCAGGGCCCATCACACGCATGGCAGGCATGGAGGCGGTAAGCGCGCAGCTTTGCATGGAGATGATCACTGCCATTACCATTGCCAAGCCGCTGTTCTGGGCTTTTTCCTTTATTCCGGCTTATGGTATGCGTGCCGCCGGGGATGTGCGTTTTTCCATGATTACCTCTATTTTGACCATGTGGTGTCTGCGGGTGGCGCTGTGTGTCTTTTTGGTCAGATTTTTTAACATGGGTCCCATGGCAGTGTGGTACGGTATGTTTACAGACTGGGCTGTGAGAGGGGTGGTGTTCTTTTGTCGTTTTAAAAGCGGCAGATGGATGCAAAAAAGTGTGATCTGAATCATGGCGTATATTTCCTTTCGATTCGGGCAGAATGGTAGTGAAGAATTTTTCACAAAGCTTGAAAGCGCGAAAAGGAAGGGAACAGTCATGAAGAGAAATAGAAGAGACAATGCCAAGAAGGAACGTATTGTGATGATTGCATCGTCGGTCTTTGTGCTTACGGCACTGACCATGACGGGCATGTATATGCAGTCCCGGGAACAGGAGTCCCAGGACGATGGTTATACCATAGACTTTACCGCTTTGGAAAACCAGGTGGAGGATAAGTATGATGAGATTGCCAGGAATGAAATTGCGGATGGACCCGGGTTGAATTCCGGTCAGGACACCGTTCTGCCGGGTGCGGATAATATGGAAAACGATCTGGACTACCTGCCTATGGAGGAGGCCGGCTCCAATCTGATTCAGATCCCTGGTCTCACGGATGATCCGGAAAAGTCGGATTCTTCCAAGGACACGAAGGAATCCGATGGATCAGGAAGCTCAACGGGGTTAAAGCCTTCCGGACAGGATGGAGAGACATCAGCTTCCGAAACAGCAAATTCGAATAAGAAGAATTCGGAGAATGAGGAATCCGGAAAGCAGGATGCAGGCGCACAGGATTTGGAGAAGCAGGATTCCGAAGCCTCCGGAGAGCAGGCATCCGGAGAACCTGCCGGAGAAGCGCAGAATGAAGCAGCCGCCGGCCAGAATGTGATTGTAAGGGAGCTTCACTTTGCAGCGGAACGCGGATTGCTGCGGCCCTTGGAGGGGCAAACCGTGATTCCCTTCAGTATGGATGCAAGCATTCATTTTACTACACTCGATCAGTATACACGTAATCCGGCTCTGATGATCGGAGCCACGGAGGGAACTGTGGTGACGGCCTGTGCAGAGGGAAAGGTTATCAGGGTATTTAAGGATGCAAAGATCGGAAATGCGGTGACTATGGAGCTGGGTGACGGCTATGAGCTGACTTATGGACAGCTTGGGGAGCTCAATGTGCAGGTGGGAAGCTATGTGGAGCCCGGTGAGGTAGTTGGAGTGGTGGCAGCGCCTACCAAATATTATACTCTGGAGGGCGCTAATCTGTATCTGAAGCTGACCGAGAATGGTACGCCTGTGGATCCGGAAGCACTGTTTCGGTAGGCAGTGCCGGTAACGGAGTCTGCGCTGTAAAGCTGGGGAAAGGAACAGGTTTGCCATGTATATTATCGGCGGAGTCATTAAGACCATGGCAGGCGGAGATATTCCGGAGGGATGCATCCGCATTGCAGATGGAAAGATAAAGGAAATCGGCGGGCGGGATGAGATCGCAGTTCATCCCGCCCCTTGTGAGAGAGTGATCCGGGTAGACGGAGGCGTCATTATGCCCGGAATCATAGAAGCCCACTGTCATATGGGTATAACCGAGGAAAAAAAGGGCATGGAGGGAGATGACTGTAATGAGACAGTGGATCCTGTTACGCCCTATCTTCGGGCTGTGGACGCCATCAATACCATGGACGCGGCGTTTGATGACGCAGTAAGGGCCGGAATCACCGGCGCCATGATCGGACCGGGAAGCTCCAATGTGGCAGGAGGACAGTTTGCCTTTCTGAAAACCAGGGGACGCCGGGTGGACGATTTGGTGGTGAAGGCCCCGGCGGCCATGAAGGTTGCCTTCGGAGAAAATCCCAAAGTAAATTATTCCGGCCAGGGGCAGAGCCCGTCTACCAGAATGGCTATTGCGGCCATGCTGAGGAAGGAGCTTATCCGGGCGAAGCAGTACGCGGAAAGGAAGCGGCAGGCCCGGGAGCAGGGACAGTATTTTGAGGAAGATTTTACTCTGGAATGCTGGCTGCCGGTGCTTCGGAGGGAAATCCCGCTGAAGGCCCATGTACACCGGGTGGACGATATATTTACGGCAGTTCGTATCGCCAAAGAGTTTCATCTGTGCATGACTCTGGATCACTGCTCCGAAGGACATCTGATCGCGGAAGAGCTGGCGGCGGAGGGCTTTCCGGCCATTGTGGGGCCTGATCTGGCCAGCAGGAATAAGATTGAAGTGCAGAATATGGCTTTTAAGACTGTGGGCATTCTGAACCGGGCGGGGGTGAAGACGGCCATCACCACGGATCACCCGGTATCTTTGATTCAGTCGCTGCCTTTATGCGCTGGACTGGCGGTAAAATCCGGTCTGCCCATGGAGGAAGGATATCTGGCCATCACCCGGAATGCGGCGCAGATCTGCGGTGTCTATGACCGGTTGGGAAGCCTGGAGGTGGGAAAGGACGCTGATATTGCTATTTTTTCAGGGAATCCTATGGAGGTGTTTACCCGGACCCTTTACACCATTATTGACGGGCAGGTGGTATATGAGGAAGGCGCGGCATCCTGTTGAAAAGCCGCGTTCTTTTTTGTATAATAAAAAACGAAAATAAAAGAAAGGGAAGCTCTGTGTCCTGCATATGCCGGGCCCGCCGCGAATATGCTTCAATAGAGATTGCCTGAGGCCGCCCGGCAGGATTATGGAGAGGTGTTTGAAATCGCCCGGAATGTGCTATTCAGGGCTGTTGGAAACTACCTGGGGGCGGACAGACTTATCAGGGAGGAGAAAGCTTGGAAGTAAACATCCAAATTCTGAAGGGATGTCCGCTGAAGCGGTCAAGGAGGTATAGAGATGAAGATTGTTGTACTGGCCGGAGGGATCAGTGCTGAGAGAGATGTGTCGCTGAGCACCGGAGGAATGATCTACAGAGCGTTGAAGAGTAAAGGGCATCAGGCAGTTTTGCTGGATGTGTATCTGGGTTATGAAGGGGAAACAAGGAATATTTTTGAGAGAGATGAGGATTGGTCGGCTCAGGCAGGAGACGTGGGGGAAAAGGCTCCTGATACTGATCAGATTAGGAAACGCAGGAAGGACGGCGGAAAGGGATTTTTCGGCCCCAATGTGCTGGAAATCTGCAGGGAGGCTGACTGTGTTTTTCTGGCGCTTCACGGGGGAAGCGGTGAGGATGGCAGGCTCCAGGCCTGCTTTGAGCTTTTGGGGATCCGGTACACAGGGGCAGACCATGTGGGATCGGCCCTGGCCATGGACAAGGGCATTACCAAGGATATTTTCAAGGCCTGCGGTATTCTGTCCCCTGCGGGAATCCGTATAAAAAGGGGAGAGACGGAGAGAGAGAGGATACCTTTTCCCTGTGTGGTTAAGGCCTGCTGCAGCGGCTCCAGCGTGGGAGTCTGCATAGCCGGGAACGAGGAGGAATACATAGCGGCAAAGCGGGAAGCCTTTCGGTACGATGACGAGGTGATTATTGAACAGTATATTTCCGGTAGAGAGTTTTCTGTGGGTGTGCTGGACGGCCATGCGCTTCCAGTGATTGAAATGGCACCCCTGGAAGGCTTTTATGACTATAAAAACAAATATCAGGCGGGAGGCGCCGTGGAGACCTGTCCCGCACTGATTTCCCCGGAGCAGACCGGAAAGCTTCAGGCGCTGGCCGAAAGGGTGTTTCAGGTACTGCGGCTGAAAAATTACGCCAGAATGGATTTCCGAATGAATGAAGCAGGAGATTTTTTCTGTCTGGAGGCCAATACGCTGCCGGGCATGACTCCCATATCCCTTTTGCCTCAGGAGGCCGCGGCGGCAGGGATGGATTTTCCTGATCTGTGTGAGAGGATCCTGGAGTGTGCCATGAGGTAAGCAGATGCACGAAAATATCGGAAGCTCAGCCCCAAAGGGCGATGCAGGCTCAGGTGCAAATACAGGCGCAGGAGCAGGTGCAAAGACAGGTGCAGGTGCAAGAGCAAATTCGGAATACTATGTTGTATATGGGAGGTATGGAAATGGATCTGACGATCAGAGAAATAACAGCGGCCTGCAGCGGCAGGCTGATACCAGGGGAAGGGACAGATATTGACATGTGTGTCAGCGGCGTATCCCTGGATTCCCGGGAGGTGTCAGAGGACGGCGTATTTATCGCCGTTCCGGGGGAGAGAGTAAACGGACATAAGTTTGTAGGTCAGGTATTTTCAAAAGGAGCTGCTTTGGCGGTGGTTCAGGAAACACCGGAGGAAATACAGTGCAGAACAGGTGAGGACGCCAGGGGCTGGAGAAGCCTTCTTTTAGTGCAGGACACTCTCCAGGCCCTGAAGGATATTGCGGAGACCTATCGGAAAAAGCTTTCCATCCCCGTTGTGGGTATTACAGGAAGTGCCGGAAAAACCAGCACAAAGGAGCTGATTGCCAGTGTTTTGGCAGAAAAATACCGAGTGCTGAAGACAGAGGGGAATTTCAATAATGAGATTGGCGTGCCTCTGACACTGCTTCGTATCCGCCGGGATACGGAAGTGGCGGTGGTGGAGATGGGAATCAGCGATTTCGGAGAGATGCATCGGCTGAGCAAAATGGCAAGGCCCGATATTTGCGTCATAACCAATATCGGACAGAGTCATCTGAAGGATCTGAAGTCCAGAGACGGCATTCTGAAGGCAAAGTCGGAAATTTTTGACTTCATGGCGCCGAAGGGGGAGATCTGCCTGAATGGCGAGGATGATAAGCTGATTTCGCTGCGGGAGGTGAAGGGACGCCGCCCTCATTTCTTCGGCCTGGGGGGGAATCCCGGACAGGAGGTAATTGCCGGGGACATTCAAAGTCATGGGCTGTGGGGCAGCGACGCCCTGATCCGGATGCCCGGAAAAGAGGAAGGCTTTCCGGTCCGCATTCCTCTGCCCGGCAGGCATATGGTGTTGAATGCTGCTGCGGCGGCGTGCGTGGCAGGGCTTCTTGGGCTGACTTGGGAGCAGATTGCAGAAGGGCTTGCAAAGCTTTCCCCGGTCAGCGGACGGGGAGACCTGCTTCGGCTTTCCCGCTGTACGGTGATCGACGACTGTTACAATGCCAATCCGGCTTCCATGGAGGCAGCACTGGAGCTGTTGAGCCTGGCGGACACGGAGAAGACGGCTATTCTGGGGGATATGTTCAATCTGGGAGAGAATTCTCCCGAATACCACAGGCAGGTGGGAATCTGCGCTGCCCGGGCGGGTATCCACAGGATCCTGTGCGTGGGAGAGGAGTCCGGGCACATGTTCCGAGGGGCCTGTGATCATGGGCAGGAGAGAGGCCGGATCTGGCACTTCCCCACCCTGGAGGCACTGCTGGAGGCGCTGCGTGAAGAACCGGAAAAATATGTGCCCCAGGACTGCACCGTGCTGGTAAAGGCCTCCCACGGAATGGAGTTTGCAAGGGTCACAGAGGCGCTGAAGGCACTGTAGCTTTCAGCCGCCGATACCATCCTTCAGCTGGAAATATCGTTGGGAGATAATGCCCTGTACGTAACTGCCCAGGTTTTTCCGGGTTTCTTTGTCCAGTTCTTTTATATATACAGGCTTCTGGAACTCGATGACTACGGTGGCCTTTTTGATTTTGGGAAGATGATCCTCAAAGACCTGGGCGGAACCTGTGATCACCATAGGAATTACGGGAACTCCGCCCTTTTCGGCGATCTTAAAGCTGCCTTCGTGAAAGGGCAGGAAGGTATCGTTCACCTTGTTGCGGGTGCCTTCCGGGAAAATACAGATAGAAATGCCTTTTTTCACCTTCTCTACGCCCAAAAGAATGGTCTTCAGCCCTTCCTTGATATTTTCTCTGTCCAGAAACAGGCATTGAATATTTGCCATCCAGACATTGAGAAGCGGCCACTTTTTCATTTCTTTTTTGGCCACGTAGCCGGTGACGCCTGGGAACAGAGCATAGGTAAGCACAATGTCAAAATAGCTGCGGTGATTGGCAACATAGAGCACGGCGGTGTCCCTGGGGATATTTTCCAGCCCCCGGGCCTCCACCCGTGTTCCGGACAGAAAGGTGACACAGCGGAAGCCCCAGCCTACGATAGCCTTGGAGTGCCGGTCCTTGCGCTCCGGGTTGAACTTTCCTATGATCCACTCTGCGATCATAAGAGGAATCGTCAGGATCAGAAACAGAACCACATAGATCACAACCAGAATAAATCTTATCATATTCAAAATCTCCAGTGTATTTTTTCGTTATCCCGATTTTATCATAAAATGAACTCCGTGTACATAAAATATGAAAAAGAAGAATATTTGCAGTTGCTGTAAGCCAGGTGCTGCCGCTTGCTTCCTGGAAAGCAAAAAAGCCGGGCTGACAGCAGCCATTTATGCGGGGTTACATTGAAAAAGAGAGAAAATACAGTGAAAATGGCAATTTGCGTTGTGCTGACAGCCGGGATCATGCTTCTTTTGGCCGGCTGTACATTCTTGAGCGAGGAGAAGGTGAAATTGCGGGATTTGGATTTCACGGTACTTGGAGAGGAAATGATACCGGAGGAGCTGAAGGCGGTTCTGGAGGAGAGGAAGAGCCAGCCTTTTCAGATCACTTATACGGACAATCAATATCTTTACATATGCATCGGCTATGGGGAACAGGAGACCGGCGGTTACAGCATAGCGGTTGATGCTTTGTATCTGACGGAGACCAATATATGTGCGGGCACCAGTCTTTTGGGGCCGGAGCCTTCGGAAAAGAGCAATAAGACGCCTTCCTACCCTTATATTGTTCTCAAAACGGAATATATGGAGCAGACAGTATTGTTCGAATGAGGACCTTTGTATTTGAGGCTTTGGGTGAATACTGCTTTATGATTCAACTACGCAGGGTATTGATCTTGACTTAAAATTTAATATTATCTTAAGATTGTGTCGGCAAAATTGCATTTTTTCAGTGGTTTTGCTATACTCTATAAACAGAAGCGGGATGAGAAGAGACGCTTGAGGGTAAAATACGAATGAGAGGTATAAATAAATGAGTGCGGGTAAAAAGGTAGAAAAAATACTTTTGGCGGCAGGAATTATAGTTATTATTTTTTTGGCTGTTCTGATTGTCTGGCAGTCGGACAGAATCGGTGTTTCCAAGGCAGGCCTGGAGAAGGATGCCAGAGAGAAGCAGGAGATAGAGGATGACTGGACGATGGCTCAGGATGTAAATGAGGATCTTTGTGCCATGCTTTTTTACGATGAAGATCAGGATGAGTATGTGTATTCTGTTTATCTGAGCCATGAAGGCATGTCTTTTGGGTATTTTTACCGCCAGGGCGGAACCGACGAATATATCGGGGAAAGCGTTAAGGGAATTGTGTATGAGGACAAAGGGATTGCGTTGATGTCCATGAATCATGACAAGGTGTGCCGGATCCAGGTGGAAAGCCCTGAAGGTGAAAAGAATATCCAGGTGGATCCAGCAAAGCCTTTTGCGCTGGTGCTTCCCTCAGAGTGCGGCGAGATCACCATGTATGATGCTTCGGAAAATATAGTGGTGCTGTATGACGCTTACACGGGGTGAGAGAAGAGCAGGATAGTGATAATATGAAAGTCTTTATTCAGGACAGGAAGTGGCCGTACAGCTGATGTGGTGATCAGCGGTACGGTCTTTTTCAGGTGACTGGTTTTATGGTCTGCAATTCTTTGACAATATCAGAAATACACAGCCAGAGAACCCAGGGAGATCTGCACGGGACTTATGGGGCTTGTGAAAGCCACAGGACCCAGCACGCAGATGACGAAAGCTATGCAGGCGGAACGCAGTAAAAAACAGTCCCGGGAAATTCGGGACTGTCTGAAACAGGCATTGCCAAATATATCATTTGCCGCATCAGCAGTTTGCGCGGATTGCTACATCTGGCCGTTTTTATATTTCGCCACCACATTCTGTATCCGTTCACTGGGATTCAGAAGATCGCTGATAGAAGAGTCATGATTCAGAGTGTCAATAATGTAGGCGATGTATTTGCTCATGTCACAGTTGACATACCACTTGCGCTGCAGAAGTTCGGGAGTCTGATAGATCACATTGGTGGTCAGAACCCGGTCAATAATGCCGTTTTCATAAGCGCTGTCGAACTTGTCCAGACCATTGGTGAACAGTCCGAAGGTGGAGCAGACGAAGATTTTTTTTGCCTTGCGCTCTTTCAGCAACGCTGCCACCTCCAGGACGCTTTCGCCGGAGGAAATCATATCATCCACAATGACAACATCTTTATCCTCCACGCTGGTGCCCAGAAATTCATGGGCAACAATAGGATTGCGGCCATTGACAATTGTGGTATAATCGCGTCTCTTATAAAACATTCCCATATCCAGCCCCAGCACGTTGGCCATATAGATGGCCCGGCTCATGCCGCCTTCATCGGGGCTGATCACCATCATATGAGCGGAATCCAGCTGCAGCTCCTTTTCGTTTCGCAGGAGGCCCTTTATAAACTGATAGGTGGGCTGAACCGTTTCAAAGCCGTGGAGCGGGATGGCGTTCTGGACTCTGGGATCGTGGGCATCAAAGGTGATAATGTTATCAACACCCATATGCACCAGCTCCTGCAGAGCCAGGGCACAGTCCAGAGATTCCCTTGCGGTTCTTTTGTGCTGACGGCTTTCATAGAGAAAGGGCATGATCACGGTGATACGCCGCGCCTTTCCGCCTACAGCGGCAATGATTCTCTTAAGGTCCTGGTAGTGGTCGTCAGGAGACATGTGGTTTTCATGGCCGCACAGAGAGTAAGTCAGGGAATAATTGCATACGTCCACCAACAGATACAGATCCGTTCCACGGACGGACTCCAGAATCATTCCTTTTGCCTCGCCGGTGCCGAAACGGGGAACCTTGGCGTTCAGCAGGTAGGAGCTTCGCTGATAGCCGGAAAAGGCCAGAGAGTCCTTGTGCTCGCTTTCCCTTTCCGCACGCCATTTTACAAGGTATTTGTCTACCTTTTCACACAGGGGCCTGCAGCCCTCCAGCGCGATCATTCCCAGCGAGCCTACGGGGATTGTCTCCAGATTTCTTTTTTCTTCGCGGTTGCCCATAAATTTCCTTGCCCTTTCTGTTTTGTATAAAAAGTTTTTGCGGCCTGTAATCAGGAGGTGCCTGCAAGCCGTTTTCTACAGATGCGGATGTCGGGTCCTGTCAGCTTACAGAGAGAATAATTGCTGGTAATCCTGGAAAAGATTCTGTCGGAATACCGGTCCCTGAGTTCAGACAGATTCAGGTTGGTGGAAATAATCGAGGATTTCCTGCGCAGATTGCGTTCGTTCAGGCAGGCAAAAAGCTGAGAGGTGACAAAATTGTTGGTGACTTCCGTGCCCAGGTCGTCAATAATCAAAAGATCACAGCCATACAAATCCTCGCAGAAGCCATAGAGAGCTTCTTTTTCCCGGAAATCAAAGGAATAACGTGCCAGAGTCTCAAAGAGACCTGACGAACTGAAATAAATCACCGAACAGCCCTGCTGGAGCAGTTCTTTTGCGATACAGCCGGACAGGAAGCTTTTTCCGGTACCAACTGTACCATAAAAAAACAAATTCTGGTAGTCCTGCCGAAAGTTTTGAACAAATTTCCAGGCCAGCTCCACTGCGGCCCGAAAGTGCTGCAGATCCTCTCCCTGATAATATTCATAAGACAGAGTGGAAAAATTTTCTCTGGCAATCATTTCCTGTATATTGGACTGAGTATAAAGAAGGGAAATTTCCTTTTGGCGGAAACACCTGCATTTTTCCTGCAGACCATCTTTTCCGGACACATAGCCGGTATCCTGACAGCAGGAACAGGTGTAAACAGGCTCCAGGTAATCCCTGGGGAAGCAGGCGCTGTCCAAAAGCTCCTTCTGTTTCGAACGGATCCTGATGAGAGAATCGTGGAGCCGGGTTCGGGCGGAAGAATCTCCGTCCAGCAGCTGCCTTGCCGCGGATACGGAAAGGGTGCTGATGGAGTCTTCCAGTTCCCGGTAGCCGGGAAGCTTTGCGTATACTTCCTCCCGTCGGGATTCCAGTAAGTGACGATTTTTATCCCGGAGCTTTTCGTAATCTTTAATAATTTCTTCATATTGAAGAGCATTCAGTGCCATTCGGATTCTCCTTGACTAATTGCTCAGAAGCTCCTGCTCCAAAATATCAAAATCATAGCTGTTCTGTGCAAATTGATTGAAACGGTTTCCGGTATGCTTGGAGGCCGGCGCCGAATTTTTCCGATGCTGTTGATACATTTCATCAATCCTGGCAATATCAGTTTTATGGTGGACATTCTGCTTTTTCCAGCTGCTCAGAATTCCTTCCGCATATTCGAAGCGGTGCTTGTCCGTAGCCAATACGGTACGCTCGCAGGCTTCGAAAATAATGTCTGTGGAGAAACCGTATTCCCTCAGCCAGCGCATGATGTACTCTGCTTCCCGGGCGGTGGGTGCGCTGCTTTTTCCCAATTCGTTCATAATGGCATAGACATTTTTGTCGTATCGGGAGGAATGCTTTTGGGCCTGCTTTGGTGTGGTGATTCCCTCCCGGGCCCAGTTCAGGGCTACGCGCTCAATGTATTTAAAATCCTTTTTCCCGCGCTCTACGCAATACTGGATCAAATGGTCAATCAGATCATCGGAAAAATGAAGCACATCCGTAAAATAAAGAATGGTTTTCATCTCGGAGGGCGTCAGGGGTCTGCCAATGTAGGTCTCTGCAATAAAGAGGAGCTGTGCGGTTTCCTGCCGGTTCTTAAACTCTCTCAGCTGGTCGGCGGAATAGACCGGTTTGGCAAAGGAAAGACTGGAATCGTCATCCTCCCCCGGGGCAGAGCTTTCCACGGAAGGCTGGGCAGACGGGGCGGGAACCGGCACAAAGGAAGAAACCGGTCTGGGAAGATGCCGGGCATCCTCCTGGCCCGGGACAGCCACATCGCGGATATGGATTCCTACCAGATTTTTTTCGTCGTCGTAGTCCAGGTCCAGAAGCTGATTTCTTTCCCAATACTTCAGGGCGCGCACTACGTCCTTTTCCGTGTGATTAAACTTGTCTGCAATATCGGATACGCTGGTGGCCAGGCGGGCATTCATCATGCGGAGCAGATAAAGATAGATTTTCAGCTGGGCATCGTTGGCATCCTTCATGTATTCATCAATAAAAAGGTTGGATACAATAGTAGAATCCACAGTATGATCCTTATAGATTGTCAAATGTGCCATATGTATGTCCCTCCTGTGCCCGCTTTTTTACTCCTGCGCGCATTGAGCCTTTCGGCAGCGTTTTGCGGCGGGGGTGACCCGCAGTAACCGGCAGCAGGAAAAGTATAGCATAAGGCTCACAAAAAAGAAATAGTCATTTTTCTGAAAGCCAAGAAAACAAAAAAACGTGCATCAAATGTGGAAAGTGTGGAAGCTGTGGATAAAATTCTGCGGCCGTGAACAACACGGAGAAACAGAAGCATTTTTCGGGAAGGGCAGAAAGGAGTTTTCCACAAAGAAAACGAAAATATCCACAGGCCGAAGCGCCGGATAGCAGCGTCAACCTGTGGAAGCTGTGGACAATTATTTTTTCAGAAGATTTTCACCGATTTCATGCACATCTCCTGCCCCCATAGTTATCAACAAATCACCTTTTATGCATTTTTCTCTTAAAAATTTTTCAATTTGCCCAAAAGATGAAAAATAATAGCATTCATGTCCCAGGGAACGGATTTCCTGCTGGAGAGAAACGGAGCTGATGCCGAGACAGTCAGTTTCTCTGGCCGCGTAGATGTCTGCCAGAACAATTTCGTCTGCCAGAGTCAGCGCCCGGGCAAAATCCTTCAGAAAGGTTTTGGTCCTGGTGTAAGTGTGAGGCTGAAATACACACCATAGCTTTCTGTGGGGATAGTTGGCGGCGGCCTTCAGGGTGGCAGCAATTTCCGTGGGGTGGTGGGCATAATCATCTATTATGGTGACACCGTCCATTGTGCCTTTGTACTCAAAGCGCCGGTCTGTGCCTGCGTAGTCCTTCAGAGCGGCAGTGGAAACCTGGACCGGAATGGACAGCAGATCGGCCAGAGCGGCTGCTGCCATGGCATTGCAGATATTGTGTTCTCCCGGAACCTGAAGGGCCATGCTCCGGCTTTTTCCTTCAGGAGCATGAAGGGTGAACGCAGGACAGCCGCTTTCGTCATATTGGATATCTGTGGGATAATAATCGGAGGCGGGACTCATGCCATAGGTGATGACCCGGCAGGACAGACCTTCCGTGATCTGCTCCACGTTTTCGATCTGGCTTCCGATGATCAGGCATCCGTCCGCCGGAAGGAGCTGTGCAAATTTCCGAAAGGAATTGCGTACATCCTCCAGATCCCGAAAGAAATCCATATGATCTTCTTCTATATTTAATATAATTCCGATCTTGGGAAAAAAGCTGAGAAAACTGTTGGTATATTCGCAGGCCTCTGTCACAAAATACCCTGACCGTCCCACACGGATATTTCCGCCGATGGATTTATAGATCCCGCCGATGGAGAGAGTGGGGTCCGTTCCTGCCTGAAGCAGAATTTCACTGATCATGGATGTGGTGGTAGTTTTTCCGTGGGTGCCGCTGACGGCAATGGGAGTCTCATAATTTTGCATAAGCTGACCCAGCAGCTGTGCCCTGGTAAGACAGGGGAGATGCATTTCCCGGGCGGCGGTATATTCGGGATTGTCCTCATGGATGGCGCTGGTGAGAACAATGCAGTCGATGTCTCCGGTAATATTATCGGCTCTTTGTCCATAAAATACAGTGATGCCTCTTGCCTCCAGCATATCGGTCAGAGGGCTTCGGGCCCGGTCCGAACCGGACACCTGAAAGCCTGCGTCAGCCAGGATTTCCGCCAGGCCGCTCATGCTGATGCCGCCGATACCCACAAAGTGGATATGGGAGGGGGCGTTAAAATCGATTTTGAACATAGGGTACACTTCCTTATTGTTTGATAGTTTCATTATAATCACTTAGCGTGTAAAAAACAAATAGAAAAATGTCGCGCAGGTCTTGAAATGTGAGTAAAGTCCCCGGAATGTCAAAGCTGACAAGGAAATTTGGAGTTCATCAGGAGGGATGTTGGTATAATTACACAAAAATATTGGCGATAAAACACTATACATGTAAAAAATAAATATAAAAGGAACAAAAAAAGTCAAGTTTTTCCATAAGAAATATTCACTTTCAAAGCAAATTATGATATAATAAATTTATTCCAGGCAGGAAACGGGTAAATGGCCGCCTGGCTCAGGGCAGATGCCATTACGGCGGTCTGGTTCCGGCAAACTGGTAGAAGGCTAGATTGAGGTGAAGACATGATTAAAAAAGAAATGATTGCCATGTTGTTGGCGGGCGGACAAGGCAGCCGTCTGGGAGTGCTGACTTCCAAGGTAGCAAAGCCTGCTGTTGCATTTGGAGGAAAATACCGTATCATAGATTTTCCGCTTTCAAACTGCATCAATTCGGGAGTAGATACGGTGGGCGTACTGACGCAGTACAGGCCGCTTCGGCTGAACACCCATATCGGGATCGGTATTCCCTGGGATCTGGATCGGAATATCGGCGGTGTTTCGGTGCTCCCTCCCTATGAAAAAAGCTCCAACAGTGAGTGGTACACGGGAACGGCCAATGCGATCTACCAGAATCTTGAGTACATGGAGAGCTTTAATCCGGAATATGTTCTGATCCTTTCGGGAGACCATATTTACAAGATGGATTACGAGGTCATGCTGGATTTCCACAAGGCCAACGGCGCCGAGGTCACCATTGCCGTTATGCCTGTGCCTATCGAGGAAGCCAGCCGTTTCGGAATTATGATCGCTGACGAAAACCGGAAGATAACCGAGTTTGAGGAAAAGCCGGAGCATCCCAGAAGCAATCTGGCCAGCATGGGAATCTACATTTTCAACTGGAAGACCCTGAAGGAAGCCCTGGTGGCTATGGCGGATCAGCCGGCTCTGGACTTTGGAAAGCATGTGATCCCTTACTGTCATGAAAAGGGATCTCCGCTGTATGCCTATGAATTTACGGGCTATTGGAAGGATGTGGGGACACTTAACTCCTACTGGGAAGCCAATATGGAGCTGATTGATATTGTTCCCGAGTTTAATTTGTATGAGGAATACTGGAAAATCTATACCAAGAGCGAGATCCAGCCGCCCCAGTATCTGTCCCCGGACAGCGTGGTGGAGCGAAGCATCATCGGAGAGGGATCAGACATATACGGGAAAGTATACAATTCTGTTATTGGCTGCGGTGTCACCATCGGAAAGGGAACGGTGGTGCGGGATTCCATTATTATGAACCAGGCCAGCATCGGCGATGGCTGCGAGCTGAATAAGGCCATTATTGCCGAGGATGTCAGGATCGGTAAAAATGTGAAGCTGGGCGTGGGCGAAGAGGCCCAAAACGATACAGCGCCTCATATCTATAACCACGGTATTGTCACCATAGGCGAAAAGAGCGTGATTCCCGACGGCGTTTCTGTGGGGAAGAATTCTGTAGTCTTTGGTGTGACATCGGCTGCCGACTATGAAGGTTCAAGGCTTGCAAGCGGCAGTACATTGATTAAGGCAGGTGAATAACAGTGAGAGCAATCGGAATCGTTTTAGCAGGCGGAAATAACCGCAAAATGAAGGAACTGTCACAGAAGAGGGCCATTTGTGCGATGCCCATCGCCGGCAGCTACCGCAGTATCGACTTTTCATTGAGCAATATGACCAATTCACATATTCAAAAGGTGGCCGTGCTGACCCAGTATAATGCCAGAAGCCTCAACGAGCATCTGAATTCCTCCAAATGGTGGGATTTCGGACGTAAACAGGGAGGACTGTCCGTGCTTACGCCCACGGTGACGGCGGACAACAGCAACTGGTACAGAGGAACTGCCGACGCCATCTACCAGAATCTTTCCTACCTGAAAAACAGCCATGAGCCCTATGTGGTGATCACCTCCGGCGACGGAGTGTACAAGCTGGATTTCAATAAGGTGCTGGAATATCATATTGAGAAAAAGGCAGATATAACTGTAGTTTGCCGGGAGATGGAGCCGGGAATGGAGATCGAGCGGTTCGGCACCGTGCGGATGAATGAGGAATACCGCATTGAGGAATTTGAGGAAAAGCCCTTTCAGCCCAAGACCAGGACTATCTCCTGCGGCATTTATGTGCTGCGCCGCCGCCAGCTGATCGAAATGATCGAAAAGTGCGCGGAGGAGGACAGATACGATTTTGTGCGTGATATTCTGGTACGTTACAAGGATATGAAGAGAATTTACGGCTACAAAATACGGGATTACTGGAGAAACATCGCTTCTGTGGAGGATTACTACAGAACCAATATGGATTTCCTGAAGCCGGAGGTGAGGGATTACTTTTTCCGTCAGCACCCGGATATTTATTCCAAGGTGGACGATCTGCCTCCCGCCAAGTATAACCCCGGTGCGGTGGTCAAAAACAGTCTGATTTCCAGCGGCTGTATTGTCAATGGTGTGGTGGAGGATTCCATTATTTTCAAAAAGAGCTTTGTGGGGAATAATTGTGTGATCAAAAACTCTATCATACTGAACGACGTGTATATTGGGGATAATACACGAATTGAAAACTGTATTGTGGAGAGTCGTGACACTATCCGCGCAAATTCTAACTATGTGGGAGAACCGGGAAATATCAAAATCGTAGTGGAAAACCATGAAAGGTACACTATGTAATCCAGAGGGATGTTAAGCTGTTCTGGTACGTTGAAGGGAGCTTTAAGGGGGTCATATTAATGCAGATTACGGATGTCCGCGTGCGTAAGATCGCCAGGGAAGGCAGAATGAAGGCTGTAGTTTCCATTACCCTGGATGATGAATTTGTTGTACATGATATCAAGGTGATCGAGGGGGATAAAGGGCTTTTTATTGCGATGCCCAGCAAGAAAACGGCAGATGGGGAATACAGGGATATTGCCCACCCTATCCGTCCCGCCACCAGAGACCAGCTTCAGAAGATTATTCTGGAGAGCTATGAAAGGGCGCTGGAGGAACCGGGGGATCTGCTGCTTTGAACGGCGGGCCGTGAAAAGTAACGAGGGCAGGCGCATTTTGGCGTCTGCTCTTGTATACAAGTCTTGTAAAATGATTGATAGTGTGATAACATATCCCAAAGCATAATGATTCTGGATTTATTCTGACACTTCTAAGCCATCATTTTTAACATCGGAAAATCTATGCTTTTTATTCAAAATTATAAAAATAGCCTTGAAAGCTTTTGGGAAAAGCTCAAATGAGTATTGGGAGAGTATGCGGAAATACAAAGGAGCAGGAAAGTGGCATACAGTGAATTGATCAAAAATTTTGACCGGATTCGGGGATACATGCGCGAGTTTTATGTGTATGGTTTTAAGAGCCGGGAGGAGTATGACCGGAAAAGCGCAAGATCCTATGATGATGAGAGAAGACGCATTGAGAGCTGGCTGGGGGAGTTCATGGGATTTCGGCAGACACCGGAGGGAAAAAACGTCTTTATTACCATTGACAGCCGTAGTCTGCGGCATAATCCCTTGTATAAGGCATGGAAGGCCAAAAGCTTTACGGATGGGGATATTACGATTCACTTTATCCTGTTTGATATTCTTCACGATCCTTCTGTGAGGCTGACAGCCGGGGAAATAACCCGGATTATGGATGAAGAATATCTGGCAGGGTTTTCTGTTCCCAGGGTTTTTGATGAATCCACCATCCGTAAGAAGCTGAAGGAATATGTGGGAGAGGGGCTCCTGGAATCGGAGAAAACCGGTAAGTGTGTGCGGTATCACCGCAGCAGAGGTGTTCTTCCCGGCTGTGTCGATGCACTGCATTTTTATTCGGAAACGGCGCCCTGCGGGGTGATCGGCTCTTTCCTGCTGGATAAAGCAGGACCTCATCAGGAGCATTTTGCTTTTAAGCATCATTATATCACCCAGGCGCTGGACAGCGACATTCTCTGCCGTCTGTTTTTGATCATGAGAGAACGGCGGGCGGCGGAGATAGAGAATTTCAGCCGGAGGGCGAAGCACCCTGGAACACTTCGCATTCTCCCACTGCGGGTGTTTATCAGTGTGCAGAACGGACGGCAGTATTTGATGGCCTGGCTGTTTTCCGAAAAGAGGATCATGACTTTACGGCTGGATTACATTCTTTCGGTAAAGCCGTTGGAGGTTCAGGAGGATTTTTCCTTCCGAAGGGCAGAACTGGATCGGGTGCAGAAGCATATGTGGGGGGTGGCCGCCCGAAGCAAAACGACTTTGGAGCATGTGGAATTTGTAGTCAGGTATCGGGAGGATGAGCAGTATATTTATAACCGCCTTCAGCGGGAGAAGCGGTGCGGGACCGTGGAGAAGCTGGACGATCATTCCTGCCGTTTTTCTGCGGAGGTTTATGATATAAACGAGATGTTTCCCTGGATCAGGACTTTTCTTTGCCGGATTACGGACATTCACTTTTCGGATCAGGTTCTGGAGGAAAAATTCCGCAGGGATTTGAAGGCCATGTATGCCATGTATGGAGTGGGAGGTGGGCTGCAGTGATCTTTCACGAGATTTACAGCGCTTATTATAATGTGGTCGCCGGTATTCTTTCGCGGCTTTTGTCGGGGAACGTCTCACCGGAGGATATCGGCAGAATCATCAGAGAGCAGGCGTTTTCCGAGAGCGCCATGGCCATAGAGGCGGCCATACGGGAAGAACGCTGGCAGCTGTTTCACAAGGATGGAAGCACGGCGCTTCGGTATGCGCCCTCCATGCCTCTGACTACGATTCAGAAAGCATGGCTGAAGGCCGTTTCCCTGGATCCCAGGATCCGGCTTTTTGACTTACCTCTGGAGGGACTGGAGGATGTGGAGCCGCTGTTTACCCCGGAGGATTATTATGTTTTTGATAAATACGGCGATGGGGATCCCTTTGAAGATGCGTCGTATATACATACCTTCCGGCTGATTTTGGATGCCATAAAAAACAGATATCCTCTGTGCCTGGGGGTGGAGAATAAAAAAGGTCTGGTGTCGCAATTTTGTGTCCTGCCGGAATACCTGGAGTATTCTGAGAAGGACGACAAATTCCGGCTGATTACCAGCGGAAACCGGCGGGTGGAAACCGTGAACCTGGGACGGATCGTTTCCTGCAGAAGATTTCGCGGGGAGTTTCCGATCTGGTGCGGGGAGAGGAAAAAATGTGTTCGGCAGGTGACCCTGGAGATTCAGGACCGGCGAAATGCTTTGGAAAGAGTGATGCTTCATTTCTCCCACTTTGAGAAGGAGGCGGAGAAGGCGGGGGACGATCTCTATCGGGTTACCATCCGGTATGAACAGAGTGATGAGACTGAGATAGTGATCCGGGTACTGTCTTTTGGCCCCATGGTCAGGGTGCTTCGGCCTGAAAGCTTTGTGAGCCTGGTCAGAGAGCGCCTGGAACAGCAGATGAGCTGCGGACTGTAAGTTCGCAGCTTTTTTTCCGGGATAAGGGGGTACAAAGCTGGTATGATTTACCTACAGGCTGACTCAAGCGGGTGAGTGATTTTTCTCACTGCGGTGCGCCAGGAGATGCCGTCGCGTATGCCGGGCCAGGTCTGTGCCAATGCAGCTTTTACGGCTGGGAAGAGCAGGTTCGAATCCTGCCTTGCGTTGTGGTTTTACGCATTGCCTGAGAAAAGGCAACAGGGTCGATGTGCTGAAAACACATCTCTATGAAAGGAGCATCTGCGCCTGCCGGGCCGGAGGAGGTACGAGAGTCTTCGGACAAAAATATCTGTATCCGGCAATGAAATCCGGGCCTTGTCCGGGGGCGGATACCGGGCTTTCCCCACCAAAGCCAGAAGAGCAATCTTTCCGTTTTGGACGGGAAGTCCTCAAGCCTCAGGCCGCCGGGATTTCACAGGCAGCCGCGGCGCGTTTGCGGCACGATATTTTTGTATCACAAGATCAGGGAGGGAAAGACTGTGAAAAAAATAATTATCAATGAAAATCAAAAGGGATTTCTTTTTCGAAACGGAAGGTTTGTAAAGCTTCTGAGTGCCGGGAAATATCGGATCTGGGGAGATGCGGAGGCGGAGCTCGTATCCCTGGACCAGCCCATAGGGTCGGGAAAATGTGCCCTTGACACACTGCTGAGGGACAAGGAAATCGCGGCGATTACCTCAGTGGTGGAGGTGGGAGATCAGGAGCTGGCATTTCATTTTGTGAACGGAAAATTTGCGGGTGCGCTGCGGCATGGGAAGTATGCTTTCTGGACGCAGATAGACCGTCATGATTATAAAATAGTGGATATTTCCACTCCGGAGGTGCCGGAGGATCTGCCGGGGTATCTTTTTGCCAAGCTGCCCTCCGCCATGTACCTGAAGGTGGAGGTGGCGCAGTACCAGAGGGCAAGGCTGTGCTTTGACCAGAAGCTGATAAGAATTCTGGAGCCGGGTACATATTATTTTTGGAAAAATAATATTCGTGTGGATGCTGCTTTGGTGGACACACGGCTGACCAGGATGGATATCACCGGTCAGGAGATTCTGACATTGGATAAGGTTTCTCTTCGGATCAATTTTGTCTGCAATTATCGGGTGACAGATTATGTGAAGATACTGACACAGATCGATGACTACGCGGAGCAGATGCATGTGACGGCCCAGCTGGCTCTGCGGGATTACGTGGGAAGATACAGGCTGGATGATATTCTCGCAGGCAAGGAGGAGCTGTCCCGGTATGTGCTGGAGCGGCTTCGGGAAAAGGAGAAAGAATTTTTCGTAGAGGTCACGGATGCAGGCGTAAAGGATATCATTCTGCCCGGCGAGATCCGAAATATCATGAATACGGTTCTTGTGGCGGAAAAGAAAGCCCAGGCCAATGTGATCGCCCGCCGGGAGGAGGTGGCCTCCACCCGTTCCCTGCTCAACACCGCAAAGCTTATGGAGGAAAACAGGACGCTTTACCGGCTGAAGGAGCTGGAGTATGTGGAGCGCATCTGCGAAAATGTGGGGAATATCAACCTGAACGGCAACGGGGATCTGCTGGCCCAGCTTACCGCTGTTCTCAAAGGAAGAACCGGGGAAGCGGCAGCTACCAGTTGACCCGCCAGCGGTCCTGATATTCCCCGGTGAGATTTTCCCGGACAGCAGTCTTGGACGGCACTGCTTCCTGTGACTGCCTTTTGTGCAGAAATGTCAAAAATTCCTGTCCGTCCAGAGGCAGCTCCACCCGACTGTTTTTCCAGGAGGAAAGATATGCGGCGTTGCTCAGCATCAGACCGTTGATTCCCTCTGCGCCGGGGGCCAGCAGCGGCTCCCCGCGGAGAATGTGATTTGTAAAATTCTGCAGAATAATTAAATGGCCGGAGCCGGTTTCCACCTGAGAAATCCGGCTTACATGCACCGGAATCCGGGGCATGCCTTCTGTGCTTTCCGCGCATAGCCTGCGTTCATCCTGCTCCAGGAGATATAAATTCAATTCTCCGTCCTCGGCCACAGCTTTCCCCCTGGTTCCGCTGATTTCCAGGCGGTTTGTACCCGGATATTCTCCTGTGGAGGTCACGAACAGCGCGGTGGCGCCGTTTTCATATTCACCGTAAATGACAGCGTCATCCTCTACGGAAATACGATGGTACCGCCCCTCCCGGCAAAAGGCCTGCACGCTTTTAGGCATCCCCAGGATCCACTGCCAGATATCCAGATTGTGGGGACATTGGTTCAACAGCACACCGCCGCCTTCTCCGTTCCAGGTTGCCCGCCAGTCTCCGGAATCGTAATAGGCCTGGGTTCTGTACCAGTTGTTGACGATCCACACAAAGCGTTTGATCTCCCCCAGGGTACCGTCCCGGACCAGGGAGCGCAGCTTTTGAAACAAAGGATTTGTCCGCTGATTATACATGATGCCGAAGGGCCTGCCGCTGGCAGCGGCGGCCCGGTTCATCTTTTCCACATTTACAATGTCAATTCCGGCAGGCTTTTCCGTGAGAACGGCAATCCCCTTTTCAAAAGCATCGCATGCCATGGGAGGGTGCAGCTTGTGGGGAGTGGCGATGAGTACCGCGTCCAGTCTGCCCTCCGTGAGCATCTGCCGGTAATCTCTGTATTGGGCCAAGGCTGTTCCGAAGCGCTGTGCTGCCCAGGCAAGCCTTTCCGGGCTGCAGTCGCAGACCGCGGCAAGGCATGCGCTGTCAACCCTGCCCTCTGCCAGCTGTACGGCATGGGCGCTTCCCATATTTCCGATTCCTACAATTCCGATCCGAAGCATGGCTGTTTTCTCCATATATTCTGCAGCTTGTTCTTGAGGGCTGCACTCATACTTAAAAGGGTCAGCATGTGCCTGCCAGGATAGCTTCCAGGGCCCGGTATGCCTGCTCAAAGGCCCGGGCGCCGTCCCCGGCAGCCTTCTGTTCCGCTTTCTGCTCCAGGCCTGAAAATCCGGCGAAATCAATCAGGTGCGGTTCCAGGCTCAGAAAGCCCTGAAAGCCGTCCGCGGCCAGCCGGCCCAGAAGCTCGGGCACATGTCCGTCGCCCTCACCTGCCACAGTGACGCTTCCGTCTGCCATCCGGGCATCCTTCACATGTACATGGGAAATGCTTTTTGCCAAAAGCCGGTATGCCTCCCGGGTATCCTGGCCGCATTGGACAAAATTGGCAAAATCAAAGATACATCCAAAATGAGGGCCTTCAAACTGCTCCGTCAGTTCCCGGCATCTGGCGGCGGTGTCGCCGTAAATGTCTTTTTCATTTTCATGGAGCAAAATCAGATCCCTTTTTTCAGCCAGCTTTACCATTTGCCCCATGCGGGTCAACACCTGCCCCCGCCAGCTTTCGGGCTCCTGCCCCATGGGAATATAGAAGCTGAATATACGGACATTCCGGCATTCCATAATATCTGCCAGATCCGCTATGTGTGCCAGCGATTCCATATGAGGCTCAAATGCCTGGTTGATCCCGATTTTTCCGATGGGAGACCCGATGGCGGAGATCCGGATGCCCCGGGCATCCAGCATCTTTTTGTACTCCCTTGCCTGTGGGATCGTCATATCCGCAATACCGATGCCGTCCGCACATCGCAGCTCAAGCCAGGAGATTCCAAGCCGGGTCAGGGTTTCCAGCTGCCGGGAAAAGCTGAAGTGGATTTCGTCTGCAAATCCGCTGATGGGGCAATTTTCTAAAATTTTTCGTTTCATGCTGTCTCCTTGCGTGTTAGAGGTGGTTACATACGCATTCTTTATGTTGCGCCATAGGAGGCGGAGGTGTCAAAGGTTACTTCCGGCAGGGCTTCCTTTTTCCCTGACCGGGACTGGCGTTCCTTAAGCATTTTCAGGAAAAGGTCTTCGTCGAAGGGTATTTCCACGGTTTTGTCCAGCCAGGAGGACAGGTGCATGGCATTTGACAGGATCAGTCCCCGGATTCCCTCTTCTCCCCGTGCCACCAGCGGCTCTCCCCGCAGAATATTTGCCGCGAAGGCCCGCAGCACACCGGCGTGCTGGGAGTTCTCTCCCTGGAGTTCCACCTCCACATAGCGGCCCCCGGGCTTCTGAAAGCCTTCCCGGGTGGAAAAGCAGTATTCCCGCTCATTGATTTCCAGCTCGTAGACGGACAGATGGCCCTGCTCACATACCAGCTTTGCCTGCTCCAGGGTGATCTCAAACCGGTTGGTTCCCGGGGCATCTGCCGTGCTGGTGACGAATACACCGGTGGCGCCGTTTGCAAATTCCAGGTAAGCAGTAACATCATCCTCCACCTCGATATGGTGCCATTTGCCGTTGTGGCAGAAGGCGCGCACCTTCACCGGAAGTCCGCAGATCCATTGCAGAAGATCCAGGTTGTGAGGGCATTGATTCAGCAGCACGCCGCCGCCTTCTCCGGCCCAGGTGGCCCGCCAGCCGCCGGAATTATAGTAAGCCTGGGAGCGGTACCAGTCGGTGATAATCCAGTTTACGCGTTTGATCTGTCCGTATTTGCCGCTTTCCACGAGCTCCTTCATCTTGCGGTACAGAGGATTGGTCCGCTGATTGAACATCAGAGCAAATACCTTGTCTGACGCGGCAGCCACCCGGTTCATTTCACGCACCTGGCTGGTGTAGACCCCTGCCGGCTTTTCGCTCATTGCATGGAGCCCGGCCTGCAGGGCCCGGATCACGAGGCGGGGATGGTCATAGTGGGGCACAGCTGCCAGCACTGCGTCACAGCAGCCTGCATCGATCAGGCTGTCGCCATCCTCATAGATCTGTACGCTTCCGGGCAGATTTTCCTGTGCCCAGGCACGGCGGGATGCACGCAGGTCCGCAACAGCCGCAAGCTCCAGCTCCGGCACATTCCCCGCCAGGATGGTCTGGCAGTGGGCGCTTCCCATATTGCCGATGCCGATAATTCCAATTTTTACCTTATCCATAGTCGTCTTCCTTTCCTGACTGCAGCCTTGAGCCGTGCAGTTTTCGGCTGTGCTGTTTTCGTTCCTACCGGTATCCGGCCCGGGCCAGGTTGTCATAGCTTCTTTGCAGACAGTCAAAGGGGCTGGTTTGGCATATGTCCTGTTCCACCAGGAGATATTGACAGACACTGTCCTCCAGTTCCTTTAAAATTCCCGGAAAGTTCAGATTGCCTTCCATGACGGGGGCCATTACGGCGCCGTTCCCTGTCATTTCCATGTCTTTCAGGTGCACGCAGGGAATTCTGTTTTTCAAAAGCCGTATCCACTGGCATACGTCGGCCCCGGCGGCCTGGACCCAGTAGGTGTCCAGCGTAAATCCAAGCTCATTTTCGTCAAACCATTCTGCCAGATGCTCCATGACCCGTTTTGGAGTCTGATCTGGAGCCTCCTGGGCTGTAAATTTCTGAAATTCAAAATTGTGGTTGTGATACATCAGCAGCATTCCGGCATGGGCTATTTTCCTGGCAGGCTCCATGTAGTCCCTGGCAAAATGATACAGCCATTCCGGAGATCTGTATTTTTCGGGCATGCTTCCAAGGCCGATATATTGACAGCCCAGAGCCTTGTGCTCCTCGATCAGAGCTTCCGTATCATACAGGATACGATTGCTGTCGCTGTGGGTCAGCACAATGGAGAGCCCTGCCTCATCACAGACCGAGCGTAGCCATTCCGGGCGCAGATCCCTTCCGATGGCTGAAAGCTGTACGGTGGTGTAGCCCATCTTCGCGATTCGTTGGATGGTGTCTTTAAAGTCCTTTTCGTTTTGTGTGTAATTTCTCACTGTGTAGAGCTGAGCGCCTGTTCGCATATGATTCTCCTTTTTTGTTTGTGCGGCAATAGGGTATGTCATACTGCCATCATAAGCGCAGATGCTTTCTTTTACCATTGCACAAGAGCACTCTTTTATTGCAAATATAGCGATTTTTTAATATACTGTTTCCATACCGCAGTCTTTCGAAAATCAGGTTCCGGGAGATTTGGAAAATGTCGGAATGAGGGAGGGAATGTGAACATGGACGGCGTGTATTTCAACACGGATCATGTGAGCTTCAGCTATAACATATCAAAAGAACCCAGCGACGGTTATACGCTGCACTGCCATAATTTTTATGAGGTTTACTATTTTTTGGAGGGAAATGTGGATTATCTGGTGGAAGGGTACAAATATAAGCCCGTGCCGGACAGTCTGCTTCTGCTGGCGCCTCATGTGTTTCATGGAGCACGGATCAATGATTCCGGGCCTTATCAGCGCAGCTCTCTTCATTTCCATGCTGATATTCTTGCACCGGAGCGGCGGGGATTTCTTCTTTCTGCTTTTTCTGTGCCGGACTGTTTGTCCCATGAAGAAATCTATTTTACCCAGGTGGAGCGTTTTCATCTTTCTGCCTATTTTTCCGCATTGAAGGAATGCGCTTTCCAGGGGGAGGAATATCGGGAATGGGCGCTTCCCATTTGTGTTGAGGCCCTGCTTGCACGGATTGTTTCCATGCGTGCCCAGGACAGCGGCTTTACCGCCTGTCCGGAGCCGGTTTTGGGGATTATCCGTTATCTGAACGGCCATCTGGAGGAGGACATCAGCCTGGACAGGCTTTCTCAGCTGTTTTATGTAAGCAAGCACCATATGAACAAGATATTCAGGAAAGCTACGGGAACCACGGTGATTGACTATCTTCTGCGAAAGCGGATTGCCCAGGCCCAGCAGCTTCTGGCAGAGGGTGCAAGCGCACAGGATGCGGCATTGAAATCCGGGTTTCGGGATTATTCCGCTTTTTACCGAGCCTATCTGCGGATTATGGGGCATTCTCCCATTCAGGACAGAGGTGTGCTGCCCTCTTTTGCAGAGGGATTGCAGCCGACAGCCGGGTCCTGCCCTGCGGGAAAGTCAATCACCCCGCCGCAAGCAACGGGGCATGGATATTGAAACGCCCCAAGGGGCGGGAACATTTTTATTCTTTTATCGTTATTATATGTGATGAATAAGGTTGCTTTTCACGGGTAGGGGCCGCGAGGTGTTTTTGTGCGTTGTTTGCACAAAAACCCGAGACAGCACGCGCTGGGCATCAAGTTGCTTTGAGCGGCGAAGCCGTGAAAAGTAACGAAATAAGCAGGGGGCTGTGAGGTGAAAAAGGATGAACGGGAATGAGCTCGCGATGCGGAAGGAAGGCGTTGGCATGACGGTTTTTTATTCTATCCTGCATTTTTTTGTGGACGGAGTCTGTGCTCTGGCTATGTTCGGCAGATTTCTCCCGGGAGAAAAGGGGCGTTTTTACATATTGATCTATAATTTCTGTGCTTTTGCGCTGCAGATGCCCATGGGAGTGCTGCTGGATGCCTGGAGTGAAAGATGCGGCAGGCGGCGGGAGTGCGCTTTCCTTACTGCGGCGGCAGGTGTGCTGTGTACCCTGGCGGGAGCCGTTCTTCATCCGGCGGTGCTGGGGATTGGCAACGCGCTGTTTCATGTGGGGGGAGGCGTGGGAACCATCCATGAGGACGGCGGCAGAATGTGGAAGGGCCGGGGGCTTGGCGTATTTGTAGCGCCGGGAGCGTTGGGGCTGTACTTCGGGACGCTGGCGGGAAAAAGCGGCGTCTGGAGGAGCGGGCTTGGAATTGCCGGTGTCTGTATGGCGCTTTTTGGCGCAGGGGCGGCGTATTATGTGTATCTGTGCAGAGGGACGGGAAAGGCCGGCGGAGAATGGAATGCTTCGGAGTGCCTGCCGGAAAGTGCCTCTACAGGGAATTGCAGGCCGTGTCTGCTTATTGCCTGTCTGGTGGTGGTGATCCTGCGTTCCTATATGGGAATGGCGGTGGCTTTCCCCTGGAAGTCGGGAATTTTGGCCGGAGCCCTGGCTGTGCTGGCCCTGGCAGCAGGGAAAACAGCCGGGGGCTTTGCGGCGGCTCGGTACGGCCTGCGCAGGTCTGCCGTAATATCCCTGGGAGCCGCAGCCGTTTGTTATCTGTTTCCGTCGTCCATGCCTTTGGGACTGTGCGCCTTGTTTCTGTTTAACATGACCATGCCCATGACATTGTATTTTTTAGTCTGTGAAATGTCCCGTATGCCTGGATTTGTCTTTGGCCTTTTGACCTTTGGGCTGTTTTTGGGCTTTCTGCCGGGTTATTTTGGTCTGCTGCCTGAAGCCGGAGGCAGTCTGACAGGGTGTGTGGGCAGTCTGGTGTCTCTGGTTTTGCTGGTATGGATGGTACGGAAGGAAAACGAAGGGGAATGCTTATGGGAATTTATCTGATGAAAATGTTTGGATATTCTTTGGCGGTTACAGTTTTGGCGGAGCTGGCGGTGGTATTCCTGTTTCTGAAATTCCGGGGGCAGGCAGGCTGCAGCCGCAGGGCTGTGGCGCTGCTGGTGGTCCTGGTCAATGTGTTAACCAATCCGCCGGCGGTGCTGATCTGCTGGCTGGGGAGAATCTATCTGCCCTGGGCACAGATTCCGCTGCAGATTATGGTGGAGGGGGCAGTGGTGGCGGTGGAAGCATATATCTACCATAGCTTTGAAAACAAGCTGCGCTGGAATATGAAACATCCTGTAATACTGTCTGCAGCGGCAAATTTGAGTTCCTGGCTGCTGGGGGCGGCACTTATGGCGCTGGCAGGCAGAATCACGGGGACACAGCTTTATCGGATGCTGCGGATTTTGCTTAGGGCGGCATGAGGATTTGGTTGGACGGCAGAGTATTTTGGAACCGGGACAGGTGTGAAGGAGGAGCTTATGAGAAAAAGAAGGAGTAGTTTGATTGGAATGATGTGCGCTATACTGTGCTTTTGTGCGCTGTGGGTGAGACCGGTGAGGGCGGACGTAATATGGGAGCCGGTGGATTCTTTTTATGAAAAGCATTCGTCGGAATGCACTTATGTGAACCGGCAGTTTACGGCCAAGGGTCCGGAGGGGAAGGTTATTCTCTACAAGAGTCCCGTGCTGCCGGAACAGGTGACTGTGTGGGAAAACGGTTATCAGGCCTATATCTCCTTTACTTATAAGGACAGCTATGGTATTGTATGGGGGATCTTCGAAGGGGAGAATGGGATGACCGGCTGGATGCCCATGGCGTATATGGAAGCGGTATATGACAGTATTTCCTTTCAGGAAGAGTTTGAGGATGAGATCCAGGATCATATAGGGGAGCTGGATGAGAGCTGTATGGGAGAAGAAGTTTTTTTCTGGAAATATCCGGGCTCCAGGGACAACAATTCTATAATCATTCGGAACAATATTCCCCAGTACAGATGGGTGTATGAGGATCCGGACGGACACCGCTTTGGCAGGGTGGCATATTATTTCGGCTTACGGGATGTGTGGGTCTGCATCGATGCTCCCGGGGCGGACTATGAACAGCTTTATTCCGACGGAATATCCCGGGAAAGGCTGCCTGTGGATTCCCGGGAGAAAAGCGAGAATGAAGGTATTTCCGGGGATGGAGAAGACGGTTGGGGGACCCAAAGGATCGTGCCGAAAGCGGACAGGGGCGTGGTGTGGACCGCAGTGGTTTTAGTGGTGCTGGTAACGGCAGGCACTGCTGTGCTGCTGATGTTTCTTCGAAAAAAGGATAATCGGTAAGCCTGTCTGGGAGATGAAAAATGTGTAATTTATTGCTGAAAAAAATATGCCGCCAGTTGGAGCTTGGAACACTGACTGCGCCGCCAGGGCCTCTGTCCGGCGGGTTTCTGCATAAAATGTATTCTCTGTTTACAACGAAAGGACGATATGCCGTTAAGCTGCTGAATCCCTATATTATGGAACGGGAGACGGCCCTGGAAAACTACTGTCGGGCAGAGAGGCTGGAACGAATTCTGGAAGAAAATCATATTCCTATTCTTCCGGCCCTGGACTTTGGCGGCAAAAAAATGCAGGAGACCAGTGGGCAATTCTTTTATCTGTATCAATGGTATGAGGGAAAGGCCCTGAAACCAGAAGAGATCCGGGAATTCAACTGCGCCAAAATGGGAGGTCTGCTGGCGCAGATCCATGGGCTGGATGCAGGGAAAGAAACAGATGCCGGGCAGGAGCTTTTGATTGACTGGGATCATTATATGGAATTGCTTTCCGGGAAAAACAGAGAGCTTTGTCTGCTTATGAAGGAAAATCTTTCTCTTTTGTATGAGGTCCAGGAAAAGGGGAATCAGGCGGCCAGGAAGCTTTCGCCGGTGAGGGCCATCTGCCACAATGATTTGGACAACAAAAATGTATTGTGGCGGGGGGAGGATTGTCGTATTATAGATTTGGAGTGTCTTGATTATGGCAATCCCTTTTTGGAATTGTATGATACGGCTTTGTACTGGTCGGGAATTGAGCTGTGTCATATAGATTATTGTATGCTCGGGGTCTTTGTCCGGGCCTATGCAGAGGCGGGAGGCAGGCTTCCCGAGGATTGGGAGGTCCTTTACCACTCCAGCCTGGGCAGGCTGGAGTGGCTGGAATATAATGTGAGGCGTGCGCTGGGAATGGAATGCTCCGAAGAAGAGGTGGAAATCGGTATTTCCCAGGTCCGGCATACCATGGCGCAGATCATTTATTATCATGAGGCAAAGGAATATATTTTAAACTGTCTTGGACAGGCGGAAGACGTGAGAACCTGCCATATCCCACATAGGTGTCAGATTTGACCCGGCCAGAGAACAGGAGGCGGTAAAATGCGTGGCGAGAGAGAAATGTATCAAATGATTTTGGATATTGCAAAGGAGACAGAGCAGGTATTGGCTGTATATATGAACGGCTCCAGAACCAACGAAAATGTGCCCGGGGACATTTTTCAGGATTATGACATTGTGTTTGTGGTAAAGGAGACGCAGCCCTTTATTGAGGACAAAAACTGGATTCATAGATTTGGCAATATTCTCTATATGCAGTATCCGGATGAAAGTCCTTTCGAGTTTCCGGGGGAGTCGGTGGACAAAGAGAGCCATTACGGCTGGCTGATGCAGTTTGATGACGGGGTGCGGGTGGATTTGATGGTACAGTCGGCAGGATATGCCAAGGAGCACATCCATGATGACAAGCTGTGCAGAATTTTGCTGGACAAGGAGGGGATTATGCCGGATATCCCAAAGTCCACGGATATGGATTATCATGTGAAAAAGCCCACGGAGGCGGAATTTGCGGCCTGCTGTAATGAATTCTGGTGGTGCAGCAATAATCTGGCCAAGGGCCTGTGGCGGGAAGAAATGCCATATGTGCAGGATATGACAAACTTTGTGGTGCGTAAGGAGCTGGAGCGGATGCTCTCCTGGATAGCGGGGATCAGAACGGGCTTTACGGTCAGCGTGGGCAAATCGGCAAAGTATTTATACCGATGGCTGAACCGGGAGGAGTATCAAAGCTATCTTGACACTTATTTTGGGGGAAGCGTTCAGGATGCCTGGAGAGGAATCCGGGTCATGTGTGATCTGTTTGATAAGGCCGCCGGAGAGACAGCAGAAAAGCTTGGTTTTTCATATAACCGGAAGGAGGCGGAGGCCGCCAGGGAATTTTTGTTTCATGCCAGAGAGCTTCCCCGGGATGCCAAGGAGGTATATTGAGGCTTTTGTAATACTTTATTGTTTATAATTTAGTGAAATTAGTGGGTTGTCGAAATTTGCTGAATACTTTATAATAGTAATGCAAAGGGGTGTCAGCGGATGAATGTAGATTGCACTTATATCCAGCAAATTTCAGAGGCAGAAACTGTTTTTGACATGGCGGCTGTCTGCTATAAAATACTGGAAGAAGAAATAATTAATCCAGTTGGTTTTATCAGCAGGTATATAGATGAAAGCGAAACGAGATCCCAGGAGAATCCTAATTGCAGAGCACTTGTGTCCTTTTCCGATTTTATTTCGGAGAGACTGGAGAAATATTCAGAATTGGACTTTCCAAAACACAAGGGAGAGATTGTCTGCAGGATGCGGGAAACAACTCTTGCTGCATTTCAGGAGGACAAAGAGAATCAGCTTACAGTTGTTTTTATGCTGCTGTCAACAATTGACAGTCTGGTTCCCTTTTGGGAAGAAGCAATCAAGTCGGAAAGGGTTTCTCTGAACAAAGGAAAGAGTAGAGATACCTATCTGGTATATCTTTCCTGCAGGAGATGTATACATAAAGAACTTGTTCAGGAAAAATGTGTGTTAAACTATTCATAAACAATCAGGAGGAAGCTATATGGATACGAGGCTGGAAGCATTGGCGGAATTCGTTTTAAACGGGCTGGTCGAAAAAAGTTTGTCCGATGCAGCTGTTTATGAGTTCATGGAACAAAGCTGTAGCTGTATTCGTGAAGAAATGGAAATACAATGGGATGGCAGTTTGGGACGGCTTTGGGAATATGTGGCAGGCGGCACAACGGTTCTGGAGGGTGTGGACCCGGATGGGCGTATTGCGTTTCAGCAAGGGAAGATTTATGCAATATTGCAGTTGTTAAGAATGTTCCGACAAAAGCAGATGGACGAAGAAACCTTGGAGGATGACGCAAAGGAATATAGTGGACGTTGGCGACAGGTTTTCGGAGTGCTGGAAAGCGGGGAAAGCATGACCCACAGAGCGCTTGCGTCGGCGTGTGGGCTTTCCGATTCATCCTTGTCACAGTTTTTGCACAGAATTGAAGATAAGAGATATATACAATCCCGTAAGGTAGGGAGGACAAAGTATTACCGGCTGAGCAGCAAAGGTCAGAGGCTTTTGAAGTGTATGCCTCCCCAAAAGGAAATACCTTTCCATATTAAACCGCGCGGTATTGCGTTAAAAGAAAAAGATTACGGGCCGGAAACACCTTTTGAGAATGTTGTAAAGAGTAATTTTTTCTCCGGTTTGTGGAAGAAGACAATTGTCAAGGATTTTTACAACAGTTCAGTGCTATACACAGAAGAAGAAAATTTTGTGGAAGCATATTGAGCAGGAGAATGTAAAAAATGGATGTAAAGAAGAATATAACAAATTTATTGCACACCCTAAGAGGGGAGCGTTTCAATATTTGCGGGGAAATATATGAGATTCTCAAGGAGCAGGGAAATTGCCAAAAGGGGGAGTTACTGCAGTTTTTTCTGGAGAACTCAGAGGGAATAAAGTCGTCTGGAGAGAAAGAGGCACGGCATTTTCTGACGGAGGGAAAGGTAATAGATTATGCAAGATCCCACGGAAAAATCGTAGACGGCATTCTGGAAAATCTTCTTGTGAAAAAGCCTTGTAAAGAAGAATTTTATGAGGAACTCTGGAAAAAGCTTACTCTGGATGAAGTGTTCGAAAATGAAGAAATTCAAATCTTTGCACTCTACTATATATGGATAGATATCAGAATTCCTTATTTTGACCTTCCTGATACGGAAAAACTGGAGGACGAGAAATACAGGCAGATTATTCAAAAGATCAGAAGTAGAATACAGGAAGCAAGATTTATTTTAGCTGCTGATTTGGGCCAGCGGACGCAGGTAAGCTATCATTTATTAAGGTTGATGGATGATATGGACTATGATGAAAAAGCTGTTTTTCTATCCTGCATTATACAGATACGAGATAAAATGATTATGAGAAGGGTGACGGAAGAGAGCGGGGAATGACAACGTAAATTGCAATTGAGGCTACAAAGTGATATAGCGCTGTTTTGATAAACGGCACAGCCGGCGGGCTGTGCCGTTTATCTGTGCATACATATTTTTGTATATTGCATTTGTGGGGATTAAGGTCTACAATGTGCTTAAATGATTTTGTGATTACAGATAAGCAGGACAGAAAAACAAAAGTGAGGATAAACAGGTGCCAGGCAGAGTAAACAATGAAGGAAAGCCGGTTACGATCTACGATATTGCCAGGGAAGCGGGGGTTTCCGCTTCCACTGTATCCAGAGCGCTGAACGGCAGTAATAGAGTCAGCGCAGGGACAAAACGCAGGATTATGGATCTGGTGGAAAGATACAATTTCAGACCCAACGCCCTGGCCCAGGGGCTGGCTGAGGCCAGGAGCCGGCTGATCGGCATTGTGGTGGCAGACATTCGAAATCCCTACTATGCGGAACTGTTCTTTTACTGTGAGAAGGCGGCTCAGGAAGCTGGCTACATAGTTGTGGTTTTTAATCAGCCCAAGGGGGGAGGCATGGCGGAACAGATCCGTATGCTTGAAAAGATGCTGACTCTGCAGATGGAGGCCGTAATCCTCATCGACGGGATGGTATCCAGGCTGGTTTCGGATGTGGAATATGTGGATGAGGTAAACCGGATTATGGATTATATGCCGGTAATTATATCCGGCAAGCTTGACGGAACCCGCTGCCGGGTGGTTCGGGTGGATCACATAAAAAGTATAGAGGTCCTGATGGAGCATCTCATATCTCTGGGGCATCGGGATATCGCCCTGCTGGGAGGATATATGGATATCCTGGGAACCTATGAAAAGGCTGTGCATTACAGGCAGATACTTCGGCGTAATGGGATTCTGTACCGGCCAAATCTGATCTCGGAGCAGGGAGATTATGATGGAGACGGCGGATACAAGCTGATGAACCAGATGCTGGACGCAGGAGTGTCCATGACGGCGGTGATAGCGGTAAACGATATGGTGGCAACCGGTGTCGTAAAGTGCCTGAACGAGCGTGGATACAGGATTCCGGAGGATATCTCCGTGGTGGGATGCGACAATACCCTTGCGGGAATGATAACCCCCCGTCTAACCAGCGTGGGATACGACTATGAAGAAATGGGAAGGATTTTGATTGAGACGGCGCTTTCCGCTATCCGGGGCGAAAAGGGAGAGATGCTGAGGATGATAGAACCGGTGCTGATGCCGGGAGGAAGCACGGGAAGGGCGCCGGAAGTCCGTTGAGCCTTTATGGACAAATGGATTATCTCATGGCCTGCAGCAAATGACGCTGAGAGGCTGGTGCAACCGGTTCTGCTAAATAACGAATAAACTCATGCAAGAAGCGATGGCATACTCTGCTGGAGAGTTGCCCTCGCTTTTGGTTATTGCGCAATTTATACAAATTTATTCCAGATAATATGTAAATAATGGTATAAAAGTAAAAACTAATAAATTATATATTGAAAAATAATCGGAATGGTGCTATTATAAAATCCATACAACCGGTTGCATAATTTACATATCAACAAACCTCATGCTTAAGGCGAGGGTGTTGACTGAAAAGCGACGCAAGAGAGTGAAACGCTCCTCTTTAAGCACGCAGAAAGGGAATCAATATGAAAAAGAAAAGAATAGCGGCGCTGCTTTTGACGGCGGCTCTGGCAGTGGGGAGCCTGGCCGGCTGCGGCGGCGACGGAGGAGAAAAGGGAGGATCTGACAGCCCGGGAGGAAATTCCACACCGGTGTCTGGAAATGCGGAAGCCGGAGACAATACCGGAGATAACGACGGAGACGCACAGGGTGATGCCGCGCAGTTTATAGAACTGGATCACAATATCAGTGGAGATCTTTCCATTTTGTGCTGGTCCGGCGATGGAAATTATTATGAGGATATCGGCCATCAGAACTGGGCACCTGAGGATATCACAGCTATCAATGTGGCATCCATTTATGCGATGGCCAAGAAATTTAATGAAACCTATCCCAATGTGAAGATTAATCTCCTTGCAATGGGAGACTGGGAGGGATCCTGGTCACAGCAGATGGAAAATTTCAAGGCACAGCACGGGAAATATCCGGATATCTGGGCTACCCAGAGCCTGATCGAGGATGTGGAAAAGGGTCTTGCGGCAGACCTTTCCGTGTTTTCGGCAGACCCGGTCTATCAGTCCTTTAATCCGGCCATAATGAGGATGATGAATTATTACGGCATGCAGGCAGGACTTCCTCAGTATATGGTGCCCTGGGGCGTATTCATAAACAAGGATTTGGCTGAGCAGAACAATATTGATGTTCCCGATCCCGACTGGACCATCGACGATTATACCCTGTTTATTTCCCAGGCGGACAACACTACCTTCTGGGGAGCCATGGATATTCCTCTCAAATGGATAAACACAGGCACCAAGGACATCAATTATATGATGTTGAATTACTCCGGAGAGGGAGATCATGTGAATCTGGATTCAGACGCGGTGAAGGATTTGCTGTCCCTGATTCCCAAGTGGGCGGAAAATACAGTGTGGACTCAGAATGATGTGGGCGGCGTTCCCGGGGAGGTTATGGATCAAAACGGCTGGTCAGGTCATTGGTTTTATGCCAACGGTTATGTTCTGACCTGGGACGGCGATCCCTGGAACATCGGTGTCTATGCGAACTCGGAGCCTCAGGAAGGTCAGGCGACTTTTAACATGGATGTGTACCCCAGACCGGCTACCGATTACATGGGTAGTACCGTGGGGATAGTGCTGGATCCTCTTGCAGTGCACAACTATGCCATGGATGACGGTAATCCGGAGCTGAGCGAGAGCGAGGAAGAGAAGCTGAAGCTGGCCTACACCTTTGCCACCTACTGGGTGGGCTCCACGGAAGCGGCCCAGGCCAGAGTGGATCAGATGTTCAACGCCGGAGGAATATTGCGGACTGCTGCCAACGATTCCCTTCCTTTTGTAACGGGTGAGGAATTCAGCAAACAGATGGAGATCTGGTATTCACTTGACACCCATGTAAGGTGCAAGGATATGCCGGGCTGGAAGAAGTGTATGGAGCTTTGGGAGGCCGGTCAGATCTGGGAGGCGCCTGAAAAGACATATCCTTCAACGATTCAGGTGGACGGTGCCGTAAAGCAGTGCCTGGACGAGTGGAATTACTATTATGCGGATGACAAAATGACGGCGAAGCGTGCTTCTGACGGCTGGCTGGATGAGATTAAATCCAAGCTGCCGGAGTGGAACCGGCTGGCAAACGAGCGGTTTGAAGAGGCGGAGCAGCAGCTGAAGGACGCCCTGAGGGATTTCTACGGCTATACCGATGAGGACTTTCAGTAAGCATCCCTTTTTCTATCAATCATTTCTGTCAACAGCTTTCCGGAAGCGGTCCGATGCCGTCCATGGCAGGTGCAGGGCGGCTTCCGGCGGGGGATGAAAACGAGGAGAAGGCAAGTGGGCAAAAGGAAACGGGTTATTTATGCGGCGGCCGGGATCGCGGCGCTGGCAGCGGCAGGGGGAATTCTGTGGGGACTGGCCGGCAGCAGTCCTGCCGCCAATGTGGAAGCGGTATCCTGGGAGGAGATCAGGGAGGCCTATCTGCTGCTGCAGGATTCTCTCAAATTTCAGACCGTCAGATATCAGGATTATATTGCCGGACAGAATTTAGTGTACGGTCAAAAGGGCGGAGTCTGGGAGCCTGAAGGGGGAGAAAAGGAACCGGGATATGACGGGGCAGTGATGAAGCTGGACTATCTGGACGAGGCGGAGTATGTGGTGGAGACAGACCGGGAGGGACTTTACAGCCTGGGCCTGGATTATCATACCGGCGGCAGCAATCTGTCGGATTACCGCATGGACGTCACCATCAACGGCGAGAGCTATTTTGAAGAAATGTCCATGATCACACTGCCTCTGCTGTGGGAGGACGGGACCAAGGAATTTCCGGTGGATCGTTATGGGGACGAGACAGCGCCGGCACAGCTTCGATATGAGGGATGGCAGTACCGGGATCTGTACAATACCTCTTACTATCAGTCAGCGCCTCTGTATTTTTGGCTGGAAAAGGGTGAAAACCATATCAGGGTGAAAAATGATTCGGCGGACGGTCTCACCCTGGGGCGCCTGTATGTAAATGCGCCGGACGATACGATCCCATCTTATGAGGAATATCGCAACCAGTATTCGGGGGAAACGGCTTCGGATTCCTTTATAGAAATCAACAGCGTGGACTATGTCCGGAAAAATTCCACGGCAGCGCTGACCACATCCGTCAATGACCCGTCCCTGAAGCCTCATACAAGCGAATACAAGAAATTGAATGTGGTGTCCTGGAAGAAGGCCGGGGTGGAGGTTACTTATAATGTGGAGGTGGAAAAGGCCGGCCTGTACCAGCTGGCGGTGCACTACAGAAATGAGAAGGAAGATTTTCAGGTATTTGAATCAATTTACATAGATGGTAAAATTCCTTTTCAGGAGCTTCGAAATTATGGGTTTGATACCACGGACACCTCCTGGAAAAATGAGATTCTTTCGGATGAGGAGGGAAATCCGTATCTGGTGTATTTGACGGAAGGGGCACATACCCTGACCATCAGATCGGAGATGGAGCCGGTGAGCGAAGAATGGCATTATGCCAGGTTGATCGCGGAGCATGTATCCCAGTTTTCTCTGGAGATCAAAAAGATCACAGGGGCGGAGGTGGATGAATACCGCACCTGGAATATCACCCAGTATATACCGGATACGCCGGCCTGGCTGGAGGCCTATGAAACATTGATCCGCTCGATGCAGAATACCCTGCAGGATTATGCCCCCAATGGGGTTAGATCCGCAAAGCTGTCCGAGCTGGACCGGGCTTTGGGAGTGATCGATAAGCTGAAGGAATATCCGGACGAGATCGCCCTGCACACGGACAGTCTGGATTCTCTCCTGAAGCAGATGGGGGATTTTGCCGCCAATATCAGCGCACAGCCCTTTGCCCTGGATCGGATCTATGTGGGGGGAGCACAGGACCTTCCCCGGGAGCAGGCAGGTTTCCTTGCGTCCATGGGCAATGGAATAATGAATCTTGCGTATACGTTTTTTTCCGACAAATACAAGGTGGAAAACGACGAAGATGCGGTGAACATCTGGGTAAACCGTTCGGTGACACAGGCGGATCTGCTGCAAAAAATGGCGGATTCCGAGTTTACGCCGGGGACGGGGATCAAAGTAAGGATTTCCGTTATGCCGGATGCCGGCAAGCTGACCATGGCGGTGGCGGCGGGAGAGATGCCGGACATGGCGCTGGGGCTTGCCTCCCACGCGCCTTTCGAGCTGGCCTGCAGGGACGCGGTCTACGACCTGACGCAGTTTGAGGATTTCTGGCAGGTGGCGGACCGGTTTGCACCAGGCGCTTTTGTGCCCTATGTCTTTAACGAGAAGGTATACGCAATTCCGGAGACGGCGGATTTTAATATGGTCATTTACCGGAAGGATATTTTTCAGAAGCTGGATATTCCTCTGCCGGATACCTGGGAGGATCTGATCGGGATCCTGCCGGTGCTGCAGCATTACGGTATGAATTTCTACCATAATATTGCCACTACGGACGGATATAAATACTTTTATCAGACGACACCCATGGTCTACCAGAACGGGGGAAGCCTGTACACAGAGGACGGAATGCACACCGCCATCGATCAGGCCCGGGCCGCGGCGGGGATCAAGGCACTGGGTGAGCTGTTCAGCATTTATTCCGTTCCCACCCAGGTATCCCAGTTTATGGACTCCTTCCGTTATGGGATCCTTCCCATTGGTATTGTGGGGCTGGAGACCTACAATCTCATCGCTAACGGAGCGCCGGAGCTGGAGGGGCAGTGGGGGCTTGCGCCCTATCTGGGAACCGAGCAGGAGGACGGAACCATCAATAGAAGCTATATTGCGGCGGGAACCGGAGGGCTTATCTTTGCCAATACTCAAAAGGCAGATGAGGCCTGGGCCTTTTTGAAGTGGTGGCTGAGCCATGAGGTGCAGGCAGAATATGCCCATACCCTGCAGTCCACCTACGGCTCGGAGAATATCTGGCTGCCTGCCAATCTGGAGGCCATAGGAGACTGCGCTCTGCCTACGGAACATAAGCTGGCCATTCTGGAACAGCTTACACATCTGCGGGATGTGCCCAGGACTCCCGGCCAGTATATGCTGGAGAGGGATCTTTCTAATATCTGGAACAGCATAGCGGTGGACGGAAAGGCAGTTCAGCCGGCCATCGACGAAAAGATCCTGGAGATTAACCGGGAGATCACAAAAAAGATGACGGACCTGGGCTATCTGGACAGCAGCGGCAACCTGCTGAGGGAATATAATATCCGGGATATAGACTGGATCCGGGAGAATATTGAGGCCCACAGAGAGGGGGGAGAGCAATGAAGGCATTGACGAAAAAGAGATATCGCAGGGTGAACAGGCGGGAGGATTATCTGACTTCCATGCTGCTGCTTTTGCCGTATCTGCTTTTGTTTTCCCTGTTTATTGCCATTCCGGTGCTGATTGCCATCGGACTTTCCTTCACCTATTTTGACGTGATTAAAACGCCGGAGCTGGTGGGAGTCTCCAACTATATAGCGCTTTTGACCCAGGATGAGATTTTCCTGAAATACATTATTCCCAATACCTTTAAATATGCGCTGATCGTAGGGCCGGGCGGGTGTATCCTTTCCTTTGTGCTGGCCTGGCTGGTGACCCAGATTCAGGCGGTGCCCAGGACGATTTTGACGCTGTGCCTGTATATGCCCTCCATGGTGGGATCGCTGATGATCCAGGTGGTGTGGAAGACTATTTTTTCCGGCGACCAAAGAGGGCTTTTAAATGCCTTTCTGCTGAGCCGCGGCTGGATCGATTCTCCTGTGAGCTGGCTGCTTTCTCCGGAGTATCTGCTGACCATTATGATTCTGGTGGCTCTGTGGCAGGCCATGGGAATCGGCTTCCTGGCCATGATAGCAGGAATCTTGAACGTGAATGAGGAGCTGTATGAGGCAGCCTATGTGGACGGTATGAAAAACCGTTTTCAGGAGGTGGTGTACATTACCATTCCCTCCATGAAGCCTCAGATGATGTTTTCCGCGGTAATGGCCATTGTAAACGCCTTCAATACCGGCTGGATCGGGCCGGCTCTGGCGGGCTCCAATCCTACGCCGGATTATTCGGGCAACCTGATCCTGAACCATATTGAGGACTATGCGTTTTCCCGTTATGAAATGGGATATGCGGCGGCCATCTCGGTGGTACTGCTGCTTATGATCGCCTTCTTTTCCAAGGTGGCGGGAAAATTGTTTACAGAGAAGGATTAGTTCCGGGCGGAAAGCGCAGAAAGCGCAGATGGGAGCGGATTTTATGGCCAAATCAAAATTTAAAGGAAAGAAAGTGGATCCCAGAAGCTTTTCCCGGGACCAGATCAAGTTTTACTGCATATTGATACCGATCGCCTGTCTGATGGTTCTTCCGGTGGTCTATATGTTTAACGAGGCGTTTAAGCCTCTGGGGGAATTGTATGCCTTTCCCCCTACGCTGATTGCAAAGGAGCCTACGTTTAATAACTTTAAAAAGCTGTTCGAGCTGTCGGGAACCACAGGGGTGCCCATGACCAGATACCTGCTGAACTCCATATTTATCACTTTGATTACGGTGATTTTAAATATCTATATCACTGTGGCCTGCGCCTTTGTGTTGTCCAAGAAGGGGCAGTATCGGGTGACCAAATGGTTTTTCAGCATCAACCAGATGGCGCTGATGTTCGTGCAGGTGGCTGTGGCGGTGCCCAGATACATTATGATTGTGCGGCTTGGTCTGATCGATACCTGGGCGGCACACATTTTCCCGCTGATCGCAATGCCCATCGGCATCTTTCTGATGAAGCAGTTCATCGACGACGTGCCGGACGCCTTGCTGGAGGCGGCTTATGTGGACGGAGCAGGCAACTTTACCGTAATCCGCCGGATCATACTTCCCATGACCAGGCCGGCGGTGGCCACGGTGGCTATTTTGACCTTCCAGTCCGCCTGGCAGGCCACGGAGGCTTCCAACAATTTTATCACCAGTGATGTTATGAAAACGATCTATTATTATCTGAATGCGTTGCAGACCAACAATGCGGTGGCGTCCCGGGGAATCGTGGCGGCAGGTACGATCATTCTGTTTATACCGAATCTGATCATTTTTATCTGCATGCAGTCCAGGGTCATGAGCACCATGAGTCATTCCGGCATCAAGTAAGGAGAGCGCCCGTTTTGGCGGGTGAAGGGACGGGAGTTTAGGTGAAGATGAGAAAAATAAAACGAATTTTGGCCGTCATTGGGATGCTTTGTCTGACACAGCCGATCCTGACGCAGGCATCCCAGGCCACCAGTTATACCTATACCCATGATGACAAGATGAATTCCGTCCGTACCCAGGACGCCTATCTGCCCCAACAGACCATTACGAACCTTGGGCTGAACGCGGCGGAGGATATGTTCATCGACAAAAATAATATGATGTACATTGCCGATACCGGCAATATGAGGATTGTGAAATATGATATTTCCAGAGGCATTTATATGGAGGAGTTTTCACATCAGGAATTTCAGGCTCCAAAGGGAATCTATGTGACAGCGGACGGAACGATCTATGTGGCCGACAGCAAGGCTAAGGCAGTCTTTGTGTTCGACCAGGACTGGAAGCTTTTGAAGAAGCTGGAAAGGCCCCAGGTCCCGGCTTTTGGGGATACTCCCTTCGATCCGGCCAAGGTGGCGGCAGACGGACGGGGAAATGTTTATATCGTGGGCGAGGGCGTTTACAGCGGCGTGATCCAGATGTCCGAGGAGGGAGAATTCCAGGGATTCTTTGCGGTGAACAAGACAGATCTTACCACGTTTCAGAAGCTTCAGACAGTTTTCTTTACCAGAGAACAGCTGAGCCGGCTTTTGAACCGCAATCCGGTCACCTTTGCCAACGTGACGCTGGATGACCGGGGAATCGTATATACGGTGACCCTGGGAAAACGCAGGGATCCCATTAAAAAGCACAAGACCAACGGCAGCAATATGTTTGCGGAAACCGTATATGGCTTTGAGGATATCAACGATATATGGGTGGATGAAAATTTGTTGATTTATACGGCCTCCAAGCGGGGATATGTGGACGTGTACACGGCGGAAGGGGAGCTTTTGTTTGAATTCGGGTCCTATGTGTCCAACCTGGATGTGGCGGGACTCTACAACGCGCTTTCCACCCTGGCGGTGGACCAGAACGGTTATATCTGGACCATAGACGGTATCAAGGGGTACCTGCAGTCCTATGCCCCCACGGCCTACGCCCGGAAGGTATACGAAGCCCTGGGCTTTTACAACAGCGGTCACTATGAGGAGGCCCTGCGCACCTGGGATGAAGTGCTTGCCATGAACCAGATGTCCGTGGCGGCCCACGACGGGATCGGCAAGGCGTATTTGTCCAAGTATGATTTTGAGAGCGCCATGGAGCATTTTCAGGTGGCGGGCAACCACGGATTATACTCAGAGGCCTTCTGGGAGATTCGAAATGTGTGGCTGCAAAAATACCTGGTATATTTTCTGGCGGCGGCTGTTTTGCTGTATCTTGCTATTGTAATTACGGAACGGGTTGACAAGGAGCGGAGGCTCCGCCGTCTGAAGGCGGCATGGAAGGAACGGATCATGAACACAAAGGGCCTGGGGGATGTGCTCTACGGCTTTACCACGGCCAGGCATCCTTTGAATGGCTATTACGAGATCCGGATGGGGAGAAAGGGGAGCCTGCCGGGGGCCGGCATCCTGTACCTGCTTACCTTTGCAGCATTTATGCTCTTTATGCTGGGAAAGGGCTTTATCTATCAATATTACGATATCCAGGAGCTGGACATCGGCTCCATTGTTATCGGCTTTTTTGCCTTCACCAGCCTGTTTGTGATCTGTAATTATCTGGCAGCCTCCATTAATGACGGAGAGGGAACCTTAAAGGGAGTGGCTCTGGCTGTGGCCTACGGGGCCGTGCCGCTGATGGTGTCTTTGTTTGCCATCACTGCGCTGTCCTACTGCGTCACTGCCAACGAGGCCTTCTTCCTGGACGTACTTCTGTGGGGAGGCGGCGCATGGACGGTGGTGCTGATCTTTCTGGGGCTGCAGACCATACATAACTATTCAGGAAAAGAGATGGTCAAAAGCCTTTTGATCACCGCGCTGTTCAGCTTTGTGGTTATTGTGGTGATCCTGGTGGTAACCATTATGTGCGAGCAGGTTATGAAATTCCTGACTACCATAGGAAAGGAGCTGGTGCGGAATGTATCGTCTTAAGGGTGAAAAAAGATTGGCGGCAGGGCTTTTGATCCTGTGCATGCTGGCAGGATTGTGGTTTCCAGGGGAAAAGGTTCATGCCGAATATATTCATACCAACCGCGACACGCTCCCTCCGGGACCGGTCATGGAGATCAAAGAGGAAAGCGTAGAGGAGTATGAAAAGCTGTACGAGACGGACAAAGCGGTCTATTATTACCGGGAGGATCGGGATATCATTGCCCTGTTGGATAAGGAGAGCGGATATCTGTGGAAGACAGGCCTGGATGCGCCTGTGGCGAAAAAGCTGAGAGCCAAAGCCATGAGCGCTTCCACGGAGGAGGAATTTGTAGAGCTGGAGAATACGCCGGTGGAGGACAATATGAATGAGATCTTCACGGACATGGCCAATTCTCTGATTACGGTGGAATATCGTCCGCCGGAGTCCCTGGACAGTCCCAAGAAGATATCCTCCGCCTCTTCCGGGTCGGAGTCCACCCTTCGGAAGCTGGAGGAAAATCGCTTCTGCCTGGACATTGATTTCAAAGACATCGACCTGCAGATGAAGGTATATATTACCTTTGGGGAAAAGAAAATCCAGTACTATATTCCCCATGAAGAGATTACCGGGCAGGGGATGCAGAGTATGACTACTTTGTACCTGACGCCTTTTCTGGGAGCAAACGGCGGGCAGCTTCTGCGGTTTAACCGGGACAGCGGGGATTACGATATCGTGGAAAGAAAGGATGCTCCTCCGGGATACGCCTTTGTGCCGGACGGAAGCGGCGCGTTGATCCGGTTCCAGGACAATAATTCCATATTCCGGCAGTATACGGGGGATGTATATGGAAGCGATGCCTCCCAGTGGGAATATTACAATACCACACTGACAGACGCCATGCCTCTGAAGGATCCGGTGATGCCGGTATTCGGCGTGGCGCTGGGAAATGACCAGGCGGCCTTTGTGGCGTATGCCGACGAAGGCGCGGAGTATATGAGCATCATCTGTACGCCGGAGGAAAATACCACCTACTACACATGGACCTGTCCTCAGTTTACCTATAATCTGAGATATCACCAGGTTTTTAACAAGGCGGGAGACGGATATTTCCAGATGATGGAGGAGCCCAATGTGTTTGACATAGCCATGACCTATGAGTTTTTAAGCGGGGATGGCAGCGGCAGTACCGAAGCCGCGGATTATGTGGGCATGGCGCTGACTTACCGAAGGCATCTGATGGAAGAGGGGATTTTGACGGAAATGACAGGGAGCGGAGAGGAGACTTCCGGGGATATTCCCATCCGGCTGGATTTTTTGATGTCCGACGCGGAGAGCGGCGTGGTGGGACTGGACAATGTGGTGATGACTACCACAGAGGATGTGAGAAGTATTCTGACGGATGTAATGGACAATGGAATTCAGAATATTAATTCCGGCCTCCAGGGATGGCAGAAAAAGGGAGTTACCTTTTCGAGGCCAAATACCCGGAAATATTCCTCTGCCATAGGATCCCGGTCAGACTTTGAAAATCTCATGACGGATTTTTCCCGGATGGGAGTGGATATCTCATACCAGCAGGATTATGTGACCATTAATAAGACCATGATGAGCTATTTTGACAATGCGGTGAAGCACATTAATTCCTGGTACGCTTATGTGGACAAATCCAACCTTCTGCCGCCTGCGGCGCCGGTGACCCAGTTCGGGTATGCCAGACCGGAAAAAAGCGTCAAGTGGCTGGAAGAGCAGTATGAACATTCCAAAGGAACTGCGGACTCCATGACCATCGACGGGATTGGCTCCATACTTACGGGAGATTATGCGGACTTGGGGCATGTCACTGTCAGCGATGCCATGGCGCTGTATCAGGAACAGCTGGAGACTATGGAAGAGGTAAAGAGAAATATCAAAAAACCGGGGATGTATTTGTGGAAGTATACAGACAGATATCTGCAGGCGCCGGTGGGGCATTCTCAGTATATTTTTGAGACGGACGCGGTACCCTTTCTGCAGCTGGTGCTGAACGGAACCATGGAGGTCTATGCGCCCTATGCAAACTTTTCCTTTTACACGCAGACGGATATTCTGAAGATGATCGATTATAATTTGAGTCCTTCCTTCATCCTGACCAGTGAGCCCTCCTGGAAGCTGGCGGATACTGTCAGCGCCGACCTGTATTCTACGGAATACAGCCTGTACAAGAACTTGATTCAGGAGGTGTATTCTCAGGTGAATGCCGCGCTGGGCCAGGTAAAGGGATACCGCTGGGTTGATCGTCTGGTGGTGCAGGACGGCGTCATTGTGAATGTATATGAGAAGGATGGTACCGTTAAAAAAGTAATTATCAACTATACCGACGACCCTGTGACCGTGGACGGCGCGCAGACACCGCCCAAAAGCGCCCTGGTTGCGGATGCGGTTCGGACGCCATAGGAGGGGACGGGTATGTCAGAGAAAAAGAAGCTACACAAAACGAAATCCTTTCAAAGAAGACAGGATAAATACGGCTATCTGTTTATGATGCCCTGGATCCTGGGCTTTCTGGTGTTTACCCTGATTCCCTTTGTGATGACCATTTACTTAAGCTTTACAGAGGTGAAACAGGATATCAGGGGATTTAATATTTCGTTTACGGGAATTTATAATTATCGGCAGCTGTTTTTGGCGAACACTGAATTTACGCCGGCCCTGATTTCCTTCCTGGGAATGATCATTCCTTACACGCTTGTGGTGGTGATCATGTCCTTTATTCTGGCGATGCTGTTGAACACCATTGTCAGAGGCAAGGCCGTTTATCGGACCGTTTATTTTCTGCCGGTGGTGGTGCTTTCGGGACCGGTGATGTATCAGCTGATGAATCTGACACCTCAGGTGGAGGGCCAGGTAAACGAGCTGTATTACTCCTTTTTGATCCGGATGATACACAGCTATTCGCCTCAGGCGGCAGCAGGCATGGTGGCTCTGTTTGACAACCTGTCCATTATCCTGTGGTTTACGGGGATTCCCATTGTGCTGTTCATCAACGGATTGCAGAAAATCAATCCCAGCCTGTATGAGGCGGCCAGGATTGATTCCGCCACCAGCTGGCAGCTTCTGTGGAAGATCACCATGCCCATTATCCGCCCTACGGCGCTGATCGTCACGGTCTTTACCATTGTTCAGCTGGGCGGAATGGATACCATCAACCCGGTGCTGGTGATGATCAAGGAGAGAACGGCAAATACCAGCGGAGGATTTGGTTATGCGGCAACCATTTCCTGGATTTACAGCCTGCTTGTCCTGATCACCATCGGAGCGGCGTTTGTGCTGTTTCGTGAGCGCAAAATAAAGGAAACCCACAAATATTGGTAAAGGAGGAGCCATTATGGCAAAGCGTATCGGAAAGGCAGTGACCTATTTCCTGCTGACATGTATCGGATATATTTATCTGGAGCCGATTTTTCAGATGATCTCCAAGGCATTAATGTCGCCTGCGGACGTCATCAACCCGTCCATAGAGTGGCTGGCCAGGAATCCTACTCTGAATAATTTCAAGGTGGCCGCAGGGGTGTTAAAGATTCCCGGAAGCCTGATCAACTCCATAGGCTTTTCCGCACTTTTGGCTCTGCTTCAGACCCTTGTGGCGGCCATGACAGGCTATGGGCTTTCCCGGTTCCGATTTCGGGGAAGAAATTTCTGGTTTGTGATGATTTTGCTGGCCTTTATTCTTCCCACGGCGCTGCTGATGATTCCCAGGCTGATTATTTTCATACTGGCACAGCAGGGAACCGGCTTACAGTTTCTGGGCACGCCCATTCCCCAGGTGCTGATGGCCGTGTTGGGACAGGGTGTTAACAGTACTATATTAATTTTGATATGCTGGAACTTTTTTAATCTGGTGCCCTATTCCCTGGATGAGGCGGCTATGATCGATGGGGCAGGCCCTCTGCAGACCTTTTACCACATCGCGGTGAAGCTGTCCGTCAGCACGGTGCTGATCGTATTTTTGTTTGCTTTTGTGTGGAACTGGAACGAGACCTACCAGACGTCTACGTTTTTAGGGGGCTCCATGGATCTGTTGCCGGCGAAGCTGTCCGTCTTTGATAGTCAGTTTGAAGGAATCGCCAACGCCGGTGTGGGATCTACCAGCAGCTTCAAAATCAATGAAGCCTATAAAATGGCGGCTACTTTGATTTCCATTGCCCCCCTGCTGGTGTTGTACGGATTCGTGCAGAAACAGTTTATTCAGGGGATCGAAAATACAGGAATCACAGGCGAATAGGAGGCTTATGAAGATAACAAAATATGTGGCATATGCGGCATGCATTGCTGCGGCGCTGCTGATGAGCGGCTGCAGCGGAAAGGGAGCTCCGGAAGGGTCCGGAGAAATACAGGATTCTTCCGGGAATCTGCAGGACTCTATGGAGGAGACCGGAGAAAAACGTCTGCAGACCCGGGTGGGATCAAAGGTGCCGGAGGCTTTTTTGGAGGAGGAAGAAATGGAAGGGTATGAAAAACGGGAATATAAAATAGCTGAAAACCCTATGCTTCGTGCGGACGGGAAGGTTCTGCGGGACAATGCGGGACAGGGAGAGGTGGTACAGCTGAGGGGTACCAACGCCGGCGGCTATCTGCTGCAGGAATTTTGGATGACTACCACGAAACAAACCGAAAACGTCTATGCAGAAGAAGATATTTATGCTATATTGGAGGAACGCTTCGGAAAGGAGGTCAGAGAGGAGCTGGTGGCTCTTTACCAGGATCATTACTGGACGGAGGCAGATTTTGATTATTGTCAGCAGATCGGTATGAACTGTATCCGCCTGCCCTTTTGGTATCGTAACCTGGTGGATGAGAAGGGTGAGTTTTATGAAAACTGGAGTCAGAGGCTGGACTGGTTTGTGGAAGAGGCCGGGAAACGGGGAATCTATGTGATTCTGGACCTGCACGGAGCCCCCGGCTCTCAGAATGGTGCGGATCATTCCGGAAGCGATGGAAGAGGGGAGAATGAAAAGGCCTCCCGGTTTTTCTTTGGTGATGATGCGGCGGCAAATCAGGAGCTTTATTACAGAATTTGGGAAGGGATTGCAGAGCATTTTAAGGATAATCCCTGGGTGGCTGCCTATGATCTGCTCAATGAGCCATTTGGACCTTACCGCTATGAGGCGAGCCTGTCCGCGGCTGAGCTGCACCAGCTGTTATGGGGGATTTATGATGAGGCATATCAGAGAATCCGCCAGATCGACCAGAATCATGTGATTATTATGGAGGCGACCTGGGATCCTGTGGATCTGCCCAATCCTCAGGAGTATGGCTGGGAGAATGTGATGTACGAGTACCATAATTATCATTGGGGGGATTATGACAATCTGGAAGGAAAACAGGTGGAGGGTATTCGTGGACGACTGCAGCAGATTCGGCAGGCGGGCTATAATGTACCCAGCTTTCTGGGAGAGTTTACCTTCTTCAATAATCTGACGGCCTGGGAAAAGGCGCTGGCGCTTGTGGATGATTTCGGTATGTGCTGGACCTCCTGGACCTATAAGGTCACTGAAGGGAACAGTTACTGGGGGATCCGTTCCCAGAAAAATGCCAATCTGGATCTGGAGACGGCATCCATAGAGGAAATAAGAGAGGCCTGGTCCGCGGTGGATCAGTCAAATGAGCATGTTGGACTTCGGCTGGTGCTGGAGAAATTTTACAAAAGGGTTTACATTCCTGCTCAGTAGCGCAGGGCAGGATCACAGAGCGTAGTCAGCTCAGAAAGAGAGGAACATTTTAAATGAAAATCAAAAAGGCGGCGGCAATTCCGTTGATACTGCAGGATCCGTTTTTTTCCATATGGTCCGACGCAGATCATCTTTATGACAAGGATCCGGTGCACTGGTGCGGGGAGCGTCAGAGGCTGCAGGGTTACATAAAGGTTGATGACGCAGTATACTGCTTTTTGGGGGAGAGGGGGATTCACGAGGCGATCCCTCAGCAGTGGGTGGATGTGACGGCCACGGCCACGGAATATATGTTTGAAAACGAAAAGGTAAAGCTTTCAGTGCGCTTTACATCGCCGCTTTTGCCGGATTCCATAGAGCTCCTGTCTCGTCCCTGCGCCTATGTGGATTTTCAGGTGGAAAAGAAAACGGAGTGCAGGGCGGAGGTCTGCTTTACGGTATCCTCCGATCTGGTATCCCGCAGGCGGGAGAGAATGGCGGGAGGAAGCTACTGCCGTCCCGGGAAAAAGGAAGTCCCCCCATACAAATACGCGGTGATGGGGAGGGCCGTACAGCAGCCTCTGAGCGGCAGCGGTGACCGGGTAACTGCCGATTGGGGGTATGCGTATCTGGCCTCTGCCCAGGAGGATGCCCGGCTTGCCTTTTCCCTGGAAGCGGGAGAGCTGTCCTGCTGTCTTCCCGTGCCGGAGGCGGGCGGTCATACGGGGCTGGTATTGGCCTGGGATGACCTGGTATCCATTAACTATTTCGGGGAGTGGAAAAAGGGCGCCTGGACTCGCAGCTATGGCACGATTCTGGATGCGGTGGGAGCCGCCCTTTCGGACCGGGAGGAGGTGTTTAAGCGCGCGCAGAAGCTGGATCGGGAGATCTTTGACAAGGCCTTTTCTCTGGGAGGGGAGGCATATGCGTATATTTGCTGTTTCAGCTATCGGCATGCGGTGGCCGCTCACAAGCTGATCCTGGACGAGGAAGGAAATGTGATTTTCCTTTCCAAGGAAAACGATTCCAACGGCTGTATCGGAACGGTAGATGTCAGCTATCCTTCCGTGCCGCTGTTTCTGCTGTATAATCCGGAGCTGGTGAAGGGGATGCTTCGTCCCATCTTCCGGTTTGCTTCCTGTGATGTGTGGGAATATGATTTTGCCCCCCACGACGTGGGGCGTTACCCTTATGCCTGGGGTCAGGTCTATGCCCTGATCGAAGGAAAGAAGGGCATGGGCTACGAGCCCTGGAAGGATGACGTATGTCCGCCCTTATACAGTTATCCGGCAGGCTGCGGTATTTATGATCCGGTCTATCAGATGCCCGTGGAGGAATGCGGCAACATGCTGATCATGACGGAAGCAGTGTGTATGGCCGAGGGAAGCGGCGACTTTGCCGGTCCCTGGATGGGGATACTGGAAAAGTGGGTCAAGTATCTGATTCAATTTGGCTCTGATCCCGGAGAACAGCTTTGCACCGATGATTTTGCCGGTCATCTGGCCCACAATACAAACCTGTCTCTGAAAGCTATCATGGGGATCGAGGCCTACGCCCGCCTGCTGGGCCGTCTGGGACGGGAAGCAGAGGCGGAAGAATACCATGAAAGGGCAAGGGACATGTCGGCTGACTGGTGCAAGCGGGCGGACGCGGGAGACCATTATATGCTGGCCTTTGGTTCTCCGGAGACCTGGAGCCTGAAATACAATATGGTATGGGATAAAATCTTCGGCAGCGGCCTTTTCGGGGAAGAGGTGTACGAGAAGGAGCTGGCCTGGTATGAAAAGAAAACCGGTGTTTACGGAGTTCCGCTTGACAGCCGCGCCTCCTATACCAAGAGCGACTGGATCCTCTGGTGTGCGGCCATGACACAGGATAGAGAGAGGCAGCGGCGTCTGATTCAGCCGGTGGCCGATTATCTGGAAAACAGCCCCACCCGGGTGCCATTCTCCGACTGGTACGATTCCGAAACAGGAAAGTATTGTCATTTTATAGCGCGAAGCGTACAGGGAGGTATTTTTATGCCTTTGCTGGAACAGGCGCTCCGCCGCTGAACATAAAAACGAAAACAGAACCGACGGGCAGTGGGGCATCAGCCCTGGTCCGGCGGCTCTGTTTTTGACTTTTTTAACTTTTCTTTTTGACGTTACTTTCTGCGGTTATAGCCCATCATGCTTATGATCATTGAAAGGATAAAGAGAATGACTGCCGCGATCCCCGTTACGGCAATATAAGAGGGAATAATATTTGTCATGGCAGAAAATCCTGCGCCGTCTTCAAAATATTTGATAAAGTAGAACATGGGGATTACGACGAACAGCCCCATTGTCTGAGCGATATGGAAACCAAACCAATAGGTCAGGGGCAGACAGATGCCGGTCCATAATAAAGGGATGAGTATGGAGGCGGCGGCAGATATGCCCCAGACAAGGGCGTCAAATCTGCGAAAAGCAACGCTGGATAAGAGATTGAATAACAGGCTTCCCATAAGGCTGACTGCCAGAGTACAGACAACGGCCAGGTATTTGCTGATTACTACGGAGGCGGCGTTTACCGGCATGGCCAGCTGATATTTTTTCCAGCCGGCCTTTTCGTCGCTTGCAAAGCTCATGACATTTTGCATACCGATTGTCATTGCAAGCATCATGGAAGTAAGCAGCCCTGCATAAACGCCGGTATTAAACATCAGCAGTATGATCGTGCCGGCAGCGATCAAGATTACTTTTTTATCGATACTTTTAAAGAAAAGGGAAATGTCTTTATAAATCAGTCCTTTCATGCCGCGCCTCCTTTGATGTAGAAAAGCATTATATCCTCCAGTGTTGCGTTATCCATCACCATATTTTTGTATTTGTGTTTTGCAGCCTCCTTATTGCGGACGAGGCACTCCACGCTCATATTTGTTTTTCTGTGAATAATATAATCGTCTGGAGAAATGGAAGTAAATTGCTCTTTTCCGCATTTCAGAATCCCGAAATTGTATATCAGATCATCTTTTGGCTCCTCAAAAATAATTTTGCCCTGATGAATCAAAATCACATAATCCGCAATTTTTTGTATGTCTGATGTAATATGAGAGGAAAACAGGATAGAACACTCCTCGTCCTGCATAAAATCCAAAAATAAATCCAAAATTTCGTCCCGCACAACCGGATCGAGTCCTGAGGTTGCCTCATCTAAAATCAAAAGCTTTGGCTTATGGGCCATGGCACAGATGATGGACAATTTCATTTTCATTCCCTTGGAAAAGGAGCCGATCTGTTTCTTTTCCGGTATATTAAATTTATTCAGGTATTGCCTGTAAAGGCCGGTGTCCCAGGACTGATATACGCCGGACAATATTTTTTCAATATCCCGGGCGTTGAATACGTCATGGAAATTGCACTCGTCAAAGACTACTCCGATCTTTTCCTTTGTGGAGACAACCGTGTTTTCCGCACCGAAAAGCCTGATTTGTCCGTTATCCTTTTTGAGCTCGTCGAGTATCAGGTTGATGGTGGTACTCTTTCCGGCTCCATTTTCCCCGATGAAGCCCACAATCCTGCCTTTGGGAACCTGGAAGGAAACGTGGTCCAGTAAAAAGCCGTCAAATTGTTTGCATAAATCCTGCACTGAAATATTATTTTGACTCATATCAATACCTTTCTGCTATTCCTCGTAAAACAGCCTTAAAATATTTGCCATCTGTTCATAGCAAATTCCATGCGCCCTGCCAATTTCCGCAACTTTCTGCAATAATTCTTCCGCTATTCGAAGCTGTTCTTCCTGAATGAATTCTTTGTTCTGGGCGGCAACAAAGCTTCCCTTTCCGGATACTGTTTCGATAAAACCGTCGCGGGTCAAATCTTCATAAGCTCTCTGGACAGTGATAACACTGATATGCAGGTCTTTTGCCAAGGCTCTCATGGATGGAAGCGCTTCGCCGGAAGACAAGGTTCCGTTCATAATCAAATTTTTGATCTGCATACAAATTTGTTCATAAATAGGCTTATCACTGCTGTTGCTTATGATTATTTCCATCGATCCACCTCCTTTTGCGCGTACATTTCGTTATAATTGTACTTGTTCGATGAGCACAGTATATACGATGTGTGTACGGCTGTCAACTGTTTTTTTTATGCTTGGCTTCGCCCCGACTGACTGTGGCTGTAAAGCGGCGAAAAAGCGCCGTAGGTGTGTTTTGCGAATGGCGCGGTGCGAACAAATGGAACCAGCACGCCTGCAAAGTATTGGAGAATTCGCAGCGGCATTGCGCAGAGTGAGACAGCACTGCTAATTTCATTACGTGGGTAAATGAATGTATGAAGTAGTCTTTATTCCCGCGGGCAATGAGTCAAACTTCCGGATGACTGCATCCATGGGATCTTGACGAATGCCGTTTGATGTGAAAGCTGCGATTGTACCAATGCTTTCAATCTTAGTATTTCTTCGCTTTGTTTTCCATGTTCCAGCTGAAAATTATCTAATCAAGCGAAAAAGAAATTCTGTATTTGTTAAATATTTTCCGCGACTCACACCCATTTCATAATACTCGCCTTTTAGTCTTAAATGATACATTTCTTATAAATGAAATTTTTCTGCGATCCGTTTAATTGTGTCTGCCAGAGATATTTCTAATTCCTTGTATGCCTCTACCGCACCTTTAATCTCGCTTTCTTCGCGCATCTGTTGAATCGCCAAACACATATTTACATCTCCTTTCCCTTTGGGACATTTTAGTTTGGATCCCCTGTGTTTTGCGGCTTGGTAATTATAGCCAAGGAAGAAGCTCATATGATATAATTGGTGCAAACAATTAAACCGAAGGAGTGTATATAATGGATATTTTAGAAATTATGAAAGAACGTCATAGTGTGCGGCAGTATAGCGGAAAAAAGATTGAGAGCAGGGTAAGAGAAGCACTGGCGGCGCTGGCAGGTGAGTGTAACAGGGAGAGTGGTTTATCTATTCAGATTCTTTATGATGAGCCCAAATGCTTTGACAGCATGATGGCACATTATGGAAAATTCAGCGGCGTGGATAATTATGTTGCGCTTGTTGGGAAAAAAGGGGCTGATCTGGATGAAAAAGCAGGATATTATGGGGAGAAGCTCGTATTAAAGGCGCAGGAGCTTGGATTGAACACCTGCTGGGTTGCTATGACACACGGGAAGAGTGCCGCAAATATTAAAAAGGGTGAAAAACTGGTGTGCATCATTGCGTTAGGATATGGTGTCACGCAGGGAACAGCTCATAAAAATAAACCTGTGGAGCAGCTTTGTAACTGTGCATCCAATATGCCGAACTGGTTTTCAGAGGGAATGGAGGCGGCGCTGCTTGCACCTACGGCAATAAATCAACAGAAATTTTATATTACGCTTGAAAATGGAAGGGTGTCCGCCAGAGCAGGAAAAGGGTTTTATACAAAAATGGATCTGGGCATTGTAAAATATCATTTTGAAGCTGTTACAGGCCGCAGGGTGGAATGAGGCCATTCATAGCAGCAGGGCTTTGACAGGCTGACCGGATTTTGCGGCGACAGAAGGAAGGCCATATACGGAGGCATTTGACGATGTATATGGAAAAAAATTTAGTGAGGAGTGTAAATATGCTGGCCTATACTTACGTTGAAAAGGGAAAATTTGAGCTTTTAGATAAGCCGAAGCCTGTTTTACTGGATGACAGGGATGCCATTGTCCGGGTGACGCTGGCAAGCATCTGCACCAGCGATCTTCAGGTCAAGCACGGCAGTGTTCCCCGTGCCGCCTTGGGTGTCACAGTGGGCCATGAGATGGCAGGCGTTGTGGAGGAAACAGGCAGCGCCGTGACCAGCGTTCGGCCAGGTGACCGGGTGACGGTTAATGTAGAGACCTTCTGCGGTGAGTGCTTTTTCTGCAGGCATGGATGGGTCAACAACTGCACGGATTCTAATGGCGGCTGGGCGCTGGGCTGCCGAATTGACGGCGGGCAGGCAGAGTATGTCCGTGTCCCCTACGCCGATCAGGGATTGAACAGGATTCCCGATAGAGTTACAGACCGGCAGGCTTTGTTCGTGGGGGACATCCTCGCAACAGGCTATTGGGCGGCGGATATTTCTGAGATCAAAGCCGGAGACACGGTGCTGATCATCGGCGCTGGGCCTGTGGGCATCTGCACACTGCAATGTGTCCTGCTGAAGCAGCCAAAGCGGGTCATTGTCTGTGAAAAAGAGTCCCGGCGGTTGAGATTTGTTAAGGAAAACTATCCCCAGGTGCTGACAGTGGGCCCGGAGGAGGTTCAGAGATTTGTTTTGGCAAACAGTGATCACGGCGGCGCAGATGTAGTGCTGGAGGCTGCAGGAGGTCCGGAAACCTTTCGTATGGCGTGGCAGTGTGCCCGGCCAAACGCTGTTGTAACCATCGCAGCGCTGTATGATGAACCCCAGATGCTGCCGCTGCCGGAGATGTACGGTAAGAATCTGACCTTCAAGACCGGTGGTGTGGACGGCTGCAAGTGTGCCGAGACACTGGCGCTGATCGAGCAGGGCAAGATCGACACCACACCGCTGATCACCCACACTTTCCCGCTCCGGAACATCGCGGAGGCGTATGACCTCTTTGAGAACCGCAGGGATGGAGTGGTCAAGATTGCGATTCAGATGGAGAGCTGACGCAGACTGCCGCAGCGCTGAACATAAGGGGAACCAGGTTGGATTATGCCAGGCAGCGGTATTTTTGCGGAGTATAGTCAGGTTTCTTAGTCTGGTGTTGCGGCACAATCCTGGCGCGGCAGGGATGAGATTCCGGGAGCATGAGCCTCATCTGGGCCGTCAGGAGTAAGATCAGATGCAGTAATTACGCAAGCCCAACCCAATCAATCGCTCTGCCTGATCAGCCATGAACAGAGGGATATTCAGTACATCATCATCCAGCTTCAAATTGTCCAGAGAGAACCGGACACGGAGTTTAACTTGCTCTGGGAACAGTTCTTTAAATTTCTTCAGGCTTTTGCTGGAGGTATTGGCTTCGGATTTGACTTCCACAGGGAAAATATCATTTTCTCGCTGAATGAGGAAATCCACCTCATAAGGGGGATTGCTTTGTGTCCAGTAGCGGGGAACTACTTCAAACTGTGTGATTAAGGTCTGCAGCACAAAGTTTTCGGTCAGTGCGCCCTTGAACTCGGTGAACAAGCGGCTGCCTTCTCCGAATGCCGTAGGCGCCAGCTGTGCCAGACGGCGGAGCAGGCCTACATCTACCAGATAAATCTTGAATGCAGAAAGGTCATCATAAGCGGCTGCCGGCAGACCGGGAGCTGAGCTGCGGTAGATCTTATGCACAAGCCTCGCGTCTACAAGCCACTGCAGAGCATCTTCATATTCACGGGCTCTCGCCCCCTCCTTGACAACTTTGTAGATAAACTTTTTATTCTCTCTTGCCAGTTGGGATGGTATGGATTTCCAGACCATAGAAATCTTCGGAAACTCGCTGATATTGGGATGCTTGGCGAAGTCTCGCTCATATGCACCGATGATTCCGGACAAAGCTTCCTGCATAGCAGAAACATCCCGTGCTTCTGTCCACATTAGCACAGGTTCGGGCATACCGCCGGTGATATAGTACATCTTAAGTTTCTCATAAAGAGGATTAAAGAATGCATCTGGAATCGGTTCAATAGTATCCACACTTTCCATATACTTGGCAAGATTTTCGTCGCCGTTGGCGAGCAGAAATTCCGTGAAAGTCATAGGATCAATCTGCATAAAGTTGATTTTGCCCACTGGGAAAGAAGAAGGCTTTGCCAGAGCAATCCCCAACAAAGAACCGGCGCAGGCAATGTGATACTGCGGAGCATTTTCGCAGAAATACTTCATGGAGTTGATAACCTTAGGACAGTCCTGTACCTCGTCAAAGATAATAAGTGTCTTTTCCGGTACAATCTTTTGGCCGCTGGCCAGTATTAAATTCTGCAGGATGCGATCTACATCCTTGGTGGTCTCAAAAAACTGTTTGTATTCCTCGTTTTCGTCAAAGTTAAAATAGGCAGTATTTTCATAATAGCGGCGGCCAAATTCTTTGAGAATCCATGTCTTACCCACTTGGCGCACGCCCTTTAGGATCAATGGTTTGCGGTAGGGAGAATTTTTCCAATTCAGCAGTTGCTGCAATATCAATCGTTCCATATAACCACTCCTTCACATTCTTATTATATACAATACCCATGAAAATTACAACATATATCACATTATTATATTGTTTTAAGTGATGATAATCACATTTTTATGAAAATCGTGGACGGTGAAAGTGTATAATGTAAAAATCACGGACTAAATTTCGCTAAAGAACAGAAGTGTCTTATTGAAGCGAAATACGATGAGATCTATGAGCTGTGCGAGAAGGGCACACCGTCGCAGAATATTTATATCATTGTTTTGCGGCTTGGTAATTATATTCAAGGAGGAAGCTCATATGATATAATCGGTGCAAACATTTAAACCGAAGGAGTGTATATAATGGATATTTTAGAAATTATGAAAGAACGTCATAGTGTGCGGCAGTATAGCGGAAAAAAGATTGAGAGCAGGGTAAGAGAAGCACTGGCGGCGCTGGCAGGTGAGTGTAACAGGGAGAGTGGTTTATCTATTCAGATTCTTTATGATGAGCCCAAATGCTTTGACAGCATGATGGCACATTATGGAAAATTCAGCGGCGTGGATAATTATGTTGCGCTTGTTGGGAAAAAAGGGGCTGATCTGGATGAAAAAGCAGGATATTATGGGGAGAAGCTCGTATTAAAGGCGCAGGAGCTTGGATTGAACACCTGCTGGGTTGCTATGACACACGGGAAGAGTGCCGCAAATATTAAAAAGGGTGAAAAACTGGTGTGCATCATTGCGTTAGGATATGGTGTCACGCAGGGAACAGCTCATAAAAATAAACCTGTGGAGCAGCTTTGTAACTGTGCATCCAATATGCCGAACTGGTTTTCAGAGGGAATGGAGGCGGCGCTGCTTGCACCTACGGCAATAAATCAACAGAAATTTTATATTACGCTTGAAAATGGAAGGGTGTCCGCCAGAGCAGGAAAAGGGTTTTATACAAAAATGGATCTGGGCATTGTAAAATATCATTTTGAAGCTGTTACAGGCCGCAGGGTGGAATGAGGCCATTCATAGCAGCAGGGCTTTGACAGGCTGATGGATTCCCTATCCTTAAGTGTATTTGCAACGGGAAGCACAACGGGTGACGCTGGCAGGCATCTGCACCAGCGATCTTCAGGTCAAGCACGGCAGTGTTCCCCGTGCCGCCCTGGGTGTCACAGTGGGACATGAGATGTACGGTAAGAATCTGACCTTCAAGACCGGTGGTGTGGGCGGCTGCAAGTGTGCCGAGACACTGGCGCTGATTGAGCAGGGCAAGATCGACACCACGCTGCTGATCACCCACACTTTCCCGCTCTGTTTAAAAATCATTTATTGTCACCCCTCCCAATCCCCATTTGTGTTTATACAGGTTTAATCTCGTTTTTAGTGGGTACACAATATTTAAACTTATAACCACATAATCCATTACAATTTCTTTACAATTTCGATTGCAGAGATAATTAAATCATATCGGATATTCTTTTGCATATTCCAATTTCGGGAATCCCACTCCTCACCGCTTACATCATCACCGGCATATAATAACTGGGCAAGCGGAATATTGTAATACTGAGATACCGCAAAAAAAGCTGCCGCTTCCATTTCCACAGTTATACATCCCTCGTTTCGCCTTAATTCAACCATATCAGGGGTTTCTCTGTATATGGCATCGCTTGTCCATGTTTTCCCGGTTGTAAATGGAATCTCCATTTGTTCCAAACACGAAACAACAGTCTGAGCTGCCTCTTTATGGCATTCCACTTCACGGGATGGCTCTAAATAATGATAGGATGTCCCCTCATCTCTAACCGCAGAGACAGGGATAATGATTTCTCCCACTTTACTGTCCTTTGTCAATGCCCCTGCTCCCCCGCAGATTATGAACTTCTCACATCCCATAGCATGTAGTTCTTCAATCGATACAGCCGCACCCGGCGCACCACAAAATGCCATCGTAATACAAAGCTTATCTGCGCCATATACATATTCATAAATCGGTATATCAAGCACTTCTGAATTAAGATAGCCAATGACAGGAAGATTGTTTTCCGAAACAAACTGTTCCAATTCCTTCCTGAAAAAGGTAATCACACATTTTTCAGGAAGGCTTTTAGCCAAAAAATCCGTTGCCTGAATAATCGGATTTTTACCGGTATCAAATTCACATACAGGATACTTATTCTTCAATATCATATCTTTTTCCTCCATTTTGATTTGTCGATGGCCAGTACATGCCTTGAATATGGTCATATTATACCATGTGCGTAGAAAATCAAGCGGCTGCAAAGCAGACATTTGATTTTCAAGCCATGGGTCACGGTATAATGCATCACGAAGTGATGATAAGACAGCGTAAGCTGGCTTAAATTCTGCGTTAGCAGAATTATTATACCATAATTGCTACGCAATCATGGATTTTTTTTCAGGCATTGCAGGATTGGTTCAATGTACTTTTTATCCGAAATATCATAGGACGAAGAAATCATTTTTATCATTACCTGCTCGGCCTCGGTTTTATCTTTTTTTGCCTTGAGTGCTTTTATAAACATTTTCATCATAAGCGTGGACGGGGCAGACATTTTTTCATAATTGAAACCGCCTGGACAATAAAATATATCTACTTTTTTCCGCTCTGAATCGTTAAAAATCTGTTTAAGAGCTGCTTCGATTTCCGGATTCTCTATGGGACTTCCCCCGACACAAAATGCAATCAGCTTCTTGCCGGCCCAGTTGTCTATATTTCCCTTAAACCAACGAACCTTACTGATACTGCCCGCACATGCCCAGCTTCCAAAAATAATTGCTTCATATGCGGTCAAATCTTTCTTTTTTGCTGCAGATAATTCAAGACAATCAGCCCCTGCCGCTTCCGCTATCCATTCGGCATAACGCTTTGTAAACCCCGTTTGTGAGTTGTAAATTACAATTGTTTTCATCGGCTGAACCTCCTTATTTTTTGATTTTCTACTGCGCCTTAAACAGCTTTTAAGATACCTTTTTTCCAGATTTTCTATTCCTGCATACAGCGTTGATAAAAGAATGAAAAGAGTTTCGAGAAATACTGATTTCATAGTCCTTTCATCATACGTGTGGACATCAGGCAGGCTTCTCCGTTGGTAAAATAGATGATTCGGTTTTTGGCATCTGCTTCTTTTATGTTATTTCTGTTTACTAAAAATGACCGATGGCAGCGTATAAAGCTATCGTCCAGTATGCCTTCCAGTTCTTTTATGGTGCCGGAAAATTCGATTTGGCGGTCTTTCGCATGGAGAATCACTTTATGGATATTACCGGAAGTTTCAAAAAAGAAAATATCATCATAATCTACGCTGATTTTTCGTCCGCCGACTTGTGCAGTATAGACCTTATGTGTCTTGTTGGTCTGGAGCGTGTAGCGTTCCATTGCATTTAAGAGACATTCTCTGATTTTCACCTTCGCTTCGGCAGGGTTGTCTTTCAATACAAAGTCCATTGCTTCCACCCGATACTGAAAGGTCATGAAGCTTAGTTCAGAATGTGCGGTAATGAATATGATGAACCCACGGGGGTCAAATAATCTGATCTGCTGTGCCAGCTTCATTCCGTTCATGTCGCTGTGTAAGTCGATATCAAGGAAATAAATACCTGTGTTCTGGCTGGTTTTAACCTTTTCCAGCAGTACATAAGGGTCTCCGGCATTCAAAACAAGCTGCATATCCAGTTCTTCCATCAGCACAGTATTTTGAATGATCTGCACGATAGTCCGCCGCTGTGCGGCATTATCCTCACACACAAAGATATTCAGCATATTGTGTAAGTCACTCCTTTCCGGCATCAAGTTCCATATGTTGCGTGAAACAACCGCATTGCATTGTTGTTTCCAGCAGAACATTGTCGTAGGAACTGATGATTTTCTGAACGTTGGAAAGCCCAATCCCCTGATGCCCGGTTTTTGTACTAAAGCCTTTCTGTTTCAACTTATGCAGCGCCAGTCCGTTATCCTGAAAGCGATTGCTTATGATGATTGACACACCGGTCGTATTCTGAAGAATATTTAAACCAATTTGCGGCTGCTGGGTCTCCAGCGTGGCTTCAATGGCATTGTCTAAAAAGATTCCCAGTATTCTGGCAAGATCCACGGTGTCCATCAGAAAACTGTCCACCTTGTCAGGAATATCAATCGTTACATCAATCCCTGACTCATGGGCATAAATCATTTTTGCGGAAAGCAGGCTTTTGATTTCCAACACACCGATGTTACTGAGCTGATTCAGCTTGTAATCACCCCTGTCAATCAGATTTTTCGTTGGGAAAATTTGGTTTTCAAAATAATTCTTTAATTCGTCTATATTGCCGTTTTCAATATAGCCGGATAGAGAGAGCAAAATGTTAACGTAATCATGCTTAAAGGAGCGCAGACCGTTATACATGACTTCCAAATTGTGCGTGTAGTCCTGTAAATCCTGCAGGGATTTCTGCTTTGCCTGCGTCTGTACTTGCTCCAGCCAGGAACGGCGCATGGCCAGAAGCAAAAAAAGCATAACAAGCAGATATCCCGAAATATGCAAAACATTATTATATATCATTTTGCCGACAGAACCATTTTGTCCCGGAAGCAAATCATCAAACAGAAATATGGTTATCAGGAGCAGTAATGCAGCATCAATCAAATACCATGTCTGCCCAAAGCGTAAAACCCCTTTACCTGACAGTAATAACTTTTTTAACAGTTTACCGCAAAGCAAAGTAATAAGATATAACAGCAAAATATGAATTAACTCTACACCAAAGGAAAAATACTGATTATCTGATAAATCCGAAGGAATTACCGCAACTAAAATATTTTTAATTAAAGAAGACATTATGCTGGTAAGCACAAAGCCAATCATACCCATACAAATATTCTGTGAAGCCGTATCTCGGTTGGCAACCAATCCAAAAATACAGATTGCAACTAAAATACCGAACAAACCATATGGCACACAGGAGAAAATCGTTACAGGAATTCCTGTAAGCAATGTCAGCATAAAAAGCATGATAAATGCTTTCAGACTCATACGCTGAGGCCACACATTGCGAATAACCAGAGAAAGTGAAAAATATGATAAAACCATTCCCACATATTGCATGACACAGCCCTCCTCTTAGATTAACTGTGCTAATTATACTATATGTGTTTCTTTGTATCAAGCATCGCTCTGCGAAAATGATGAATAAATGCGTACTTTGCAGAGAAAAAACGCACTTATTCACGAAACAAAGCATTTTATGACTGTTTTGAAAAAACTGTTGCTTTTTCCGATATACTATTTTGTGATAAAGATATTTGTTTCGGAAAGGAAGTATAAAATCATGAAAAATTTTTTAAAAGGTGTTGCCACAGTGGCAGTTGTAATGATTGTTAGTCTAATCATCCATATTATCTGCAATAAAAATGGCATTAATTTAGATTCAACAGTAACAGGTACAGTATCAGCAATGTCTGCTTTGCTGATTTATCGCGGATTAACGAGAAAAGAAAAAACAAAAAATGATTGAAAAAAACGAATTAAAAACAGTCAAAAGTGAAATACTTTTGACTGTTCAGCCTGTAGAAAAACCCTAAATCCGGAATGAACAAGTCCGT
>OFFL01000020.1_pt1 | contig 160471 bp, 145 predicted proteins | sample 1521391 | NCBI WGS metagenome assembly OFFL01 (sample SAMEA3504082, study PRJEB24116) | mouse gut metagenome | biome: mouse gut; feature: mouse-associated habitat; material: faeces | place: Denmark | collected 2011
CCACAGCCTCCTCCACGATATACTGAATGGTAGGCTTGTCCACCACCGGCAGCATTTCTTTCGGCTGACTCTTAGTGGCCGGCAAAAACCGCGTACCGAATCCAGCAGCGGGTATGATTGCTTTTGTTATTTTTTGCATGAAAAATCTCATACTCCTTTTCTTGTTTAGATTGACTACGCATAATGCATGAAAGTGTTATGTTTTTGATCCTTAAAAACAAACCCCTTTAACTAATTTACATTTCTATGCCTAACGATATCGTAGAAAATGACACGTGTCAGTATGAAAAAACTAACTGATTATCTTTCTTTTCCGTATAAAATAAAATTGTTCCAGATATCAACAAAAAACGACTATGCGGTAGCATACACCCTGAATTACCATCTTCAACAGTACTTTGGAAATAGCTATTATCAATATACTGGAATATTAGTTACCTGCCAAAACAGCTTGAAAAGCGGCAAAGAAAACTCTTCGCCTATTTCTATTTGTCCGAAGCCAGAAAAACACTTGTTTACGTTTTTTATTTCAACAAATTAATTCTCTAATTTTAATATTTCTTCATATACACGCTGACAATTATTTCTGTCATTAAATGCAAAGAAATTGTCAATTCGCTCACGATATTTATCTTTCAATTTACAACCATTTTTCATATATTCAATTAAAGTATCTATAAGACTTTCCTCATCATAACACACTTCTCCAAAACCATCTCGTTCGTAATCAAAATAGCCCTCAATATAAACGTGCCCACCAGACATAAATTCAACATCATCAAATTGACAATAAACAACAGGTTTTCTTAAATATGAAAAATCCATAACTGCTGATGATCTGTCAGTAATAACTAAACCACTTTCTGCATATATCTCCTTATAGCTTTTATCAAGAGTAAAAAACTCGACATCTGGATTTTTATGAAATAAAGGCAATGCTCCTTGAACATTGGGATGAGGCATAAAGGCTATTATATATCCATTCTCTTTAGCAGCTTCAATTAATTTTTCATTATTTAATAAATTATTATAAAAGTTGAAATAATCACTATAAATAAAATTATCTCTTGGAACCCAAACTCCTGCTACCTCAGCACTATGTTTAAACAAGTATCTTCTCCATGTGGGCATAAATGTAATGTATTTACTTTCCGAATTACATAGTCTATCATGTCTTGGTAAGCCAGTCAATTTTGTAATTTTTTCGTCACAAGAATAATTGTTATTTTTTATTATTGATTCATATTCTTTATATGCTGTTGTAACAAATATACTCATATTTTGATTTATACGATTATAAGTGTTAGACATATCCTCTTTAATCACACCATGTTGCAAAAATACAAATTTTGAAGCAATTATATCACAATATGATGTCGTCCTATCATAAAACGGTAATACCACATTATCATCTGCTTGCGATGAAATATTATATTTAGCAATTAAATGTAATATTTTATGTTTAAAAGACATTGAATCTACTATATTACCCATTTTTTTCAATCTTTTATAATCGTTGCTTCTTTTATTTATAATATAATATGGTTTGATATCTTTACGATTCAAGTCACATACAAATCTAAATAAAATTTCACCGCTATCATCTGCTTTGTTTGCTCTATCTGAAAATAACCATATTTCTTTTTTTACAAATAATTTACAAAAATAATATATTATTCTTGCGATAAAGGCTTTACAATTATATTTTTTCTTTGTTAATAGTAATTCCTTTAAAAAACTAATTTCTAATTTAATATGTTGTACTGTATTGCACTTTTTAATAATTATCCTGGAATTATGAATCTTAATATATCTATCATTTTTATAAAAATATGCCTCTTTATAACGTGTTGTGAGATTGGCAAATTTGCCAAAGGAAATATTTTCTTTATCAATTAACTGATTTTTGTATTTCAATACAAATTTAATTTCATACGATAAATCTGAATTATTTAAAGGAATATCTACGTTGAATCCTATACCCCAATAACTTATAATACCATTCTTTTTTTCATGATAAATATCGGCGGGAATTAATACACACTCGATTAGCTCTCCGTTAATATCAACATACAAAGATATGTCTTCTACTTTATCTACGCCTATACACATTGTTTTTCCAAAAATTTTAAAGGCATTATCCGTAATTTCAAAATGGAATATTTTAGTATAACAATTTGATAACTTGCCTATATAAATCTTATTAAATTCCTCATACAAAATAACATCATTTTTTACTGGCAAATAATTAATTTTTATATTTTCCAAAAAGCTGCGAATAACATATTCTTTATATGTCACATTTTTTATTCTTTTTATTAATTCTAAAGCATATGGCGTTTTTACTGCATACCTCCAGAAAAATTCGAATCTATCAATAAATTCATTCCAAGGTTTATAACTACTTGAAAAATGAATTATTTTAGGATTATTTTCTGCTATCTTTATCTGTTCCAAAATTTCATTTGGTAAATTTTCTATTTCATTAAATCTCTTTAAAACATCCCAAGCCAAAGGTAACATTTTAGTTTTTCCATTACCAATAATATTTAATACGTCTTGATCGTGTTTTTCCCAATTAAATTCAAGAGCTTTGTTAATGAGATAACTTGTTGTAATTGAGTCTTCACGCAACGCTTTCAAATTCATCACAATCATCCCTGCACAAAAATAATTCTCAGGATTATTTAATTTTAAAACATTATCCCAATAATATCTTTGTGTCGCCTCTAACATATAATATTTTCCCAAAGAACAATAATCTTGAACTGAAGCAAAATAATTACTCCCTAGTTCTATATCATATAACTCAGATAAATCTGCGTTAACTATCATATCACAGTCCAAATAGATTATTTTTTCAATATCTGGCAGCACTTCCGGAATAAACAATCTAAAATACGTTTCAATTGTCAATCCTTCTTTTCCACCAATATAAAATTTCCTATCAGCCACCTCGTTAGCGATATTGACAAAAAATATATAACCATTAGCATAATTCAATATTATAGATTTAATTATTTTTTGATTTTCATCAGAAACCGAAGAATGCAAAATATATATCAAATACTTTCTATTCGGATTTGAATTTTCTAATATAGATTTAATCGCTACTGCCAAATATGGTGAATAGTTATCATTTATGGCAAAAGCTATTTTAACGTCATTGTTAACCATTCTTTCACTTCCTATCTTCATTTCTTCATATATTTCTCATATTCATCACATATCTGCTTTGTATCGCCAATGCCACGCATCTCACCTTTTTCTAGCCAGACTACCTGGGTACACATTTCCCGAATTTGTCCCATAGAATGGGACACCAAGATGGTTGTGGTACCGCCACTCATCATTTCCCGCATGCGATTTTCACTCTTTTTACGGAAGCCAATGTCACCAACTGACAGCACTTCATCCAACACTAAAATATCAGGATTCACTCGGCTAGCTAAAGAAAAGGCCAATTTACTTTTCATCCCGCTGGATAACTTTTTATACGCCACATCTTCAAACTCTTGTAACTCTGAAAATTCGATAATATGCTCATACTCTTCATTTACAAATTCTCGTGTATAGCCCAACATAGCCCCTCGCAGATAGATATTCTCCCTTACCGTTAAATCTCCGTCAAATCCTGCGCCCAATTCCAGCAACGCCGCAATAGAGCCATTGGCAGTGATACTGCCTTTTGTAGGCGGCATAATACCCGCCAACACTTTTAAGATAGTGGATTTTCCAGAACCGTTGGAGCCGATGATACCCAGCAGGGTTCCTTTTTCCACATGAAAGCTCACATCCCGCAAGGCCCAAAACTCCTTCGTCACCATCTGGCCTTTGGCTTTGCGAATCAGATATTCTTTCAAACCAATATCCTTAAAGTCTCCCATTATATAACGTACAGAGACATTGTCCACATCAATCATTGTTTGTCCTCCTCTTATACGTAATACAGGAATTTATAATTATACTTTTTGTACATCCAGCAACCGATTGCAAAAAAGAGCAAGGAATACAACAAGGTGTACACATGAAATGCCAATGATGGAATATTGTCATAAATCACAACTTGTCGAAAATATGTTACATACAGATAAATCGGATTGATATAGAATAGCCATGCCCGTTCCCCTAACATATCAACCGTATAAAAAATAGGAGTAAAATACATCAATGCCGTTGTAAAAACGCCATACAAATACTGTACATCTCTAAAGAATACAAACAATGCTGATAAAATCAAACCCACTCCTAAAATTAAAAGAAACATACAAAAAACCGGATATATTAGCGTGATAAACTTCCATGTGATTGATAGTCCATCTATCAATACAAAAACTAAATAAACGATGAATGTCAGAAAAAAATTAATACTGCTGGAACTCACTCTTGAAAATAGAAATAAATATTTTGGCACTTTCACTTTAGAAAATATCCCTGCATTGGACATAAGCGAACTCATTGCACCATTCGTTGCTTCGTTATAATACTGAAAGATCAACCAACCTGAAAATAGATAGATAGTATAATGCTCTTGCCCTCGTCCAAAAAAATGTCCAAACACAAAGTTCATGACCAGCAAAGTAAATAACGGCGCAAGCATACTCCACAATACACCTAATATACTGCGCTTATATTTCTTTTTAAAATCCCGCTTTACCAATTCTGTAAAAACAAAATGATATTGCTGATATTTTTTGATTACCGTCTGTATCATTTTTTACGCTCCAATTTCATCCGATTCCATTTGTATCCTGCCCAAGCTTTGATGTACTTTATAATATAGCGAAATCCCAGCATACCAGCTTCGTATTCTTTCAATACCATTTCAGAATGATTTAACACTTTCGTCGTTGTGAAATACTGTTTTGATGACATTTTCATAAAATCTTCATATGGCATTCCCATCATACACTCAAACCGCTTTTGCTCCCTTGACCAATCATATTTCTGCAAATGCATTTTGAATAACCGAAAAGCTTGTTCTTTTTCATTAGATTCCTGTATACGAAATAAAAATTCAAATGGGAAAGCCAACATATCATGATAAATATAATAATAAGCTTCTTTAATCTTTGCTTCTTCCCAGCAAATGCGTAGCAATTCATCCCTACAATACATATGCCCCTGATAATGCTGTAAATCATATTGATGTGTAAGCGATTTATCTGCTTCTTTATTATGATTCCAATGAATATACACGGGGGCAGATATGACTGTATATCTTGGTTTTAATGTTGTCAGCCTTGCTAAAAAGATTACATCTTCACCAAGCCTGACATCTGGAAAATGTAATTTATTTTCTTCAACAAATTTTTTGCGTATTAACTTTGTCCAGACACAAGGAATCTTAAATAACGCATAAAACAAATTATTTTTGTGTTTTGCTCTCGTTGATATCTCATACTTGGAGCCATAATCATCCATGTCATAAAAATCGCCAATTACAACATCCGTTCCTTTTGTTGCTTTATATAGCTGCTGATATGCATCTAACGGCGCTGTATCATCACCATCACAAAAAGCCAACCATGTACCTGTTGCATATTTTAACGCAGTATTGCGCGCAGCTGCCACGCCTTGATTTTTCTGCTGGTAAATTTTTATACGTCTATCCTTTCCAGCATAATCCTGCAAAATGTTATACGAATTATCTGTCGAACCATCATCTACACATATAATTTCTAAATCATCAAACGATTGTTGAATTAAACTGTCCAGACAAGCTAATAAATATCTTTCGCAGTTATATACTGGCACAATCACAGAAATCTCAGCCATAACTTCACCCTTTAATCATTTGTTGTTTTAATTGGATTGCCATTTTGGGAAGATAGGCAATCAATATTCCTCGCATCAATTTTCGTGGCCATGCTCTATATACCCACAAATATTCTTTTAAATATTGCTTTTGTTCTTGATAATAAAATTGCGCTTTTCCCTTTTCATTCTGCCTTGCAAAGTACAAAAAAAGTACACCCGCACTGTAACAGTGCCAGCTTGCTGCCAACCTTTTCACAGAGTTATATGGACAGTTTGTAAACAGATTTATCAACTTTTGTGCGGCCAAAAACATTGTCCCAAACTTTTCATTTACTTGAAAGGTACTTCCAATTATTTGATTGTAGTGATATTTCTTCATAGGTTTATAAATAACTGATGTAGTGCATAGCATGCACTGACAGGTACAAAGCAAGTCTTCCAAAACAAATAGTTCTGTATCCAAGCGGATATCATTTTCATGAAATAACGCTCTACGAAATAATTTATTCCATAGAAATCCTTGATATTTGTCTTGCCGTAACGCGTATTCTAATGCCTTTTTTTGTGATAAATAACTTCCTCGCATTGCATTTTGTCTTTTCTTTGTATTTTCATCGTTTTCCCTGAAATAATCACAAACCACGATATCAGCTTGTTCTTCCCCGGCTGTATTATATAAAACCTCCAGAAAATCTACTTCCACCCAATCATCAGCGTCAACAAAAGCGATAAACTCTCCCTGCGCTTTTTCAATGCCTTGATTACGAGCCGCAGAAACACCTTGATTTTTCTGCTCAATCAACCGCACCCGATTATCCTGCATTACAAACTGCTGTAAAATACTATTAGAGCAGTCCGTTGACCCATCATCAATACAGATAATTTCTATTTCCGACAAGGTTTGCATTAGAATACTCTGTATGCATTTTTCAAGATACATTTCTGCATTATAAACTGGAACTATAACAGATACTTTTAACAAAAGTGCAGACTCCCTTTCGTAATAAACTTAATTGGTTTCGTCCACTAGCAATTTGATAAATCTTTTGATAGTTAACCTCTGCTTGCTGCAGTCTATATTGTTCCTGTGAATTCAACTTTTCCAACTTCCGATAAGCCTGCAATAAAAGTTTCAATGCTTTCCACTCTACCCCGCCGTATAGTTTCTTAAATCCATTTTTCTGATAAAATTGAATTCTGTCATACAAAGCATCCATATAATCTAACTGATGAATAGTATATTTAGAATTAGTAATACTATTTTCTCTATATTGCAAATAATAGAACGTATCAGAAATGGAAACTACATTTTTTGCCCTTGAAAAAACATAATGCGCCAAAAATTGATCCTCGTGTTGCACGCCATCGGGATATCGCAAATTCAGGAACAATTCTGTACGGTATAATTTATTCCATGCAGTCACCCAAGGCCAACTTTTCGGTAAATTCATATATTTTAAAGCCTGATATCCTGTTATTACTTCATCACGCATATTGAATTTATATTGCGAAACACTTCGATAACCACTATCCGGTAAAAAACAATTACAAATGCAAATATCTGCCTGTTTTTCTTGAATAATTTGTAACATCTTCTCTAACATCCGCACATCTATATAGTCATCACTATCTACAAACGTTAGATACTCTGTTTTGACTAGATCTAATGCTTTATTTCTAGCAAAAGCAAGTCCGCCATTCTCCTGATGCACCACGTGAATCCGCTTATCCTTCTCGGCATACTCGTCCAAAATCTCTCCTGACCTATCGGTAGAACCATCGTCAATGCAAATAATTTCAATTTCCCGCAAGGTCTGTCCGATTAGGCTGTCTAAACATTTCGGCAGATAAGCTTCCACATTATAAACAGGTACCAGAATGCTAACTTTGCACATGTTATATCCCTTTCTTATACTTCCTCACACCATTCACTGCATACTGGGCAAAATACCACCCGGAACGCATCACGCCATAGCCCAGATATTCCCGATAGACCTGCCAACGGCCCTGTGCGGCCTTCAATTTGTTGGCGGAGCGGCTTGTCTGAGCCAACCGGTAATTGGTCAGGCATCGATTCAGCACACCGCCTTGGGCTCCGCTCTGCAATAACTCCAGCCAATATACATAGTCCTCATGGGCATAATTGCCGTTCATGGCGTGCTCTTTGGCCAGCTGGCTGCGCAGCATGACAGAGGAACAGCAAATATAATTTTCTTTCAGCAAGTCCTCCAGGCGAATGCTTTGCCAGGGCAGCATCCGATTTTTGACATGTTTTCCTTCTTCATCCACCATACTGTAGGCGGTACAGCAAAAATCACAGCCGTTTTGCTCCATAAACTGCAGCTGCCGTTCCAGCTTCATACTCTGCCAGGTGTCGTCGCTGTCCAAAAAAGCAATGTACTTGCCCTGCGCCGCTGCAATAGCTTGATTGCGCACAGCGGCCACACCTTGATTTTCTGTATTGCAAAGGATGGTAATACGGTTGTCTTTTTCCCTCCAGCGTTCCAACAGCTGCACACTGCCATCGGTGGAACAATCATCAATGGCCAGCAGTTCAAAATCGCTCATGGTCTGCTGTATTACCGAGTTGACGGTGCGATTTAAATAACGCTCGCTGTTATACACCGGCAAAATGACGGAACATATTTTATTTTGTTGTGTTTGTTTATCCATAAACCATCCGCCATTTTTCGTACAATTTGCAATTAATTCATTTTATAAAGTATTCTAAAATTTATATTTTGAATATTTATATACTTTCATTAGTTTATCACAAATCGTCCTTTATTCCAATATATTTTTCTATTTATAAATATGTATTTAAATTATATTGATTTGTTTTAAAACAAATATAGTTGTCTATTAACGATGATAATTTGGGAGAATTGAGGTCTATTTCAATGAAGTGATTTGTGAAGCTATAACAGGCTGTGGAAAACCAGAGGTACTTAAGGGATCTGTTAGGAAAAAGAACATAAAAAATGCTCCCAAGGGGAGTTTAAAAAATATCTTTTCTGGACAAAAAAAGACTCCCCTTGCGGAGAGTCTGAAAAGTTAAAACATTTTTTAATTTTTCTTAGGAAGTTGATTGCCTTCTTCGTCATAATCCCAATCTAATGGCAGGCCAACAGCTTTCATCTTCTGATGGAATTCGTGTTCATATTCCTGATAGCTATGAACTTCTACATCTGGATTCCATGGGTTGATATGGCGAACCATACGGTTATTGTTGGCCATGTTACGGGTTGGACTCATGAAAATCCCACCGGCATGCATCAATTTGCTTGTCGGGAAATAAATCAACAGCGTACATACCAAGCTCAAATGGAACCAGAATACAATGCTGATATCGTCTGCTACAACTGGATGGAAGGTTACTAAACCCATTGCCAGTTCTTTGATGGCAGTGATATCGGCATGGGTCAAATAGCGCATGGTCAAACCGCTGATGGCAATGCCTAAAATCAAGAACAATGGGAAAAAGTCGTTCACTAAACTGATGTAACGAACCTTATCCAAGTAAATACGACGGATGAACAGACCGGTAATCCCCAATAACAGTATGAAACCTGTCAAGTAGATTTGCTGCAGGTCTACCCAGAAAACACCGTCAATTTTTTCCCAAAACTGTACAGCGCCGGGAACTGGGTCGGTAAAGAATCTTAAATGACGGAAAACTGTCAGGAAGAAGCCCCAGTGGAAGCACAGAGCAAACAGCCATAACCATTTTTCCCACTGGTATACGATGTCGCCTTCTTCGGTAACTTCTGCTTTGGAGTTACGGAACAGAGAACGGAACACCAGCACTTCCAGTGCCATACGAACGAATACGCCACCTTTGGAGGATGGGTTTTCAATTTTATTTTGTTTAATGAAATCCAAGGATTTCTGCTGACCGGCTGTGGTTGGAATTCTAAATGGAACCGGTGACTGGGCCCATTTATAGATTCTGTAAATAAAGCCGACGATAAATACTGCAATTGCTATATATGGCAAAATTCCGCCGAAGAAAAAGTCTAACGGCAAAAGCTCTACGCCAACATAAACAACTGCCAGGATTGCTAGCACAATGGCCAATGCGATACCTGCATTTTTCATCTCCTTATCCCTCATTTCTTATTATAATTTAGGAAAAACAACAATCATTTCGACTATTTTGTTTTTATTCTGCCTTTGTTTCTTCTGCAGCTTCTTCTACTGCTGCTTTTGGTGCTTTTGGTGCTTTTGGTGCTTCTACAATACCGTTTGCAGCATTATATTCTGCTAAGTATCTTGCAGCTAACCCTGCTCTGTCTTCCTGTGGAAATGCGTTTACATCCATATCCTTCTTAACTACAACAACCAGTTTGAACAGGATGCTGGCAAGCAGGATACCAATTGCAAAGATTCCGACAATGATCAGAACTTCCGGCAAGGTAACATGGTAATCCACAATTTCGCCGAAAGGACTTTCAGACAGACCGCCGATTACAAAGGTCAAACCTTTTTCAATGTACATGGACAGGAACGCAGTAGCGCAGCCAAAGCCTAAAATTTTATAGTTGGTTCTTGTCTGACGAGGAATCATAATCAACAGTGTCACAACCGCTAACACAACGAAGAGCATCATCAGCGGCACAAATTGATTATGCCCGTGCAGACCGGCATACAAATACTGCAGCGCAGCTTTGTGACTTGGCACATTGCTGTAGAATGCAGTAAAGAATTCGCAGACTACCATAAAAATGGTTGCTGTATAAGCATAGGCAATGGTGGTAGCCAATCTATCGATGGCTTTCTTCCCTGCATCAAAGCCTGTCAGCTTATTCAGAACGAAACAAATCAGAATAATCAGAGATGGACCGGTAGCAAAGGCACCAGCCAGGAATTTTGCAGGCAACATTGCAGTCAGGAAATAATGACGGCTTGGCAGACCTGCATACAGCCATGCTGTCACGATATGGATACTGAATGCGAAAGGAATCGAGAAAATTGCTAGGCCTCTGATGACCTTGCCATATTTCACACCTTTGTTTTCCGCCTGCAGCACACTGTAACCAACAATCAGGTTTAACAGCAGATAAATAGGCAGTACTGTCGCATCCCAGCACAACATGGAATGTGGTGTATAGTACAGATAAACATTGAACAGTTTCATCGGAGAACCGATATCCACAACTACAAACAACAGCGCCATAATAATAGCGGGAATTGCCAGGAATTCACCAACTACTGTGATACGGCCATACTCATGCACATCGTGCAGATAATAAGGCAATACAATCATAACACCGCCGGCAGCTACCCCTACAAAGAAGGTCAAGTGACCGATATACATCCCCCAGGAAATATCACGGCTCATACCAGTTACAGCAAACCCGTTGGTCATCTGGTAGATATATGCAGCAAAGCCTACGGCAATAAGGGCCAGCAGGAATACAATCCACGCCCAATAAGACTTTGTGGTTCTTTTTACTAACGCTTTTTCTATCATGCTCTACCCCTCCTTACACGATGTAGTACACCTTTGGCTTGGTGCCAAGGTTGGTTCTACGCTGTAATGTGAAATTCTCTGCAATTTTTTTGCTGACTGCGGAGTTTGGATCATTAATATCGCCAAACACAATCGCACCGCCAGCAGCCTCTACGCACAACGGCAATTCACCTACTGCCAAGCGTTCAGAGCAGAAATTGCATTTTTCCACAACACCTTTCATACGTGTTGGGTAGGTTGGATTGATTTCATCCAAATAATCACGCGGATTTTTGAAATTGAAGCTACGCGCACCATATGGACAAGCAGCCATACAATTTCGGCAGCCAATGCAGCGGTGCATATCCATGCCCACTACACCCTGTGCATTTTTGAAGGTTGCCTTGGTCGGACATACCCGCACGCAAACCGGTTCTTCACAATGGTTGCAAATAGTCATAAAGGTTTTACCTTTATATTTTTCGCCCATTTTATCATGAACTTCGTCCAGGAATAAATGTTCAAAGGTTTCCGGCCAAATCCATTTTACTTCATCTTTTTTGGTATCAATGTTGGGAACATTGTGATATTTATGGCAGACTTCGATGCACTTATTCAAGGTTGCTTCGTCCATCTGATTCATGTCGATGACCATGCCCCATGTTACATTGCTTCTTTTCCCCAGCGCTTCTTTATAGGAGCCGTTTACAGCAGCGGCTACAGCGGGATTGGCAACAGCGGCAGCTGCGCCCAGACCAGCCACGGCAGCGGTACCCAGTTTTAAGAATTTTCTTCTGTTCATTTCCATCTTATTTGGCACCTCCTACTACAGTTGGTTCAACGTGACATTCCCAACAAGTCGGATTTACGTTGGAATAGGTATGACATTTCAAGCAGAAATCTTCGTAATTGGAATGGCATTCAAAGCAGGTGTTCTGTAAGCTTGCCAGATATTCTGTACCGTCTTCAGAAATATATACACGATTTCCGTCACGAACAACCTGTACTTTCCAATCATTCAACAAATCCATATGATGCGCACGCATCCATTCTACATCTTCAACACATTTGTAATTATCGCCGGAGAGCTGATTAATGACAGGTGTATCAAAGCTTACTTCAGGTGCGGCGCCATTAGCTGGAGACAGGATAGCAGACCAGAATGGGACAGTGACTAATACTGCAAAGATTACAATCCCAATGATGATATTTGTTTTTTTCATCTTATGCTTCCTCCTCATCATCTAAATTCTGTAAAGGCTCGAAACGCAGATTTTCTTCACGCTTCTTTTCACCTTTCATTACTAACGCATTACCTAACAATTCATGTACACCGCAAACTTCTACGCCAGGATTCCAATACCGCATCAGTGGTGGCAATGCAGCACGGTCAATAGCGCAAATACATGCCAACATATTGACATTGTGACGTTCTTTTACAAACTTCACCGCATTGGCTCTTGGGAAGCCGCCGCGCATACGCATTTCCATATTTTCATCATTACCTAAACCAGCGCCGGAACCACAGCAGAATGTTTTTTCACGGATTGTATCTTCCGGCATTTCATACCATTCTACGCAATGATCCAAAATATAACGCGGTTCATCCAACAGACCCATAGCGCGGGCAGGGTTGCAGGAATCATGATAGGTTGCGATAATCCCTTTGTTTCTGGACGGATCCAGCTTTACTTTGTTGTGACGGAGCAAATCTGCAGTAAATTCGCAAACGTGAATCATTTTTGTAGATTTTGCATTTTCAAATACTGTACCTGTTACCGGGCTCTTTGGTACTTCCAGATTGTCAGGTGCAGGACCGTTCATGGTGTCCATGTATTGGTTCAATACGCGCCACATATGACCGCACTCGCCGCCAATGATATATTTTACGCCTAAACGTTTCGCTTCTGCATAAATCTTAGCGTTCAAACGTTTCATCATTTCATTGGAAGTAAACAGACCAAAGTTACCACCCTCTGAGTTATAGGTACTCAGTGTGTAGTCTAAGCCCATTTCATGGAACAGCATCAGCTGACCCATCAAGCTATAAGTACCTGGTGTCGCAAAGACGTCGCCAGATGGTGGCACATATAAAATTTCTGCGCCTTTACGGTTGTAGGATAAATCCAAACGAACACCCGTGATATCTTCAATATCATCAACTGCCATATCGAAGGAGTCCACTACACCGTGAGGTTGGATGCCCAAGTGGTTACCTTTCATGTAGCAGGCCGATACAGGACCCATAACCCAGTCAATGCTCAGACCAACCAGATTAAGCAACTCACGGCCAATCATTGTGATTTCGGCAGTATCAATACCATACGGACAGAACAAAGAACAACGGCGGCATTCTGTGCACTGGAAGAAGTAGTAGAACCATTCTTTCAACACAGGTAAGGTCAGCTCTCTGGCACCTACCATTTTCGCCATCAATTTTCCTGCCAGCGTATATTCCTTCCGATAAACGGAACGCAGCAATTCTGCACGCAGCACCGGCATATTTTTCGGGTCGCCGGACCCCAAGAAGAAATGGCATTTGTCGGCACAAGCGCCACATCTTACGCAGATATCCATAAATACCTTTAAGGAACGGAATCTCTGCAGACGATCTCTTAAACCGTCTAAAATAATTGTCTGCCAATTTTCTGGCAGCTTCCAGTCTTCATCTGCCGGAGACCAGATACGTGGATTTGGGAACCCAATCATTTCTAAGCTTTCTGGTTTACTTGCATAGCTGTAGGTACCCGGTCTAAATTCTACCGGGGTATCCATCCAACTGGTTTCAGGCGGCTTAAAGTCAATCTTGGTGAGTTCCTGTGGTTTTGGAAGTTTTGCCATATTAACACCCCTTTATTATAATTCCTATTCTTCCTCTATATAGTTACTGCACCGCATAAAGGTGCTAGTATCCACCGCTTCGTTAAGCAAATTTGCTTTTTGCAATATGTCGTTGGTTTCTTTGATTTGAGCAATGCGCAAATTGTAAAGCAATTCTTTACTTTCACTGTACAGGTCAAAAGCAATCAACATTAAGGTATCTATGTCCGTAAATAAATCATCCAATTCAGAATACGAAATCTGTCCTTTTTGTATTTCCTTCTTGAACTCTGTCCGAACCAGATTTTTGAAGCTGGGCAAAAATGCCAACGCTTTAGATGGTTTCATATCTTGCACTGCACGGATTTTCAGAATCATTTCCAAATGCCCATACAGTCGGTCTGCATCTCTGTCACCGCTCAGTTCAGTCAGCAAATGATCCATACTGCGATAGATATTGCTGCCTACCGGATTGGTAAACTCATTATTCACCTTTACAAAATATTTATGCGATTCAGCAGAATAAGCAGCAATAGCAATTTCAAACCATTGCTTTAGCAAATCCCCATGTCTTTCACGCATAAATTGGTTTAAACTGTTGCTCATCTTTTCACCTCCCATCCGACATAAGTTTCTCTTTAAGCATTAGGCACTAAATAGCTATGCATACCAGGCAAAAGATAGCTTACGCCGAAAAATGTAAAGATAACGGCCACAAAGCCTAATACGGCAATCCATGCGGCACGCCGACCCTTAAATCCCTTCAAAAACCGCGTGTGCAAATATGCTGCATATATTAACCACGTGATCAACGCCCACGTTTCTTTTGGGTCCCAACTCCAGAAAGTGCCCCACGCATATTCCGCCCACACGGCCCCTGTCACCAGCATAATTGTCAGAAAAGGCAATCCGATAAATACCAGTTTATATGCAACGGCATCCAACACCTTCAGCGCAGGCAATTCTTGATTTAAGCGACTGGAGAAGTCTACTTCTTTCTTATCTTTCAGCAAATACGCTACTGACACCGCAAAGGACAAGGCAAAAGAACCATAAGCAATTACTGCCGCCGATACATGTACAGCCAACCAATAGCTGCGCAGCGCTGGCATTACCGGCTGAATTGTCAAATCTACACTCACCAGCCAACAGGAAATAACCACAACCACTGGCATGACAAACATCCCAATTGCATCCAGCTTAAATCTGTATTCTACGATGACATACGCCGCTACAACTGCAAACACAAAGCTCAATCCGAATTCAAAGCCATTGTTTAATGGCAGACCTTTAATCAATGCCGTACGGAGCAGCAAAGCCAGAGTATTCAACACCAGCCCGATATATACAATAGAAGTTGCCAATTTTCGCATACGTATATTGCGTGACCAAAAACTAAACCCATACACCACCATAGCTCCTATATATGCGGCTAACATAAACCATAATAACGGTAACTGTAAGTGTTCCATTGTTTATTCTGCCTCCTGTTGTCTTTTCATCCAATTTTGTGCTAACGTTTCTTCCATTTCTTCTGTAATCACTGCATTCTTGCTAAAGCACCAAATTTTGCATTGGTTATCTCCCTGCTCGGCAAGAATACGCATTTCCCGATATCGACCGCTGAAAAACAGCAAGGAGGCCAACGTAGCCAGTATAAAGCCTAAAAAGACTACGTAGGTGCCACGCCGCGTTTTTACTTCCAATATGGTATAAGCAGCTGTGTCCAGATACGTAATGGTTGCCCCCTCATCGTTGAGAATCAAGCTGTCACCCGGCTCAACAAACTGTCCGCGAGGCGGATTTTTATGATCACTGATCTGTACATAAGGCTTACCATCTATTGTTGCTGCAACTACAGTCTGTCCCGCAATGGTACTGGGCTGATTATCAGGCAGACCATATGTCGTATTCATTTCTGCATCAGCAGCACCCTGCACTTCCATTAAATAACGATAATCATAGGAATTTTGATAAATCATCAAACTGCCGTAACGATAAGGAGAATTTACCTTTGTCTCTGCATTTTCTCCTACTAACTTCCCATTAATATACAAATTAAAGTGCGTCACCCAGTTATCAATAGACTGCTGGGCATCATAGGTCGTCTGGAAATCCAGGATCTCTACTGTACTGTCCTGATAGGCACTATTTAGCTCATCAGGAAAAGGACGTGTCTGACCTACCTGCCCCATCACATACCCTTGTGTATTAAATGTAGAAATGAGTGCACCAACTAAAATCACCAGCAAAGAAATATGCAGCAAATGCGGCGCCGCCAAGCTCCATTTCCCTTTTTGCGCTAATAGTCTGACTTGACCGTTCTGTTCCAGCCGGTCCACTTTATAGTGAGATTCTTTCAACCATGCAGTCAATTCTTCTTCCTGCACCCCATAGATACGATACGCACCTTCCATGGGCACATCCCCAGCTGAGCGCTGAAGCTGTTTCCGAAAACCGGGCAATAATTTTATTGTACAAAGGCTCAAGTTCAGAAAAAATGCAATCATCAAAATGCGGAACGACCAAGAATTAAAGGCGTCTGCATCAGGATAGATAGTTGCCAGGATTGACATAACTGCAATTGCTGCAATCAAAATCACAGCTAATTTCAGTGAGGATAAAAACTTTAGCATAAAAATCCCCTTTCCTAAATGCCTTTATCATAAATCATAATAACTTCACCATTATATCTGAAAAATCCACAAAACACTACACTTTTTCTTAAAAAACAGCTTTAAATTTATTTTATTATCATAGATTTCTTTTATCATAATAAAATATTCACAATATCACTCCGCACAGAGCGCCATTTTTCCGCGAATCTTTTCCAAGGCGCTTTTTTCCAGCCGTGAAATTTGCATCTGTGATACACCTAATATTTGAGCGATTTTGCTCTGCGTCAAGTCCTCAAAATAGCGATAATAGATAACCTGCTTTTGCTGTGGTGTCAACATTTCCATGGCAGCCTTCAAATCTTTTTTTAATTCTACATACTCCAGATTTTCATCATTGGCACCCAAATACAGCTCCGGCATATTGCTGTTCTCCTCACCCAGCTGTTCTGAAAGTGATGTGGTTTGACTGGCCTGTTTTGCCTCTAAAGCTTCCTGCAGAGCATTTTTGTCCATCTGTAAAAGTTCTGCCAATTGCTCAGTAGTAGGCGCACTGCCGTGCTGTTGATAATATTCCCCCTCTGCTCTTGTTATCCGTGTACTGAGTTCTCGATATTTACGCGGAATCACAACACGCCAAGTATTGTCCCGATAGTAGTTCATAATTTTTCCTGATACAGTGCGATAAGCAAATGTCTTAAACCGGATTTCCTTTTCTGGCTCAAACCGTTCCAGCGCGCCAACCACTGCAATGCGAGCAACCTGTTGCAAATCCTCCCGTTCCCAGGGCAAGTAGCATTGTGACTGGCACCAATATTTGATAAGTGGCTCCATAACCTGCAACAGGGCTTCCATAGCTTCAGGCGTAGGATTTTTTTTATAGTCCAGCGCCATTTGCTCTATATCTTTTTTCATGTCCTGCCCTCCTTTAGCTTACCACTTCATTCGTCCGGTAATTCGATTGCCTCTTTCATTGAAAATTACTTCATCTAAAAGCACATGCATCAGTAAAATCCCCCGCCCATGCTCATCCAATAACACACCGCTGCCTTTTCCACTGCGCAGCCGTTCTGGGACTCCAGAGCCATTGTCTTCCACGAAAAAGGAAAATCCGTCACAATTGCATTGCCAGCTCAAATGTACCTCTGGCGGCTGCCCTTCAGCACTTCCGTATAATAACCCATTCTGTACAGCTTCCATCACACAAAGACGAATATCCATCTTTTTTTCCGCACTGATATCCCATTGCTCCAACTGCCGTTGCAAACATTCTGTAGCAATTGTCAACTGACTCAGCGTAGAAATTTTCATATATGTTTGCATCGGGCTCAGTCCTTTCTCTTTATTCAACTCCTGCTTCCCGCAATCTATTTTTAATAATTTCCGCCAAAAGAGGATCCACACCCAAATGGCGAGTTAACTCTATTTGAATATGCGGATACTTTTTCCGCAAAGTGTCCAGCGTATGGGGAATTTTATTAGAAAGATGGTTTCCTCTGGTCAAAAACATGGGAACAATTACAATCCGCTTCATACCTGCATCCACCAATCGGGTTACTTCCTCCTCCAACGTAGGCTGTGCAACCTCCACAAAGGAACCGCTGATTGTCAGTTCCGGCAGTTGTTCCGCCAGCATCCGCCACATACCCCGTACTTCTACATTGGCTTCCTCGCGAATACTGCCATGTCCCAGCAAAATCACACCTTGTCTTTCTTCCATTTTCTTTGCCTCCATTGCTTATTATACATCAATATAATCTTTTTCTTCCGGAATCACATAAGCCAGCACGATATATGCTGCAATTGCCGTCAGCGTACTCACTGGAGGGAACAGACAGACCAATACCCAAATCATTCGTACATATATCACATCAATTCCTAGAAAATTAGCCAGTCCTGCGCATACACCCAGCAGTTTCCGCGTTTCTTTTGGTCTTCTTAATTTGGCAATTTTTTTCTTCATTCCAACCGCTTCCTTTCTCATGGGCTAATTCTTATATATTTGCAGACAATCTTTCAAATCTTACTAATTTTTATTATACTACCCATTGCTCATTTTTCTATATTCCTGTAAAATAGAGAGACAAAACAATTATACTATGTTAGGAGTATGTACAGTGAGAACTATTTTATTTATCATAGCAATTTTATTGAGCATTGGACTTTGTTGCTTGGCAATTGCATTTTTTACAGGACGGGTAAGTGCTCTACTCTATACAATTCTTTCAACAGGAATTTCTATAGCGCTCATTTTCGCCCTGTTTCACTTTATTTATCTCTATCTCTCCAAAGGAAAAAACAGGACAATCAAGTAGGCTGCTGCATTTTAATCAATCCCAGTGAAAGCAACTGCAAATTTGTATATAAGTTCGTCCAAAACAGCTTACTGTACTGCCAATGACTGCGCAGAAATACACGCTGATCCTCATTCATGCCCTGTTTTTGACGAGCTTGTTCAATTTTATCCAATTCTTCACTGTCAGCTAGTACCTGGTTCAAAAATTGATAGGTTTCCTCTATCTCTTGCAGCCCCAAAACCTGCTGCCATTCCAGCTCAATTAATTTATAGTTTAGCCAATATGTCGTAAAGCCCTTGCTGATCCCCAGACTGTAACTATCCTGAAACACCGGCGTTTGCCGATTCCATTCATCTATCACCTTCAAGGTATCCATGCTCCACTGCTTCGCCCGTTCCCGTTCCTCTGCTCTAATATCGTTGCTGCGAATACACAGATTGAACAGCTGAACAGTCTGTGCAGCATCCACCATCTGCGTTTTGTTTACAAAAAATTTGGCCATTTCCTCTGCTGCCAAACTGGTTGCTACTGCAGTTGTCAGCCAGAAAAAACCTTCTGATTGGAACAGTGATTCCACTGCATGTATATTGGCAATATCAAAAGACAACAAGCCGCTGCCTATCCCCCTGTCCATAATGACTCCACCTTTATCTGTAAGCTATGATTTATTATACCCTTTTCTTCCCCATCGGGCAATGGAAATAACTTGCCTTGTTGCATTTTACGCATGATAAAAATATTTATACAAAATCTTTTCTGCGAATTCACATTTTTCATACAAAAATCTGCTATAATAATTGTATTCCAAAACGCATTATGAGAAAGAAGGCTTTTCTATGAAAGGATATATTTTTGATTTAGACGGTACTTTATTGGACTCTATGCCCTATTGGCAGCACTTGTTGGATGATATGCTGCTCTCCCGTGGGATCACGCCGCCTGATGATTTGTTAGACCGCACCAAGACATTAGGTCTGGAAACCGCCACCGGTATGATTTTGCAGGAATTTGGCCTGCCTGATGACCCCGCTGCTGTGTATCAACACTTTCAGGATACTATGGCGCAGCTTTATTGTAGTGTTATTCCACTGAAACCCGGCGTGCAAAATTTATTAGATCTTTTAGAGAAAAAAGGGATTCCTGCAGCTATCGCTACAGCCACCTCCCGTTCTCTGGTAGAACAGGTATTGGCGCATCATCAATTATCGCAGACCTTTCAAAATATCACCACAGTAGCTGAAGTAGGTATTGGCAAACATGACCCTCGCGTTTTCCTGGCGGCCGCCAGCAAGCTGGGACTGCCTCCAGAACAATGCATTGTTTTGGAAGATTCTTTAGAAGCAGTACGCAGCGCTAATCGTGCTGGTTTCCAAACGATCGCCATATATGAAGATACGAATCAAACAGAGCAGCAAGCGTTGCAGCAGGAAGCCTCTCTTTATCTGCCCGATTTTCGTAATCTATCTGCATTGAAAGAGGATTTGTTCGAATAGCCTTTTCTTTCACAAATATTTTCTCTTACTTCACATACTTGCCCATCCTCCTGCGTATATATGGTACAAAGTATCATTTTACAAAGGAGGCCTTTTTATGTTTCTGCTTTTTCGCCGGCGCAGCTTCTTCACCGTGCTCTTTTTCTGTGTATTTGTAGTAGCTGCTGGTTTTTTTATGGTGCTGCATAATCAGCCGGCCACATCGCCCACATTATCCTGGGTATTGGCAGAAAAAACTTTTCTGGTAGATCCTGGCCATGGCGGTACCTTTCCCGGAAGAGTCAATGAAGATAATGTACTGGAAAAAGATATCAATCTGGATATCGCATTGAAGCTGGACACTTTTTTAGAAGAAACCGGCGCCAAGGTTGTAATGACACGCCGCGCCGATACCGACCTGATTCCCCAGGAAAGTCAGGAAGAAAAATTGTTGCTGCAGCAGCGGGCTGACCTGGAACAGCGCATACAAATGGGAAAAGCGGCACAGGCAGACTATTTTATCTCTATACACTGCAACAGCATTCCCAATGAAAAATGGTGCGGCGCGCAGGTTTTCTATAATCCCACCGACCCTGAAAGCAAAACTCTAGCACAAGCCATTCAGCAAGTTTTGACGCAGCAGCTTGGTGAACACGAGCGGGAAGCATTGCCCCGTGAGGACACCTATCTTTTCAAAAACGCCACCGTCCCGACCGTGATTGTCGAATGTGGCTTTCTCTCCAACAAAGAAGAAGCCACCAAATTGCAGGACCCCACCTACCAGCAAAAATTGGCCTGGTGCATTTATCTGGGGATTAACAATTACTTGTCTGCACAAAATCCACAATAACAACGCAGAAATCTTAAAAAAAAAAAACAACTTTATAACTTCGCACAACAACATTCTTACAAAAAACAAATTTGTCTTTCTCTTGGTTATCCCTGTATCCCACTGGATATTACAAATGTTTTTCGCGAAATACAAAGGAGTCCAGACGCCGCCAGCATGCACAGAAAACATGGTTTTCATGGTAAACATGTTTGAAAATTTACAGAAACAGTTGCATGATTGCACAAAAAAAGAACTACTCTGCCGCTTACAAACAGAATAGTTCTGAGATTCTTTTCAATGCAAATATTTCCCGAAAAACTTGACACATAAAAACCGCAATGTTAGACTACAACCAATATATGATCTGCCGTATGGCATTGCTCAGGGAGTTTTCTTGTAAAGGACTAGCGAGTCATTGGGGTGTCACGCTAGTCCTTTTTTCATTTTCTCTTATTGCGCTTTTTACAGCGCGAGGAACGTATATGTCTGCACAGGTCTTTTGCCAGACAAGCCCTATTTTATACTTCTATAAATTTTTCTACGCTTCTTCCTGCGTTGTTTCACATTCCTCAGTTGTCTTTGGAGCTTCGTTTGTCTCTGACTTCTGAAAAAACGGACGGGAGGCTGTCCACAGCCAATAATCCTGCATCATCTTTTTTTGTGTTAACAACAAAATTTCTTCCTTGCTGTTCATCCAAAAGTAACCGTCAGCTACTTGGTCCACCAATCTCCACGGACTTTGCGCCAGATATTCAAACAGGTTTTCTTTACTTCTCTCGTTGATTTTCGTGAGAAATACTTCCGGTGTGCGCTGAATTTCCACCCAGCCTTCCGGATATTTCCTCAGCTGTACAAAAGCTTTTACTAAGTCCTTCTTTTGCCAAAGTACAGTACCTACCACCCCGACTGTCGAGAATAATACAGTTTTTACTGTAACTTTTTTATTTTTGCTCATACTTACCAGCTCCTTCCCGTAAAACAAGCTTGCGCAATTCCCCTGAATTTGCTATAGTTTTAAGAAAATGCACAAGGAGTGATCTTTATGACAGGCCGTACTGCCCCAGACCTACAGGGCATTACCCAACTAGGCAGCGCCCAAACCAAATATCCTACTGACTACGCACCGGAAGTATTGGAAACCTTTCCTAACAAGCACCCGGAAAATGATTACTTTGTCAAATTCAATTGTCCCGAATTCACCAGTCTTTGTCCTATGACTGGGCAGCCTGATTTTGCCACGATTTATATTTCTTACGTTCCAAATGAGCGTATGGTGGAAAGTAAATCACTGAAACTTTACTTATTCAGTTTCCGAAACCATGGCGATTTCCACGAAGATTGTGTAAATATCATTATGAAAGATTTGATTAAACTGATGGACCCCAAATACATCGAAGTGTGGGGAAAATTCACACCGCGCGGCGGTATTTCCATCGACCCCTACTGCAACTACGGAAAACCGGGTACCCCTTGGGCGGACGTGGCCTTCAACCGCTTAACCAATCATGACCTCTATCCGGAAAAAATAGATAACCGCTGAGTTAGAAAATGTGCAATCTTCACAAAAAGGAACGCAACAGCTTACCGCGTTCCTTTTTTGTATTCTCTGCGTACCCCATCAATTATGCACGTTCCGCCAACTTTATATACGCTCTTTCACCGCCCACACTGCGATAGGCAGGACGAATAATCTTATCCACATTGGTCAGCTCTTCCAAACGGTGCGCGCTCCAGCCCACAATGCGCGCCATAGCAAAAATAGGCGTATACAATTCTTCTGGAATCCCCAGCATACTGTACACAAATCCACTGTAAAAGTCCACGTTGGCACTGACACCCTTATAAATTTTCCGTTTTTCCGCAATGACCTGTGGCGCCAGTTCTTCTACCATGGCATATAACGCGTATTCTTCATGAATATGCTTTTCATCCGCCAGCTGCTCTACAAATCCCTTAAATATTCTGGCGCGGGGGTCAGAAATACTGTACACTGCATGCCCCATTCCGTAAATCAAACCTTTTCTGTCAAAAGCTTCTTTATCTACAATCTTTTCTAAATATGCCCGTACCTGTTCCCGATCCGTCGTGTCCGCCACATTTGCCTTCAAGTCGTTCATCATTTCTACAACTTTAATATTTGCCCCGCCATGCTTCGGCCCTTTTAAGGAGGACAAGGCCGCCGCAATGACAGAGTAAGAATCAGAACCTGATGAAGTGACAACATGGGTTGTGAAGGATGAATTGTTGCCGCCGCCGTGCTCCATATGCAGCACCAGCGCAATATCCAGCACATGTGCTTCCAAATCAGTATATTTTTTGTCCGGTCGCAGCATGCGCAAAATATTTTCCGCCATGCCTAAATTGGTATCTGGCCGATGAATGTATAAGCTCTCGTCGCACTCATAATGGTTATACGCATGATAACCATATACTGCCAACATAGGAAATACGCTGATCATCATCATACACTGCCGCAATACATTGTCCATAGATAAATCGGAGGCAGTTTCATCATACGAAGCCAAGGTCAAAATACTGCGGGACAATGTATTCATGATATCTTTGCTGGGCGCTTTCATAATCACATCGCGAGTAAAATTCGTAGGCAAAGTGCGCATCAAAGCCAATATTTTTGTAAATTTCTGCAGTTCTGTCCGATCTGGCAATTGTCCAAAGAGCAATAAATACGTCGTTTCTTCAAAACCGAACCGCTTTTCCTGCACAAATCCACGAATCAACTCTGTCACATCATAACCGCGGTACAACAATTTGCCCTCACAAGGAACTTTATTTCCATTCTCATCGGTATCATAGGCCTGTACATGGGAGATATTTGTCAAACCGGCCAGCACACCCATCCCGTTTTTATCCCGCAGCCCTTTTTTTACACCATATTCATCGTACAGTTGCGCATCAATCCGGCAATTTTTTTCACAAACTACCGCTTTTTCCGCCACATACCTTTCCAAATCACTCTTTTTTGTCATGTCAGCCTACCTCCTGCGAAATGTTAGCCCTTTACGCAATCCTCCAGATTCATTTTACCTGATATTTTATACTAATTGTTGATTTTTGTCAATCATTGATTTTTCTCTTGAAACGGTGTCAAAGCCCTTTTACCGCAATGCCTGTCAGTATGGCAAACCAACAGATTGCCTTTAATTGCAAAAAAGGCACCACTTTTCTGGATGTGATATGTACAAGTACGCCAAAACAACTTCATTTTAAAAAATAAGCTCCCCTCTGAGAGACAATTGGTTATACGTTCGCTTGTCTGCTCAGAAGGGAGCCACTTTCTGAGAGAAAAACATCATACTTTCTTAAGTAATGTTTTCCCTCTCCACCCTCAGAAATCCTGCTGGCTTAGCTGCTTATTTATTTAAGCCGGTCCAGGTTTCTTTCGGGGCTTTCTTGTATAAATGTGCATTGCATGCTTCCATAATATCGTAGTATGCCCAGTAGCCATTGTTCAAATCTGTGAAATGCACAATGCTGTCACTGTTGGCTTCGATATAATTTACATCGCCTGCACGTTCCAGCATCCGGTTGGTCACTGCTACCACCTCTGCACGGGTGATATTCTGATCCGGCCGCACTGTGCCGTCCGGATATCCGCCAATCCAACCTTTGCTGTAAGCCAACCCGATACTACCCTTTGCCCAATGGCTGTCCGGCAGATCTGTGAAGTTGGTCTGTGTGTTGCCTTTCAATGCAGAGAACCGTGCTGCAATAGCTGCAAACTCTGCTCTGGTTATTGGTGCATCTGGCCGGAAGGTGCCATCTTCATAGCCTCGTACAATATTGTACCGTTCCATGTAGCCAATTGCATTGGAATACCATTTTCCTGCAGGCACATCGCTGAAGCTATTGCTATACGCAGTATGAACATTCATCCGTTTTTCCAGCAGACGGGAGAACATCACAGTCACTTCTGCTCTGGTCATATTCCGTCCTGGCAGGAATGTGCCTTCCGGATATCCTACCATGTAAGCAAAATGGTCTGCTTTGTTCAGCTGCGGTCTTGCAACCGCTCCGCCACTGCTGCCACCGGAAGATTGCTGTTCTTCCTCGTCTGGAATTCCGTTGCCGTCTTTATCCACTTTCACATTGGGTTCTGGCCAATTCCCGTTCTCATCCTGCTCAATTACATCTGGAATTCCGTCGCCATCCTCGTCCACAATGTTGACGTCTGCTTTGCCATCACCGTCGACATCGACATTGCGATCTGGTTTGCCGTCACCGTCTGTATCTACATTGATATTTGGCTTAATCGGATTTTCCGGATCAATATCGCCTGGGTCAATGACATCTGGAATCCCGTCGCCATCCTTGTCCACAATATTGATATCTGGTTTCCCATCGCCATCAGTATCAATGTTCACCTCTGGTTCCCCATCACCGTCGGTATCAATGTCAATGTCCGGTTTCCCGTCGCCATCAGTATCAATATTGACATCTGGTTTCCCATCACCGTCGGTATCAACGTTTACATCTGGTTCGCCATCACCATCGGTATCAATATTGGTATCTGGTTTGATTGGATTGTCTGGGTCAATATCTTTTGGATCAATGGAGTCCGGTTTGCCGTCGCCGTCTTTGTCCACGATATTGGTGTCAGGTTCCCCGTCACCATCGGTATCAATGTTGACATCTGGTTCACCGTCACCGTCGGTATCAATGTTGATATCCAGCTCGCCATCACCGTCGGTGTCGACGTTCGTATCTGGAATTCCATCATCATCGGTATCAATGTTGGTGTCTGGTTTGCCATCGCCGGTCGTATCCACATTATTTTTCCCGATTAATACGGTAATGTCATGTGCAGATGCAACGCCGTCGAAGGTGTATGCATTATTCTGACGCATTTCATCAGTAATCTGGATACGTTTGCCGTCAATCTCGATGCCCCACAAGCTATAACCTTCCTCAATAGTCCATGTGATGGTATCCTTGCTGTTTTCTACAGCATCATGGCTGGCCGTAATATCAGAGCCGCCTTCTCCGCCGTTAATATCGGTTGCAATATGATATTGCTTGTTTGTTGTTCTCTCTATCGGTTGTGGTGGTTCCGGTACTACCACAATTCGTACGTCATAGTTTTCCGTCAAACCGTCGGTAGCAATTTCAATGCCATTGCCTTCGGAACTGTATTCATACAGTTCCCCATTGACATAAATCTTACTCAGCTGATATCCTTCAGGAATCGTATACGCTAAGCTGCATGGCTCGCCTTCTTTGTAAGTACCAGTGCCTGTTACAGCTTCTGGATTGGTTATTCCTTCTACAGACGCAGTTACAGTAAAGGTCTTCTGAATGATTTCATCAACCTTTCCAAGATCTTCTGGCGTAATATCCTTTGCTACCAGGAAGATTTCTACGCGATGGTTTGCACCAATCTGATTGATCAGGAACAATGCTTCTTGTTCAGTTAAACTGCCTAAATTGTCGAGGTCTACAGTTTCTCCCCAATCCACGCCTTCCGCAACAGCACCATCTCTGGCAACAGCCATCATTCTCGGCGCCATCATCAGACCGGAGCTTGTGGTGGAGAGTTTCTTAGCAGAAAACTGTACGATATTCTCGTCATAGTTTACCACATTTTCATCGGCAGATTCTTCTGCGATGGTTTCCTCTTCATTTTCTGTTTGCTGTTCTTCCTGTGTTTCTTCAGGAAGCATCGGCAATTCTTCTTCCGCACTCAGCGCTTGGATTTCCGGTTCACTCTCTGTTTCTAAAGAATAAACAACTGTTCCGTCTACTCTGATTTTCGCAATCTTCAGATTAGAATCAATTACCTGACCTTTTACTTCACAGTCCTGTGTTTTTGCTAAAGTCAAATTGGTTCCTTTTGGTGCTGAAGTTGTCTGCTTCACCGCATAGAAGTTCGCTTGTGTATCTGTATCTGCAGGGGTCACCGTATTTGCAGTTACGTCCACAATGCTGGTCTGCACCGCTACATTGTGATTTACTGCTTTGGCATAAACTACAACATCCTGGTCAGTTTGGATATCAGTCAAACTGTACGTACCCGTTCCAGTTGTAGTTTCATCAATCGCAACCTCTTCCCCGTTTACTGTTACTTTTTCTACTTCATAGTAAACATAATCGTCGGCTGTTTTATCACTACTTTCTGCAAGCGTCCATGATACATCCTTATTCGAACCAGTTTCCAGTTCACCTTCACGTCCTTCGACTTCCCCTTTGGCACCAACCAGTGTCACAGTCACATTTACTGTTTCCTTATCTGGATCTACTGGAGTCGGTGGATTTTCAGGGTCAACTGGCGCAAAGTATACGTCTACAATCCAGTTCTTTCTGTTGACAGAAATATTCTTGCTGCCAGCATTGGCCACTCTGTCGGTCTGCTTTTCACCGTTAATATAAACGCTTTCTACTTTGTAACCATCGGCAGGTGTCCAGGTGACCGGCACAAAAGCATTACCTTCTACTACCTTACTCGGTGATACTGTACCCTGACCATATTTATTCACTGTAACAGTGTAATAATCTGGTGTGCTGCCGCCGCCTAAGGAAGCTCTGGTGCCTAAAGTCACAACCACGTTGTGGTCTGTTTGGATTTTCTGGAAATCAATACTATTTCCAGATGGCTCTTGTACGTTACCATCTACCTCAACAGAAACCACATAATAGCCTTCGGCCAACGTCCATTCTACCAGGTGATCGTCCCCTTCTTTCAGGGTCGTGGTCGGTGTAATGGTACTGCCGCCAATGATTCCTCTCAATGCAGTAGACACTTTATAGTTTTTGTCATTGTCAACTACTGGAATCACCGGTACATCCGGCTGTTCTGGATCCGTCGGATCATCGGGATCGGTTGGATCGTCAGGGTCAGTTGGGTTATCTGGATCTGTCGGATCTGTTGGATCTACCGGCGGTTTCGGGTCTACCGGTTTTTCTCCAACTTTTGCACAGATTACTTTGATGGTATGGTCTCCATACATCGCATCGAAAGTAAATGTTCCAGCAGTCAGCAGGTCATCGCGGATTACATTGTCCACCCAGACAGATTTAATTTCATAACCGTCATTAGGCGTCCAGGTCACCGTAGCACTGCTGCCTTCTTTAATTTTCTCTAAATCACCCTCAATGGTGCAATTTATCGGTTCATCAATTACTTTCAGATAGCGATCATAATAGAGCCGCAGAGACAATGTCGGACTACCGGTAATATACCCTTCTAACACATTTTTTGCATTATCCGTATTATACCAGTAGGTTACACCCTCAACAGTCAGCTCTGCTACTTTGTCTTCTTCCGGCGCCGCCACTTTACTTTCTGTGGTGCCAGTGTAAGTTTTGGTCACACCGCTCTCTGTCACTTTATTGTAAATGTAGTTCCCATCTTTATCTTTGCTACCGGAATTGATGAAATAGTCTACTGTATACTTGGTATCATCTCTCGGCGTCCACATTGCAATAAAGGTGTGTTCCGTTTTATCTTGAATCGTCTCACCGCCAACATATACGGTATAACTTGCAGCCGCCTCTGTATCTTTGAACTGTGAAGCACCTGTCAGTTCATTCACGATGAGGTTATTTTCTACCTCGGTCAATTTATACCAACCGGCAAACGTATAGCCGGCACGCTGAGGCGTCAAGAAAGTATCATATTTCGTAGCACTTGAGCCTAAATATGCCTGGTCGGAAATCTTTCTGCCGCCATTACTATCAAAATGAACCACAAATTTGCTGGTGTCCACCTTCCACACTGCATAGATGGTTTTATCCGATGCCGGCATAGTAGGCGCTGGCACAGCCGTGATTCCTGTAACCCCTTGCGCTATTTTGAACACATTCGCAGGGTCATTGGCGTTACTTTCTGACCAGCCCTGGAAGATGTATCCCGGTTTGCTAGGAATCCCACGACCGCTGATCGGGATGCTCAATGTATTAAGATTGGTTCCGTAGGCAATGTCTTCAATAGAACGCACATTTCCCAAAGAACCTCCATTGGCATCAAAGCGTAAGGTGTAATTGCCGACTTCCCACTGGGCAACTAAATAATACTTGTCTAGAATAACGATTGACTGTCCGTTTTCGTCAAGCACATCGTTGCCTTCAGCATCCGTTTGGGTGATCAATTTGGCAGTTGTCTTCGCCACATCCACCAATGGTGCATTACCCACAGTCATCCCTGTCAGGTTCCCATCGGCATCTTTCCCTACATAACCGTTCACAGCATCATTGGTCGTACCGTTAATCAATTTCCAACCTTTAAAACTGTAACCTATACGTGTTGGGAGTACATGTTGCGCATCAATCTTGGTCTCAATACTAGCACCGGAGGTCACATTGAAATAAACTGACGGTTTTGTTTCCCCGCCTGCAGTAGCAATCTGTCCGCCATTTGCCAGATAAATTATCTGCGCAGTGCCTTTTGAGTAGCCTGGGCGAATGACAATGGTATCCCCACCACTCGGATCTACTTCTGTCCCCGGTGTCACAGGATCTCCGCCATCAGTTTCCCAACCACTGAATTTATCATCCTCATCTCCGGATTCTGGTTCATCCTCCGGCAGGACAATAATCGGTTTGTCGCTGATGACATAATAATCGTCAACGGGATTGCCATCGGCATCCTCTACGATAACATGTTTTGGTTTGAACACAGCTTTATTTCCCACATTGCCGCATTCATCTTTTACCCAGACCACAATGGGGTCTGTACTGTCAATAGGGTATTCAAAGCTATAGCTGTGTACAGCCGTATCGAGGATTTCCCAATCGGTTTCTGCTGGCGATGCTGTCTCACTGTTGGTAATCCAGTACGCTGCCACACCAGAACCGCGGCCATCCTCCATGAAGGTAACCCCGTCCTCGTCAATGCCCATACCAGTATCGGTGAGGGTAATGTTGACAATATTTTTCCTTGTGTTTTCTCCGCTGATTACAGGTTCTTCTTCATCCAAAAAGGCTACGACATAAGTCTGAGATACTTTTGACTCATTGCCTTTCTGATCCCTGACAATCAATTCAAAAGTGTATTTGCCGGATTTCCCGCTTCCGTCATACTCATAATCCTGAATTTGTGTAGGATCGGTAATCCATCCTGTCTGGTATATCACATTATTGTCCGGGTCGTAGATTTTATAGTTCCATTGAGCAATTTTTCCATCCGCACCGGCCAATGTACCTGGTTTGGATTTGTCCACGATGTTTACACGAACCTTTTCGCCGGTATTCAGCAAATGCTTCTGGTGAACGGTCATAAGCTGCTCGCCTGTAGCCGCATTTTTCACATAGAAGTTGGCCAAAGGCAAATCACTGGCAATAGGTGCTTGTTGGAATTTTACCTTTTCAATATAATTTGTGTAGATATATTGGGCCATCAATTCCACATAGTTATCACCGCTGGCAATATACCCATTTTCCGAGCCCAGACCCTGATGCGTGATATTGCCTTCTTCATCTTTGGTCGTGTCTGTGACAATCTTCCCATCCTGCCCGTTGGAGATGTAGAAAATTTCATTTTCATTCATACGGTTAATCCCATCGGCATAGGACTGGTCTTTCTCATCAGGAATCTGCGGATCATTGCTGTCGCCCACCAAGTTGACGAAATATTTGTAATCCGCGCCCTGATAGTACTGTACATTCTTCAATGCATCAAAGGCACTGGCTTCATAGCTCATTTCCAAGTCCAGATAACGGAATACCGTCAATTCTTGGCAACCATGACTAGCATATCCGACAATGGGACCAAAGCCATTGAATCCGGTGTCATCTAAATGATAATTGTTGATTTTTGTTTGCGGTGCAGAAAGATTTCCCGCTGCATCATATTGCTGTACTTGCACAGTAACCGAATCTTTTTGCAGATCTACAGTAAGACGCGCTTTCTTAGTAGCTGTAAGACCTACACTCATAGTATTTCCTACTGGAATGTCTGTTCCCAAAGCGGTTTTTGCATTCAAAGAAATTTTTTGAATTCCTCCTGTATGACTGGGGCCGATATACAATGCATATCCAACCAGTTTTCCACTACTGTCAATGCCGGCATTCAGCAAAAAGCCATATCCCTGCAATGTATGCGAACCAATGGCATTGGCATCAATATCAAAGCTGACTGTTCTGCGAGAATCACTGGCTGCTGGATAAATCATGTAGTCCATCAAAGCCTGCGTGCCATAGCCTGCAAATACCATACTGGCTTTACCTTCATCATCGGCGTAAGACCAGATATGCTGCGCAAAATAGCGACATCCTGAAATATTTCCATTAGCCAGTAAATCTTTCATATAAACCGGGCTAGCACCTGATGCATGCGTATTATCTGCTGCCCGATTTGGCTGTTTTTTCTGTTGTTCTGCTGATAATCCCAAGTTGTTATATTCCGTATCATTCAGATAATGATCATACACATACCATCCATTTAAATCTGTGGTATCAATTTTTGCCGCAGTATCCGTAATGCGGAAATCACTGGGATTCAAGCCATGTTCAATCAATTTCTGTGTCAGTTCCTGTTTAAAATCAAGGAAAGTTCCCGGATAATCGCTGGGCACATTCACTGCAATATCAATTTTTGGAGTCGGATTGGTACCGACATCAACTGATGCTGCCGATGCGCTAATTGGCCCGATACAGGAAAACAGCATAGTGACACATAACAAAATACTTACGAATTTTTTTGCTTTTTTAAGCAATTGTCCTCCCCCCTCAAATTGTATACCTATAATACTACTATCACAGGCATTGTATAGTTTGCTTTGCGCATACCCCTTTCTACTCTTGCCTCTGTCGATGTTTTGCCGCTTGACATATGGTCGTTCCAACGCAAGCCTCGTCAGGCACCGTTTTGCCAATCACATCTCACCTCCTTGCGGCATGGCTTGTAATCTCTGGACACCGTCGCCTGCAAGGGGGGATATAGTAAGCGATGGTGTATTATAATATAAAAAAAATGCTGGTTTTCCCTAAGGCTAAACCAACATATACACCAGTGCAAATATACAAATGATGACAAATACAAAAACATCCCAAACCCCAAGCAGACGAAGGCGCTGCATGGTTACACATCACATGTATTTAGCAGAATCGACTGATACGTATGGCATAGCTTTTTTGGAATTGCCAAAAGATAATATAAAAAAATATACTTTTTAGGAGCAGAAAAAAAGACAAAAAAAGGCGGCTATATAAGCTAAAATAGCTATATAACCGCCAATATGTAGGGACTAAATCTTTGTCCTAAAAAGTATAGATTTTAACACTTGTACACCAACATAATATTTTTTGTGCTGCAGTCTCAAATACAGCACAACTTTTTCTGCTTGGTTACAATGAAATTACAATCTAATAACTTGTATCTTTTTATATCACTTTTTGGTATTATTATACTGCAAAAAAATTCATTGTCAATTATTTTTGTATAAAATCTGTAATTTTTTTATAGGATTTGTCATATATTTTTCTTTTTTGTACCAATCGCAAAAATCATTTTGATTTTATAAACATATTTTGGATACACCAGTTCTGCAGATAATCCTCCGTTCTGAACTGATTTTTATTGTATAAAGTTATATTTTCCACGATATTTTTCTGTGCACTATAAAAAGCAGCGCTTCCTCTCGCTTTCTGCGGATACTGGAAACGCTGCTACTTCATAGTTTTATGAAATTATCATATTTTTGCCACACAACGACTACGCAGTATACCTGTCACCCTGTTTTACACAAAAGCAATAAATACAACTGCAACCAAAAACACTGTCATGATGACGATCATCGGCTCGCCAATAACCGCCCGATACCCGTCGGCATCATATTTTTCCGGCACCTGTTCGGTGTGCTCCAAAGCCCGCGGCGCCAAAGATAAAAAGCGCATAGGGTTGGCCATCAACATGTTGAACATGTCATAAATGGAACGGCAAAATTCGCCCAAAGCCGCGCGCACAGCACAAACAAAGGAAGAAATACTTACCACCAGCTTCACAAAGGGTACTCGATACAGCCAATCTAAATCCAGTGTCAGCTGTTCGTGAGGCTCCATGTGAGACAGGTACATCATAAACGGTATCATCGCCACACCTAAAAGCTGTACATACTGTACAATATGGTCTACTGTGAATGGATGGTAATCCATGGCGAACGGCAGGAACTGATACAGCAAATTTGGGAAAATCCCATAAAGGGTGCACAGTGTTGCACCAATCCCCATCGCTACGTACATGTTTTTGGGAATTTCATTTTTGATTTCCACATCTTTGCCTTCACGAATAAAGATGAAATAAATCATCTTCATAGTGATGGACAGGAAAGTACCGACGCTAGCCAACTGCAGCAGCAATTCAATAGCTGGCAGTCCTGCTTCCATAGCGGCACTAATGGTAATGGATTTGCTGATAAAACCGTTAAACAGCGGAATCCCTGAGATAGAGAAGGCCGCTATGACAAAGCACACAAACACAAAAGGCATTTTTTTCGCCAAGCCGCCCAAATGGTTGATTTTGCGAATGCCCGTGGCATAAATCACAGCACCAGCACACATGAACAGCAAGGATTTGTACAGAATGTGGCTGAACGCATGGGCAGTTGCCCCATTGAGCGCCAAATCCGTGCCAATTCCTGCGCCGCAAACCATGAACCCTACCTGGCTGACGATATGATAGGCCAGCAAACGGCGCATATCATTTTCGATAATGGCGAAGCATGCACCATATAGAGCCATGACAACACCAACCCAAATCAGGAATTCTGTACCTGCAAACATACGAATCAAGCAATACACAGCTACTTTTGTGGTGAAAGAGCTCAAAAATACACTGCCGGTAATCGTCCCTTCAGGATAAGCATCTACCAGCCAGCCGTGAATCGGTGGAATGGCAGCATTCACAGCCACGCCGATCAAAATCAGCCAGAAAGCCGCGTCATGCACGGCAGTTACATTGCTCACCAGCATATCGCCGGCGCTTACTTTCAGGAAAATCCCCGCCAATAACATATTTCCGCCAAACATATGAACCAGCAAATAGCGGAAACCCGCTTTTCTCGATTTGGCAGTATTGTTGCACCAAATTAAGAATAACGAGGAAGCAGCCATCAATTCCCAGAAGAAAATCAATGTCATCCAGTCGCCGCACAACGTAACACCTAAGGCGCCGCCAGCATAACACATGCTAGCCAATGCTTCCATCCAACTTTTATTGTGCATAGAGTAGATTCCGCCGATTGCAGCCATCATGCTGAAAATCAAACCAAATACCCAGTTCAGGCGGTCTACCTGCACCAAATGCAAATCGATTCCATTGATAAAGGGTACCACCCATTCTGTGCCATAGGACAGAGAAAACATAGCAGCCAACGCAACCAACGGCCCGCCAGCCAAAATAAATTTGCGGACATTTTTAGGGACGATCGCGGCGATGAATCCGGTCGCGATCAAAATCAAACCGGGATGGAATACCATATTATTCATCACCGTCACCTCCATCATAGTAATTTTCATCGCGCTGCAGCAACGGCGCTAAAATTTGTTTTGCAAACAGGATGAGCAGCCAGCCGCCTGCAAAGCCCATAATGATATCAAAACCCGGCATCGTATGCCAGAAATTGTGTCCATGGGGATGGGCAAAGAGCACTTCGACAACCACCGATACCGCTACCGCAATGGCAATGATGATATAAATTTTCTTTTTATTCAGAGAACCCATCACCAGCCACCTCCAATCCAGCCTTGTGTAATACTCTGTGCAGCCATAGAAGCCAGATCATACAAATGCGGGCCAAAGTTGGGCATAATGCCTAAAATTACCGACAATGCTGCGGTTACACAGATTGGAATCAACATGAATTTATTTGCTTCTCCATAGGTCTTAAACTCACCATTTTCATTTGGCTTGAAAAAGGCCAAATGTGTCACCGGCATCAAGTAGGACAGAGCCAACAACGCACTACAAATCAAAACTACAATGTAAAACGGTTGACTTACCTGTAATGCACCCAGCGCAATATTCCATTTGCTGATAAAGCCAACGATAAACGGCATACCAGCAATTCCCAAAGAAGCGATAGTGTAGCAAGCCATGGTAATGGGCATCTTTCTCCCAATACCATGCATATCACTGATATTGTCTTTATGAGCCGTTACAATAATTGCACCGGCACACATAAAGAGGGTAATCTTCATTAACGCATGAGCAACAATATGAAAATATGCACCCAAGATACTCAAAGGCGCTAACAGCGCAGCACCCAATACAACATAAGACAACTGGCCCACTGTGGAAAAAGCCAAGCGGCGTTTCAAATTGTCCTGTTTCATGGCAATCAAGGAAGACGCAATAATAGTAAAGGCTGCAAACCAAGCCAATACTGTAGCCGCACCGATTTCTGCCAAAAGTGTTGGCCCAAACACAAAGCCAACCAACCGCAATACACAGAACGCACCAGCTTTTACCACTGCCACTGCGTGCAGCAGCGCACTTACCGGAGTAGGAGCAACCATGGCCGAAGGCAACCATCCATGCAGCGGCATAACACCCGCTTTTACTGCGCCGCCCAATACCATGATAAAGAACAGGAATTGCAGCACCCATTTCGGAGCCATGTCAATACTCAAGAAGCCGCCTGCCTGAAAATCCAACGTTCCTGCAAGGGCATACACAACGATAATCCCCGCCAGCATCAACTGACCGCTTACCAATGTGTAAATCAAATATTTACGACCAGCAAACCGTGCTTCCTCATTGCGTTCATGAAACACCAGAGGCCAAGTAGCAACTGTCAACAATTCGTAAAAAATAAAGAAGGTTAACAGGTTAGCCGATAAAGCAATTCCCACGGCAGCAGATAAACATACCGCAAAGGAGGCAAAGAAACCTGTCTGTTCTTTTTCGTGATGTCCCCTCATATACCCAATAGCATAGAATGAAACCGGAATATATAAGAAAGATGATACACACGCAAACAGCATCCCCGCTGCGTCAGTGCGCAATGTGAAGCCAAGCGTATCGGTTACGGCAAACAAGGTGTACTCATACACATTCCCCGCCAACACTGCCGGCACCATAGAAAAAATCAATCCTGCTTTGATAAAGGCAGCCGCCACACTCCAAAATTCACGCACATTCGGTTTTTTCCCGCTGAACATGATTAAAAAGGCAGCCAGAAGCGATACCCCTACCGCCAGAAATGGTCTGATATCAGTAATTGTCATCCTAAGAACACCTCCGGCAATCCTAATTTAATAATGCAATCTACAACCGATGCGTTACAGAAGCCCAGTGCCAAAATAATGATCCCGAACAGCACAATGGGGATTAACATCTGTAACGGTAATTCCAATTTCCCCGCCGTAGGATTTATTTCTTTCAGACCCGCATCCGGATTGACAAAAATATTTTCCATCACACGGAAGAAATAAACGGCATTGAGCAAGCTACTGATTACTAAAACAGCAATATAAATATACTGACCTGTCTCCATAGCTCCTTGCATAATATAAATCTTACTGAAGAAACCACCAGCAGGCGGAATTCCTATCATGCCCAATGCAGCCACACAGATAGTAAACACTGTGAATGGCATTTTTTTATTTAGCTGGCCCAATTGACTGATGCGGAATTCACCAAAACGATATTGTACACCGCCAATGGCCATAAATAAAGAACCCTTCATAAATGCATGATTGATAATATGCAAAATTGCACCAATCAAACCATACATGCTGCCGATCGCCAAGCCCACTGCAATATAGCCGATTTGCGCCACGCTAGAGTAAGCCAGCATACGACGGAAATCATCTTGGGCAATCGCCATAACAGAACCTAAAATAATACCCAGCGCACCTAAAATGCCAATGACCGTTAAACCATGCTGTACAAACAAATGCTGTGCGCCAAATAAATAGAAGAAGAAACGCAGCATTGCATAAGCAGGCACCTTACTCATTGCACCGGAAATCAATGGTGCTGCTCCTGGATGGGAATAGGTATAAGAGTCCGGCTGCCAGCCATGGAACGGGAACAAAGCCGCTTTAATGCCAAAGGCTGCAATCAACAGACCAATCACCATAATCATCAGCGGATAGTCCATCTTGTCCTGCAAGAGTACAGACAAGTCAGCCATGTTCAAAGAACCGGTCATGGAATACATAAATCCTATCGCCAACAAATACAGGGAAGCGCCGATAGTACCAATCAGCAAATAGCGAAATGCCGCCAAAGTACCTTTATTGCCACCCAATGCAATCAAACCATAGCCAGAAAGAGAGGCAATCTCCAAATACACATACAGATTAAACACATCGCCAGTTAATGTCATACCACTTAAACCAACACACAATAAGGCCATCAATGTATAATAGCCACCCATATAAAGCCAATTAGACTTCTTCAAAAAAGGCGTGCTGTAAATAGCGGTACACATTGCTAAAAACGTGATCATCGCTACAATCACTGCATTAATAGGATCTACAACAAATTCAATTCCTAAAGGAGGGGCCCAGTTGCCCATATAATAATGAATCGCTTGTCCGCCGCCTGCTGTTACCTGCAGCAATAAACCTACCGAACAAAGAAATGAACCTGCCAGAGCTGCTACGGCAATCCATTTGCCAGCTTGCCTATACATAAAGCTGAAGAAAGGGCTCAAGAGCGCCGCACTCAAGGGCAGTAATACGATTAAAACGGGAAAATGTTGACTCATTTATCTGCCCTCCTCAATACTTCATCTTCCTCAACTGAACCATATGCTTCTTTAATACGCATCAGCAAAGCCAGCGCAACACCAGTAGTACCAAGGCTAACTACAATGGCAGTCAGCATCAGCGCATGAGGCAATGGGTTGATATAAGCATTTGGGTCAGTGGTAATGCCGTTCAGAATCGGAATCATCCCGCCATCCTTTTGCGCAAAACACAAATAGAAGAAGATAACTGCAACCTGCATCACATTCATCGCCATCATCTTTTTCATATAGTTATTGCTGACAATCATACCATATAACCCTAAAAACAGTAAAATCAAGACCAGAGAATAGATCCCTTTGGTGGCCAGAAAATTATTGATGACATCCATTGTACCAGCATCACTCATGGTAATCTACCTCCTTATCATCATCTAAACGCTCAATAATCGCATCCATGATATCAATAATGGTCATCATAACGCAAACCGTTACGCCAATCTCAATCATTAAAATGCCCAGTGCATGCAGCTCTGCCAGATGCTCCATCGGCACCGGCAAAAAAGAATAATCCAAAAATTTTCCGCCGCCAAACAAAGTCAACCAGCCTGTCGCTGCATAAATAAACGTGCCGACACCAGCGCAAACAACAGCAATCGGTCCAGGGACATTAAAGCTTTCCTTATCCGCGCCCTGAATCAGACGTACCAGCACAATCCCCACAGCCAACAATGCACCAGCCTGGAAACCGCCGCCGGGACTGTATTCCCCATGGGTTAAAATGTACATCCCATAAACTAACGTAAAGGGAATAATGATACGGAAGGACGAATCCAGAATAATACCGCCGAAAGGTTTTTTCAACTGGTTATTTTTCATGATCACTTTCCTCCCTTTTTCTTTTTATTTTGTTTTCCGCCTGTCAGTATACCATCGCCTTCTCCTGTATTCTTCATCAAAATCAGGCAAGCAGTCAGCCCCGACACAAACATAACAGATGTTTCCCACAAAGTATCGAATCCTCTGTAGTCAGCCAGGGTACCGGTTACAATATTTGGAGAGCCGGTATCCACAGCACTGTTTTCAATATAGTACGGAGTGACATGCTGATTTGGTGCCGAGTTGGGATCGCCAATGGTCGGTAAGAAAACTGTGCAGGCGCAAAACAATACAGTAATCACCGTCATTAAAATTGTTGTTAATCCTCTTGCCATCGTTATTTACACCACCGATCCACTTTTTTCAGCGCTGCAATAAAGAATATGGTGGACATGGTCCCGATTACCGCTTCAGTAAACGCAACGTCGGGCGAGCCAAACATAAAATACGTCAATACTGCACAAAAGCTGAACGCACTGTAAATAATAGTGCAAGCTAAAATATCTTTGCTGATCAAGATGCTGACTGTAATAAAAATCAAAAACAGCAGCAGCAGTGCCTCAATAATTAATACTTGCATGCTTATTCCTCCTCCTGATCCTTCTTTGTCCATACAGGATGACCGGATTTCAGAGCTGCTTTCCCCAGGATATGTGTCCCGATAGGGTTCGCCAGAAATACCAGCAAAAAGACAATGATGATTTTCACGGAAAGCAGAGTAGGCCCTTCATAAATCACAAGGCCCAGACAAGCCAGCATCAGTCCCAGCGTTTCGCTGTTGCCAGATGCGTGCAGTCGGCTGTAAAAATCAGGCAGACGAATCATCCCAATAGCCGAGGCCAGAAAGAAGAACAGACTGCAAACCAGTAAAATTACCGCAATAATTTCGTTGATTGCTAAACTCATACGTCCTTCCCTCCCATATATTTGGCCACGATAACTGAACAAATAAAACCTAAAATTGCATAAGAAATTGCAATGTCCACATACATATCCGGACGGCCGTCAATATAACCGAACAACACCAATAATAGGATGGTGTCCGCCCCGATCACGCCCAGACCATTCATGCGGTCATAAATTGTTGGTCCCTGAAATACCCGTTGGAGCATAAGTCCAATAATAACTACTACAGCAACCATAATCACAACCCAAATAGCATTCATTATTGTGCTTCTCCTTCCTCCACAACTTGGTAATCAAATGGTTCCCCAAACAAATCAGCCACACGTTTCTGCATGCCGCCGTCCAACAATCCTTCTGCAGCACCGTCTATCAGCGCATGAACCTCATACAGTCCGTCCTGTGTAACATTTAGTGTCACAGTACCCGGCGTCAATGTAATCGAGTTCGCCAGCGTTGTATGCGCCATAGGATTGTCCATCTTTATGCGGAACCGAATCACCTGCGGATTAATATTCATCTCTGATTTTACAGTAGCCTTCACCACATCAATATTGGCCTTTACTACCTCCTTGAGCAGCCATAACCAATACAACGCATATTTCAACAGCGGTACATCAAAAATGAAATACTTTTTGGTTCCGTCCGCATTGGGCAACAGCAAAAGCGGTACACAAATCCAAGCAGATATCACCGCTGTCAGCACACCGTAAAACAAAAACTTAAACTCTAATCTGCCGCTCAGCAAAAGCCAAAACGCAAACAACACACAAGCCAATACGGTCAGATGTTTCATTGGAGAGCCGACAATGGTTTCATCCCGCAGCATATCCTTTGTTTTCAAAATAAAACACCTCCTAACTCTGAATTTATTCAAAAGCAAACAAATCTTCATTATCTTTTTATAATACCCGAAAAACAGCAGGATAGTCAATGACTTTTCCCGTTTTCCTTTATAGATTTATAAATTTACAGAAATAAATTCGGTTATATCTCCGCCAACAAAAAAGGAGCACCGCAAGCAAAGACTTGCAGTACTCCTTATTCTTCGGCGATTAGCCTCTATTAAATTTCTTGTTAAATGCTTCTACTCTACCAGCAGCAGCATGTACACGCTGTTTTCCGCTGTAGAAAGGATGGCACTGAGAGCAGATTTCTACTTTAATATCATGTTTTGCAGTAGATCTGGTTTCAAATTCGTTACCGCAAGCGCAGATAACTTTTACAGTTTCATACTGTGGGTGAATACCTTCTTTCATCTGTTACACCTCTTTCTCTTAGAATTACCGAAATTGCACATTACATTCGTTTAGTATACTATTTTCGCCGCAATTAGTCAATCATTTTTTATGGGATTTCATCTTTTCTTTTTCCCTCTGGAAAAGGTTTCTCCGCCGTCTATTTTAGCGCCTCTGTAAGCTGAGGTACGATCTGCTTTTTGCGAGACATGACGCCTTTTAGATAGATGCGGTCCGGAGCGTCTGATGTAAATGCAGTGTTCACGGCTGCTTCTGCCCCTTCCCCGCAATAAATCAAATCGGTAGATTCATCCATAATATCTGTCAGCATAAAGAACAGCATATCTGCGCCATGTTCGCTGAAGCTATCTTTCATATACGCTTCCATACGTGGCTTCAAGGCTTGCAGTTCCTCCCCGCTCATAGAGCTTACCTGACCCACACCGAATGTAGTATTCCCTGCTGTGAATTTTTTAAAATCCAGATAGAGAATTTCTTTTTCTGTTTTGTTGCCCAGTTCGCTGCCTGCCATAAACATTTCTTTAGCATACGCTTCTACATCGACAATTCCTGCGATCGCTGCCAGCTTTGTCGCCGTTTCTTTGTCCAACTCTGTACAGGTTGGAGAACGAAAAGCCAGCGTATCGGACAAAATCGCAGAACACAGTGCTCCGGCTACAGCAGGCTCTGGCTTTTTCCCATTCTGATGATAAAACAGTGTCACAATTGTTGCCGTGCATCCCACCGGCAAGTTGCAAAACAAAATAGGCTCTGCTGTCTGCAAACCGCCAATTTTGTGATGGTCCAAAATTTCTATGATCTTTGCATCGGCAATTCCATCCACTGCCTGTCCTGCTTCATTGTGGTCCACCAAAATAATTTCGCTGCCTGCCACATTCCGCAACAATTCCGGCGCAGCCAACCCGAAACGTTCCAACACAAATTGTGTCTCTGGATTCAATTCTCCGGCGCGTCCTGCTGCATAGCCTTCGCCTTTCAGCGCTGCATACCCAATTGCTGAACAAATTGAGTCGGTATCAGGATTCTTATGTCCTGTGATAAAAATTACATTGTCACTCATTATTTCCACCATCCATATAAAATTCTGTATTTTTTTATACAATCTCAAAGCATATCTATTGTACACTGTCTGCACGGTGGTTACAAGATATCCGACAAAAAAATTTGCAGGAAATTCGTCTGCTCCGGCAAGACATATTTCATTCCTGCTGTTTGGAATTCTTGTGGTAGTTGTATTTCAAAAATTCAATATATTCTTGAATCTGGTCCAATTGAATTTGACCAAAATCTTTTGGAATCTCCATATCATTCTTCCCTCGTTGATAGGATACTGGTACATCTACCAAGCCGCAAAGATAATCCAATGAAATATCAAAGATTTTCGCCAACAGCACCTTATTGTGGTCGTCCGGCGAAGTCTTGTCATTTTCGTAAGAAGATATAGTGTACTTGCTCACTGATAACAATTCGCCCAATTCCTGCTGTGTCATGCCTTTATCTTTACGCAATTCATTTAGTCTTTCCCCAATCATAATTTCAACTCCTGTAGCAAAATCTGTAATATGATAGTGTCTTTTTACTATTATATTGACAAAAAACACAATTTCAGAAAATGTAAAGAAATCATCTACTTTATTGTGTTTAGTTATATGATTTCGCTACAGTTTAATATTTTTTTAAAGATTTCACAAGGAAGTACTGTTACATATTTTATTAAAACGAGATATTTTGGTAAAAAAATTTTAAAAATCAAAAAATGCTGTGTCACAGAACATCTCTGTAATACAGCATCTCTTTTTCTCACAATATATCTCATGCGCTCAATCCACCACACTACACTCTTTACACTGCTTGATTTGTGAATTCATCGAATAGGACAAGATCAGGTTGACCAGATTGGAGGTAATTACTTTTTGCATCATACCCGCAGGCACTTCCGACGAAACTCCCTCCTGATAACATTTTACAAGCACCGCCAGAACATAAGAGCTAAGTCCTTCAAACAACAGCAGTGGCTCTATCTCATCTGTAGGAATTTCCAGTATCGAAAAAACTTTTTCTCGCAATGTATCTTTTACCTTTTGCTGAAACTGTGGGTCACCGGAGGGACCCAATAAAACAGCAATATATTCATTATTTTTTTCATAAAAAGGCAATGCCTGCATCAGTAGACCACTCAGGTCACCATTAAATATATTCTGCCGTTCCATAAGAATCCGGGAAAGCATTTTTTCCCACTGCTGCAGTATTGTTGTTTCGATATATTCTAATATCATATATACATCTTCAAAATAGTAATACAATGTGCTGCGGGAATATCCGGAAACGTCAGCTACATCTTTTGCTTTGATTTTATTGATTGGTTTCATTTTATATAACCGCCAGAACGCGCTGACAATTTCCTCTTTTGTCTGGGCGGACTTTTCAGCCTGTATACCCATTGCAATCACTCCCATCGACCACAATGGTCGAACACATCGCATCATTTTGTTTGTTGTTTACGTCATGAGCCTTTTATAAAATGAGTATATAACATCTTACAGCAAAAGACAATACTACAAGCGGGGAGGAAACAACAATGGCCAACACAGTCATCAAGGCAGAAGCTATCCATAAATTTTTCGGCAAGAAACATATATTACAGGATATTTCACTGGAAATCTCCCAAGGAGAAATCTTTGGTATTCTGGGTCCGTCCGGTTGCGGAAAAACAACGCTGATCAAACTCATCAGCGGTATGCTTACCGCCAACTCCGGCCATGTGAGCGTACTGGGACAATCCATGCCCAGCAAAAAAGTGTTGCGGCAAATCGGATACATGGCGCAAAGCGAAGCCCTCTATCTGGACCTGACCGCCCGGGAGAATCTGCAGTTTTTCGGCAAAGTTTACGGGATTTCCCGAAAGCAGCTGCAGCAGCGTATAAATGCAACAATGCAAACTATGAATCTACTGCAGGATTTAGATACACCTGTAAAACGCTATTCCGGCGGCATGAAACGCCGTTTATCTCTGGCAGGTGCTTTGCTTCATGAGCCGTCTGTCATCATTCTCGATGAACCCACTGTAGGTATCGATCCTCTACTGCGGCAGCAAATTTGGCAAGAGCTGTATCGCTTGGCCCATGGCGGCGCCACCATCATTCTGACCACCCATGTGATGGACGAAGCTACCAAATGCAACCGTCTGGCCATGATGCGAAATGGTCAACTCATTGCACAGGGAACCTTTACTGAACTGCTGCACCAGACAGGAACCTCTTCCATCGAAGAAGCATTTATTTTTTACGGAGGTGATCCTTATGCCCGTTCTGGCACTGATACAACGCATTCTGCGTCAGTTAAAGCATGACAGGCGTACACTGGCTTTATTATTTATCGCGCCGCTGTTTCTGCTTACTCTGGTTTCTTTTATTCTGAATCACGGAACTGACGGAACAATCACTCTGGCTGCAGTCAACTGTCCCCAACCTTATATCGAACGCTTAGAAGATACAGGGGCACAGGTTTTGCGCATGGAAAAAGCCCAGGCAGCCGACGCATTGTATTGCGGAGAAATCATTGCATCTCTGGAATATACCGACTATATCCTGCGGGTAAAGCTGGACGGCAGCAATTCCAGCAGAAGTGCCCAGACGCTCGCTATGCTGCAAACCGCCTGGACGCCCAATATACGCAGCACAGCCAATTTGCAGGTGGACTATCTCTACGGGTATGACGGGCTCCCCATGTTTGACAATTTCGGTTCTGTATTAATCGGTTTTTTTATCTTCTTTTTTGTATTTCTAATCGCAGGCATTTCTTTTTTGCAGGAGCGCACCAGCGGTACACTGGAAAAACTCCTTTCCATGCCTATTGAGCGATGGCAGATCGTGATCGGCTACGCATTAGGATTTGGAATTTTGGCAACCCTTCAGTCATTTCTTATTGCGTTGTTCTGTATTTACGGTCTGAAGATTATGATGGTCGGAAATTTTTTTCTGGTTTTACTGATTGTGATTATGGCTGCCATATCTGCACTGACACTGGGAATTCTATTGTCTACTGTAGCCAACAACGAGTTTCAGATGATTCAATTCATTCCCATTGTGATTATACCGCAAATATTTTTCTCCGGACTTTTTGAGCTGCCCACTGTTTTGGAGCCTATAAAATACTTGATGCCATTATACTATACGGCTGATGCTTTAACCGCCGTCATGATCAAAGGAAAGGGATTCGTATATATTTGGCGTGATCTTCTTTTTCTAGCTGGATGTTCTCTATTGTTTATGCTGGTCAACATCCGCGTCTTAAAGAAATATAGAAATATCTGATTTATTTATATAACTTTCAGAATCACAGACTGGAGGAATTCACATGAAAAAATATTTACTCGGAATTTGTTTTATCTCACTTCTGCTCACCGCAGGCTGCAGCAACACGCCGACAGTCACCGGCAGAATTGACGCAGAAGTATGTTCTCATTACAGTGAAGCCAGCGGAAAAATCATAGAGACGCCTGTATCCTTGGGACAGGAAGTAAAAGCCGGAGATATTCTTGTTGTTCTGGATGACACTGCCGCACAATACCAGCTGAAACAGGCACAGCAAACATTGCTGAAAGCCCAGTACGCGCTGGCACAGGCCAGTGAAACGATAGAGCCGGAAAATATTCAGCAGAGCCGCAACCAAATCACCATCGCAGAACAAAATTACAACAACGCCCAGGCAGCCTACGCACTGATCTCCAATGAGTATCAACAGCAACAGCAGTTATATGAAGCAGGCGCCATTTCTCAAAGCGCGTTGAATCAGGCTGCTTATCAGTATACTACAGCCAAAGCAGCTCTGACTTCTGCCGCCGCGCAAGTGGACAACGCCCAACAGCAATTAACCCTATTGCAAAAAAAGCAGACAGTCAGCAATCAAATCCGTATGGCTGAAACGGACGTACAGCAAGCCAAAAATCAAGTGGAGCAAATCACCGACCAACTAGCGGATTATGTAATCCGCGCAGCCTGCGATGGAACTGTATTGAGTTTTTCTTTTCATTCCGGTTCTCTCATCAGCGCCGGCACGTTAGTAGCTGATGTTTCGGTAAACGGCGAAAATTATTGGATTGGCTATGTCCCTGAACAATACGTTAAGCAATTGCACTATGGCCAGCAAGTAACTCTTCAAACCAAAGAACTCTCGGAACAAGCCGAGATCTGCTACATGGATGTCAAGCAGCAGTATGCGCCGGAAGAATTTCAGCACAGCAGCACACGAAACGAAAAAACTGTAAAGGTCAAATGCCGTCTGTCCGCTGACAGCGCATTTGTTCCGGGACAGGAAGTACAACTGAATCTGGAAACACTGTAAATTTTATACACAATACAAAAAGTCTTTCCCCGCAATCAACAGAAGGCCCTGATAAAAATGCCGAGTTATCCTGCATTTTTATCAGGGCCTTCTGTTGTGCGCTCCAGTATATCGCCGCACAAATTTTTTCCTTATTGTGCCGCTGATTCCATGGCACGCCACTGCTGCGCTAAAGTTTGCGCAGCCAGTTTTACATCCGGCTGCCCGAAAATCGCTGAAATCACTGCCACACCCACAATGCCAGTACCTTGCAGCTGCGTCATATTATCCGCTGTAATCCCACCGATGGCCACGGCAGGAATCTCTACCGCTTCACAAATGGCCTGCAGTGTTTCTTTATCGACCTCCACCGCATCATCCTTACTGCTGGTAGGAAACACTGCGCCTACCCCTAAATAATCTGCGCCTGCCGCCTGTGCAGCCAAAGCATGCGCTACCGTTTGCGCCGACACACCCAGAATTTTTTGCGGGCCGAGTTTTCGCCTTACTTCACCGGCGCCCATATCCTCCTGACCTACATGGACCCCGGCAGCATCTACCGCAATGGCCACATCCACATTGTCATTAATAATCAATGGCACGCCGTATCTGTCTGTTACCTGTTTGACTACCTTCGCCTGCGCCAAAAATTCCTCATCGCACAAATGCTTCTCCCGCAGCTGAATAATAGTAGCACCGCCCTGAATAGCTTTTTCCACCTGCTGTGCCAATGTTTCTTCCTCTTTGAGCCATTTACGGTCAGTCACTGCATAAATTGCCAAGTCCTGCTTAGAGAGCTTCAATCTTTGCACCTCCATCCAACATATTTCCTGTCATGGTGCTAACGGCATCCAACAATCTCGTCCGGAATGTCAGCGTACCGCAATTAGGCTGATATGCCATTTCTCCTGCCAGTCCCATCTCTGCCACTGCCGCTGCACAGGCTGCAAAAAGATTCGTTTTATTAGCTGCCAAATAGGCACCCAGCAAACAAGTCAACATACAACCACTGCCAGTAATACGGGACATCATCGCATGGCCGTTGGAAATCAGACAGCTATGCACTCCATCTGTAAGCAAGTCCTGTTTTCCTGTAATAATAATGACCGCACCGGTTTCTTCCGCCAATCTGCGGGCAAACTGCAGCACCTCCGTCAAGGTCTGTTCATTGATTTCATCTGCCACATCAGCATCAACACCCTTTGTTGTCCCGCTGCCCATGGCCACTGTCTTAATCTCCGAAATATTACCGCGTATCGCTGTAAATTTTACTTCCCGCAGCAGTTGAAATACCGTTTCCGTACGCAATGCCGAAGCGCCAGCGCCTACCGGGTCCAAAATCACCGGATGCCCCAAGGCATTTGCCCTTTTGCCTGCTTTCACCATTGCAGCTACAGTGCGTTCATTCAAGGTACCGATATTGATCACCAGACTGTTGCAGATAGAAGTAATATCCTCTACCTCTTTCGCCTCATCGGCCATAATGGGAGAAGCACCGCACGCCAGCACAATATTGGCACAATCGTTCACCGTCACATAGTTAGTAATACAATGCACCAACGGCTTTTGCTGCTGCACCTGCTCTAAATATTGTCCATACATAAGTATCCACCTCGTTATCTGTTTTCGTCATTGTATCATATCCTTGGTCATGTCGCAATATTTCCACAACTCGCAATCATTTTCCAAAATGTTTCACGTGAAACATTTGCAATTTTTTGTGAATACTTTTTTCCATACTGCGAGGGACTTATTTTATGTTTGAACTTGTATTATGATGAGATCCGTATCCTAATTTTTACACTAAGAAATCCTTCCGCTTCTTTTCCTACAGTATATTTACACTGTCCTTTTTTGGACAGCGCTTGACGAATATATTTCTCTGTGATAGGATATACATATAAAAGAGAGTAACCATGACGTGCGCTAACACGTCAGTAAACGGTTTCTCCCATAGACGTTGATAGACAAGTCCGCCTACCTGGTCAGGGAAAAGGCGGATTGTCTTTTTTCAGACTAAAATCCTTACTATTTACATAGTAAGGCAATAATATTTACAATCAGAATCAACAATGTGATCAATTCCATCTTGTTCATATTATCACCCCCCTCATTTCGGGAAGGAACCGCCTACCGTTATGATTACTCTTCATCCATATTTTACCATGCAATCATATATTCTACAATCCCAACTTTTATTTAAAATTTCTCAATTTAAAAATTTTCAAACAAAAGATTACAAAAGCGCAAAACCAGCAGACCAGACAAAAACCGGAGTGCGCGCATACACTCCGGTCCTTTTTGAGCGCTTCGTCCTTTTGCGCTCTTGCTATTTTTCTTCTTTCTTTTCTACTTCTGCCACTAACGCTTCTGCCGTAAGTACCATCATAGCCACACTGACTGCATTTTGTAAAGCAGCCTTCAATACTTTTGCCGGTTCGATAATCCCCGCTTCCAGCAAATCCTCATAAGAATCCTTCATGACATTGTAGCCATAACCGCCACTTTGCTGCTGTACTGCAGACACAACCACGGATGCTTCTTTGCCAGCATTCAATGCAATTTGCGCCAACGGCTGCTTCAGTGCCCGTTTCACAATGGCAATTCCTGTCGCCACATCTGCGTCTGTTTCATGCAACTGTTCCAGCGCAGGCAATACGCGCAAATAGGTGGTGCCGCCGCCGACAACAATCCCGTCTTCCATCGCAGCGCGTGCCGCATTCAAAGCATCTTCAATGCGCAGCTTCTTCTCATTATACTCGGTTTCTGTGCTGGCTCCCACCTTCAACACTGCAGTCCCGCCTGCCAAACGGCTCAACCGGCTCTGACATACCTGTTTGGTAAAGTCTGATTTATATTCTTTCATTTCTTCATGGATCATAGCAACTCGCTGTTTAATTTTTTCCGCATTGGAATTCCCACCCACGATGGTGGTTTTGTTTTTCTCTACTACAACCCGCTCCGCATGGCCCAGCACATCTTCCGTGACTTTTTCAACCACAGAAGCCATCGTTCCAGTGATGGCTTGTCCGCCAACCATCGCTTCCATATCTTCCAATTCACGCTGTCTGTTTTCCCCATGTGTTGGCGCCTGCACTGCTACAATATGCAAAATTCCTCGGAGATTATTGAGGTTAACCGCCTGCAGGGCTTCTCCTTCTAACTCATCCACAATCATCAGCATAGGCTTTTTGCGATTTAAGGATAATTCCAAAATAGGGTAAACCTCATTCATCGTGCTGAGTTTTTTATCAATCAACAGAATATCCACATCTTCATACACACACTGCGAAGATTCTGGCTGGTTCACCATATTCGCCGATACATAGCCCTTCTCAAAGCTGAACCCCGGCTGAATCTCCAGATAACTTTTCAATGTCTGGGAATTTTCTACAATCACTCCGTTTTCATCATTCACCTGCTGCAATGCATCGCTGAGCAGAGCGCTGATTTCTTCGTCCTCTGAGGACACATAAACGACGTGATGGATTTCTTCTGCACTTTGCACCGGCTTTGCCAACCGGTCAATTTCCTGCACAGCTGCGGCAACTGCCTGCTCCATCCCTTTGCGCAGCAAGATGGGATTTGCTCCCGCCGCCAAATTTTTCAATCCTTCTTCTACCATCGCCTGTGCAAGCACAACGGCAGTGGTCGTTCCGTCACCAGCTGCTTCGTTGGTTTTCTCCGCTACCTCTTTCATCAACTGCGCGCCCATATTTTCATAGGCATCTTCCAAACTGATTTCATTGGCAATCGTTACCCCGTCATTGGTCACTAACGGTGCCAGAAATTTCTTTTCCAGCACTGCATTGCGCCCTTTCGGACCTAACGTCACTTTCACTGCATCAGCTACTTTGTCAATCCCTGTTTTCAAGCGGCTGCGCCCGTCTGTATCATAATAAATTTCCTTAGCCATACTTTATGCCTCCTGCTCTCTCCATTCTAGTTTTCTAAGCATAATCTTACTATTTATTATACCGCCTGTCCCGATGCTGTCAATCCAAGAATTGTATTCTTTTTTTACAATCTGCTGTATCCTGTCTGCATGCTCATCAGATTCACCAAATAAAAAATGCCACGCCATCGGCATTTTTTCTCCGATAGCATGACATCTTTTGTTACATGACTATAGCTGCTTACATGCTTTCCTGTAAGATTTGCATAATTTCCTCTTTCTCTAACACTTTATAGCCGCCGTCCATCACAAAGGTAGCTTTGGCGATACCCTCCAGCATATCCTCCGTGACGCCCAGCGCCCGCAAATTCATTACCAGCCCCATGCGTTTCATATATGCTTCCATCGCCTGCAGCCCTTCCTCTGCAATAGCCATGTCACTTTTTCCCGCAGGATTCACATCCCATACATGAATGGCATAACGTTTAAATTTTTCCAACCCATAGGGCAAAATATGACGGTAATATGCCATAGAAACTGCGGATAACGTCATACCGTGCGTGGCGTCTGTGTAAGCGCCTACTGCCTGCCCGAGCATATGCACCATCCAGTCGGTAGATTTGCCCATGGCAATCAATGTATTCAACGCCCATGTCGCAGTCCACATAATATTACTGCGTGCTTCATAATTTTCCGGATCCTGCATCGCGATTTCCCAGCTGTGAATCAACGACTTGAGCAGTCCTTCCATGATATAATCAGACGTATTGTCATCGGTTCCAGAGAAATACTGCTCCAGAATATGAGACATGATATCGTAACACCCCGATGTCATTTGATACTTGGGCAAGGTATACGTAAACACCGGATTTAAAATAGAAAACTTGGGAAATACATTATCGCCGAATACATGACCGATTTTCAATTTTTGTTCGTGATTGGTGATTACCGAACCGCCGTTCATTTCCGAACCGGTACCCACCATGGTCAATACACAGCCCACTGGAATAATTTTATTATCGACATCCTCCATCCGCAGATAATATTTATCCCAAGGATCCTCTTCACAATAGGCAGAAATTGATACAGCTTTGGAATAATCACATACAGAACCGCCGCCTACTGCCAAAATCAAATCCACACCGTTGTCTTTGGCTATCTTGCAGCCCTCATACAATTTTTCCGTGGTAGGATTGGGCATCACGCCGCCATCCTCAAACACTGTTTTACCACATTCCTGCAAAATTTTTGTCACCTGATCATAAATCCCATTCTTTTTAATGGAACCGCCGCCATATACCAACTGTACTTTCGGACCATAGTTGGCCAACTCCGTTTTTAAGTTGTCCATGGCATGCTCCCCAAAATAAAGTCTTGTCGGATTGGAATACATAAAATCACCTAACATACTACGTGCCTCCTCAATAATTTTGCTCTGTGTATTCTCTGCTGTGAGCTTCTATTTCAACTTTCCATACTCTTCATCAGTAACGGGTTCGCACCATTCGCTGTGTCCGTCCTCACCGGGCACTTCCACCGCTAAATGTACAAACCAACTGTCAGGCGCAGCACCGTGCCAATGCTTCACACCTGCCGGAATGTTCACTACATCGCCGGCATGCAATTCCTGCGGTGCTTTTCCCCATTCCTGATAATAACCGCGCCCTGCTGTCACCAGCAAAATCTGTCCACCACCGGACTTGGCATGGTGAATATGCCAATTATTCCGGCAGCCTGGCTCAAAGGTTACATTACCGATAGCCACTTGTTCCGTGCTCAGCATATGTAAATAACTCTGTCCAATAAAATATTGCGCAAATGCGTCATTTTTTTCTCCTACAGGAAATACTGTCAGTCTTTCTTTTTCGTCGTTCATCCTGAAAATCCTCCTTTGTCTTACTTCAGTTCATCCGAACCCGATACAAAAAGCATACTACCTTGAGTTAACTCCAAGTCAAGCATTTTTTCTAAAATATGAAAAATTTTTTCTGATTTCTCTTTAAAAAATTTTGTCACAAATGCTTGCAGGAATTAAGAAAGTCTGCCTGTAGACGCTCCGGCAGACTTTCCTCCTATTTCGATTTCATACAATAATCTATCCACTGCAGATTACTTTTTCAGTTACTCTGCTCCCACACCTTTTTCCGCAGTATCCGCACATCCTCCACAAAACCCAAAATCTGCTCATCCTCCAAATGAATAAGCAGCATCAGCAGCGTTGATGCCGAAAAACTATTCTTCTCATACTTCAGATTATTATACGCCTTCGCCGAAATATCTAACTGCTCTGCCATCTCCTCCAGTGTATACTGATGTTCTGCCCGATATTGCTCTGATAATTCTCTCATTGCATACTTTAATCCTGTCTTATATTCTTTTTCCATAATCGTTTCCTCCATCTCATCAAACAGAAAATGCAGTGGAATCAGATTCTCAGCAGCAGACATCATCTTCTCTTTCTATAGAAAAATATCGCCAGAACAATGTCCTGGCGATGAAAACAGTTTTCAATCAAACACGAATTATGCATCCTTCGAGCTCTTATCTATTATGAAATCTACTTCCATCCTGCCTTCACTGTTTGATTGTTTTTATTTTTCTAATTATTTCTGCTTACTTCTGTCCTACTTTTTTCTTCTATCAAATGCTCTCTCATTATGCAACATCTTCTTCTGTGTAGAATGTCACCGTCTCCGATTGACTCCCTTCCCAGATGGTTCCTGTCGCCTTCACCCGGTAGGTATGACCCTTCACCACACTCTTAGTTTCAAATACATGACCCTTAAAACCGTCTTTTGTGTCGGTCCAGATTGCCACCGGAATCCAGTCGTTCCCATTTTTCACCTGTAGCTCTGCAATCATCTTTGCTTTGGTAGCATAATTTACATCACCTTTCACCCAAGCATCCACTGTAGCAGTAGTACCAGAAATGTTCATGGTTGCTTCCGAACCTACGATATAATTCAATTGCAGAGCAATCTCATCCTCCGCCATAGCGGCGGCAGGCATAGCCAGTATTGCCAGCACTACCAGAACCAACACGGCGGACAGCATTTTTACCTGTCTCTTTTGCATTGTTTTCCCCTCCTTTCTCTTTGGTGATTTGAGAATAAACATCTTTCTTTTACTCTCTGTTCACTATAACGAAATGGACCTGCCATTTTCGGACAACTTTCTCCATATTTTTTCAAAAATTTTTTTAATTTCTCCAAAAACAAAAAATACCGCCGCAGCTCTCCGCCCCGACGGTATCCAAACACTCTAAAACTCTATGTGATTTATAATCTTTACTATCTCTTCCTCCGGTAAATTTGACTGGATTACAACGCGATATCCCTCATATAACCATATAACCCAAACTCTTTTCTCGTTATATTTTTCTGGATAAACAAACCTTATATTTTCTCTTCTTGCAGAATCCAAGTCGGCAGGAATACTCCCCATATCTACTATATACGTTGTTTTATCTCTTTCTTCTATAATTTTTTGGTCTACCTCAAAAAATTGCTCCTTTTTGTCCTTATATACTATATCTAGACTAATTGGAGTTTCATCTCTTTCTACCTCTTCCATTTCTTCTGGTAAGTATCCTAATTTCAATGGTATAAATTCTGTCTTTTCTACTGCTTCTGGTCTGTAACGAAACTCTGTATAATCCTCGAAGATGGTTTCCACGATCTCCACCAATCTCTGATATCCCGCCATCACTGCCTCCGGCATGGCAACACAGGTCAGGACAAGACACAAAAACAGTACCGCTGCGGTGCGCCGAACATAATAAGGCCAACCCAAAGCGGCCCTTTTATGGGGTAAGGTGCATGCTCTCAACTGCTTATAGATTCCTTCTACCTTGGCTGTAAATGCTCTGCTGAATTCATGGGGCGGGCAGCTGTCTTCCGATGGCAATAGGCTCAACAGATATTCCTGGGCTTCCTCCGCTGCTGCATATAGTTCTTCTTCGCTGAAGCTTGTTCTCATCGGCGTCCTTCTACTCTACTGGCTTTGACAAATTTTGCTGCAGCTTGCGTTTTCCCCTGCTGAGCAGCTTTTCTACTTTCGCTACGGTAAAGTCCAGCAATGCTGCTATCTCTGCATTGTCATATCCCTGGGCATATTTCAGCAGGATTACCTGCCTGTTCTCAAAGGGCAGTTTCAAAATTGCTTTGGCCAGGGCCGAGCCGCTCCAGCTTTCTGGTTCCGGCACCGTGAGTATCTCCTTAATCTCCTCCAAATCCCTGTATCGCTCCATCTCTTTCCGCCGTTTCCGATACAAATCTATGGCGGTATGCTCCAGTATCTGCATCGTAAAGGCTTTTGCAGATGTGCTCTCTGCCTCTCCCACTTTGTCAATGTTGATTGCCAGCTTAATCAATGCTTCGCTCACTGCATCCTCTGCAATCTGCTCATCATTCAGAATCTCATAGGCTCTATGATACATCAGATTGTGATATCTCTCATACAATTGCTCAAATTTCTTCCGCCCTGCTTGATCTTCTATCAGCGCTAAATAGAATATTAGCTCTTTTAACACACTTACCCCTCCGCACTTTTTTCTTCTTTATTCTTCTTTTTTCTCTTTTTTAGTTTATCACGTTCATCTCTTCTCTTTTTTATTTTACTTATTTTTCTTGTGGGCACAATACAAAGAGCCACTTTGCTTTCTCTGCAATGTGGCTCTTCTTCTCTCTATTTATTTTTCTCCATTCGGCGTATACTTGTTTCCCGAAAATCTAAATTTTTTATTTTTGGGAAATATCATAGATTTTCCAGCAGCCAGTCAGCGATATCTATCACGCGAATTCCCTCATACTGATATTCCTCATATCTGGTCCGCGCCAGCACCATTTTGGGATAGGCGTCCTTGATCTGCAAGAGCGGGGCAACTTCCCGGGCAAAGGTATCCCTGTCGCTGATATTGTCGGATACCTGGATATACAGCTTCTCATTGCGCTTGATGGCCACAAAATCAATCTCTTTTTTGTAGAGCACGCCTACATACACCTCATAGCCTCGCCGCAGCAGCTCCATAGCCACAATATTTTCCAGCAGTCTGCCGTGGTCCAAATTCTTAGTGCCCAGCTTGGCATAGCGAAAAGCATGGTCGCTCAGATAATATTTATGATTGGTCGCCAGATATTTTTTCCCGCGAATATCATAGCGGCGAATTTTATAAAAGGCAAAGGCATTGCACAGATATTCAATGTACTTGCCCACCGTCTTATGATTGATTGTGTCCTTGTTTTTATGCAGTACCTCTGTAATATTGCGCGCCGAAGTGAGATTGGCAATATTGTCCATGAGAAAATCCACAACACTGTCCATCAAAGTTTGATTTCTGATATTGTATTTTTGCCGGATATCCCGCAAAATCAACGTGTCAAACACCTCGCCGATGTAGGTATATTTGTCCTCCTGATTTTTGTACAGATACGAGCCCGCCATACCGCCCTCGCGCATATAGCGGTCCAGCGCTGTATAGGGATCGTCCAATTTTTTCTCTTTTTTAGTTTATCACGTTCATCTCTTCCCTTTTTTATTTTACTTATTTTTCTTGTGGGTACAATACAAAGAGCCACTTTGCTTTCCCTGCAATGTGGCTCTCCTTCTTTCTATTTTATTTTTCTCCTCTTGGCGGTATGGAGCGATAATATTCTCCCGCCTCCAAAGAAACATTGCGGAATTTGGCTAACTCACTCACTGTTACCAGCTGGTATCCTTTTTCCTGTAGAGCAGGAACCAACTCTGCCACGGCCTCCGCTGTAGGCTGGTAGATATCATGCATCAACACGATATCGCCGTCTTGCACATGACTCAAAATATGTTCTACAACTTTATCTTTATCTTTCACTTTCCAATCATAAGGGTCCACCGACCATCCGATAATAGGTTTTCCCTCCGCTTTTAAAGTTTCCTGCACATTTTCATTCTTCGCGCCGTAAGGTACCCGAAACAGTGCAGGCGTGTATTTATGCTGTTGCTGAAGCGCTTCATCTACGGGACGAATCTGCTCAGTCATTTCCACAGCAGATAACTTGGTCAAATTCTTGTGCGCCATACTATGACTGGCAATTTCATTGTGATTGGCCAGCACATTGTCAATAGCTGCCTGATGTGTAGGAACACGATTTCCCAACACAAAAAATGTCGCCCGTGCCTTATGTGCCTGCAATGTGTTTACAATATCCCATGTATATTTTGAAGGGCCATCATCAAAAGTGAGCGCAATCATGGGTTTATTGGGATCTATCCCATAAGGATTGTCATCCGCAGACTCTTCATCAGGCATCGCTTTCGCTGCCTCCTGAGGCTCCTCTTTCGCTTCCTGTTTTGACTCCAAACCTGGTTCGGCAACAGATGACATAGGTACTACCGGTATTTTTTCACCTACAGTAGCTACCTGCACACTCTTGTCTGGCTGAACGGCGCCGTGTATAAACATCCCTGCCGCCAGCAGCAACACCACACCGACACTACACAAAGCGCACATCGCTACTCCTTTTGCCTTTTTCTTTTTTGTTTCTTCCAGCCTATTTTTTCTGCCTTCCATGTTCTGTCTCCCTTCTGCAAACTATATGAATACAGATAATTTTAATGATTATCTTAATTTTCTATCAACTAATCCTGTGTTCCATCATACTATACTCAGCAATAAAATACTATGGAAAATTGAAAAATAATTCTGCCAATTACAGACAATAAAAGCTATTTTTCTACTCTTATTTATTTAGACGAAACAAACCGCCGAATTGTTTGCAAGATAGAAAAAAATATACACAAAAATCAACCTTCTCTCATACATTATACTGATAAAGCGACAAATCGCTTTGGAGGGAGGAGAGGAACATCATGCAACCAATTACCCAAAACAAAAAACGCATCAAGGTACAGCATATTGTTGGCAATGGCACGGCACAGGTTGATATAGTCCGCAATATCCAACTGCCTGCACGGGCGCGTAAAATTGTCGATATCCACGCCGAAATTGTAGAACTTGATTATGAAATTATTCCTAACAAGGTCATTGTCAAAGGTGCCCTGCATAAACAGATTTATTATGTAGAAGAAGGGGACTATGTCGTCAAAGAATTTACCATCATGCGTGAGGAATTTACCGACTTTGTCCACGTAAACGGCGCACGTCCAGATATGGAGGCCATGTTGGACGGTCACATTTTATTTGTGAACACCAACCCGGCTAACGGTGAATTTCCTACGGATCTGCTCTATCAAGTAGCAGTATTATCAGTAGACGTAAAAGTGGTAGAAATGATGACGCTGGACGTTGTCACCGACTGCTACGGAGAAGGCATCAGTGTGCAGAAAGCACCTTTTTCGGTGGAATGTCTGGTAGGAGCTGCCGACAAACAATCTACGATTTCTGTGGAGCATGTATTGTGCAAACCGGCGCGTAAAATCTATGATATGGACGCTGTCTGCCGGGACTTAGACTATGAAGTGCTGCCTGGGCGTGTGATTGTACGGGGTACACTGCACAAGCAAATCTACTATGTAGACGCCTGCGATGATACAGTGCAGGCACAATGCTATGACAATGAATTTTCTGTGGTATTAGATGTACCAGGTGCCAAACCGGACATGGAGGTATATACCAAATGCCGCATGGAATTCTGTGAAGCGAAACTAATGGGGCCGCAGCCATGCAACATGGTAAAAGCGAATGTCATTTTGCAGGTATTTGTAAAAGTGACGGAATTGACCAAGATGAATATCGTCACCAACGTGGAAGGCGCTTTGGTAGATCGGTGCCGCATCCGCGTGGAGGATATTATCGGCCGCAATTGTCATCAGGAAAATGTAAACCAGACCATTGATGTAAACGCACCGTTGGATGTCGAAAATATGTTGGTGAAAAACACCAAAAATATGACCGCCTGCGTGCGCAATGTAAGTTACGAAAAGGTTTGCAACAAAGTCATCATCAAAGGAAGTATCCACGTCCAGGTTTATTATGTGGCGTGCAACTGTGAACAGGAATTGCGGGAAACCAGCGCCGACATTCCTTTCACCACAGTGGTCAACTTTGACTGTATCAACGAAGACACCATGATTCGCTGTCGGGAACGGGTAGAATATACCGATGCCAAAATTGAAGGGGCACCTTGCGAAACCTCAAAAATTCGCGCTGTAGCCATTCTGGAAATTTGTGTCTGCGCATTCCAGACAAAAGATTTTATGGTAGTAACCAATGTCTGCACCAATGGCACCTGCAATGCTGCACCGCAGATACCACAACCCAAACCTCAGCCTAAACCAACACCCAAACCGGAACCGGAAAAAGAGGAAGAAGTTTGTCCTAAGGGCGGCTACACGTACGAAGTAAAAGCAGGTGATACCCTGGCAAAAATTGCTGCCGCTTTCCAAAACAAAGTCCCCGGAATTACCTGGCAGCAGATTGCCCGCTTCAACAATTTATACGCACCATATACATTAAACATCGGGCAAATTCTGCGTATCCCCTGCGTAGCAGGCAAAGGCTGAATCTGGCGCATAAAAAGAGGCTGTTTAAAACAGCCTGAATCCATGGGCAGTTGCCATTTTGGCGACCGCCCGTTTTTATTATCACCCAATCACATATTATCAAAATAGTCTAACAAGAACTGCACAAAAATTTTTTCTATCTCTGTCAGCTGATGATTATTTTTCAGTAAATATCCATAAGCCAGCGTAACCGGTTCATCCAAAGGGATATAACTGTGTTTCTTTTTATTAAAATGTATCCTGAATTCTTCTATACTGTATGCGCCAATCATATCATGTTTATTAATCATTTCTAATTGGGCTGTCATGGAATCAATCATAAATTCTGTTTTAACCGGAAGACTGTTAATTATCCGTCCATAGTTGTAGGCCACCACTGGATGCCCATAGTCTTTATTGCAATGATATTGGTCGCCTATGGCATCTATTGTCTTTCTTTTGCCACATATGTACAGCTCACTAATATAACAGGATACAAATTGCAAGTTTTCTTTATTTAAATATTGCGCTAAATTATTCATCATCAAATCCACGTTTAGCAAATTTACAATTGCAAGATCAAAATTATCATTGCCACTCTGCAGCTGCTGAAATATTTTATCGTGGCTCATCGAAATTGCCTGAAGCTTAATTTTGGGATACACTTCTCCAAATTTCATCATCAAACTTCCCAAAAAAGTATCGCTGAACCGCGGTGTGACCGCTAAAGAAATTTTTCCCTGCACACGTTCTGGATCAGGTATCATATTTATTTCATTGCAAACCGCTTTTATTTTTTCATAGTCGTCTAATATCTCTTGAAAGTACCCCAGTAATTTTTCACCGGTTTCACTTAATTCTACGCCTTTTGTGGAACGTTGTATCAGAATCACGCCCAGCTCCTGCTCCAACATTTTAATGGCCTTACTTGCACCTTGTGGTGAAATGTTATATTTCTCGGCGCTTTTATGTATCGAATTCATTTCTACCGCATCTAACAAATATTGAATCTGTAATAAATTCATCGCAAGCCTCCTGCCGTCAGCCATCACATGCATTATTTTCGGGTATAATTTTCTTGTCTTACTGTTTAAACATGAAAAAGAGCATTTCTATTATAACACAATTTATAAAAATACTCCTTTTTGAAATAACGCATTTAGTCAATGATTAGATTTTATAGGTGCCTTCTTTTAGGATCTGGTAAACCGGCGCACCTTCACACTGTGCAGGAATCGGAATATTCAGCAGAGCTGAAACAGTTGGCGCCACATCCACTTCACGAATCACGCGGTCTGTTTCACAGCCTTCTTTGATGCCAGGACCAGCTGCAAAGAAGATTGGAGATACAGTAGTACCAAAATATCCATCTGTCGTGGATAATGCATCTCCGTGCAAGCGGTTGAATCCTTCCTCCAGGAAGTAAATAATATCGCCGCACCGGTCGCCGCTCAAACCTAACAGCGCCGCATCTTTATTCCGCAGGGCAATATTTACAATACGTTTCCCATTCATCCGATAACTATACAAGTCATCAATGATTTTTCTTTCCAGTTCATATTTATCAGCCGGGTCTACAATCCCATGAGGATTCCGACCTTTCAAATTGATATAAATATGATTTCCGCGTGGGGCAACAGCAGTCGTTTTTTCCCAGTCAATTTCACGAAGCACTTTGCCGTTTTCATCTTTTTTCAACACGGTATATCCCAAATCACGCATTACACCGACATTCATAACAAAACCTTCACCCAAATATGGCAAATCGTCTTCTTCACTGCACAGCAGCCCGTGGTCGCTGGTCACAATAATATTCCAGCCTTTGTCTATTAATGGCAAGAACTGTCCTACGTAGTCATCCGTCTGTTCAAAGATTTCTTCCAGGAAGCCCTGATATACCTTTTCATCGTTGTTGCCATATTTTTCTCTGGTCTTTGCCCATCTCCAGCATGGATGCCCAATATGGTCGTGATTATGGATATGGGTAAATACTGCATCATACTGATTTTCCTCAATCAATCCCAACAGTGCTTTTGCCTGCCATTTTTCAAAGCAGTTCCAGCTTGGCAGTGAACGTCTGCTGATCATTTCAGGATAACCACCGCCCACGCCGATTGCATAAGGAACGTAGCCTGCAATATCCACAGTCTGCTGATACAGTGATTGCGGCAGCCAGTTGGATTCTTTTCGCTCTGTTTCAATATCCAGCGCATTTCCGATAGAAATAGTCACATACTCTCCTTTGGGGTCCAACTTGATGATTGTGAAGTGTCTTGTAGTTTTTATTTTTCTGTCACCAAACAGCAATTCTGTTTCTACCAACGGATGATACTCTCCATCATGAATGGTTACCAAAGGCTCTGCTGCTCTCTTATTCTGATAAATCTCTACGCGGTCATACTCACCATTCTCATTTTGCAGCATCAACCCCGGATACTGTACTGTACCATGGGCTACAATCACATGGAATTCTCTTGCGCCGGCAGGAACTTCATGTGCCCAATTTTTGGGCTCAACAATTGGGGAATTGTATGTTTGCAGACATTTGTCGCTTTCGTTCATTTCTTCCCCTTCTTCATGCTCAAACAACAACCATGTTTTCGGCGCTATAGATGTCTGCACACCTTTGCCTTCTTTATCCGCTCCGGCATTGCCTGCGCCCATCTCATTAAAGCTTTCAAAATAACCTCCAGCTGACTCTGGCTCTTTCATATCATCTGTTAAAATGCAGCCTGCACCGCCTTTTGCTTCTAAATGTTCTCTAGGCGCAATTGTTTTACATTCTGTTGATGCGTAGGTCAGATAATCATCATCCACAATTGCGGAGGTATGATTTGGACCCAGAGGTGCCAAGCCACCTACAATATGCAGATTTGGGCTATCAATTCTTGCTGGCCAGCAGCATGGCCACGTCCACACCAAAGCTTTCTTACCTGCTTTTACTGCTGTTTCCCAAACCTGTTCTGCTGTGATTTTCGACGTATCAAAGGTATATACCAATCTGTCTAATTCTGTTGGATGAGAATTCCAATAACAGGTTACGCCATGGGTATTAGGATACGCCCCTGTCGCTAACGTAGTCCACATCGGTGGTGTGATGGTTGGTACACCGCCCAACATCACCAAATCTTTGCGCGCTGCGCCCATCTTTAACATTTTTTCAATGTTAGGAAGTCTCCCTTCATCTACTAACCGTCTGCATAGTTTGGGTTCCATCCCGTCAATTCCTAATACAAGTACCTTTTGATCTGCCATTTGTACGGCCTCCTTAATTTTCTATTTTTAATATAATTTTATATTAAACAAGTTTAAACTAATCCGGCAAACAAAATGTCACACAACGGAATCATCGCTATCACAATCACAACTGTTGCAAAATAATAGGCCCACCCTAATATATAACCGTGTTTCGTGGGAACATCTTCATGGCCAAACAGCAACCCTGCCTGCATAGAAGCTGCTGGCGTACCGAAAGAACAGCACAATGCTGCATAAAGCACGAAGAAGAAGGTGATGGGATTGCCGCCCATTGAGATGAATATCGGTGCCAATACTGGCGTAAATAACGCCGCCATCACTACGTTGTGCAAAAATTGTGTCAAGATACCAATTATGATTACAACTGCAATCAGCATCGCTGTTGTACCCATGCTGGAGAAGATTGGCGTACAAAACTCATTTACTGTCGCCATAATGCCAACTTCTTCAGATTCCATAGCATTTGCCAACGGAATCGTCACCATAAATAACAAAATCGGTCCCCAAGCTACACCTTTTTGGAAGCACTCATCCATAGAACACATATCATTGCCGTTTTCATCTTTCCATATAGAGAATATAACCAGATAGAGGATTGTCATGCCCACCATGCCCCAAGTACTCAACATGGTCCAGAATGCGCCATGGAACACAGATGGCAGCAACAACGCCAAGAAATAAACTACTAAAAGCCCTAAACCAACTTTTTGTTTGGAATTCAATTTATATGTTGCATATTCTGCGCGCATCTCTTCTGATAAACAAAACTTTGATGCATCTGGTCTGAATACAAATTTAATTATCAAAATAACTGCTATCATAGAAAGGATTGTATAGAGTTCACCAATCACCAAGAACTGTAACCCTTCTACTACAACACCTGTTGCTGCAGTCAAGAAACCACCATACATAATTACGCCGCCGAAGAATGGTACCATCTGCCCGCCGCTGAAACCGCCGAACAAGATTAACGCATAAGTCATACTCACCAGCAGATTGCCTTTTTCCATTCCATTTTTTTCGGCAATCGTCTTCGTCACACCCCACATCAAAAAGATTGCTGCGAAGGAGCCGCCCAGCATCCCCATAAGACAGGTTACCAGCACAAGTGCTGTTGCAAACAACCACGGACGATTTACAAAGATTTTCTTACTCATTGCCCAATAGGCAATGGCTTCATTTACGCCAATCTGACCTAAGCAATAGGCGAATACATAAGACATGATAACCATTGTCACAGTAGGATTTGTAAAACCGCTAACAAATGCCATTAACGGTGAAGTGACGCCTGTAAGTGATAATGTAAAGAACCCCAATACACTGGGCCATAAAATTCCAACGAAAATCCATCCATATAATAATCCTAAGAATACACCAAATACTTTCATTCCCAACGGTGTGATCTGCCCGAAAGCCGGCAAAAATCCACCACACAGCATAAGCATGATCATGATTGCAGCATGAATGTATTTCATTGTATTTTTCTTTGCAACATTCGTTGACATGAATAGTTCCTCCTTTTTTGTAGAACATTTCGTTTTAGTTATTATACAAATAGTTTTTTGGCGCCAACTACTATTGTGAAACTATATTTACTGCAGTTGAAACATCATTTTTATACTGCAAGATGTCCCTCTTTATGTTCTTATTATATAATGCATACTAATGCATTTCAGAGAAGCAATTTATTTATAAGACATCTATCAACTTTTTGTTGTCACAAATCATTTTCCCAATTTCTGTTACTAGTTATCAAATACAAACAGTCATCTAAACTTACAGCGATATTCTTGCCATTACAATGTTATCTCTCGCGTCTTCAACAAATCTCAGACATAAAAATGAGCGCTAACCGTTTAAGGTCAGCGCTTGATAATTATTTTTGTCATACTATTCTTTTTTTGAAAAGATAAGCATCGTTACGACGTATTGTCAACACATCTCGTTTCCTCACATCAATAAATAACCCGTTCTCTTAGGAAAATCTTGATACAGCTCCTTTATTTTCTCATAATTCGTACCGCATTCAAAATGGCCAGAACCGCAACACCTACATCGGCAAATACTGCCATCCACATTGTAGCGATTCCAACTGCACCCAGCAACAACACAATAGCTTTCACCGCTAAAATAAACACAATGTTCTGCTGTACAATGCGGCGTGTTTCTTTTGCAATTACGATGGCATCTGCCAGCTTGCTGGGCTGGTCGTTCATAATCACCACATCAGCTGCTTCAATCGCCGCATCGGAACCAAGGCCGCCCATGGCGATCCCCACATCAGCACGCGCCAATACAGGGGCATCATTTAAACCATCGCCAGTAAAGGCAACCGTTCTTTTTTCACTTTTTTGTTGCAATAATTTTTCCAGACAATGAACCTTATCGCCAGGCAATAACTGACTGAATACCTTGGTAATGCCCAGTTGACGGGCAACCTGTTCGGCCGTCTGTTGATTGTCTCCGGTAAGCATGACAATATCCCGTACACCTAACTGCTTCAGCCGTCCAATCATAGTCTGCGCATCAGGCTTGATTTCATCGGCAATGACAATACTGCCACAGAACACACCGTCCACAGCTACATAAACAATTGTACCCGTTTCCTCGGCTCGTTGGCAGGATATCTGCTCCCGTTCCATAAACCGATAATTTCCCGCCAACACCGCATGGCCTTCCACCATCGCCGAAATCCCATAACCAGCGATTTCTTCCGCCTTTTGCAGTGCTTTGGCGGATACATGCTGAGAGTTGGCACGACGGATTGCCAGCGCAATAGGATGATTGGAAACACTTTCCGCGCATGCAGCATAATAAAGCAGTTGTTCCCGACTAATCTCTATGGGACGCACTTCTGTCACAGAAAACTCACCCTTGGTCAGTGTACCGGTTTTGTCAAAAACTGCACACTCCAGTTTCGCTAAAGCCTCTAAATAATTGCTGCCCTTCACCAGTACGCCATGACGAGAGCAAGCCCCCAATCCTCCAAAAAAGGTGAGAGGAATAGAGATTACCAGAGCGCAGGGACAAGAAATTACCAGGAATACCAACGCACGATAAATCCATTCCTGGAAAGGAGCTTGCAAGATCACCGGAGGAAGGAGCGCCAATACAACTGCAATGCCAACCACTGCCGGTGTATAATAGCGGGCAAAGCGCGTGATAAAATTTTCCGTTTCTGCTTTCTTGCTGCTTGCATTCTCCACCAAATCCAAAATTTTTGCAACAGTAGAGTCCTCATATTCTTTTTCTACCCGTACTGTCAATACACCCGATGTGTTGATGCAGCCGCTCATCACCTCTTGCCCTGGCGCCACTTCCCGCGGAACCGACTCCCCGGTAAGGGCTACCGTATTTAAGGAAGACGTTCCTTCCAGAATAAGCCCATCCAAAGGAATCTTCTCTCCGGGACGAATTTGAATAATATTCCCTACTGCCACTTCTTCAGGCTCTACAGAAACAAATCTATCTCCTTGCTGCACATGAGCAATTTCCGGCTTTATATCCATCAAATCGGCAATAGATCTGCGGGAACGATGTACCGCATAATCCTGAAATAATTCACCCAACTGATACAAAAGCATTACCATAACGCCTTCCGGATATTCTCCCACTGCAAATGCACCAATCGTCGCCACCGACATCAGAAAATTTTCGTCAAACACTTGCCCGCGAACAATATTTTTTGCGGCCCGCAGTACAATTTCGCCCCCTACAATGATATACGCCAGCAAATAAATTCCCAATCGCAATGCATCAAACTGCAGCGCGCCCTGATTAGGAAGGAATGTCGCCGCCGCAAAAAGCACTGCGCTTACAATAATTTTCCATAAGCTTTTCTGCATCTCAGGCGTGAAGCGTTTTGCTTTTGTGATTGCGGCTTCTTTTTTCCCTTCCTGCAGCAGTGTTTGCTTTTCCTGTCGCCCATGATCACCGTTGCACGGTTCCGTGCGCGCATGGTCATGACCGCAATGACAATTTGCACCATGTTCATGGCTGTGCGCTTGTGTATGGTTACTCACTTTTTTCCCTTTTTCTGTGATGGTCACGCCCGGTTCCACACGTTCTATCACCGTTTGAACTGCACGCAACGCTTCTGGCAGTTGCCGTTCATCTTTTACCTGTAAAATCAATTTTTGCGCCATAAAATCAATGGTCACTTGATCAAAATATTGGATTTCTTTTAGATGACGTTCCAACTTCGCCGCGCAGTTTGCACAGTCCAACCCCGTAATCGCATAAATCTTTTCCGTCTTTTTAGCGGCCGCCTGTGCCATTTGTCCTTGCCAATCCTCATGATGGTGGACATGGTCGTGACCGCACCCACAGGATTCTCCTTCATGATGATCATGGTCGTGGCCACAGCCGCAGGATTCTCTTTCATGATGATCATGGTCATGTCCGCAGCCGCAGGATTCCTCATGGTGATGAATATGGTCGTGTCCGCAGCCGCAAGATTCCTCATCATAGTCTTGCGTATTTGCCACGACGTAATTATTTTTTGGTTTTTTTGCTTTTTCCGTAATCGTCACACCCGGCTCCACACGCGCAATCACCTTTTCCGCTTCCTGCAGCCCTTTTTGCAACGTTTCCTCATCTTTCACAGTGATAATCAGCTTTTGCGCCATAAAATCAATGATCACTTGCTCAAAGTATTGGATTTCTTTTAAGTGACGTTCCAATTTCGCTGCACAATTTGCACAATCCAAACCATTTATTGTATAAACTCGTTCCATGTCTTCCACCTCTTTATATTCCACGTCTTAATATATGAACACTAATTCATGTATTCATTATATTCCTTTTGGCGATGATGTCAAGCCCTGTTTTACAAAAATTTTGCGCTTTATTCTCTTGTGCATATATAGAATCCTTAAAAATATCTTAGAGTTGGTAAGATAAATGCTCCCCATGAAATAATTCCAAAAACTACAACAGTATGGTAAAATAAATCAATCAGGTTAGCCTGATTAATCAAAAAATTATGAGGTGGCAAAAGAATGAACAGAATAAAGGCCATACAAGTTATTTCAATGTTTTCACTTGCCTTATTCATCTGTTCCGGTATATACGGCATCGTTATCGGCATCTATTACACAAATAAATATTTCCAACTTACTGATGTCACAATTACGACAGGAACAATGATCTTTAATTATCTTTTTGGTTCTTCTCGTGGCATCGCCACGGTTATTTGTGGTATCCTTGGAATGGTAAACCTCAAAAAGGCGGAAATTAGAATGGGATATTTGGTTTTCTTAGGTATACTCACTTTAATGTATTTACTTGGACTAATAGAGTATTCTTACATCGAGGAATTTATTCAAATGTCAGTTGCAGTGTTTTGCTTTTGCATGCTGAGCATATTCAAATTTGCAAAGTATCACAACGAATATTTTCCTACAAAACAAAAGCAGCCCTGAACCATAAGTCCAAGACTGCTGTGTCACGCTCTATCACTTATTATTTTTGATACAGTAACCGTGTGTTGTCTGATATGTCGCTCTATTTCTCAATATTTTTCATGGTTGGGATTTAATGAAATATAAAAAAGTATTGATTTTAAAGCATTTTACAAGTTATACAGATTATTATTATACGAATATATACGAATTTCGGCAGAATGATTTTCATTTTGCCCCCAAGTATAAACATAAGCCGAAACAATTTAAAAATGATTGTGCCGAAATCAACATAAAATATACCCCTATTGTATGTATAAAATTATAAAAAATAGCCGTTTTTTACATATTCTATACACTTATTGTATGTATAAAAAAATAAGCAACTTAAAAAATATTTATATATATTGCCTCAACCAATCAGGCATATCAGGGTCATCAATTGACCAAGACTCAACAACTTCTTCTTCCTCTTCCCAGTTATTTTCATAGCCATCGAAAAACTTTTGTCTATGGCACTTATATTTAACAACTTCATCACCTTCAAGCCTATATTCATTCCGATAATAATTTTGCTTGCCATATCCCTTCCACTCATTAGTAGTATAAATCGTTGACATATAACCCATCCTTTCACTATTTTTTGTAATAAATTATACCACATAACTCATAAAATGTATAGTTCAATCCAAAAACAAGCCCTTTCGGTCTTGCTACCGCCTTACAGATGAACCCACCAAAAAGCGGTGGCTTCATCTTCCAGTTGGTGAATATTATCTATCTCTATCATGTGCATGTGTGCGTTCGTGCGTATGTTCTTGTTGTTCTTTATGGCTTAGTCTTATTTCTTCTCTTTCTTGCCTTGACAGTGTAGGATTAGCAATTTCAGGATAAGGCTTCGGACTATTTGTTAAATGCGCTTGAAAACATTCCCTTTCATATTGCGCTTGTGTCAGCCCCCCTATCATTGCAATAATTTTCTCGAATAGAAATATATCTGTTAAATTCTTTTTGTCTTTCTTCTTCTCTTTCTATATCTTTTTCTCTTTCGCTTAAATCTTTCTCTTTGCTTATTAAATATATCTCTTTTTGTTGCAGTTCTCTTTTTTGCTTATCAATTTCTTTTTGTCTTTCTAAGTTCTGTTTTTTCTGTTCTTTTAGTTTTTCTTCTTTTTTTGTTAAGCGTTCTTCTCTTTCCTTGACTTCTTTTTCTTTCTCTTTCTCTTTCAGTCTTTCAGCTTTGGCTTGTAATTTTATCTCTTTAACAGACATATTACGTCCCTGTTCTTTTGTAATTCCCGTTATAATATTTATTTCTCTATCGGGCATACGTTCTCTTAGATAGCGTTGTAAATCATCGTGAAAAGTTTGCAAGTCATTTCTTGTTAAAACTTCTTTAGCACATACTTTTTCTCGTTGTTCGTGGTTAGGATTTTTGTCTTCAACCGCAGGAATAGAAGAATAGTGCATATGCGGTTGCTTCTCGTCCATATGAACAAAAGCACCCACACAATTTTCAGCCCCATACCTAGCATTTAAGAAATCAGTTGTATGTATAAAAAATTCTCTTGAATCCCCTTGATAATCTTTCGGTAATGTAATAACCCAATCAAACATTGTTTTCACATCAGCCCTACCCAGATTATATAATTCATCTAATCTATTTTTATATATTTCTTGTGGCGTTTCTTCTCTTTCCATTAGATTGTAATTTTCTTTTGTTCTTGTTTTATCTATATCTTCATTGCTTCTATTGCAGTCTTTTTCATTAGCCCTATTATAATGATTAAGCAAATGACCGCATTGTGTGTTCGTATATTTTGCTACGTGAGCCATATTATAGCACCGCCTTTCTTTATAATTTCATCAGTGCCATAATTTTCCCTCTTGCCTAATTTTACATCACACCAAAAGCCAAAATCAATAATTGCGCCAGTGTTGGTATAGCGAGTTATACCAACTACGTTGGTAACTCGCAAGGGGTTGCACCCCTTAACCCCCTTTAAAGGCTTTTCAGCCATAGACAAAAGTAGCACATATGTGTCCGGGACACATATGTGCTACTTATCTATTTAATCGAAAAAAGGCTCGTTATCATCAATAGGAAATCCAAATTCATCTACTTCCATTTTAGATTCTTCTTGTCTTTTTGGTTCTTCTTTAGGTTGCTTATCTTTACTCTCTTTTTCTATTTTTGCATTTATTTCATTTAAAATTTTTTCAGACGCTTTTAGTTCTTCTTCACATTCAGCTTGATTAAGATATTTTGGAACATAGCTTTTAGCAAAAACGACAGTGTAATTATGACCATCTTTTTTATAACAATAAGTACATTTTTTTTTTTGTATATATATCAGATTATCTTTATTATACTTTGGCGTTTTTTGTTTCTTTGGTTCTCTTCTAACAGTATCTAAAATAATAATGCCCTCTTCTTCTACCCATTGAGCCATGATTTCGGACAAACAAACATGAATCCTTTTTTCTTCTTTTTCAGCTTTCTTTTTTGCCATGATAGGCACAGCGTAATTCGTTATTTTGTTGACTTCTTCATATCTCATAACATTAACATCATCATTAAATCTGTATTCAGTGATATAATTATAATCAGCTTTATAATATTGTTTAAATCTTCTATAAAGTTGATTCTTATCTTCCCCCTTCGGACATAACTCATTTGCTAGTTGATATGGCGCAAGGTTAGTTGTTACAATTAGCAATTTACAAAACATCAACTTATTTTTAAATCTACTTGCAACAGGAGTTGCGGTATCATTATCAGTTAAATTTAAAAGCTCTTTCCACCCCATTGTATCAACGCCTAAATCATCAATAATAGTTGCTTCTTGCCCCATGAAAAATTGCGACGGGTCTTTTGCACCAGCGACATTATATGTAAAGTTAAGGCTTTCACATATCTTTTTAGCAAGAGATGTTTTACAAGCCCTAGACGCACCACTAATAAAGATACATGTCATATTTCTATCAGTCTTTTGTTGTAATTCTCTTTCGTATCTATTCATAGCAACGGTAATAGCTTTCCCATGTGCAAGTTCTTCTTCATTTGTTAGCATTTTTGACATATTTAGCTTGTTTATTTTTCCGCTTTCTATTGCGTCCATTATCTCTTTACGCCTTTCCATTAACAGGCTTTTTCTAGTTGCTTCTTGATATTCTTTTACTCGCTTTTGAACCAATTCAGCATAATTTATATCACCGCTACAAACAACTTCATCAATGCCATATTGAGCCTTTTCAATATGCAATGCATGAGTAGCATATACAATAGAATTTTCAAATTGATATTCTAAATCTTGCACCATCGTCCAGCCTACATCAAGCTATTTCGCAATATCTTTTCTCATTCTTGCTTTATCTCTTGGAAGTTTAAGCCATATGTGATAATGTGCTATTTTTAATGTTCCAGCTATTTGGTTACTATCTTTTTCTTGGTCAGCATATGTATATTTATCTCTATCGTGGCGAACATAGCAATAGCTTAATATTTTCCCTTCATCTCTTAATTTCTTCAATCTTTTATTTAATTCATCCTCACTCATGTTTGAACAATGATTATATATCGTACAAGTTGTCAGCTTGTCAGTTTCTTTTGGGTTTTTTCTTTTTTTGGACATAATAAATGCCCCCTTTCTTAAAATTTTATTTTAAGCATAAGGAAGCATAAAGCACATATATAGTCGATAGATTTAATCTGTTGACATTTTTCTTATTTTATAATAACATAAATATAACAAAATGAACGAATTTAAAAAACATTCATTTTTATAATTTAATTATTTGCTTATGCTTCTAGCCGTTCCCCAACGGCTATTTTTTATGCTTAAAATAATTTTATAACACAATTATTTTTTTGGCAAGATATAGCAATTTTGTGTTTTTATACTTGAAATGTTAATTGTTCTAGTTCTACGAACTAGAACCTTTTTTCTTGCTCTTTTTACGCTACAACGGCATACGCCGTTTCCGACTTCGCTTGCCGCAACTCTTGCAAGGCTTACGCCATTGCTTCGAGGTTGCTAACGCTCATATGTTAATTTTACTTCTTATCTTTCGCCCCTTTTACTCTTTCAAGGAGAAAAGCTGGAATAATCAGCCAAAAAAATTCCAGCTTTTGAGGTTAAAATTCCAGCTTTTGGGGTACTAAATTCCAGCTTTTGAACCCAAAATTCCAGCTTTCAAGCATAAAATTCCAGCTTTTAAAAGGGGCTTATCCGCCTAACGGCGGAGCGCGAGGCGCGGCGAAGTCAAGTTGCCGCGCCCGCGTTTTCCTTGATTTTATAGGCTTTTCCGCATTTATTTTATTATATTTTTTATGCATATTCTTATTTCTTTGCATATAAAAAACAAAAAAATGCTGGAATTTTATTCACCTTTATAGAGATAATAGCACATATGTGTCCCGGACACATATGTGCTATTATTTGCTATAGGTTATAAATTTTGTAAGGCTGATAAAATCATTACTTCATCACTTTCAAACATATGGCTGTATCTCTTTAAGATTGTGGCTTGTGTATCACCGCTCACTTTCTCTATCACAGGCAAAGGAACGCCATTTTTTATCAAGTTTGATATAAATGTATGTCTGAACTCGTGACAAGTGTATTTGGGCAAATTAAGGGCTTTACAAGCCTTTTCTAACATAGACGCACATGCCCCATGTTCCCATGTAAATATTTTATCTTCCATTGAACCGCCCTTTTGTAAGTGTTCTTCTTTTATACGCATATAAAGCCTTGTAGGAGCAGGCGAAACTGGAATTGAACGCTTTTTAAAATTCTTTGGGTCTTTTGTAAGTTTTATATCGCTTACATATGCTTTTGTAATCTTAACACGCATACCCTGTAAATGCTTACCTTGTGTAGCTTCTGAACTAGGAGCAATTAAAACAGGCTTTTCATCAAATTTTTTATAATAACTAAATTCTTCAAAATCAGCATAGGTTAAAGCGATACATTCACCAATCCTAAGACCACAATAATATAACAGATTGAATAGCAATCTATATTTTGGGTAATTGTTTACACCTAACCGCCAAAACTCATTTTCTTTGAAATACTTGTCTATTTCGTCAAATTCTTCTTTACTTACAACTTTATAATCTTCTTTTTGTTTTGTTTTCATATTATCGGCATAGTCCAAAACATTCTCTTTAATCAGACGCTTTTTATATGCCAAGTTTATCATTTTTCTAAATGTTGCATTTATTGAATATAAAGTTTCATCAGCATAACCATGTTTTCGTATATCACTACAAAATTTATAATAAACATCTTCGTCAATATCTTTTAACTTTGTAGACTGGGGCAAAAACTGGTATATCATAGTCATATGTTGAGTAGTGTTATTTATAGTAACTGGGCTAAAATCTTGCCCTTGTGCTTTGATTTTCCACAACTCAAAAGCCCCTTCTAAGGTAATGTCTTTATCATCAGCCTTAACTTGCCCTGTCTGCAGTTTAGCAAGTTCTTGTCTGGCTTCTGTTAATGTGTTGAGATTATACACCCATTTCGCCCGATATTTGTTTTTGCCCGATTTTACATCATACTCTTTAAAGTTATACTTTACATCATATTTTTTCGTACTCTCATTGAAATAAATGCTTTTATACTTTGTAGTTGTCCGTTTTACCTTTTCAGCCATAGCAAAAGCCCCCTTTTCGTATATTTGCTTGATTTATACTAATCTATCTCTAATATACTACGAATAATATACGAACGCAAGCAAAATTTATACGAATTTGGGGCTTTCTATTTCTCTAAACCCTTGATTTTACTAGCTTTTTTACTCCTTGCTTTTCATTGTCGGGAATAAGATCACGTCACGGATGGACTGAGAATTGGTAAGCAGCATGCACATCCGGTCGATGCCGATTCCCAAGCCGCCTGTGGGAGGCAGACCATATTCCAATGCAGTGATGAAATCTTCATCCATTGGATGGGCTTCTTCGTCACCTTTTGCTTTTGCTTCCATTTGTTTTTCAAAACGTTCCCGCTGGTCAATGGGGTCGTTCAGCTCAGAAAACGCATTGCCGTGTTCTCTGCCCACAATAAATACTTCAAAGCGGTCTGTCAGTTCGGGATGACCGTCTTTGCGGCGGGACAACGGAGAAATTTCAATAGGATAATCAATAACAAAAGTTGGCTGAATGAGATTTGCTTCTACCTTTTCATCAAATACTTCCGCCAACACTTTACCCTTCGGCATATCATCTTCCACTGATACACCGATGGCGCGGGCAGCTGCGCGGGCTTCCTCATCGGTAGCAATAGCGCTGAAATCAATATCTGTGTAGCGTTTTACCACATCATTCATGGTGATGCGTTCCCATTTCACACCTAAATCTACTTCATGTTCGCCATAGGTGATTTTTGTCGTGCCCAGTACCTTTTCTGCTACATACTTGAACATATTCTCTGTCAAATCCATCATATCATTGTAATCGGCATAAGCCTGATATACTTCCATCATTGTAAATTCAGGATTGTGACGGGTATCAATGCCTTCATTGCGGAACACACGCCCTAATTCATAAACCTTTTCCAAACCGCCTACAATAAGCCGTTTCAGATGCAGTTCCAACGCAATGCGCATATACATTTCCATGTCCAGCGCATTGTGATATGTGATAAAGGGACGCGCTGTAGCGCCGCCTGCCAAACCATGCAGTACCGGCGTTTCCACTTCTAAAAATCCCTGATTGTCCAAAAACTCACGCACATACCGCACAATTTTGCTGCGCATAATGAAGGTATTCTGTACTTCCCGATTCATAATCAAATCTACATAGCGCTGACGATAACGCAGCTCTACATCAGTCAGGCCATGATATTTTTCCGGCAGCGGGCGCAAAGATTTTGTGAGCGGAGTAAATTCCCGCACAGAGATGGTCGTTTCCCCTTTTTCCGTTACGAACACAACACCGCGAATCCCTACAATATCACCAATGTCTGCTTTTTTGAAAAAGCCGTGGTTGTCCTCACCTGCTACATCCAGACGGGAATAAATCTGGATATTCCCGCTCAAATCCTGCACATTAGCAAAACCTGCTTTGCCTTGTCCCCGTTTCGCCATCAAACGACCGGCGATGATGACTTCTTCGCCGGAGGCAATCAATTCTTCGGCGTGCTCCAATACGTCCTGGGCATGATGGGTCCGCTCAAAGCGCTGTCCAAAAGGATTCACACCTTTTTCCCGCAAAGCTTCCATTTTATCTAACCGAACTTTTCTCAATTCATTTTCCCGTTTTTCTTCCTGTGTTTGTTTTGCCATGATGCTCCTCCTTTCTCTGGCAGCGGCACTCAGCCTTTGCTTACTTCTAAAATTTCATATTTAATAATCCCTGCCGGAACCTCTACATCCACAATCTCGCCTTTTTTCCGTCCCAACAGCGCACGGCCTACCGGCGATTCATTGGAGATTCGGTTATTCATAGGGTCGGCTTCTACCGTACCTACCAACCGATATTCATTGATTTCGTCAAATTCAATATCCTTTACTCTCACCAGAGAACCTACTGTGACAGTTCCTTCCTGATGTGCGTCTTCATCAATGACTTTGGCATTGCGAATCATTTTTTCCAATTCCAAAATACGGCCTTCCATAAAAGCCTGTTCATTTTTGGCATCATCATATTCGGAGTTTTCACTTAAGTCCCCTAAAGCAATCGCTTCTTTTAACCGTTCTTTTACCTCTGCCCGTTTTACACTGCGCAAATTTTCCAGTTCATCTTCCAGCTGTTTCAGACCTTCACGCGTTAAAATAACCTCTTGTTCACTCACTATTCAACGCCCCTTATCCCTAAATAATGTAACTAGCATATCTTTTGATTATATGTATAGTTTTTCTTTTTGTCAAGGTCTTTATTTGCAAAGCAATTCGTATTATAATATAGTTGAATTTTTGTAAATTTTATTTTACATACTATATATAAATGGAGGGTTTTCTATTATGACAGTTAAAATTGCAATCAATGGTTTCGGCCGTATCGGCCGCCTGTGTGTGCGAGCTGCACTGCAGCATGACGATGTGGAAATCGTGGCCATCAACAGCACATCCAACCCAGAAGGAACTGCGCATCTGTTCCAGTACGATTCCACCCATGGCACCTATAGAGGAGAAGTTTCCTACACAGAGGACAGTCTTGTCGTAGACGGCAAAAAAATTCGTTTATTATCCGACCGTGATCCCAAAAATCTGCCCTGGGGACAGCTGGGTGTGGATATCGTAATCGACAGCACCGGCAAATTCAAGAGCAAAGAAGATTGCCAGGTACATCTGGATAACGGCGCAAAAAAAGTCATCATCACTGCGCCGGGTAAAAATGTCGATGCCACCATCGTAATGGGCGTTAATGAAGAAGTGTATACACCGGCAGACCAAGTAATCTCCAATGCATCCTGTACCACCAACTGCCTGGCGCCTGTTGTAAAAGTCATCAACAACAACTACACCATCAAACATGGCACCATGACAACCGTGCATTCCTTCACCAACGACCAGAAAAATTTGGACAACCGTCACAAAGACTATCGTCGTGCCAGAGGCTGCACCCAGTCCATCATTCCAACCACAACCGGCGCTGCCAAAGCAGTGGGCGAAGTGATTCCTGCCATGAAAGGCAAATTGAGCGGTTTGGCTCTGCGTGTGCCGACTCCCAATGTCTCCCTGGTAGATGTGGTATTTGAATTAGAAGAAAAAGTCACTGTAGAAGAAGTAAACGCATTGTTGAAACAGGCCAGTGAAACCGACATGAAAGGAATTCTTGGCTATTCTGACAAACCATTAGTTTCCATTGATTACAACGGTGACAGCCGTTCCAGCATTGTCGATGGACTTTCCACGATGGTAATGGACGATACCATGCTGAAAATTTTGGCCTGGTATGACAATGAATGGGGTTATAGCTGCAGAGTTGTGGACTTAGCCGCTTATGTCGGAAAAAATATGTAATCTGTAACATGAAAAAATTCCACGTTTTTTCGTTATCTTGAATTCTACTAAAAATTCCCGCACACAGTTGTTACACTGTATGCGGGAATTTATTTTATGCTTCCTTTTACGCCACTTATCTTACCCGCGCCATTTCCAGTCGGCTACCTCCGGCATGTCCACACCATATTCGCGAATATATTGGCTATGCTCCACCAATTTATCGTTCATTCCCTGTACAATGGCAGCACCTTTATATTGCAGAGACGGCACTAGTTTTACCGCCGCCATCACTAAATGGAACCTGTCGATTTCATTTTGTACACGCATATCAAAGGGCGTAGTGATGGTGCCTTCCTCTTTATAACCCCGCACATGCAAATCCTTGTTAGCCCGTCTGTAGGTCAATTCATGAATCAACGACGGATATCCGTGATAGACAAAGAGAATAGGCTTATCCTTTGTAAACAACATATCATAGTCGGATTGGGACAGACCATGGGGATGCTGAGAAGTATCCTGCAAGCGCATCAAATCCACTACATTCACCACACGAATTTTTAATTCCGGCAATTTATCCCGCAAAATAGATACTGCCGCCAGTGTTTCCAATGTTGGCGCATCCCCGCAGCAGGCCATAATCAAATCTGGCTCTGCGCCCCTATCGTTGGAAGCCCATTCCCAAATGCCAATGCCTTGGGTGCAATGCCTTACAGCCTGCTCCATGGTCAGCCACTGGGGACGAAGATGCTTGGAGGTCACCAGCACGTTGATATAATTTCTGCTGCGCACACAATGGTCAAAGCAGCTCAGCAGACAGTTGGTGTCTGGCGGAAAATACATACGCACCACATCAGCCTTTTTATTGGCAAGATGGTCAATAAAGCCGGGATCCTGATGGGTATAGCCATTATGGTCCTGCTGCCATACATTGGACGACAGGATATAATTCAGCGAGGCAATATCCGCCCGCCAGGGCAGTTCTCTGGTCACCTTCAGCCATTTGGCATGCTGGGACGCCATGGAGTCCACAATACGGATGAAAGCCTCATAGCTGTTAAAAATGCCGTGCCGCCCTGTCAGCAAATATCCTTCCAGCCAACCCTGGCAGCAGTGCTCCGACAGCATAGAATCCACAATGCGCCCTTCCTGTGCCAGATGCTCGTCACCCTCCATCATCTGCCCATTCCACACCCGTTCTGAAACCTCAAACACTTTATTCAAGCGGTTTGACATGGTTTCGTCGGGACCAAAAATACGAAATGTGGTTGGATTTAATTTTACAATATCCCGCACAAATGCACCCAATTCCAACATGTCCTGTGCTTCCACTACACCGGGAGCCGGCACCGCCAACCCATAGGCTCTGAAGTCTGGCAGCTTCAAATCGCGAAGCAACAGACCGCCATTGGCATGGGGATTGGCCGCCATGCGGCGATTGCCCTTGGGCGCCAGTGCTGCAATCTCCGGCAGCAGCTTACCCTCCCTGCTGAATAGCTCCTCAGGCTTATAGCTGCGCAGCCACGCTTCCAGGAGCTGCACGTGCTCCGGCTTATTCATGCTGATAGGCACCTGATGGGCGCGGAATGTATTTTCAATTGCTTTGCCGTCCACTTCTTTAGGCCCTGTCCAGCCTTTCGGTGTGCGTAAAATAATCATCGGCCAAATGTAATATTCCGAACGGTTTCCCCCGCGCACAGCGTCCTGAATCGCTTTGATATCACTATAGGCCAACTCCAAAGCTTCGGCCATCGCCTGATGCATATAGCGAGGTTCCGAACCTTCCACAAAGTACGGTTTCCAGCCCATACCTGCAAAAAATTGCCGCAGCATCTCATCAGGGGTGCGAGCCAAAATAGTCGGATTGGCAATCTTGTACCCGTTCAAATGCAAGATGGGCAGCACCGCACCATCTTTATCGGGATTAATAAATTTGTTGCTCTGCCAGGCAGTTGCCAGAGGACCGGTTTCCGCTTCTCCATCGCCGACCACGCAGGCCGCAATCAAGTCGGGATTGTCAAATACTGCACCAAAAGCATGGGCCAACGAATAGCCCAGTTCTCCGCCCTCATGAATCGAGCCGGGCACCTCCGGTGCCACATGACTGGAAATACCACCGGGAAAGGAAAATTGCTTAAACAATCTTTTTAAGCCGTCCTGGTCCTGACTGACATCAGGATATACCTCGCTGTAGCTCCCATCCATCCAGGACTGCGCCACCATGGCATTGCCGCCATGACCCGGACCGGACAGGTAAATCATATTCACATCATATTTGCAAATTAACCGATTGAGATGGGTATAAATGAAATTCTGTCCCGGCACAGTGCCCCAGTGCCCGACAATCTTTCGCTTTATCTGCTCTCGCGTCAGCGGCGTTTCTAAAAGGGGATTGTCCAGTAGATATAGCTGCCCCGCCGCCAGATAATTAGACGCACGCCACCATTGGTCCAATAGGGTAATTTCCTGTTCCGTCAAAATCTGATTCTGCATAAGCATCCTCCTCAGTGTCTCACAGATTTGATAACAACACATTTCCTGTTTCCATTATATCATGATTTCCAGGAGAAAACAGCAATCTCCCCATTGAAAAATTGCAAGCTGTGCCATGCAAAAACAGGCAAACGAAAAGACCAATCTGCCTGTGTCTGTCACACATCTGCAAATTAGTCCTTTTATGTCAGCAACTGTTTTTGCCGCTGCACTTTCTATTGGTAAGCATCGCGATTGCTTCTTACGCTTTTTCTGCCTCGGACGTTTCTTCTATCACATCCAGAAATTTGTTCATCAGCGGCAGACAGGTTGCCGCAAATACACCGCTGGCCAATACCCCTGTCTGTAATTTTTTCTTACGGGATACGGTAAGCCCCAACACCACGCCAAGGGCCAGACAGCAAATTTTCAGCAATCCTATATCCAGTACACTCATGCGCTCTTTATAAATTTTCACACTTTTCCATAAATGTAACATACGCGCTCTCCCTCTTCTCTTTTTAATTAAATGCGTTAATAAATAAGCATCTCATCTAAACGCCGTAGCAGTCGCTCATAGCGCGGACGCTGCTGTTCTGCCAAACGGCCTGACATATAATACGTCACACGTCCTTGCCCCGTTTCCAGCAGCCCTTTTTCCGCCAGCACATGCTGCAAATTTTTCACCGTTCCGTCACTGCCATCCAGCATGATAATTTCTTCTGGCAGAATTTTATGAAAGCTGTCCTTGAAATAGTTGAAATGTGTACAGCCCAGCACAACTGTGCAATATTGCGCCAAATCAAAGGCAGACAACGTTTCCCGCAAATATGCCTCTGCCTGCCCATCGGTAAAATTCCCCTGCTCGGCAAACTCCACCAACCGCGGCAGCGGCAACAAATCCACCTGATGATGTTGGTCCACCTGATGCAGCAGATTTTGCAATTTTTCTTCCCGAATTGTCACCGGCGTAGCCGTCACCAAGATGCGTTTAGTACAATGGGTGTCATTCACCGCCGGTTTTACCGCCGGCTCCATTCCCAAAATGGGAAAACTGTAACGAGCGCGCAAATCTTTAATGGCCACGCTGGTCGCCGTATTGCACGCCACCACCAAAGCCTTTACGCCCTGCTCGGCAATAAAATCCACTGCTTCCTGCACATATTGCTTAATTTCCTCTTTTGTCTTGCGGCCATAAGGCACATGATCTGTATCTGCATAATACAGATAATCCTCCTGAGGCATGGCCCGTTTCGCCTGATGCAGTACGGTCAGGCCTCCAATACCTGAATCAAAAAAACCAATCTGCATCAATGTCACTCCTTACATGTTTACGTTTCTTTTTTATATCATTTCTTGCTGCATTTCATCTTCTGCAAAATCCAGCGGCTCGCCAAGTCCTGCATCCAAATCAGCATAACGCATGGGACGCGCCACAAATACCGCCCGATGATCTGTGGATGCTACAGCCTCCTCGCTCAATTCCCGATAAACGCCCAGCAGCTCCAGATTGCTGAAGTTCAGCCATAGTTTGAGTAACTCCAGCTCATAGAGCCGTTCTTCCTGATACATCGTTTTCCGTCGATATAAACCATTCTCACAGCGCTGAAAAAAAGTAATTTCCATCTGACAAATCTGCGTTTCCTGGTCAAAGTGATTTTCCCACATATATTCTACATCGGGGCTGTGCCAGGTGAAAATATGATCCCCCAGGTATTCCCGCAACTTGTACGGAGTTTGCACATCAAAAATCAGCACGCCGCTCTCCATCAGCAAGCGCTCCACCGTATACAATACCGTCTGCAGATCTTCCGGCTCCGTAAGATGATTAAACACATCAAAGGTAGCGATTACCGCATCAAATTGCTGTTCGCCAGCCAATATCTGTCCCAGCTCAGGGTCGGTGATATCCTGCTGCCGCCAGTCAACCGGTACGCCCGCCTCTGCGCTCTTTTTTTCAGCAATCTCCAGCATTTCCGCCTCATCATCCAGCGCCGTCACCTGATAGCCCATCTGCGCCAGGGGAATGGAAATATTTCCTGTCCCACACCCCAAATCCAACAACCGCTTTCCCGGGCAATGATGCTTTTTCAGCAACCCATCCAGATAGCGCGCCCATTGGGCATAATCCACATCTCTCATCAAACTGTCATATATTGCCGCGACTGTTTCATAAGCCATTCTATTCACCTACAAAAGCAGTGATATCTACTTCCGGACTGTCGCCCCACAATTTTTCCAAATTGTAATAAGCCCGTTCCTCCGGTTTAAAGATCTGTACAATGACAACACCGTAGTCCAACAAAATCCAACTGCCGCCCTGGTAACCCTCACGGCGCAGAATGCGTTCTCCCAATTCCTGCTCTGTCTTTTCTTCTACAAAATCGCTCAATGCCTTGGTATGCGGCGTACTGGTCCCATTGCAGATTACAAAATAATCGGCAATGCCCGTCTGCGCATGGATGTCCAACACCTTGATATCCATACCTTTTTTCTCATCCAGTGCTTTTACAATCTGCTCTACCAACTTTATGCTTTCCATAAAAAGCCTCCATTCTCTCTAAATTTCTCACACAAGAGGATACTGATACCTTTCTCAATTCTGATACTGGTCGCTGTGTTCCTCAATCAACCGGTTTCTCGCCGCAATGGACCATGGATGTAAATATCCGCCCTTTTGCAACTGAAACATAATCGTATGGTCCAATCCCGCCAACACACCCAAATTCAAATCCCGATAGGTAATTTGCCGCAGCGCATCCACACCTGGGAAATCCCGATTGGGCTCGATATAATCGGCAATGTAAACCATGCGGGCCAGTTTCTTCATATCCGGATGCCCTGTTGTATGCCAGCGAATAGCCTCTAATATTGCTTCATCTGTCACAATGCCCTGCTCCTGTAAAAGCCATGCGCCCACCGGACCATGCAACAGACTGGGTTGTAATAAATCGACTGCATCACCGTGCAAATTATGTTCCACGGCGATCTCCAATAAAGCGCTGCCCGACATTTCCCGCGCATAATCATGCAATAGTCCCGCCATGTAGGCACGCTTCACATCCCCGTCAAACATTCCTGCCAGACGAGCCGCCGTATTTGCTACCCCAATAGAGTGGGTATACCGTTTCACGGACAGTCGGGTTTTCAGTATTTCTTTATAACCTTCCACTTTTATTTCCATGCTGTTTTTCACCTCGTCGATGATCTCCAGAGGAATCATCTGCTCCATAGCCTGCTGCAGCGCTACCATTTTCCGCACCTCTGTAGAAGAAATGTCCAGCGCGTCAATCTCCAGATAAAGAATCCCGCCCTTGCGCTTCGCAGCTTCTTTCTTTAGTTTTTCCGGAACATGACCGACATATCCCGGACGGCTGGTCGCTACAAAATGGCATAAATCCAAAATCTCCTCCCAGCGGTACCAGGTATCCAGTTTTTCCAAAGAATCAGCGCCAGTCAGAAAATAAAATTCGCAGTCCGGCTCAGCCTTGTGCAGCGCCTTTAATGTATGATAGGTATAGGATTTTCCTTCACGCTCTTTTTCAATATCGCAGACACAGCACCAATTTTTCCCCCGGAGGGCCTGTTCCAGCCAACGGCGCCGTTTCTCATAGGGGCTGATGCGCCAATCCTTGTGCGGCGGATTGGCCGCCAGCACAAACCACACCTCGTCCAACTGCAACTTTTCTCTGCACTGCTCTGCCAGACGCAAATGCCCGTAATGCACCGGATCAAAGGTGCCGCCCAACAGCCCTATGCGCCTCATTTGCGAACCTGCCCATCACCATTGACAATATATTTATAGCTGGTCAGCGCTTTCAGCCCCATGGGTCCTCTGGCATGCAACTTCTGGGTACTGATGCCGATCTCTGCGCCAAAACCGAACTGGAATCCATCGCTGAACCGGCTGGAAGCATTCACATACACCACCGCAGCGTCCACCATCTGCTGGAACTGACGGGCATGACTGTAATCATTGGTTACAATCACTTCTGAATGCTTCGTGCTAAACCGGCGAATATGCCCAATAGCTTCGTCTATATTTTCTACTACCTTCACCGACAAAATCAAATCATGAAATTCCGTAGCAAAATCTTCCTCTGTAGCCGCTTTGCTCTGCGGAATGTACTGCATCGTCTGCGGACAGCCCCGCAGCTCCACACCAGCCTGCAATAATTTTTCCGCCGCCATGGGCAAAAGCTGCTCCGCTATATTTTTGTGCACCAGCAACGATTCGGTAGCATTGCACACACCAGGCCGCTGTACCTTCCCGTTCAGAATAATATTTACCGCCATGTCCAAATCCGCCGTTTCATCCACATAAATATGACAATTGCCCACGCCCGTTTCAATCACTGGCACAGTGGCATTCTGCACCACATTGCGAATCAGGCCGGCACCGCCGCGGGGAATGAGTACATCCAAATAAGCATTGAGCTTCAGCATGGCGTTTACTGTTTCTCTGCTGGTGTCCTCCACCAGCTGAATGGACCCTGCAGGAATGCCAGCCTTTTCTGCCGCTGCGCTCAACACCGCAGCGATTTTGATATTAGACTGGATGGCGTCGCTGCTGCCGCGCAGGAGCACCGCATTGCCCGACTTTAAGCATAGCGCTGCAGCATCTGCAGTCACATTGGGACGGGCTTCATAAATCATGCCAATCACACCCAGCGGTACAGCGACCTTGCCGATTTGCAGATTATCCTTGTTCAGCCACATTTCTTCCACATACCCTACCGGGTCGGACAGCTCCGCCACTGCACGGATACCCTCTGCCATATCCCGCACGCGGCCTTCTGTCAACAGCAGCCGGTCCAAAAACGCCTGAGGCTGCCCCTTTTCCTTCGCCCGCTGCATATCCTGTGCATTGGCAGCCAACACCGCAGCCATTTCTGCTTCCAATGCATCTGCCATCGCCAGTAGGCCCTGGTTTTTCTGCTCCGTGGTCAACAATGCAAGCTGATAACTGGCCTCCCTGGCTCTGGCTCCTTTTTCCTCTAATTCTCCCATCACAGCCACCTCCTACAAAATCAGTGACAGATTATCCCTGTGAATAACCTCATCAAAATCTTTATATCCCAAGATAGGACAAATATCCTTACTCTTCTGCCCCTTAATCCGGTTCAGCTCCAACCCGCTGTAATTGGTAATCCCGCGGGCAAACTCCCGTCCATCCTTGTCTGCAATCTCCACCACATCTCCGGCAGAAAAATTTCCTTCTACTGCGGTAATCCCGCTTGGCAAAAGACTTTTTCCCTTGTGCAGCAACGCTTCCTTGGCGCCCTCGTCCACAAGAATGCGGCCCCCCACATGAGAGCCAAAGGCAATCCATTTCTTCCGCAAATGGGGCTTCATATCAATGGGTACAAACAACGTACCCACATCCTCCCCGCTGGTCAGCTTGCGAATAATATGAGGATCTGCACCGTGACCAATCATCAGCGGAATCCCTGCGTTTACCGCAATGCTCGCAGCGGTCACCTTTGTCGCCATACCGCCACTGCCAAACTTGCTGCCCACACTGCCTGCCAGACTTTCTATCTGCGCATCAATAGTTTCCACCACAGAAATACGCTGCACATCCTTTTGTCTGCGCGGGTCCCCATTGTAAAGGCCGTCGATATCCGTCAACAAAATCACCAAATCGGCGTCAATCAATGTACCCACCAACGCAGCCAGCGTATCATTGTCCCCAAACTTGATCTCTTCAAAAGCAACTGTATCATTTTCATTGACAATGGGAATGACGCCCAACCGCAAAAGCGTCAGCAGTGTATTGCGCCCATTCAGGAAGCGCTGTCTGTGCTCCAGATCCGCCTTTGTCAGCAACAGCTGCGCGGTAGCCTGCCCATATTCTGCAAATATTTTTTCATAAATATGCAGTAAAATACCTTGCCCCACAGCAGCCACAGCCTGTTTTTCCGGAATGGTTTTGGGCCGCTCCTGCAAATTCAGTTTGCCCATCCCCGCTCCAATGGCGCCGGAAGATACTAATACAACATCCTTCCCCTGATTGCGCAGGTCGGACAGCTGTCGCACCAGCCGCTCAATTTGCTCCAGATTCAATTTTCCATTAGAATGGGTCAGCGTGCTGGTACCTACCTTCACCACAATTTTCTGTGCATCGGCTACCAATGTCCGATATTCTTCACGTCCCATGCTTCTCACACACCTTATTTTGTCGGTAATTCAATCACTGGCTTTTCCGGATTCGGACGATACAAAAGCACATTGCGCCCAATTGTCTGGACCAGCTCAGACTGACTTTCTAGCGCCAGCTCCTGAGCCACATCCTGCACTTCATCCAGGCAGTTTTTCAGCACACGTACCTTTACCAATTCCCGTGCCTGCAATGCTTCCTGCAAGCTAAACAGCACACTCTCATTCACACCTGCTTTACCCACCTGCACGATAGGCTCCATCGTATTCGCCAGACTTCTCAAAAACCGTTTTTCTTTTCCCGTCAGCATGTTTCTAATTCCCCTTATTTTTATTGGCATTTTGCTTATTGTTTTTATATTTTTCAGCTAAAGCCTGCAGCCGCACCTGCCGTTCCTGCTGCTGATTTTTCACCGTCGGTTTCTTGTCAGACGGCTCTACCCATTTTCCTGCAGGCCCCTTTCGCGGCGCCGCATAAACATTTTTCCCCATGTTTATCTTTCATCCTTCCGCTAAAATTGATAATATTTAATTATAACACATGGCCCTCGCTCTGTCAGTTTTCTTAAAAAAATTTTTCAGATTTTTTTCTATTTGTTAATCTCCAAAGTAAACGCGACAAGAGGAATCTGTCATGCCGCATTTAGTTTGACAAAAGATACTGTTGCGTTTAACTTGGCAAAGGAAGAAGCCGTTTTGTCATACTAGATACAAGCACTCTCGTTTACTTTGACAATGTTGCTTTTACTTTGAGAATTGACCGATTTTTTTCTATCATAGTATACAGCACACCATAAATAGATGAAAACAAAAAAGACTCAAACAAAAAAAATGCTCCGTTTGAATCTTTTTCGATCGTTTATATTTTTACATTCCACACCCTTGCATACCATTCCAACGCCCAACGGCTTTCCATTGGCAAATCATCTGTCTGTTGCAGCATCGTTTGATAGGCCGCTACATCCACCGCCGCAGGTAGTCCGCTCAATTGTTCCAGCAAGGCATACATCTCCTGCCCATTCACCTGCCGCAGCCACTGGTCAAACATTCCGCGCAGTTCTGCTAACTGACTGGATTCCGCAAACCAGAAGGTTTTCGTCAGTACAGGCCCCACCAAAGCACCCTCATGCTCCAGCTGCATACGGGCAGCCAGCACGCGGTCCAACGCCATATTCATCTTCGTACAACAAACGTCAGACTGTGTATAATATACAAAACCATAAAAAATACGTTCATTTCTTTCCTTTACCACCACATCATCTTCCATTTGATTACGGTTTTTGGCCAGCCATAATCGCCCCTGTTCTTTGTGGGCTTCATCCAGCAGCTTCTTCTAGCTGCACAATCCCAGCATCCGTTCATACAAATGCAGCTCATCCGCCTCAAAATGCCCTTCCAATCGTTCCTGCAGCTGTTGTAAAAGTGGCCAGGCCGTATTGACCGGCATTCGTTCTGCAAATGGTCTCAATAGCGTAAAATATTTATCCGGATACATCCGTTGCATACCTTGCGCCAACTTTTTCTTTATCTCGTACAGCACATCGTCTCGTTCCCCGGAAGGAATCAGCTGCCGCCAGCTCAATTCCTGCATCGGCGTGGGAAACACCATCGCATCAACTGCATCCAGCTGAAACAGGCTGATTTCATCCTTATCACTGCTGACTCTATATTTCACTTGCCCATTCTCCAGATAGCAGCAGCCAAACACCAGCAATTCCTCTTCCATCGCTCCCATCTCAGCCAGCAGACCAACCCGGTTGGCACACACTTCATCTCGTATGATTGCCATTCCTCACACCTCCTGTTTATGAAACAACCCGCAGATATCAGACGAAACCTGTGCTTCCATCCGATACCCCTCATGCTCTGGATAACAATGCAACGGATATTCCAAAAACCCGGACAACGTTTCATCCTGAAATAACGCTTCTGTCTTTCCCTTGGCATAAACCCTTCCCCGCTTCAGGAGCAGGCTATGTTGGAATAACGGCTGAATTTCTTCCGCATAATGGGTCACATATAGAATCGTAATCGACGTATTGGCAGCCAATTCCCGTACTACACTGAGCATATATTCCTTTGCCAATACATCCAACCCTGTACTTGGTTCATCCAGAATCAAAATTTCTGGCTGCGGCAATAACGCTCGGGCAATCAAAACATTTTGCCGCTCCCCTTTTGACAAAATATCAAAAGGATAATCCACTTTGTCACCCAAATGCAATTGCTTCAGCAAACTGCGCGCTGTTTTCACCTGCTGGTTGCTGATATCTCCCGATAAGCCCAATGTACCGGAAAGTCCTGACAACACGATATTTAGAGCCGACTCATGATTCATATATTTATCAAAAAAGGAACTACTGACCCAGCCAATCTTTTTGCGAGTTTCAAAAATATTCGTTTCACTGTAAGGCTCCCCAAACACTTCTAAAGAGCCGTAAGTGTGTTTTCTGTATCCGGCAATCATACTCAGCAGCGTTGTTTTTCCACTGCCGTTCAATCCAAATACCACCCAATGCTCTCCCTGCTGTACCTCCCAGTTTACATCGCGCAACAGATAGGTATGCCCTGATTTGTAAGAAAGATTTGAGATTTTGATAATTGGCTCCATATATTTCACCCTCTCCTGTCATCCTTGCTCTGCCAAATCATCTGCTTCAAAAATTACAGTCTGCCCAATTTGCTGTGTTTCCAGATAGACCGGTACTGTAAAGCCATTCTCCGTCAGCAAACCAATGTTTTTGTCTCCCCAGGCCATAATTTCACATACCTTGGCAATATTCATGCGTCGTGTTTTTTCATTGGCATCCAATCCCGGATAATGATTAAACTCAAAATTATCCACAAAATAAACTGCACTTTGATATATCTCCGGCTCTGTGCCAAACTCTATACGCTGGCAGACGGGACAATACAATTCACTGCGCGCTTCACCATAATCGCTGAAGGCAATCCGGCGCAGCTCCAACTTCCCACCGCAATATTTACACACGCAGCGTTTGGCCCGCGCTTTCAGTAACGCCAAACGTCCCTCTCCCTTTTCTGCTGTCTCCAACTTTGATTTTGTCTGTTCATTGTTTCCATTCATTCTGCTGTTCCTCCCCCTTGTAAATACATACAGGGCATTGGCTCTGCCAACACCCTGCATTACTATCTTTTATTTATATTATATAACGTATAGTTTCAACGGCATACTATCCGCTTTGTTGCTCAATTTAAGCAATTCTGCAACCATTTATTGCCACGCAAGCAACTTAATAAACAATTCCTGCCCACAACAAGCCAATCGCTACTGCAAATACAAAACCAAATAGAACTGTAACAATCCCGTATTTATACAAATCGCTTGCCTTACACCACGTTTTGTTGGCAAAGCACATCGCAACTACCGGAGATGCTGCTGGCGTTGCCAACGCCAGATTCACACATACAACCAACACTGCAATAATCGGCGCAATCTCCAGTCCCATGTTCGTCCCAATGGTGAAGAGCAATGTCGCAAACACTGCACCCACTACCATATTATTGGCAATATTGGTCAACAATGTTGCAATCAGCAAGGACAGTACAATAAACACCATTGGTGACAGTTCTGCCAATAATGGTTTCATGGCCATGATAATCGCTTCTTTAATCCCAGTATCTTCACCTGTAAAGATACCGGCAAAAGGAATAACAAACGCCATAACAATAAATATATCCCAGCTAATATGTTTTGTGATTTGATGAAATACCAGCATAGGCTCTCCGTCCACCGTGACAAGATGCATCAAGACCAGTAAAAAGAACAGACAACCCACGATTCCCAGCGCATTTATCCATTGTGTTAATATCCATGCCTCCGGTAAAATGCTGGGCGCAATCATCAAAAAGATAAATGTAACCAAAAACGCAACAGCGACTTTCTGCCTTTTCTTCAAAATCAGTGCATCAGGATCGGCAAAATCCACACTGATATGTCTTAACTCTTTTATATCCGGTCGAAACACAAACCGGCAAAGCAATACATAGAACAACATTACCAAAAATGTAACTGGCAGTGAGAAGCAAAGGTATTTAAAGAAATCCATTTGCACACCAGCCATGGTACTGTAAGCCTTCAATACTACTAGCGGCACTGGCTTGTAGGGCATCACACAGCCTCCGATACAGCTGGCCAACGTCACACCGAAGATCATCAAAGTAGGATATTTGTCATAAGGCTTAAAATCAAATCTTTCCGCTACAATATAAATAATTCCCCAAAACACAATAATCGCTGCAAACATATTGATAAATGCGGCGGAAATATATGCCCCTATAATCACAAACGTCGAAAACAGCCATGGACGACCGTTCAAAAATGGAAAGCTAATCATTTTATTGGCAATATAGTCTATGAGCCCTACCTCATCGATTACACCGGTAAAGATAAAGATAAATAAAATAAACACAACTGTTTCGTTGCCGATGCTGAGTGCCAAAAAATTTGACATTGGCATGGCGCCGCTCAGCGCTACACCCATCATCCCCATCAAGCTGGGCCATAGCATCCCGCAGGTCGTCCACCCGTACAGCATTGCCAAAAATACTCCTATCAACCGCATACCGACTTCCGTAATTACACCCAACGGTGGAATAACATGAAACACAACCATCAATGCCAGCATCACGCAGGCATGTACCCACAGCTTCTTATGTTTTGCTTGCTCTACCATAACATCTCCATCTCCTCTGCTCTATTTTCGTTATATAAAAATCTTCTTAATAAATTGCTACGTTATGAATTGCCTTTGGCGTCCGTTCACAGCCAAAAAGGCAAATGAATGCCCGGCATGAAGTCACAGTTTCTTTATTGCGCTACTATTTCATGCCGGGCCACGTTATCTTGTCTGATATGATTTTGTCAAAATGCCATTGTCAATTAGTCTGCGTAGTCTTCCAAAATCTGATAAATTACAGCGCCTTCGCACTGTTTTGGCATCCGTACATCCAGCATATGTGCAACAGTCGGCGTCATGTCAGCCTGACGAATGATACGCTGGCAATCGTAACCTTTCTTTAAACCCTTCCCTGCTGCGATAAAGATTGGCGTTACACAAGTACCTTCATAGCCGTTTACTTCTGGCAGTGCATCGCCATGCAAACGGTTCACGCCTTCTTCCAGCCAGTACAGCACATCACCGCATTCTGGACCGCCGGTACCCAGGTTCACAGCATCCTTGTTGCGCATAGCCACAGAGATCACACGCTTGCCGTTTAATCTGTAGCTGTACAAACCATCAATAATTTCCCGTTCCAGTTCATATTTATCTGCTGGGTCTACAATCCCTGTCGGATATTTGCCTTTCAGGTTGATATAAATTTGGCCGCCGCGGGTAGCCACTGCTCTGGTCTTTTCCCAGTCGATTTCTTTCAGATCATTGCCGTTTTCGTCTTTTTTCAGAATGGTAAAGCCCAAATCCTGCATTACTTTTACGTTGCAGCCGAATGCATCGCCAATTAATGGTTTTTCTTCTTCTTCTGGTGTCAAAAGACCATGGTCAGAGAAGATCATGATAGTCCACCCTTCATCCAGATAGTGCAGGAATTGTCCCAGATAACGGTCTGTCTGTTCATATACTTGTCTGATTGCATCCTGGTAGCCTTCTTCTTCCATCTTGTTCATAACCGGACGATTTTTCCCATAATACCAGAAGAAATGACCCATTGCATCCACATTGTGAATATGGCTGAATACAACCTGATACCCGTTTTCATCAATCAGATAGTTCAACGCTTTTGCCTGCCATTTGCAAACTTCTTCCCATGTCGGAATTACAATACGGTTGACGATTTCCAGATTTTTGCCGCCGAAGGTCGGGTTTGGCAATGGATAGCCCACATTATCTACTACCTGTTTGAACAGAGATTTCGGATGGAACAACGTATCGTGAGCGATGTCAAATACTTTACTCATCCACAGACGTACATAGCTGCCGTCCTCAGCGATATCCATCGGCATCATGTTGAAGCTGCCCATAGCTTTGGCATCTTTGTAAATAAATTCATCAATCACAGATACTTTATATTCATCCTGTTTCAGTATTACAATCGGCTCGCTGTCTTTTTTACTATGATAATAAGCAATGCGGTCATATTTGCCTTCTTCATTTTTCAGAATCAGACACGGACGGCGCACCAGACCATTCGAGGTTACCACATAAAATTCCTTGGCGCCTTCTGGAGCGTCAGCCCAGCCAGTCGCATCTTTGATTGGAGAGTTGCAAAGGTCTACCGCTACATCTTCAATGCCGTCTTCCCCATCGGAATGTTTCAAAATGATATTGGTCATGCTCATGCCACCTTCACCGCCCAACACGCTATTGGCATCAAAGGTGTCCTCTGTTTCTGGAATATCCTCGATGACACAGCCTGCACCAGTGTTGGTAGTGGCAGCCGGTTTAAACTGTACTTCTTTAAAGGTATCTCTTGCAACTGTAATTTTTTCTCCTTCAATCTTAGCCACACCGGAGTTTACTGCTGCAGGTTGGGTCCCATCTACTACATGCAGATTTGGGTTATCACTGGTTGGAGGCCAGCTGGAGCCTGGCCAGTGCCATACTAATGTTTTCATACCAGCTTCTGCTGTTACGTTCCACAATGCTTCTGCATGACACAGACGGGAATCCAGGTTGTATCCAGCAGTGTCCAGTTTTACCGGATCCTGACGCCAGAAACAGGTGATGCCGTGGGTCACAGGCAGTGCGCCTGTAGCCAATGTGGTCCACAGTGGCGGGGTGATGGTCGGTGGTGTGCACAGCAATTTCAAATTTTCCTTCTGTGCGCCGTTTTCTACATATTTGCGAATATTAGGCAGTTTGCCCTGGTCCAGAAACTTTTTCGTTAGGCTGGGGTCTAACCCGTCTACACCTAACAATAATACTTTGTCAGTATACTTTTTACCCATTTTTAAACACTCCTTCTTAATAATAAACTTAGTGTCGGACAACATCTCCTTGAAAGTTCGTCCTTGTCTTTTCTATGGTTTTATTATATAATTTGGTTTATATATTGCATAGGTTCAGCTTATTACACAGAAAATGCCTTTTGGGTAACAATACGTTGCATCCCGTATTGTAGTTTCCCGTTGTGGCGGAAAGGAAGATTTTATGCGGACCGAACATCTGGAGTACTTTTTAAAACTGGCTCAAACCAACTCGATTACCCAAGCTGCCAAAGAATTATACACAACCCACCAAAATGTCAGCAAAATCATCCGGCAATTGGAAGAAGATCTAGGCACTACGTTGTTTCTGCGCAACCAGAAGGGGGTAGCGCTGACCCCTACCGGACAATTGCTTCTGCCGGTGGCACAGCGCACTTTTACAGATTTTTCTCAATTGCGCAAAGATATTACCGCGCTGGAGAAACGGCCCCATCTCACTGGCGCTTTACAGATATTCAGCTCGGATACGGTGTCTTATTCCATGCTCTCCAATGTGATCCAGATCTTCAGCGATCTCTATCCGGATCTGTCTATTCATTTACATAACACCGATGCCCTTACCATACTGCAGGAGGTGGCGCTGCACCCAACCAGAATTGGCATCACCGCCGTGCTGAGCAACCCGGAATTTCAGCATCTTTATGAGCCATACTTACAGCAGGTCAATCTGTATCCACTGATTCAGGATACCTATTACTGTCTGGTCGGCAATTCTTCCCCGCTGGCAGAATTGAAATCCATCTCTCTGGCACAGTTTGTCCAGTATCCTTATATCGCCACCACTGTAAACGATGAGGGGGAAAATGCCCTCACCCGTTTAGTGACCGAGCGGGGCGGCTCTGTCGCCTTTTCTACGAATGATATCCTCACCTATATTGATATGGTGGGAAAACGGAATTATGTGGCCTTTACAAGCGGTCTGGCTCGTCAAAAAAACACTGGCTCTACCGTATTTACCGAAGCCAAAATGCTTCCACTTCAGGAGGATATGCGCCTTCACATCGTGCTGGTTACCAACCGGCAGGCACAGTTGGATCAGGCCAGTCAGACATTTGTGGATTTCATCAAAAACTGTCATATTTATCTGTAATGCGCTATTCTCTCAAGAAGTAAACAGAGATGGCAAATTTCCGATAAAAAAGGACGCTCTGCATGCATAGAGAGCGCCCTTTTTCGTTGTTGCCGCCTTGATTAAGGCTTTATAGTATTGGCAAATGATATTAGTGATCTAATCTAGTCAACTAAATTAAAGAAAAAAATGGCTACCAAAAGGCAACCATTCTTTTTATTTTTTCTCTAAAACAACTCGCTGTGCGATCCCGTCCGGGTGAGATATAAAGTCAACTCGTTCCCGTCCACTTCGTAGATCAGCAGCCAATCTGGGGTAATGTGGCACTCACGACACCCCGCATAATCCCCGGAAAGCTGGTGATCTCTATTCCTCTCTGGCAGCGGCTCCCCCGCTGCCAGCGTTTTAATAATATCGGTCAGCAAAGAAATATCAAAACCGCTCTTTTTTACGCGCTTCAAATCCTTTTGAAACTTTGTGGTTGGTCTTACATTATACATCAGCAAGCAGCTCCTCCATCATCTGATCGACGTCGGAATAGGTTTTGCCGAGGTCCGGGTTGGCTTTCATTCTCTTTACTTCCTGGATTGCTTCGACGGTTTCAGCGTTCGGCATGTCTCCACTGATTTCAAAGGGTATTCTATACTCCCGCACCGCCTTACGCGCAAAAATATTAAACGCCGTTGTCATCGTCATTCCCATATCAGCACAGAACGCCTCAAACTGCCGCTTCAAATCCGCGTCCATACGAATATTAATATTTGTATTTGCCATAGGTAGCAACTCCTTTCACGCTTATTATATTTATTGTATAGTTTTTTATTTACACTGTCAACACGCCTTTCGCCTTTTTATCCTAGCCTAGGCTATCCTCAAATAAATCGCCAATATTTTTTGCGTTGTTGTCTCTTTTATAATATTTGCACTAAAAAATTTTATTCAGATTTTTTCTCACTGTCAACTTTTCACTTTATTACTTCATCTAATATAATATAAGTTATTTCATTGCAGAAACGAGGTGCACCCTTTGCAGCCAGATAATCAGAATCTCTATCAGGCACTGACTACCTTTTTACTCAACGAACAGCAAAAATTCTATCGACTGGCCTATAGCTACTGCCATAACCCGGAAACATCTATGGATCTGGTGCAAAGCGCTGCCTGCAAGGCGCTGGAGAAGTACACAACCATACAAAATCCCGATTATATGAAAACATGGTTCTATCGAATTTTGATTAATGAATGCCTGGATTATCTGCGACGCAGCAAACGGGAAACCGTTGAGGAAACCCTGCCAGAAGAACAAAGCCACGACCCACTGAGTCAACAGGCCGATCACCTGGACTTGTATCAGGCGATTATGCAGCTGCCGCCTGAATTAAAAACTATTGTACTACTCCGCTATTTTGAAGATATGACGCTGAAAGAGATTGCACATGTCACAAATATTAACGAGAATACTGTAAAATCCCGTTTATATGCCAGTCTAAAAAAATTACGTCTGTCCTTAAAGGAGGAACTTGTATGAATGACATCTATACTCAGGAAGACCTGCAGCAGACACAACAGCTTTATCAATCCATACCTGTACCCGAAGAGCTATCTGCACGACTGGAGCAGAGCATTGCCCAATATCAGCCGGCAAAGAAAAAACGCCGGATGCCGCGTTTTCTAAAATTTTCCTCTCTGGCAGCTGTCTGCCTGCTGTCTTTTCTGGCAGTATGCAATCTGTCCCCGGTCGTGGCACAGGGCGTCAGCGATATGCCGTTTTTGGGCTCTGTGGGACAATTATTTCCCGCCAAACACGATATGCAAAATGACGGCACCATTAGTTTTTCTATCACCCATCCTGCACTCAGTGGCCGCTCGGCGCTCTCCCAATCTATCAATGCGCAAATCAGCCACATTGTGATGGAGCGCACCACAGAGGCACAGCAACGCCTTGATGAATATCACCAGGCTTTTTTAGCCACCGGCGGCACAGAATCAGAATGGGCAGAACATGATTTTCAAATCAATATTGATTATCAGCTGCTCTGCCGCACGGACCAGTATCTTTCTTTCGTTGTCACTTCGGTAGAAGACTGGAGCAACGCCTATGAGTCCTGCTGGTACTATAATCTTGATTTACAGCACTGTACACAGCCTACTTTACAGGATCTCTTAGGCGAAGGTTATATTCAGATTGCCAATGCACAAATCCAGCAGCAGATTGCGGACCGTTTGGCAACTGATGGCGATGCGGCCTACTTTTCTCCAGAAGAAGGTGGATTCACCTCCATCAATGAGGACACGCCTTTTTATATCAACAAAGCAGGCAATCCCGTCATCGTCTTTGAGCGCTACAGTATTGCCCCAGGCTTTATGGGACGCCAAGAGTTTGAACTTACAAAAGCATAATTACTGCAAAAACAAAATAGCCTGTTGCGTTGTCTACCCAACACAGCAGGCTAATCTTTTGCCCTTCTAAAATGCGCTTACTCAAATAACCATTTTTCTGGCAAATATTCGTAATCCAATACTTCTTTTTCATCAAAGTAAATGGCAATTTCTCTTGCAGCAGATTCTACACTGTCAGAGCCATGTACCACATTGCGCCCAACTTCCTGAGCAAAATCGCCGCGGATTGTACCGCAAGCAGCTTCCAATGGATTGGTCGCACCATTTAATTTACGTACTTCTGCCACTGCATTTTTACCTTCCAGTACCAAAGCCACTACCGGACCGCTGGTAATATAAGATAACAGCCCTGGGAAAAACGGTTTGTTTACATGTTCTGCGTAGTGCTGACGAGCCAACTCATCCGTTACCTGCATTATTTTCATGGCGGCAATGCGCAGGCCCTTTGCTTCATAACGGCTGATAATTGTCCCTACCAGACCTCTTTGTACGGCATCTGGTTTAATCATTGCAAATGTTTTTTCCATCGTTGTTGTCCCCTTTTTAAATTAATATATAAACCTTGCCTTTACTCCATCGGTTCTTGTGGCTCTGTCTTTTCTTTGACAGGCACATCTTCCTCTTTCTGTAATGTTACAGAATCAAACGGAGTAGGAACTGTGGTTTCCTCAGTAGGTTCTTCTGTTTTCTCTGCTTGCGTTGTCAATCCTTTTTGCTCCCGCAGCAATTCTTCTTTCTTCTGGTCCAGATCTTCCAAAGAACGGCCTTCCATGAGCGCCACAAATTCGTCGGCCTGGATGGTTTCCCGTTCTTTCAGGGTTTCCGCAATAATGGTCAGCTTATCGAGATTTTCGCTGAGCAGCCGCCGCGCTTCTGCATGGCATTCATCCATCAAACGTTTTACTTCTTTGTCGATGGAATAGGCCACTGCTTCACTGTAGTTGCGGTCGCGTCCCAAATCACGGCCCAGAAATACCTGATCATTGTTATTGTTGCCAAAGGTGATTGTACCCAGCTCATCGGACATCCCCCACTCGGTAATCATTCGGCGTATGGTGCTGGTGGCCCGCTCAATATCGTTGGAAGCGCCAGTGCTGATTTCATGCAGCACGATTTCTTCTGCCACACGACCGCCCAACATCATAATGATTTGTTGCCGCAAATGGGTGCGTGTCATGTAGTTGCGGTCCTCTGTCGGCAATAGCAGCGTATATCCGCCTGCACGACCCCGAGGAATAATGGACACTTTATGCACGGGATCGCACTCGGGCAGCAGATAACCACACAGCGCATGACCGGCTTCATGATAGGATACCAGGTTTTTCTCATATTCACTCATCATGGCCCGGGATTTCTTTTCCGGTCCGGCAATTACCCGCTCAATAGACTGCTCCAACTGCTGCTGCCCTACTTTTTTCAGACCTAAACGGGCGGACAGCAGTGCTGCTTCATTCACCAGGTTGGCTAAATCTGCGCCGGTAAATCCAGCTGTCTGCTTGGCAATCACAGCCAAATCGACATCGCTGGCCAATGGTTTTTTGCGCACATGAACCTTCAAAATTTCCTCGCGGCCCTTGACATCAGGGCGATCTACGGTAACCTGACGGTCAAAACGTCCTGGACGCAATAGCGCCGGGTCCAAAATATCCGGACGGTTGGTAGCTGCCAAAATGATAATCCCTTCGTTGCTATTGAAGCCGTCCATCTCTACCAACAACTGGTTCAGCGTCTGTTCCCGTTCATCATGTCCGCCGCCTACACCGGCACCGCGCTGACGGCCTACCGCGTCAATCTCATCGATAAAAATGATACACGGTGCGTTTTTCTTGGCCTGTTCAAACAAATCGCGCACACGAGACGCCCCTACGCCGACAAACATTTCCACAAAGTCTGAACCGCTGATGCTGAAAAAAGCTACGCCTGCTTCCCCGGCAACTGCGCGGGCCAGCAAAGTTTTCCCTGTGCCCGGAGGCCCGTACAGCAACACGCCCTTGGGAATCTTGGCTCCGATTTCATTGAACTTTTTCGGCATTTTCAGGAACTCTACAATTTCTTCCAGTTCCTCTTTCACCTCGTCAGCCCCTGCTACATCATCAAAGGTGACGCGATTTTTCTCATCTAAGGTAACTCTGGCCTTGCTCTTGCCAAACTGCATGACCTTGCCCCCACCGCCTTGGCTCTGCTGCATGAAAAAGAACAACAGACCAACCATAAGCAAAAACGGCAATATTGTGCTCAAAATACTGAGCCATGGTGACGGTGATGGGGTTTCCAGCTGGGTGATATCCACTTCATTTTCCCGGAATACCTTCAAGACAGTATCGGCATTTTCTCTGGGAATAATCACCCCAGTGAACTCTGTGCCATCGGCTAGCTTCCCGTCTACACTCTGCGTATTTTCATACGTGGTAATTTCAACACTGACCAGATCCCCTGCTTCCGCACTGTCCAGCAGCTGGGTGTAATTTTTTATATTTGCTTCAGGAACTTGCTCCTGTGATACCGGCGCAGTCATACGAATCATGGTCATTGCCAGCAGCACAATCACCATATAAACCGCTATCGTTCTAAATCCTCTATTCAATGCTTACCCTCCTCTTTCTATATCTAACTTTTCTTTTCCCCGCACTGCGATAAAAATCCTTTTCCTCCGGCAATTTTATTTATGAAATTCTTGCATATTTTAACGCCGCGTATGCTGCTTCACGCAGCGCAGCACTGCGCGTTTTTGGGTTTCCGCAGTTATTTTGACACAGTCCGCCAGAAAATAACCGGGAATCCAGATAATTTTTCCCCGGCAAAGCACCAGCGGCAATCGGTTGCGCTCCTCTGCCGGTATTTTTTTATCAATCATAAATTTTTTCAGTGATTTGTGACCGCAGGACAGCTGCAGGCAATCTCCCGCTTTGCGATTGCGGATTTCCAATGTTTCGCCAAGCTGCGCCGCGTCTACAGACACAGTCCAATGTTCATCCCGCGAAGCACCTCGTTCTTCTGCTACCATTCCGATAAATTCATACGGCGCTTCCTCCAGGCGCAAGGGCTGCTGCCATTGCCAGAAATATTGGTAGCTCTCCTGCCGCTGCTGCTGCCATTCCACGCCCAAAACGTCATAACGGCGATAAAATACAGCTCCGCCGAAAAGGGAGAGCTGTTGACTGCCTTCTATCCCTCGGGCAATATGCTCCATCTGTTCAATCTGCCGAAAGGTCAGATTTTCTCCAGAACCGGTCAGTTGCCGGTACAGCTGCTGCAGCAGCCGCCTTTGTATCGCTGTATGCTGCGCCTGCCAAACTGTGGCAGGAAATTGTACGCATCCACCTGCACAGCTTCCATATTGGCGCCAGATTTGTTCTGTAGACTGCTCTAGATAGTCGGTATCGGCACTACAGCATTCCTGCAGGCGTAGCAGCGCGTCTACAATCCGAGGATTATATTCCCGTAACTGCGGCAAAAGCTCCAGCCGAATTTGATTGCGCAGACATTCGGGCTCTAAATTGCTGCTGTCTGTGAAGTAGTGCAAATGATGCGCCTCGCAATAGTGGAGCAATTCGCCTTTGCTCACCTGCGCCAGCGGACGAATAATCCAGCCATCCTTAGGCGGCATCGCCGCCAAGCCATCTAAGCCGCAGCCGCGAATCAAATGCAGCAAACTGCTTTCCGCCCTGTCATCCTTGTGATGTCCCAACGCTAACTTGTCAATCTGCCAGGCTTCTGCCATTTCCCGAAAGCAGGCAAAGCGCGCCTCGTGTCCTGCCTGTTCCAAAGACATTCCATTTTCCTGCGCCCATGCTGCCACATCAATTCGGAACAAACGGAAAGGGATTCCCCATATTGCGCATTGCTCCTGCACATAGCTAGCTTCTTCCTCTGCTTCCGGGCGCAGGCCGTGATGCACATGCACTACAAACAAATGAATCCCTAGCCGCTCCTGACTGCTGTAGAGCAAATGCAGCAGTGCCATGGAATCAGGCCCGCCTGATACGCCCAAAAGCACATTGTCCCCAGACTGCAACATTTCATATTGTTCAATGGTTCGCCAAACCTGTTTCACCCTTTGCACTCCTTATCTTTATGTCCTCGTTTTCATATTTCTTTATTATTATACCAGACTGTTTCCGCTTGAAAAAGGCAAAATGTGAAGAATCAGCAAAAAACACAATATGATATAAAACAAAAAGTGTATATACCTTTTCATTTGGCATATACACTGAATGTTTAAATTTCTATTTATCTTTGCAGCCACGAGCCAGTCAGGCTTCCTATCACGTTTTCAGGATGAAACGGCTCTGTTTTGGTCTACCAAGCAATTTTTCACGGACAATCCATGTAGCACCATTTGAATAATTTCTTCTTCTAAACGCTGCTGTGTGGCTTCCTCCTTCTTCTCTTGCGCTTTTCTCTTTTCCGAGCCCAGAAAATGCGCAACGCCTATCAGGATTCCCATCAGATAACACATAATCAGGCGATCGTCTATATCGCCAATTTCTCCGCGCTGCTTGGCACCAGTAATTAATTTTCCCAGCACATCGTCAATGCGTTGCTTCACTTCATTGATCACCTCACCGCCTCTGCTGTGCTCTACACACATTGGCGGTGTTTCGGCCATAAACTGCATAATATAGTGAGACAATTCTATTAAGCTCCCCACATGGAAATGTACGATCTGACGCAAATTTTCTTCAAAGGAATTTTCCTCTTGGATTAAATCCAACAATTTATCACAATAAGCAATGATAACTTGCCGGTGCATCTCCAAGAAAATATCCAGCTTGCTGTCAAAATACTGATATAGCGTGCCTTTCCCTACACCTGCCCGTTTTGCAATTTCCTCGGAAGTCGCATTATGATAGCCCTTCTCAAAGAATACCTCATGTGCTGCTGTTAGGATCATTGCCCGTTTATCTAATTTTTCCCCCATTGTTTTCCCCCGTCGTATTACAAAAGCCTTGGGAGCTGCCTATTGACAACTCCCTTGGCAACTGGTGGTTGCTGAATTATTTTTCTTTCGCAGCTTCAGCCGCTTCCAAACGCGCCTGCAGTTCTTCCCAGTCATGCCAGCAACCGTCTTCTAAAGCCACCATTGCTGCATCAATTTCTTCCTGCGGATTATTTTTCATAATCTTACGGCGAATTTTTTTCGGCCAGCTTTCCATGATTTCATACAGAATCGGTACTACCAACAAACTGATGATCGTTGAGCAAATCAAACCGAAAATGACAGTGGCCGCCATAGGTCTGAAGATTTCTGCGCCTTCCGCTCCGCTGAGCAGCTGTGGAATCATAGCCAACACTGTCGTTAACGTTGTTACCAAAATTGGTCTAATTCTAGTCTTGCCTGCTTCTATAACAGATTCTCGTTTGCACAAACCTTTGGCACGCAGCTGCTGTACATAGTCTACCAACACAATGGCATTGTTTACTACGATACCTTCCAGCATGACAATCCCCAACAACGACATCATACTGATTCGCTGTCCGGTCAGCAATAAACCCGGGAATACCCCTATGAGCATAACCGGTATGCTGGCCATAATCAAAAGCGGCAGCATCAGACTTTCAAACTGACAAGCCATAACCATATATACTAAGATTAACGCCATCCCAATGGCCAGGAACAAATCAGCAAAGACTTCCATCATACTTTCTACGTCGCCGCCAGTTTCAATGCTGCAGCCTGCCGGTACAGGTATTTGTTTTAGTTTTGCCTGAATATCCGCATTGACACTGTTCAAATCGCGGCCGTGAATATCGCATGTCACACTGATGACACGGCTCTGATTGGTTCTACTAATACTTTTCTGTCCAAAACCATGTTCTATAGAAGCAACTTCACTTAATGGAATTTGCCCGCCGGTGTTAGATGGCACCATCAGGTTTTCCAGATTTTCCAATGAAGTAGATATCTCCTCAGGATACTGCAATACAATATCCATTTCCTCTTCCCCACCGCGATATTTAGATACTGTGGAGCCGTTTAAGGCCAACGCCACCGTCTGGTAGACTGAAGATGCACTCACGTTATAATACGCCGCCTTTTCACGGTCAATGATCACATCCAACTCTTCATCGGTATTATCTACACCATTTTCGATATTAATAGTACCTGGTACACTGTGCAGTACTTCTTCAATGCTGTTGGCAAGCCGTTCCAGGTCGTCGTTATTGTTACCTTTTACATCAATCGAAATCGCGCCGCCTGAGGACATACTCATCATATCCGCAGCACTGACTGTAATGTCCGCGCCTGGAATTCCATTGACCTGCTGCTGTAAGTCATACGCTACATCTTTACTGCTGCGGTCCCGTTCTTTCAATGGTTTCAATACCAGGGTTAAGGACGCTGTGTTAGTAGTACTGCCTCCCATACTCATGGCGCCGTTGCCTCCGGCACTGACTAAAATGAGGTCAAGCTCTGGTACTTTCTTCGCAATGGCTTCCACTTGGTCGGCCACTTTTTGCGTTTCTTCCAGCACTGTATTGCTGGGCAACTCGATGCTGATATTAATCTGGCCCGAATCCTGGCTGGGGAATAACTCTGCCCCGATAAAAGGAACCAACATACAGGAGCCGATCAATGCAGCGGACACAAGCAATAACGCTGTTTTCTTGTGATTCAACGCCGCTACCAGGATACCCTGATACCAGCCCACAAATTTCTCAAACCGGCGGTCAAACCATTGCTGGAACCGCGCCACTCCCTTTGGTTTATTATTTTCACTATATTCATACAGTATCAGTAATTTGGAGGACATCATCGGCACCACAGTTACCGATACTACCAGAGAAGCCACCAAAGCAAAGCAAATGGTCAAAGCAAATGGCACAATAATCTGCGCCGTAATACCGCCCACAAAGACAAACGGTACATATACGGCTATCGTTGTCAAGGTAGATGCCGTAACAGCGGAAAGTACCTCCTGCGTACCTTCTACCGCTGCCTGATACTTGCTCTTGCCCATACTTCTGTGACGGAAAATATTTTCCAGCACAACTGTAGAGTTATCTACTACCATCCCGACTGAAAGCGCCAACGCCGCCAATGTAACCATATTCAGTGTATGACCACCGAAATACAGCATGACAAAGGTAGAAATAATAGACAGCGGAATGGCAACCCCTATGATAATGGTGCTGCGGAAATTGCCCAAAAAGATAAAGATAACCAGCATGGCAATCACGACTGCCAAAAACAGATTGGTTTCTACATTGTTTACTGAGTTGATAATCTGGTCAGCCGAGCTGTATGCAATCGTCAATTCAATATCTTCATACAGTTCTTCATCCAAATCTGCCAGTGCTTTACGCACTTCTTTATCTACGTTTACGGTATTCCCATCGCTTTCTTTCTGAATTCCTACCGCTATAACATCTTTCCCGTTTAACGTTACATAAGACTCTACATCAGAAGTCCCAATTTCAATATCTACAATATCGCCTAAACGTACTGTGCCGCCGGTAGGCAGTGACACCTTCGTGCCTGCTAATTCTTCAATCGTCTGGTATTGTCCCATTGTACGTACTAATACCTTTTGATCCCCTTGTGTTACATAGCCACCGGGATGGTTAGCATTTTCGCCGCCTATAATCTGAGAAATAGAACCGGCATTTAGTCCATACGCGCTTAATTTATAAGGATTTGCCGTAATCTGTACCTGCTGCTCACTGCCACCCATAGCCGTAGCTGCCGCCACACCATCAATACGTTCCAAACGAGGTATAATCTTGTCATCTACAATTTTTTTCACATCATCCAAGCTACGATCTCCAGATACACCTACCATCAAAATTGGCATACTGTTCATATCCAATTTCAGTATCGTAGAATCACCTACATCAGACGGCATCATCATCCTGGCCATTTCCAATTTGTCGCGTACTGCGTTGGTTGCCGTATCCATATTTATTTCATAGTCAAAGGACATCATCACCACAGAGCTGCCCGCCGAACTGAAAGATTGGATCATATCAATCCCAGAAATTCCGGCTATGCTGCTCTCAATGGGTTTTGTAATCAGGTCCTCCACTTCTTCTGGACCAGCGCCATCATAAGTGGTCATCACTGCCATGATTGGCAGTTCCATTTTCGGCATGAGGTCTATCGACATACGGGTAAAAGACACTATCCCGAACAAAATCAGAACCAGTGCCGCCATCGCTACGGTGACAGGCCGCTTTACGGAAAATTTACCAATATTCACGTCAGGTCACCTCACTCTGTCTTTTCTGCCGCCGACTTATCATCCTGTGCAGCGGAATCTTCTGCTTCCCCGTTATCTGTTACATCATCAGTATCTGTGATCAAATCCTGCTCTACGCCGTCTATACGCACTGCAGTAACAGCTTCACCGTCCACTAGGCTGCTATTTCCAGTTACCACGATTTTATCGCCTGCGTTCACACCCTTGGTCACTACATAATAATCGCCGTCATTTAAGCCCAATATTAGCTGAACTTCCTTTACTGTGTTATCTGCCTGCATTACATACGCAGTTGGTTTTCCTTCTTTGTAGACAATGGCGTTCACTGGAATTACCAATACATCATCAGCATGATCTACTATTACCTGAATCTCTGCATACATCCCTGCTACCATAGCATTGTCCTTATTATTCATAGCAATGGTGATTGGATAGTTTTTCGTTTGACTGTTCATCACTTTGCTGATTTCGGTAATTTTTCCGCTGAACCACTGATCAGACACCGCATTCACCTTCAGCAATACTTCCTGCCCAATCTGAATTTTGCTGACATTCTGCTCATTAATCCCAGTAGATATTTCCAGCACATCTACATTGGCAATTTCAAACATTGGCGCGCTGGCTGTAGCATAGGAACCCACATCCGCGTTCACCATCGTCACTGTACCGCTGATAGGAGCCGTCACCGTAGCATAGTCTAAAGCTAATTGTGCTGACTGTAAATTGTTACGTGCATTTGCTGCACCAATACGAGCGCTGTTCAACTGGCTTTCCGCATTGTCCATCGCCAGCTTTAATTGGTCCAAATCACTCTGGCTAGCAGCACCCAACGTAAAAAGCTCTTTTGTATTGTTATAATTTGTTACCGCATTCTCATAAGATTGCTGCGCCACGTTAATGGAGGCTTCTGCATTATTCACCGCCAGCTGTGCGTTATCAAAATTAATCCGACTTGTTTCATTATCCAATTGAGCCAGTACCTGTCCTTCTGACACCTTATCGCCCACTTTTACATTAACAGCCTGAATCTGCTCCATACCGCTGACTTTCGCAATGACATTCACTGTATTTTCAGCCGCAGTTAGACCGCCCAGCGTAATCACTTTGTCAAAATCCTGCACTGCCACTGTTTCCACTTCCACAGGAACGGTAGATACTTCCTCCTGTTGCTCTGCGTCCTTCGCACCGCAGCCGCTCAGCATTGACAATAGAAAAATCCCCAGTGTCAGCACTGCCACTTTCCGTGTTGTTTGCTTTTCCATTACTTTTCCTCCTATGATCCAATCTTTGACTGACCAGTCAGTCGATTTCTGTTTTTATCATAATACACCCACGAAAAAAAAGCAATAAGAAAGCTTCGTTGAAAAAAAATTGTAAGAATCTCTTAAATATTTCTTGAAATTTCGCAAAGCTTCTTATCGTCAGGGCCAATATTGCCCTTGCGTTCCAACAATATAGACCTTCTTTATTTAAATACACATTCTACAATGTGTATTTTTTTTTCTAATAATATTATGTTCATCAAGCCTGTAAAATCAATAAAAATCTTCAAGAACAAATTAACACCAAAAAACAGCTTCTGCCAACACAAAAGCTGTTTACTTTAATTCTATAAAATTATTCACGTAGTCAGCTGAATCACAACAGGAAACACACTCTCTGTGTTCAAAAAATGCGTCAAAGTATCATAGTCCTGTTCTTTTCCCATTCGCCCATTAAAAAAGCGATAATATGACTGTGCAGATTCTTTGGAACCCTGCGCCTGTTCTTCCATCGCAGCAGGCACAAAGGCAACAAAATGCAAAGCCGCGCCATTACAATAAAAGAGTATCCCCGCACGGCAGGTGCAGCCTTTTTTGACAGCTGCCTTCTTGCCCAACGCCCAATGAAGGGGAAAGCCATGTTTACGCAAATACCAAAACAGCTGTAATAAATGCGTTCCCAACAGGCCGCCTAAAAGAAGCCCTTCCTCCAGCTGCCGCCGTACCGTATTCCAATCCTTCTTTCTCCCACAAGCACGCAAAAAATTATACGCTGCAATCCAACCACAGCCATTGTAATCAGATTGCCGCATTCCATAGGGGATTCCACGTAAAAGTCGTTGATTAACCAAATACCCATCTGATGAGAATGCCTTCTGGTTTATCTCCATAGACAAACTCCTTTCCATAGTGTGCTTGCAGTGGAAGGCTTCCACACTATCTTAAAAATAGCTTTCATCTGCCAAACGGTAGCCCACACCGATTTCTGTAATAATATATTGCGGCTCTGCCGGATTTTCCTCCAGTTTACGACGAATATTCGCCATGTTCACTCGCAAAATTCGGTTATTATCTTGCATATCGGCACCCCAAATATTTTTTATGAGATAGTCATAAGTAAGCACCTTGCCAGGATTGCGGCTCAGCAATTCGATGATACGCTGCTCATTTTTTGTGAGATGTACTCGTTCTTCATTAAGCCAAACAATGTGTCGTTCTGAATCTATACGAAGTTTGCCGCAGCAATAAATAGCACGGTTATTTACTGCACGTTCATCATTTTCCGAACGATTACGCAAAGCCACACGAATCCGCGCTAAAAGCTCCGAATTGCCAAAAGGTTTGGTAATATAATCATCAGCACCTAAATCCAACGCTTCCACCTTTTCCCATTCTTTATCTCTAGCTGATACTACCAGCACTGGACAAAGATTTGTTTCCTTCACTTTTTTCAAAAGATCCAGGCCTTCCATATATGGCAGACCCAAATCTAACAGAATCACATCAGGCTGAAAGGACCGCAGCATGGTTAACGCCTGCGCTCCGTTTTTGGCAATGACGGGAATGTATTCATTGGCAATCAAAATAGAGGCCAATACATTCACGATGGTTTCTTCATCTTCAATGATCAATACGTTTCCATTCATGCTTTCTTCTCCTCCATAGGCAGGCGAAAAGCTACCCTCAGCCCTTTACCCGCTGTATTTTCTGCAAAAATTTGCCCACTGTGGGCCTCAATAATAATTTTACAAATGCTCATACCCAAACCCAGTCCGCGGCTACTGTCGCCATCTTTGCGTTTTTGCAGCCCCATACCGGAAAATACCTTAGTTAAGTCCTCTGTCGCCATGCCCGCACCGTAGTCTTGTACGGAAAATTCCACAAAATCTTCCTTTTTTTCTACCATAAGTTCTATATTTTTTTTGCTGTTGCCATGCCGGTAAGCATTATCAATTAAATTAATAAGCACCTGTCGAATCAGAACCGGGTCCATCGGCAACATAATCAACTCATCGGGCAAGCAAAGCGTTATCTTCAAATCAGGAAAATATTTCTTACATTTTACTATTGAATCAGCAACTACCTCCTCTACTGGCTCCATTGATTTCTTCAATTCGGGATTATAATTCCCAATCTTTGTTACAGAAAGTACATTCTCAATCATCCGCAGCAACCAACGCGCCTCTTCATGAATATCCTGAATCAGTCTATTTTTCAAATCGCTCTGCATGCGCTCCCCATTTTCTAAAATCGAACCGCTGGCACCCAATATGCCGGTCAACGGTGTACGCAAGTCATGGGAAATGGCGCGCAGCAAATACCCCCGTGTCTGTTCTGCCTGCTTTTCCATAAGAATCCTCTGCTGTGTTTCACTAAGTTCCTGCCGTTCAAAGGCGATGGCAAAGTGATTAACTAGGCCCTGCGCAAAAGCACGCACATCTGGCGAAAGAATGCGTTCATACAGTAGCACACACACGGCACCCAAAGTGCGCTCCTGCCACATCACCGGAATACTTAAAAAACCTTTGTCATTCTCCTCATCAATCCCACGTCCTACGATGCGTCGCTGCTTGATTGACTGCAAAGCAATATCATAATGTAAGGATTCCAGTTGTTCAGGAATATTACCATTGTGTCCCTGACAGACCAGTTTGTCTCTCTGTAACTCCATATACAATATAGGACATTCTAACTGTGTATACAAACATTCCAACAATAAAGCTACAATATCCTTTTTGCACTCCACCTGCAACAAACGCTGATCTACCTCATTGATTACCTGCGTCATCTTTTCTCTCTGATGTGCTTGGTCCCGTTGCTTGCGCATATTCACTGTCAGCGCGCAGCTGCCTAGTGCTACCGCTCCCATTATAAAGAATGTAAACGGATAGCCACTAACTGAAAAATCAATGGCAAAATAGGGATATGTAAAGCAAAAATTCGTACCCACTACACTGCATAGCGCACTGATAATACCCCAAACATAGCTGCCAGTGAGTAATGAAATGAGAATTACTGCCAAAAGATAGATACCTGAAACATTCACAGCATTATCATAGTATAAAATTGTTAAATAATTAATCGCAGTAGCGGATAATAACAGAATAATAGTGATAGCATAATCGTATAAAGCTTTTTGCAGCTTGGTCATTTCTGTCTGTTCCTGCACCTCTGCCACATATAAGACCTCCTGGTTCCAATATTTTTTGTATCATTATGACAGTATTTAAATATCAATTATGCTCTTTTTCAAATTTATGCCGAAACTAGTCTTATCATATCATATTTTTGAGCAGCAGAAAAGAGAGTATTTTCTCATTTACAAAGTAAATATTTTCCCTCTAAAAAAGAATTTTCTGCATTGCTTCACGACCATCGCCATATCAGCTTCTCTGTCTACTCAAAATTATCTACAGGTAAATTTTACTGCTGCCAGTCTCACATATTTTTGCCGAAATAGCAAATACTTTCTATTAGGATGAACTGTAGCCTTGTTCATAGTGCTCATACTTTTGTAGCAGAAACATTTTCAAGAAGGGAGTTTTTTATGTATGAAAGCAACAGGTATTGTGCGCAGAATTGACGATCTGGGGAGAGTGGTGATTCCAAAAGAAATCCGCCGCACTCTCCGCATCCGCGAAGGAGATCCACTGGAAATTTTTGTTGATCACGACGGAGAAGTCATTCTGAAAAAATATTCGCCGATCGGAGAATTAAGTGAGTTCGCTCAAGAATATGCCGATTCGTTGTTCGAAGCAACAGGACATATCGCCGTTATTACAGACCGCGATCAAGTAATCGCTGTAGCTGGCGCCTCCAAAAAAGACTTAATGGGCAAAGCCATCGGCATTGCCGCCGAAAAAGTGATGGAAGAACGCAAAGCTATCAGCGTGGGCGACACTGCCATTCATTCTCATTTCCGCGGCAACAATGACAATGGTATTGAAAAAACCTTTGTCTCTCAAGTGATGGCTCCAATCATCGCTGAAGGCGATCCTATCGGTACAGTGATTATTGCTACCAAAGAGAACAATGTAAAAATGACCGATTTAGAATTAAAGTTAGCTGAAACCGCTGCTTCTTTTTTAGCAAAGCAGATGGAGCAATAACCACAACAAACAAGGAGTAGTCCCGAACCAGTGAATGGTTCGGGACTACTCCTTGTTTGTTTTTCATTCAAATACGATCCTTATTTTTCTGTCCCTAGCAAATGCCTCTGAAAAAGTAAACATTCCGGTTTGCCATTATCAAGCTAAAATTGTTATTTTAGTTATTCCGTCATAACAAATTCGGCAGAAATTGTTTCCTGTTCGCTGTTTTCTTTTTGCACAGTATAAGACAGACGATACACGCCGGGTTGCAATGTAGGGTACCATTGTATGTCAATACCGCCTTGCATCATCTCCCCCAACGGATCTCCCACTCCACAAAAGCCGACTTCACATTTTATGGCCTGCCAGCTGCCATCGCTTTGTTGTTCTTCCAATGTAGGAATGAGCCATATGGTATAGGCATCTCCAGTTTCATTGATCGCCTGCCATGTAATCTCATTGTCAGATAAACTATAACTTTCCTGAGCCATCTCCAAACGCAAAGGCGCTATCACTTCTGTTTCTTCTTGACCTTGCTGTACATTGCATCCCCACAAAAAAACACAAAGCAATATCAATAACAGTCCTCTACCCCAACCTTTCATACAGCCTCATCCTCTCTTTCCTGAGCCATTTTCCTGTTAAATTAAAGACGATTTTTTCTGCAATAAGTTCCATCTTTTTCTATGTCCTACACTGCCAAAACTTCTATATATCGAAAATGAACCGCACAGTATTTGTGGGCATCCTTTCCGTGCTTCCTGCAATGGGAAGCAACCTCATACTTGTAGGAAAAGATATCTTATGCTATACTGAACTACATTCACAAATATACAGTCAGACTGAGAAGGGAAGTTTTCATGTGAGTAACAGCAAAAAGAACAAATCAGAAGCATTAAAAAGTGAAGAAGCGATACAAGAAATCACACGGGAAGAAATAAAAAGAAACAGACTGATTGCCCTCGGCATACTGATCGCTGCGGCGGCAGGTATTTTTATTTATATAAAATACACTGCATATATCGGTTATTATTTAGCTTTATTTGCTATTCCTTATGGAGCCTATGGATTATTTATGCCTTATAAAAGTGCAAGACTATATGCCAAAAAAGGCTATGCAATCACCTACTCCCGTCAAATGGGAACATTAATTGTCTCTTTAGGCGTATTGTGCATTCTCTACAGCAGACTTTATGCTTATTTTGACCAAACCCGCTGGTTCCTAATTGCACTCTTAGTATATTTAACACTGTTCTATTTCGCCATGTCCCTGCTGAACAAACGCTACATGACGAAACCAAATATGGATTCTAAAGAATCCCGTTAGACTTTTGTCCCATTATCTGACAGTTTCATATTTTTCAAAATCGTTAAGTGTTCTAGTTGCGGAGAACTCCGCATATTTTCATATAAACACGAAAAAGCACAGCGTATCCGTTTTTATCAGATATACTGTGCTTTCTTACTATGAAGAGCCTATTTTATTTTTCTGCCGCAGACAACCCTGTCCAATCCCTGCCAGTCTTGCAGTATCTTCACATCGCCAAACCCATGGGAAGTCAACAGTTGCCGTACGGCATCACCCTGCTGCCAGCCCACTTCAAATGCCAGCCAGCCGCCAGAATGCAGCTGTGTCACAGCAGCAGCTGTAATTTTTCGGTAAAAATACAAGCCATCCTCTCCGCCCCATAAGGCCATACGCGGCTCCTGCCGCACATCTTCCGGCAAGGCTTGCATTTCTTCAGTCGTAACATACGGCGGATTGGAAATCAATAAATCCACCTTTCCCTGTAAATCGGAAAAAGGCTCTAACAGATTGCCCTGACGAAATTGTACAGTTGTGCCGCGTTGCGCATTATTCTGCATAGCAACACACAATGCCTCTGCCGACAAATCGCCTGCATATACAACCGTGTCTTTTTTATAATGGCTAATGGCGATAGCAATGGCACCACTACCAGTGCAGATGTCCAGCACAGTAGGCTGTAAAATTGGTTCCAACAACTGCAGTGCCCTCTCCACCAGACACTCTGTATCAAAACGGGGAATCAATACCGCTGGCGTTACCTGAAGTTCCAGGCCCATAAAATCTGTCTTCCCCAACAAATACTGTAACGGCGCACCAGACTGATACTGCATAATCATTCCCTGATATGCCTCAATCTGCACCTCGGTTGCCTCCATATCATCATGGGCCAACAGCAACGCCCGGCTGGTACCTAAGACATAACACAAAAGCAACTCAGCTTCTAGTCGTTTTTTACTGCCTGTTTCAGCAATTCCCCATTGCAACAATGCTCGCCTGTTCATTATGCTTCATCCGCATGTTTCAATTTTTCAGCCTGGTCGGTGGTAATCAATGCATCCACAATCTCATCTAAATTGCCCAGCAATACCTTATCCAGATTGTGCACTGTCAGATTGATGCGGTGGTCGCTCACCCGTCCCTGCGGGAAATTGTAGGTGCGAATTCGCTCGCTGCGGTCTCCGCTACCCACCATATCTTTTCTCTGCGCTGCCAAATCCCCCTGGGCCTCCTGCTGAAACTTTTCCATCACGCGGGAGCGCAATACTTTCAACGCTTTTTCTTTATTGCGCAGCTGAGATTTTTCATCCTGACAGGATACCACAACCCCAGTGGGAATATGGGTAATCCGTACAGCAGATTGGGTAGTATTTACGCACTGTCCACCAGGACCGCTGGCGCAAAACACGTCAATGCGCAGATCATTCATGTTTATATCAACCTCTACCTCTTCTGCCTCTGGCAGCACAGCCACTGTGGCAGCAGAAGTATGAATTCGTCCGCTGGATTCTGTCGCCGGTACACGCTGTACACGATGCACGCCGCCTTCAAATTTCAAACGGCTGTAAGCGCCTTTCCCTTCAATCATAAACGTAATTTCCTTATATCCACCTACATCAGTGTAGTTGGTATTCATCACCTCTGTTTTCCAGCCGCGAATCTCTGCATAACGGGTATACATGCGGAATAAATCGGCAGCAAACAGCGCTGCTTCCTCCCCGCCGGTACCAGCGCGAATTTCCATGATAACGTTCTTATCATCATTAGGATCTTTAGGCAGCAACAAAATGGTCAACTCCTGCTCCAAATTGTCTTTCTGCTCGTTCAGATCTTTAATTTCTGCCTTTACCATATCTTCCATTTCCGGATCTAGTTTTTCCTGCAGCATTGCTTTGGAATCATCCAGTTCACTTAATACTTTTTTATATTTACGGTAAGCAATTACCACATCCTCCAAATCAGCTTGCGCTTTCGCGCATTTATGCAGCTCCGCAGGATTATTCAGCACTTCGGGATCAACCATTTTGTGGTTCAATTCTTCGTATTTTTCCTCCAGCATATGTAAACGTTCTAACATAGTGCATCCTCCATCTTTGTATTCTCTACATTTTTACATAACGCTTTTATTGTATCACAACTTCTTGCCGTATCACAACTTTTTTTGCATGAGTTTCTGCTGTTTTCTCCACAGAATCTTGGATTTATGCCACAATTTCTACCAACCCTTTCTAACAGCAGTGACACTATGTCTTCGCCCATAAAAAGGGCATCCCTCAAATCGCTTGACGATTTGAAGGACACCCTCATTGCGCTTTTGCGCCTTTTAAAACAGCTGCCTCTTTTCGTGTATCTTAATTCTATTTATCCTGCAAGGCATCTATATCCACTCACTCCGCCATATACTGGTATAAATTAGCTACAATCATCACAGCCTCTGCCGCCATTGGCGTATCCATTTCTCCGCTCATATGACTGATAATTTCGTCGGTCAAAATGCCCATCTGCTGCAGTGCCTGCATCTGCTCTGCATACTCTGTAGCTTCTACGCCGACAATCTGTGCCGTGGCGGCAATCATCTCCTGGTTCGTCGGCGGATCGCTTACTTCAATAACTGGCACATCTTTTCCGGTTTTCTTCATGGAATTGTTGATCATATTCTGCAATCTCCATTTGCCCATTGCTTCATCCAGGCGGTAATCATTGCTGTAGCCGCCGTCCAACAGACCCAAACTGCGAATTACTTTTACCCCGGAATAGGCCCAATGCTCCATGAAATCTTCATGTACCTCAAAATCATCCAAGTACGCGCCCTGTTTCTTCAACTGTTTCTGCACGCTGGCGATGGCTTTTTCATCCTGACTCATTTCACGGAAACTGCTCTGTTTATCCAGCGAATAGGCTGCAGCTACACCGGCTGCCTCCCCTTCTGCCATGCCTACAGGAATCACACGGGCGCTGCCTGCCGCCAAAGAAGTATACGATGCGCTGCGACCGATTACCAACAGATTTTCCACATTTAACGGCACTAAACACCGAAATGGAATCGCATAGCGGTCCGGACTGCCAATCACAGTGCCATAGGTCTGTCCCGCTGTAGGCTGAATATCTGCCGGATAAGCTACAATGGCGATTTTATCCCACTGATCACGATTTTCCAACACATCATCAATAGTCAACTGATATTCCCCAACAATATGTCGGCTTTCTCTTACATAAAGCTGACTGGCTGTGCCCACCAGCTGCGCCTGCTCAAATCCTATAAAATTTTGCTGCACATAAGGCACAATATATTCCAATTCTTTTTGCGCGCGGGCAATCCCCTGTGCTTTGCTTTCCTCGCTCATAGCATCCACACCAAAAATAATCAGCGCATTCACCAACACATTGCCATTGTCCTGCCGGGCTACATTAAACCCGCGCAAACGCATCAGATCATCCTGAGGCTCATAGGCATAGCCTTCACGGGTATAACCCCATGCAGTTTTTTCTGTAGCTCCAGTCCCTGCATTATCGTCATTTTCCAAATAATTGACTACCTTGTCCCAATCCACACCGGACAATTCAAATACCAGCGTCACGCCCATATGACGTTCCTTTTCCCCGATATCTTCGCCAGCAATAGTATAAGGTGCACCAGATGCCGCTGCTACATCGGCATCTACCGTCGCATCAATGACACAGGCCGCTGTATAGGTCACCTGCTCGCCGTTTTCTTCCTCCACCACCACACCGGTAATGCAATCTTCGTCCATGACCGGCGCAATAAATTTGGTATTTAGTTTTAACGTTGCATTTTTTTCATTTGTAACCCAATCATAGAAGAAACTCTTTGCCTTTTCTACATCAAAGGCAGTTCCGCCGACGCCTTCATAAAATTCCATAAACAGCCCTTGGGTTAAAATGCTGCCGTCTCTACTTTCACAGATATCAATAAAATTCAGCTTGCCTAAGGTCATCAGTCCACCCAACGCTTCATCATCCTCAATGAGCAAGGTTTTTAAACCATTGCGAGCTGATGACACTGCTGCGCACACACCTTCTGGATCACCACCCACCACAATCACATCATAATCCACATTTGCAGTTTGTGGTGTATTGGCTGTCCTGTCCCCGCAGCCGGTCAATAAAAGGCAGCAACAAAACAATATACAAATTAATTTTTTCATACATATCTCCTTTTATTTTTCTATGGCGTTATTCTGATTTGCATTCCTCTCATACTCCGTTAAAGGGACCGCTATAGAGCTTAATGTCGGCTGTAGGAAATCATGCACATTGGCAAGCAGCATAATGACCTCTGCCCGATTGGGAGTTTTATTTTCATTCGCAAAATAAGGCTGCAGCTCTGCTGTCAAAATCACATCTGTCAAACGTTCTTCGCTGTCCAGATTCATAATTCGCATCGCTGCGTCCAGCACACCCTGGCATGTAGGGCGCACTTCAAAGGGAAGGACGCTGCCATTGCGATAATACTGCCATAGTCCCGTTACCATTTCCGTCAGTTCTGCCTTGGTGATTGGTTCATCCAGCCGGTAATCATTCTGATATTCCCCATATACCAGCCCCAAACTGCGCAATGTTTTTACACCTTTATAGGCCCAATGTTGTTCTACCGTTTCCTGAATGGGCTCCCATGGCTCCAGATAAGCGCCCTGAGCCTTCAAAGTCTGTTGAATCGCGGCAATTGCTGTACCGTCCTGACTAATCTCACGGAAGCTCTGTCTATGCTCTTTGGCATAGGCAGCAGCTACACCGGCAGCATCTCCCTCGGCCATTCCCAAAGGGATCACACGGGCACTGCCTGCCGCTAATGAAGTGTACGAAGCACTGCGGCCTACTACCAGTAATCCGTCTATCCTCTGCGGCACCAGACAGCGGAAGGGCACGCCATAACGGTCTGGATTACCCAGAATAATTCCTCGCAGCTGCCGCGCATTGGGCGGCACATCCACCGGATAAGAGCCAATGGCAATGGTATCGTCAAGCCATCTGTTTTCCAGTACATCGTCCAACGTCAGCTGATATTCCCCAGCAATATGTCGACTTTCCCGCACATAAAGCTGCTCTGCTGTATCCACAAGAGCAGCATCGGCAAAACCAACAAAATTTTCCCGCAAATAGGGAACAATATGCGCCAGTTCTGCTTTGCCTCGCTCAATTCCCTCTGTCTTGCTGGCTGCATCCAGCGGGTCCACGCCAAAAATGATAAATCCATTGATGAGCACATTGCCATTGTCCTGCAATGCAATATTCAAACCCCGCAAACGTGTCTTCTCATCCTGCGGTACATAGGCAGTGCTTTCCGCATGATATCCCCACGCCGCCTTATTGGTAGCACCGGTGTTGGGATTGTCATCTCCATTTAAATAGCTGCATACAGCCTGCCAATCCACACCGGATAATTCAAATACCAGCGTCACACCAGTCACATTTTCCCGATGCCCATAATCCTCACCCAGATAAGTATATGCTGCACCGGCAGCGACGGCGATGTCACCGTCCGCCGTAGCATCAATCACACTGTTCGCTTTGCACTTGACTGTGCTTCCCGTTTGCTGCAGTACCACACCGGTGATGGTTTTATCCTGCATAATCAGCTCCGTGACCGTCGTATCCAGCATCAATGTTAGATTTTCTTCATTGTTTACCATCTGCAGGAATACATCTTTGGCAGTAGGGATATCAAATGCTGTTCCACCTACCGCATTATAAAATTCTTCAAACGTGCCGCGGGTTAGCAATGTGCCATCGCGACCATTACACATATCAATAAAATTCAATTTCCCCAGCGTCATCAAACCGCCCAGCGCGTCATCATCTTCCACCAAAAGTGTTTCCTGACCATTACGCGCTGCGGTGACTGCTGCCGAGATTCCTTCCGGTTCACCGCCGACTACGATGACATCGTACGTCTTTGTATTGCCGCAACCACACAGCAGCAGCGGAAACAACAACATCATAACCATCAACCATCTTCGCATTTTCATGTTATATTCCTTTCTGCTTTCATGCGCCAGCTTCACTCTGTTGTATCCGCAAATATTGATACGTATTGGCCATGAGCTGAATCACTTCCGCCGCATTGGGATTTTTTTCTTCCTCTGCAAAATAAGGTTTGAGCTGCTCTGTCAAAATGCCCCTTTCCTCCAATGCCTGCAGATATACCTGGTAGTTATTTTCGTATTTCACACCGTCCATTGCAGCCACAGCTCTTGCCGTTGTCCCAATAATTTGCCGGTTGGGCGGATTGTCGTTCACTTCTATATAATCTTGTGTGATGTTTGCCTTTTTCAACACATTGTTAATCATATTTTGATAACGCCACCGCCCAATGGGTTCCTCCAGCTTGTAATCATTACTGTAACCGCCATCCAAAATTCCTAAACCTCGCAGTATTTTCACGCCTGGATAAGCCCAGTGGTCCATCACCGCTTCATGCACCGAGAAATCCTCCAGATAAGCGCCCTGCTTTCTCAACGTATCCTGCACATTGGAAATCGCGCCTTTATCCTGACTCATAGCACGAAATCCTATTTGATTTTTCACCGAATAGGCAGCCGCCACACCAGCAGCCTCTCCTTCCGCCATGCCTAAAGGAATAACCCGCGCGCTGCCTGCCGCCAATGAAGTATACGAAGCACTGCGGCCTACTACCAATAAATTATCTACCTTTAAAGGTACCAAGCTCCGAAAGGGTACCGCGTAACGGTCTGGACTGCCAATAACTGTACCATAGGTCTGCGTTGCTGTAGGCTGTACATCTACCGGATAGGCACCGATGGCTATCTTGTCCCACTGGTCGCGGTTTTCCAACACATCGTCAATGGTCAGCTGATATTCGCCGATGATATGACGGCTTTCCCGCACATAGAGTTGTTCTGCGGTTTTAACCAACTCAGCCTTCTCAAAGCCCTTAAAGTTTTCGCGAATATATGGAATCAAGTACTCCATTTCCGCCTGCGCTCTGGCAATTCCCTCTGCTTTGCTTTCCTCACTTAAAGGGTCCACGCCAAAAATAATCAACGCATTGATCAACACATTTCCATTATTTTGCCGAGCAATATTAAAGCCGCGCAGCCGCATCATTTCATCCTGCGGCTCATAGCTATACCCCTCTTCTGTATATCCCCATGCAGTTTTTTTCGTCGCGCCCATATCTGCAGTTCCCTGTTTCAGAACTTCTGCTTTAAAACGCTGCCAATTCAAATACATGGACACCTTTCTCCAATTCACGCCAGACAACTCAAATACTAAGGTCACACCCATCTGGCGGTCCTTCTCACCGATATCTTCCCCTGCATACGTGTAGGGCACACCGGCCGCTGCCGCTACATCCGCGTCCACTGTCCCATCAATCACACGGGAACCATAATATTCCCGTTGCACGCCATTCTCCTCAGTCACAATGCCCACCACTGCATTGTCCTGCATAATAGGCTTTACAAAAGTATTCTCATTGCGCAGTGTCAAAAATGGCTCCGCCTCTGCCACCTGCAAAAAGAAATTGCGCGCTTCTGTAATATCAAAGGCACTGCCGCCCACTGCATCATAAAACTCCTTGAAAAATCCCTGCGTCAACAACGTGCCGTCACGACTCTCACACATATCAATAAAATTCAGCTCGCCAATGGTCATCAGACCGCCCAACGCCGTATCCTCTCCCAAGAGCAGCGTTTTCATCCCATTGCGTGCCGCACTTACCGCCGCCGCAATGCCCTCCGGCTCAGTACCAACTACAATCACATCGTAGGTTTCCGCCGCATTGTAGGCAGCATTTTTCCAAAGGATCTCCTGTTCCGCCTTGGCTCCGCTGCCACAGCCTGTCACGATAAAACAACAAAGCACTAACCATGCTATTATTTTTTTCATATTTGGGGATTCCTCCTCTAAATTCATTTCAAAACAAATTCACGATACGTTGTAAGTATACTGGATTATCGGCTATAATACAAGCTTCAATGCATTCTTGACAGATTTTTGATACAATTTCTTCATAATTTTTTCATAAAAAAATGATATTTCCTACTTGCATTTTTATAGTAATGGGTATATCATATCATTGTTAGCACTCAAATAAGTCGAGTGCTAACAATGATGATTTTGTTTAAATATTTTACATTTATTTTATACAGGAAAGGACCGATTACAAATGGCAAAAACTGAATTCAAAGCCGAATCCAAACATTTGCTGGATCTGATGATTAACTCTATTTACACACATAAGGAAATCTTTTTGAGAGAGATCATCTCCAATGCCAGCGATGCAACCGACAAACGGTATTACAATGCGATGGTGAAAGGAGAGACTGGCTTAAACCGCGACGAATTATCCATTGATATCAACATTGATAAAGAAAATCGCCTGCTGACCGTCACCGACCATGGCTGCGGTATGACAGAGGAAGAGCTGGATACCAATCTGGGCACCATTGCCAAAAGCGGCTCCTTGGACTTCAAAACCAATCAGGAAAATAAAAGCGAAGATATTGACATCATCGGTCAATTTGGCGTAGGATTTTACTCTGCTTTCATGGTCAGCAAAAATGTAAAAGTAATCACTCGCAGCGAAAATGCTACGCAGGGCTATGTGTGGGAATCTGACGGGGCCGACGGCTACACCATCACACCATGTGACAAAGATACCATCGGTACAGAAATTGTTATGACCATCAAAGATAATACTCCAGAAGAAACATACGATGAATTTTTAGATGTACACCGCATCCATGGTATCGTCAAAAAATATTCCGATTATATTCGTTACCCAATTCATCTGCCTATGGAGCGCAGTAAAATGAAAGAAGGCTGTGACCCTGAACATCCTGAATATGAATCCTATATCGAAATAGAACAGGTAAACAGTATGACACCTCTTTGGAAGAAGTTGCCTGCTCAGATTACAGATGACGAATATACTCGATTCTACAGAGAAAAATTCTTTGACTTTGAAGATCCGGTGCTGAGAATTCATACCAATACAGAAGGTTCCGCGACCTACACGGCAATGCTGTTTGTTCCGCAACATGCACCCTATGATTTTTATAGCAAAAACTTTGAGAAGGGTCTGCAGCTCTATGCCAACGGCGTACTGATTATGGAAAAATGCGCAGATTTACTGCCAGACCATTTTGCTTTTGTGCGCGGTCTAGTAGACTCTCAAGATTTGTCTTTGAATATCTCCAGAGAAATGTTGCAGCATGATCGTCAGCTAAAATTGATTGCAACCAGCCTGGAAAAGAAAATCAAGTCTGAGCTGTTAAAATTGCAGAAAGATGACCGTGAAAAATATGAAGAATTCTTTAAAGCGTTCGGCTTGCAGCTGAAATTCGGCATTTACAGCGACTATGGCACCCATAAGGACATGCTGCAGGATTTAATTCTCTTCTATTCTTCCACTGAGAAAAAATTGGTTACACTGAAAGAATATGTAGAGCGCATGAAAGAAGACCAGACCGCTATCTACTATGCCTGTGGGAAAACAGTAGAACAAATCGGTTTACTGCCGCAAATTGAGCAGTTTACAGAAAAAGGTTATGAAGTGCTGTACCTCACCGATGATGTGGATGAATTTGCTTTGAAAGTAATGCGGGATTACAGCGAAAAACCATTCAAATCCATCGCTGACGGAGATATTGATTTGGAAAGCGCAGAGGAAAAAGAAGCAGCTGCCCAAAAATCAGAGGACAATAAAGACTTGTTGGCATTCTGTACCAAAACATTGGCTGGCAAGGTAAAAGAAGTAAAACTGTCTACACGCCTAAAGAGCCATCCTGTGTGCCTTGCCAGCGAAGGTCCTATTTCCATCGAGATGGAACGGGTATTGGATACCATGCCAGAGCCTAATTATCATAAAGCAGAGCGCATCCTGGAACTGAATGCCAACCATCCAATTTTCCAGACCTTATGTGATGTATATCCGACCGATGAGAAAAAAGCCGCTGATTATATCAACATCTTATATAATCAGGCCCTGCTCATCGAAGGGTTAAGTATCGAGGACCCAGTTGCCTACGCCAATGCCGTATGCAGCCTGCTCAGCAAATAATTGCAAAGAGATAAAGTGAACTAAATATTGCAGTAAAAAACCCTTCCGTGCATCTTCACACGAGAAGGGTTTTTTACTGCAATTACATCCCAAAGCCTGGAAATAAATACAGACTATACAACATACTCAATATAAAATAAAGAGCAATGATGGCGAAAAACGGCGGGAAAACTTTTTTCATTACTTCCCCTTCTCGTCCAATTAGCCCTACAGTAATGGCTGCAGCTACAACATTGTTGGGACAAATCAGGTTGCCCAACGCAGCACCAGCATTTTGTCCAGCACAGACTACAATAGGATTCAACCCCAACTGCAGTGCTGCCTCTACATGCATAGGCGCGAACATAATGTTGGAGCCCAAACCGGTACCAGTAATAAATGCGCCCAAACTGCCAATGGCTACCGCCACGGGAGGATAGAAACTCCCTGCGATATCTGCTCCAGCCTGTGCCAACAACATTATCATGCCAGAGCTCTTCATAAGATTACTGACCACCACCAGAGTACAAATGGTAATCATCGCAGGCAGTACACTTTTCGCAGCAGATTTGACGCACTTGGTATATTCTGAGAATGGAACCCGCAAAATCAATGAACCTAGATAGGAACTGATAAAAATAACTACGCCAACCCAAACAATATATCCGTATTTAGTCATAGTACTCCAATAATTGGCTACCAGTGTATAACGCACCAATGGCAGTAATATAGCTAAAACCAGATAAGGACCAAATGCCTGCAACGCCGAGTATTTACTCAGCAGTTCGCTTTTTTCTTTTGGCGCACGGTAAATATATTCATCCGGCGTTTTTAATTTTACAACCTTCAAAAATGCTACAGAAAAAAGAATAGCTAATAATCCAGTACCCAAGCTGGTCAACTCTGGTCCAATAAAGTTAGAGATGAAGAAATCCAGCAGGCACAGCACTACGCTAGCATAAATCAGAAAGGGCCAAATACCTTTAAAACCTTTACGTCCAAAAGCAATCAAAAGAGCTAATGTAGGCACCATCATGACGCCAAACATGTGAAAGCGACCAACCATCGCAGAAGCCTGCGCCGAAGTCATATACTCATTGACACCGCTCAAACCCATAATAGTGGTAACGCCTGCGCCACCCCACGACGCTGGTGTAGCATCACCCAAAAGAGCACAGGCTGCAGCAGTAACAGGATGAAAACCCAACCCTACCAGGAAAGGCGCCGCAATTGCGGCAGGACTGCCAGCCCCTGCTGCTCCTTCCAAAAAAATCGCAAACATAACTGCAATAATCACTAACTGTGCGCGACGATCATAGGTAATATCGGCCAGCACCGCTTTTACTTTTTCGATGGCACCAGTTTTGGTCATAGTTTTTAAAATAACAAAGGCTGAGAAAATTAGTAAAATAATTTTTAACCCTTCTATAATCCCCGATTTGGTCTGCCCTATTACCATAGCGCCATCTGTATCGAAAAACAGTATGGCAATAAACCATGTATAAACCATAACAATGGGGGCTACCAGCATAGCCGGCTTCTTTAATACGGTCATCCCCAATAATACAAGAAGAATAGGACTGATAGCCAGCAAAATGTTCATATTGTTTCCTCCGTCTTTTCTAAAGTGTCTGCCTTTTCTGTTGTTTTTTTGCTTGTTCTATTTGATTGTTTTACTGGAAAGCCTTTTTTACATCAGCAGCGGTAATTCCTACTGGACAGGTAAAGTCAGCTAAAACATCCAACCCATGTGCCGCTTTTAATTTACCATTAATTGCTGCAAGCCCCACAAACTTAGCCGTCAGCATGGTATTCTTCCAATTGTTTTGCTCGGCCAAAGCATTCAAACTATTGTAACAAGCGCCGCAATCAATACATTTCAGCAGATTGCCACAACCTTTTTTCTGCAATTCTCTGCGGCCGTTATCCAACAAAATCAAATGTACTTCCAATGGGCCATGTACTCCATATGCCATATGGAATTCAATATCGGCAGTACGGCTCTGTCCAGAAATCAGCGAATAATAGGCAGGATTTTGCTTGCCTAGCCCATAGATATTTGCAGTCTGAATCCCGCGCAGCGTTTCTTCCGCCGAATCATATAAACGATCATAGCCAGCCACAACAATGTGCCGATATGGCAAATTAGATACTGTACGACCATTTCCCTCGTTTTCACCAATGACAATCGTACCATTTTCTGCCACAATTCCTTGCACATTGGTGACACCATAATTGGATGCTAGTACCTCCTGACGGATTTTTTTCTGTACAGCCCGATTCAATTCTTGAGGATTTTCAATCGTTTCCCCCACATATGCTTGTAATGCCTGGATAATATCCTCCTGGCTCAATCCTTCCAAGTTAGCCAACAACGGATGCTTGCTTCCTTCTTTCCCTAGCTGTTTAACGATAATTTCCCCTACATCGGTCAAAGCTACTTCCTTGCCGGCCTCTTCCATCAGACTATCAAATTCAATTTCATCCAACTCAGGATTGGCAAAGCGCACCAACTTTTGTTTGTCTGCACATAACTCTAAAATCAATTGGCGGGCTTGCGCAGCATCTTTCGCATGATAGACTATGGTGCCTTTGCCTTTTAAAGTTTCCTCTGCCTGATTAATATATGTGTCTAAGTCACTGATTATTTTTTCTCTCGCTGCAGCAGTTGCTTTTACTACGTCACTATATTTCTCTAACAAATCTGCCCGCTTGGCAGCAATAATTTCTAACTGTTTCATTTGATTTCCCCTCCACGATAGGCAGCCGCCAAAATCTGCGCCATATGCACCACATTTTGCTCGCCCTCAGCTCGGTGTACACCATCTTTCAAATGCATCACACAGCCCGGACAGCTCGCTACAATATACTCAGCCCCTGTAGCTTGCGCTTTCTGTACCTTAGCATCGTTTACCCGCTTAGACAGTTCATAATAGAATAAACTGAAGCTGCCGCCAAAGCCACAACAGCTGACTGAATCTTCCATCTCTTTCAGTTCAGCGCCGACCTCCTGTAAAAGCTTCCGTGGTTCTTCTGTAATTTTAAGTCCCCGTGCCAAATGGCAAGAATCATGGTAAGTCACACTGATAGGTTGTTTTAGCTTAGGCATAGTTACTTGCAGTACATTCACCAAGTAATCATTAAGGTCAATCACTTTAGCCTGTAATTTTTGATATTGTGCCAGCAACTGCTGATCTTTTTCCTCTTTCAATAACTCTGCCCATTCTTTTTTCACCGTAGTCGCACAGGATGGACATGCGAAAACGATATAATCATAATCGCCGTTAGCAAACAAGCTGATATTGGTTTTGGCCAGCTTCAGCGCATCTTTCGTGTCACCACTCATGATAGCAGGCAAGCCACAGCATGCTTCTTTCTTGTAAGTCACCATCTGAATATTATTAGCCGCTAAAATATCATACACGTCCAAACCCAGCTGTGGTGTTGCATAATTGACCACGCAACCGGCAAAGAAAGCAACTTTAGCTTTCGGTTTAGCCAGTGGAGATTTTTTGCTGATAACCTCCGCAAAAGATTGATGGGCCAATGATGGTAATAAGCGGTCACTGGGAATACCCATTTTTCCTAAATTAATTCTGGCTGTAGCTCCTCCAGCTGTTTTCTTCAGACCAATATCTTGGAAATTACGGGCCACCTTCATCAACGGTGCCAACTTATTGCTGCCCAACATTTTAAAGACAGATGTTTTGGCAGTTCCCATTCCGTCTGCCTTTACCACTTTAGAGCGCAGCTCGGAAATCATTTCAGGCGTATGCATGCCTACTGCGCAGGCTTCCTCGCATCGCTTACAGCCAATACACAACGAAAGCCCTGCCTCTTGCGCTTTATCAAGTCCTTTGCCGTGAAATGCGGCGAACACAGCACCGCGTCCCCCTAAATATTTGTATCCATAATTTTGTCCAATCTCCGCATAAACCGGGCAGAAATTTAAGCAACTGCCGCAGTTAATACAGTACAGTGCTTCTCCAAATCCTTCATCTTTTGCCTTCTGACGTCCTTGTGTCAAGAACACCACATGAACTTCCTGCGGTCCCTGACCAGATCCCAAAAAAGCTAACTCATCATTATTATAACAGCTCACCCCATCAATAACTGATACATAGGTGCCAATATCTTGCCCTACTCCATAAGCCGCAGCCGCTTTCACAACAGTTACGCCATCTGTTAAACGGGGGACTATTTTTTCGATGCCAGCAATGGCAATATGCACCCGCGGCATACTAGTAACACAACGAATATTTCCTTCGTTTTCTGTCAAAAAAATAGAGCCTGTCTCTGCATCAATGGCATTAGCGCCAGAAATGCCCACATCAGCAGTGGTCAGATATTCTCGCAAACTTTCCCGGGCTGCCCGCACCAGTGCTTCCAAATCACACTCCAGTTCCCGTCCCACATTATTGGACAACAGCGTTGTAACGTCTTCAATAGGAATATGAATAGCAGGAGCCAGTGTATGGGTTGATTTATCCTTTCCTTCTAATTGAACCAGACGGTCACCCAAATCAGTTTCTATCACTTTAGCGCCTTGACTGGTCAAATACTTCGTAATCCCAATTTCTTTTCCTGCATTGGTCTTCGATTTCACCACCAAATTTTTTCCTACTATCTTGGCAATATAATCTCTGGCATCTTCCTCTGTCTGCGCCACATAGACTTTTACCCCATTGGCCTCCAGCGATTTCGTAGCCTGCTCCAGTAAATCATCCATATGATCGATGGAATACTCTTTCACTGCACGCAATTTATGGGTCAATTCAGGATAACGTTTTACCATTCTCTGCATCCCCGGACGAATAAAACCAAAGGCTCGCTGACGGCCCTTCCAAGATTCCCCGTCATTTAAACCGTCTTCAATTTTTTTTGTCAAATCCACTTCGGACACTTTCTCAACACCCCTTCAACTTTGTATTACAACAGATTTTTGTTTGTAACAATTGTTATATAATATTAAACGCTTTTTTATTATATCATGTTCCATTTACTTTGCAAGATGAAATACATGGTTTTTCTTCTCTGTATTCTTAATACTTTGCCAATCTCTTGAAATTAATTGTGCTTTGCAAATTTTGCTTGACAAAATCATTTCTTACGTTTACTGTTATCTCAACAGATATATACAGAGAAAGGATGGCTACATTATGGACATCTACATCAATAAAACATCAGAAATCCCTTTATATGAACAAATTGCCGAACAGATTAAACAATTAATTATTGAGGGGAATCTGCATGGCGGCACGCCTTTGCCTTCTGTGCGCGCGTTGGCACAAAGTCTGGGAATCAGTGTCATTACTACACGGCGTGCTTATACTGAATTAGAGCGAGAGGGATATGTTATCACGACGCCCGCAAAGGGTACCTTTGTAGCAATGAATTACAAACAAAAATTGCGCGACATAGGTATTGACAAAATGACAGATATGATTGACGATTTAATTTATCTGTCATTAGCTCTTGATATCAATCGTGAGCAATTAATCAATCTGGTTGAAGAATATTATGATTATATCCATTTGCATCCCAATGGTAATGCAAAATTGCATCAGGTTCTCAAACGAAAATCCTTGCCCAAAGAAATCGAGACCTATATTTTAAATGAACTAGACCACTCCCATTAAATGTATACTAACAGATAAAAATAACTAAAAAAGCCGACGCATCCACGTCGGCTTTTCTGTTGCACAAAATAATACTTTGTTTTGTATTCTACTTCAATATTTAGTTCCGTATTACCTCATATACACTATTGCGGTCAGTATAGTAGATGGTAACGTTATCATTTCTAACCAGATTGTCTAATGTAAACTGACGAGTAGACCCTTTGTCATGGCAGTAACATCCGTTGATTGTTTTATAGGAATAGCCATTCGTGTCTGATAAGAACTGAATTAATCCGCTGGTAGCATAACGCACATCTGCAGTTTTGCTGTCCATCACGGTAATTTCTTTTTTGCTGCCAGAAAGCGAGTCCACCAGAATACGGTCGCCTACATTGATGGCGCTGAGACTGTTATAAGTAGTCCCATTCTTCACAACACGCACACTGCTGTTGAACTGTACTGTCCGTGTATCATTGCTGAAAGTGCGCACAGTTAATGTATTGGTAGAGGTATTGACCTTGGTTACTTCCCCTCTTGTTCCTCCTGTCGCTGATACTTCCAATTTGGTCAGCGTTTGTCCTGCAAAAGTAGCAACTACATCATCACCTACGTTGATGTCCCGTGCATAGGAGCTATGCACGCCATCTACAATCACTTCTACATCATCCAGGTATGCACTTACCCGATTCCCGTTTTCGTCCTGCAAACGAATCCAGTTCCCATTGGAATATACATCCATAACGGTCATATTCACCTGTTCGTTCACTTTAATTTCTGTAACTTCGTCGTTCACAAGCTTCATGCTTACCGTATCGCCTACACTGACGGAAGACAGACGGGAAGATGTACTTCTATAGTAGTAAACTGTTACATTTGAGGATACATCATAAATCTCTGTGCCGCTGTCTGTCGTTACCTGAATGGTCTTGGCGTTGTTGTTTACCGCCTTTACCACGCCTTCTATCATATCATTAGCTTTGATACGAGTAACCTCATTATTCTGCATTGTCAATTCAACTTTCATGCCCTTGGTCAAGCGACCCAGAGATGCACTTTCACCATACAATGTAACTCTTACATTATCGGCCAAATCATAAGATACCCGGCTGCCATCGCTGGTAGTAATTAAAATATAGTCTTCTGCTGTATTCACAGAATACACAGTCCCTTTCAACGCACCGTCATTTTGATTTCGGCTAGTTACAGTAATCGCAGTAATCTGATTGTTATTTACTGTAAGATTCATTTTGTCACCAGTTTGCAAATCGCTCACTGTGCCACTTTCACCATTTTTAAATTTTACAACCAATCCGCTAGCATAATATGCAGCCTTTAATTCATTGCCTGATGTTATATAGTTTATGATCCGATTGGATGTATCAACCGATTTTACCGTTGCATTTCCACCATAGCTGTCACTACTGCCGCCTACTGCGATAGCAACCATTACGCCATCAGAAATTGTGTAGGTAGCTAGATCCCCTTCTTTCAAACTGCTTGGTGTCGCGGTCAACATCCCAGAAATACTCACATCAATATTTTTAGACATTCGATAAGTGCGCAAACCAGTTTTCTCGTCTATGGTGATACGATTGTTATATACATCTACATTGTAAATAGTACCCCCCTTTTGTCCATCGGAGGTTTCATCAATAATAATTTGGTTGGCAGTTTGATCATCTTTGTCCATTGATATGCGTACACTCATATCTGCCATTAAATCAGAAAATGCCAACGCAATACTGCTGCCTTCTTTATTGATTTTTGTATTTTTATCCACGATTACAGTGATCAGCTGGTTTTCTTCATTATCCACCACAATGGTATTTTTAGCGCTGATAATGGAGTCAATCGTCCCGCTGAGATTGGTCACTACTGTCTGGTTGGTATCTGTCGTGTATTCTTCGGTACGCACTTCCAAATAATTGAGCAGACTGTTTTTATAGACTACATATACGGAATCCCCAATGGTCAAATCCGTCACTCCGATTTTTTTCCCGCTCTTATTGTATAAGATACTATTGGTAGTTGCATATAACTTGTATGATTTGCCATCGGTACCGTCAATACCAACATTCACACCACTGACTGTAGTAACTTTTCCTTTTATGACATTGTCCGATGTGCCATTTATTTTATCTTCCACACGGCACAGAAAAGCTGCCATTTCCGCTCTTGTTACGGTATTTTTAGGTTTGAATGTCCCATCTGTATAACCGCCGATCAACCCTTTATCATAAGCCAATTTTACATAATTCAGATAATTGCTGCCAATAGAATTTGTATCTCCAAAAGATAAGACATCATTGGCTGCGCCGCTCACTTCGTTTTCCGCTTTCATAGCTTTAATCAACAGCTTGGCAATCCATTCACGGCTTGCCGCAGAACTATGATTAAAATCATTGCTGTCGATCAGCCCAGCTTCATAAGCAATTACTGCCGTACTATAGGCACCGGTCCAGTCAGGATATTTAAACGGCAGATATGTGCCTTTGTGTGTCGCTTCATCATACTTAAGACCCATAATTCTGCTGGCCATCGTAATCGCTTCAAATTGCGTCACCGGATTATTTGGTCTTGCAGTTCCGTCCTCATACCCTCCAATGATTCCCCGCGCATTCATTCGGTCAAGCTGCTGAATTGCCCAATGATTGCTCGGTACGTCAGAAAAGCTGGCTGCAAATGCACTAACCGGCATAACCATGGTCAGAACAAACGCCAGCAAAAGAATTATTGATACTTTCTTTGTGTGCTGCATGTCAAACCCCTCTCTTCTTTCAGTTTGCTAATAAATTATCCTGACTGCTGCATAATATTTTTAATTTCGCCATAGTATGCATAGTTTCCTCTTTTTATTTTGTAATTTTTCTGTAATTTTTATTTGCTGTAATTTTTCTTACAATTTTCTCACTTTGCTCCTCCAAAAACACGCTCTTTTTTTGCTCTACCCTTATTGACGCAGGATGTGGTATTAAGTTCCCTATAATTTAAAATAATTCATTGCATTCTATAGGAATTCCCATTGTTTTATTTGAAAGATCGCGGTATAATCAAATCATGTATTAGTCGTTACTGTAATCAATTTTTAGAGGAGATGAGCTCTTTATGTCAGATTTGAAAATCGTAGTAATCGGTGGCGTCGCTGCCGGTCCAAAAGCAGCTGCAAGAGCAAAACGGTGTAATCCAAACGCACAGGTTACACTGGTTGAAAAAGGAGAATGGATTTCTTATGGCGGCTGCGGTTTACCTTATTATCTAGGAGCTACTGTAAAAGACCTGAATGATCTTATGACAACATCTTGGGAAGCTGTCCGCACACCAGAATTTATGAAAGCCACCAAGGATATCGACACATTGTTAGGCTGGGAAGCTACCAAAATTAACCGCACAGAAAAAACTGTAGAAGTAAAAGATGTAAAAAGCGGCGAAATAAAAATCTTACCATATGACAAACTAGTACTGGCCACTGGCGCTGACAATTTCAAACCGCCAATGGAAAATATCAATGCAACCGGCGTATTTGGTATGAAAACACCGAAAGATGCTGTTGACATGCAGAACTACATTAAGACCGAAGGCGTTTCCAGTGCTGTTGTAATCGGGGCTGGCTTAATCGGTATGGAATGTGCAGAAGCATTTGCCAACTGGGGGCTTGACGTTACAATCATCGAAATGCAAGGCTCTATCTTCCCACAGGTATTAGACGCTGAAATGGGCGCTGTATTCCAAAATTATCTGGAAGGCGAAGACCTGAACTTCATGTTGAGTACCAAAGTAGAGAAGATTCTGGTAAATGACGAAGGAAAAGTATCCGGTGTACTCACCGATAAAGGTGAAGTAGAAGCACAAATGGTACTGGTTGCCGTTGGCGTTCGTCCATGCGTACAGCTAGCTGTAGATGCCGGCCTGGAAGTAGATAAAGGTATTATCATTAATGACCACTGCCAGACCAGCGACCCAGACATCTATGCTGGCGGCGACTGTGTCATGACAACCAACCTGATCTCCGGTCAGCGTGTATATGCCCCAATGGGCTCCACCGCCAACCGTCAGGGACGTGTAATCGGCAACAACATCACCGGTGGCAATGATACTCACAAAGGTGTGCTGAACACTGCTGTCTGCAAAATGTTCGATTGGAGCTTAGGCGCTACCGGTTTATCTGAACGGGTTGCAAAACAGCTGGGCTATGATACTGTTACCTGTATCGTTCCTGGTCCAGACATCACACATTTTATGCCTGGCAAAAAATTAATTATGACACGTCTCCTGGCAGACCGCAAAACCAGAAAAATCCTGGGTGTACAGATTGTTGGACCAGGTAAAGTAGATAAACGAATCGACACCATGGTTGCTGCTTTGACATTCGGCGCAACAGTAGATGATCTGGCCAATATGGACTTGAGTTATGCTCCACCACTGTCCTCTGCTATGGAAAACCTGACCAACGCAGCCAATGTTATGAAAAATACCATTGACGGCAAGGCTCATGATATGCGTTATGAAGAATTCAAATCCAAGCTGGACAGCGATGATGTGGTATTCGTAGATTTGCGTACCGCTCATGAACGGGCTCAGAAACCGGTTCCAGCAAAACACCAGTTGCATATTCCAATTGAAGAATTGCGTGCCCGTGCCAACGAAGTGCCAAAAGATAAGGAAGTCGTTGTCTTCTGTATCCTGAGTACTCGCGGCTTCGAAGGTCAGCTGATTCTGAACAATGCTGGCTATGACAATGTAAAATTTGTACAGGGCGGCATTCAGTTCTGGCCATTAGATAAATAATAGTATATTTCCTCCTGACAGAATTTTCTGTTAGGAGGATTTTTGTTTTTCAAGCCATTCAACGCTGCACTATTCCTTGCAAATCTGCAAATGCATATTATTGACTTATAATATTTTAATTCTTTGAAATCACAAAACGATACTTACTTTCATTTCATAAATAAATCTTTGTTTTTCTTACCATTAAATATGCTCCCTTTCAAGTAAATAAGCCTTTATTACTTCACTTCTCTACTTGAAAGGGAGCATGTTTATTTTTCCATTTTTCACTTTTTCTTAAGCTAGTACTATATAGCTATAGCGAAAGCACCCCCGCCAGAAAAAACTTTCATTCTAAACTTTTTCTATACCGCAACTTCAATATTTGTTACTATTGATAAATAAATTGTGTTACAAACATCCCGGTCAGCATTGCAATCCCCAAGGCCAGTTCCTGCAGTCGTTGATATTTTCCAAAGAACCGATTAATAATTACCATTACTGTACCCGCAATCAATGCAGGTAATAACCCTTTCATGCGAAGTAAGATGCTCACATTATCCACTAATAATTTACTCATAATCTGATTCGCCAGTAAATAACCTGTCACACCCAAAGTAGCACCTGCCATCAACATATTAATCCACTTTCTGTCAAACTTTTGATTTAAGCAGCTCACTGCATTACCCATACGATGTGTCATTAATAAGGCTACTACAAACCAACCCACGTCATTAAGGGCTACACCCCATACTGCATAGGAAAATGCTTGCGCACCAAATGCTGCGTTTCCTGGTTCAATCCCCAAAAGGCCGCTGGACATCGTTACCATTGCCAACTCAGTTCGAGCTGCTCCAACCATATTCAGTCTCATCCATGACGTGGGGGATCCCATAATTGCTATCATGGATAACAAAACAATAACAGGAGATAAGGATGGCCCTAAACTGGTAATTGCCGCTGAACGAATTGCAGGTATATACCTTTGCTTTGAGATACCTATTTCTTTTGCGCGCCTTATTGCCATCCGAAAATAGATGCTGCTTAGACTTATGATAACAACAACGATTGGAATACTAGCTAACCATAATCCTGAACTATTCATAAGTTCTTTTATTTCCATATTACATCACTCCACTCTGGCTTCAGGAAAGGTTCTTCTTGGTTGCCCTCATGATGCAAATATTTCTATTGCAGCGTATTCATTAACATCATCGTCAAATATAATCTAGCAGCGTCACGAATAAATTGAACGGCAACTTTCTCATTGGCACGATGGTTGTATTTAGAATCACCAGGCCCAACCATAACCGTATCAATCCCCATCCTCCGCAGAAAGGTCCCGTCCGTTGTTCCTTTTTGTCCGCGTCTGCCCATAGGAATATTCAATGTTTCATAACTGTTGCGCACCAAATCCACTACAGGAGATTCCATATCTGTTGACCATGGTTCACGAGCTTCCAAAACCTTAATATGACCTATACTATCCTCATTTTCTTTATGCAATTGATCCAAAAGTCTCTGCACTTCTGACCAGACATACTCTGGTGTAATTCCTGGTACTAAACGAGCATCTACTGTTAACACACACTGATCTGGAACCATAGCAGGCTCAACCCCCCCATGAATTACATTAATTTGCCAAAAGAATTCACCTAACAATTCATGATGTTCAAAAGGAATATTATGTTTTTGCAATCTATCTGCAAACTTTAATGCATGTACAATTGCATTATTACCTGCCCCTTTTAAGGAAGCATGAGCACTTTTACCTTCAAAGATAACTTCAGCCCACGTTCTACCACGACTATCAGCAATTAACTCCAAGCCCGTCCCCTCACAGACAATAATGCCTTTCGCAGCTTGCAACTGTGGATAATTCACCATCGCCTTTGCGCCCCGCATTAAATTTTCTTCATCCACCGAAGCAGCTAAAATGATATCCCCCGGCGGAACAATATCATGCTCTTTTAAAAATCGCATAGCAGTCAAAATACCCGCTAAGCCGCCCTTCATATCGGAAGAACCACGGCCATATAAGAATCCATCATCATGTATATCTCCCAAAAAGGGATCACAAATCCACATTTCTCGCTCTTTTTCTGTCACAGGCACGACATCCATATGTCCAGAAAAAATTAATGGTGCAGCCTCTCCTGTGCCTTGAATTTTGGCAATAATATTTTTTCTATTTTCATCTAGTCCTTCTACTGGAATTGCCTCAACCACAATACCTGCATCTTCTAAATATTTTTTCACGAATTCACTCATATCTGCTTCATTTCCAGGTGGATCAATACTAGGAATTTGAATCATCCTTTGTGTCAAGGCAATCGTTTCATCAGTATCAAACAGTTCTACTATAGATAAAAGCTTTTTTACTTCCATGGCGAAACACCTCTCTTTTCATTTGAAAGTACTAATTTTGTTTTTTCTTTTCCATCACATAAACACAGCGTGCTACAATCATCCCCATAATAACTACAAGTAGATTAATCAATGCACCCTTAATACCAACAAAATTGTTGATATATAACACTATTAATGCGACTGCTAATGTACCCAATCCCATTTTCATATTTTTCTTCGCTAAATTAATGTACACAGCTCCAAATAGCGCTGGCAAAATATAATTGAAAGAGCCCGTGATAAATGCGGGCAATAATGGAATTAACATCGTACCAGCTAACGTAAAGATTGTGACCATCGAGACTGAAACAAATACAGATACCGAAACTCCAAGCATAGAAATGACTTCCCCTTCCTCTGTTCCTGGTTCGACTTTGGCTATTTCCTGTGCCATATTAACAGCTGGCAACCGAATATCAACTACACTGCCCACTACCCATGACAAATAGCTACCTGCTGTTCCAATAGCACTATAATATGCAAGTGGTTGTACAACCCACGATACCCCAAACGCTCCCGCTGCCAAAAGCCATAACTGAAAGAGGTCTGGTAAAGAAGGGACGATTCCATGAAATAACCATAGATATATTCCTGGAATAAAGTTGGCGATAATGCATAAAATCATTGCAAATTGGCCAGCTTTGATACATCTTGTTCTAAATTCTTGTGCATTCATAATCTATCACTCCTATCCATAAATGAATTGTGCTGTAAACATTCCCGCCAGCATCGCAATTCCTAATGCCAACTCCTGCAAACGTTGATGTTTCCCTAAGAACTTATTAATAAGCAGCATCACCACCCCCGCCACAACTGCTGGCAACAACCCCTTGCAACGAAGCAAGACATCCGCATCCGCTACCACAAATTTTGATATAATTTGATTTGCTAGCAAATACCCTGTTACACCAAATGTAGCACCCGACATTAACATATTAATCCATTTTTTGTCATATCTTGTATACAAAGTGTCTACTGCTTGCCCCATACGATGGGTCAACAATAACGCCACTACAAACCATCCTAAATTATTTAACGCCATTGCCCATGTTGCGTAAGAAAATGCCTGAACACCAAAATCAGCAGAACTTGGATCAATCCCTAACAGCCCACTAGAAATCGCAACCATTGACAATTCTGTTCTCGCTGCCCCTACATCATTTAATCTCATCCAAGCTGTTGGAGCCCCTACAACAGCAATCATTGACAGTAGTACAATAACCGGCGATAAAGACGGACCGATACTGGTTATAGCCGCAGACCGAATCGCCGGTATATATCTTTCTTTTTCTATTCCTAATTCCTTTGCTCTTTTTAATCCCATCTTAAAATACACGATACCTAATATAACTATAAAAATAACCATAAAACTTGACGCAATCCATAATCCTGGACTATTCATTACTTTTTGTAATTCCAATTTTTTCACACTCCCTTAATTTTTTATAATATACATGCAATGAATTCACTACATGCATATTATAAAACATTATATATTTCTTGCATATAAACAAGTTTTTTTGCAATTTTCATTAATCAAAATTAATTTGATTTTAACGAGTACTCTAATATGGTATAATATAAAAAATATCCTGTAGCTGTACAAAATTCTGTATTATTTCTTTAATAATCTCTTTGTTAAGTATCAAATATTATTAAAAATCTGCTTTAAACAGATATCTAAATTTATCATACATGCTTTTAATGAAAACTTTTGGAGGACTCATTATGCGCATTGAACAGTTAGAATATTTATTGGAAATCAATCGCCAAAGCTCTATGAAGGCGGCTGCTGAGATCCTGCATATGACACCACAAGCATTAAGCTCTTCCATAAAATCTTTAGAAGACGAACTTTCCATTAAAATTTTTCACCGTTCCAACAAAGGCATTTCTTTAACACAAGATGGAAAAGAAACTTTTCAATTTGCAGAATTAGTAGTCAACCACTACTACCAATTATTGCAAACTCTTAATCGAGATGAGCAATTATCTAACAATTTAAAAGGCTCCCTTGCTCTTTATGTCGCACCGGTTTTTTTAGAATCTATTTTTCCAGCATATATTACCAAATTTAAAGGCAATTACCCTAATGTTACTATAGAAATTATTCAGAGAAGTACACGCAACATTTGTGAAGCTCTCTCTCAAACAATCACAGATAACACTTTAGGTGCTATTATTGTGCCCTTTGATGGCAATGAAATCTTATACGATTATCTTCCTAAAAATTATCCTGTTCTTTCCTTTCAAATCTTAAATCGAAATACCTATTATGCTTGCGTTCCTAATGATTCTCCTCTTGCTCGACAAAAAACAATCTCAATAAAAAAACTACTGTCCAGTTATCCCATTGTCGATTACTGTGCAGGCAATGCGGGAACTGCTCCATTAATTCCATTATTAAAAGCCTATATGCCCAACTTTCAAACATCACTGGTGTTATCCTCCATTACCGTTTGGGCAGAAGCTATTCAAAATCATATGGGCGTTGGATTCATTAACTCTTTATTCGTAAAACCTGATTCTATTATCGCTCATCAACTAGAAAGTTTAGTTTTGTTACAATTAAAAGAACCTCTTATTACGTATAATTGCCTTGTATACACCCAAACACCTTCACCTGCAGTTTCAATTTTTTTAGAGCAATTTCCCAAGTATCTACCACAAAAAAATGATCCCTCTTTTTTTAAAATAAATGAAAAATAGGGGCTGGAACAACAAAATATGTTTCAGCCCCTATTTTTCGACCTATCTTCCTAAAAATCACTGCTTTTTGCAAACACTAAACTTACAACACCAGAGATGGCGCTGCATAAACGCGGGTTTTCAGTTCTTCATTGAGCAAGTACAGACTTCTCGGATCATTTCCGAACATTTCCATTTTATTGATCAAATCTTGCGCATTCTTTTCTTCCTCACCCTGTTCTTTCACAAACCAATCCAGGAACTGCGTAGTACGGAAATCCTTTGCTTCTTGCGCGGCAGCATAAATATGATAGATCAAACTTGTCACATACTGTTCATGCTGCAGCCCTGCTTTTAATACATCCATCAGATTTTCCAGAGGCACATTCGGTTTTTCTATTGCTTCAAATATGACCTGGACTCCATTGTTGTGCAAATATTGATAGAATAACATTGCATGGTCTCGTTCTTCCTGTGCCTGAATTTTATACCAGCTGGCAAATCCATCCAGACCTTTTGCTTCATAAAAATTAGAAAAATCCAAATACAAATAAGCGGAATAAAATTCTTTATTTACCTGTACATTTAATAGTTCTTTTACTGCTTCATTTAGCATCGCAAATGCCTCCTCATAGTTTTATGTAATTTGAGTCTACTACGTAATTAATCTATATGTCAATGCTTTTGTACATCAAAAGTAAGTCTATTTTTATGTATAAGTCAGCTTACTATGCAAGCAAAAAAAGAGCTGCATCACATTACGATTGTGATTGCAGCTCTCTGCACAACTTTACTCAATTGTTAAACATATGAAGCAAAGTTATTTGCTCATACCCATAGTCATGGAAGAATTGGAGGATGGCATGTTCTGTTCAGCGTACTGAATCATTTTACGTACCATGTAACCACCTACATAACCATTTTCACGGGAGGTCAACTGACCTTTATCAACTGTCTGATAGTTGTTGATTCCCAGTTCATTAGCAACTTCATATTTGAAGTTGTTTAAAAAATTAGCAGCATTTGCTGTTGCTGGTTCATTAGAACTTCTGGACATCGCGTTCACCCCCTTTCATGTTTGTAATTCTATTTTGTTCTCTTTTGCGAATTCTATACGAACCAGTTATTGGTTTTTCTTCGTACAGTTGTCCAAGCGGCTTTCGCTGCACATATCGCCTTTCATACCGCGACTGTCTTTGCAGTTATCCAGACGGCTATCGGCTCTGTTCTGCCCTTTGCTGTCTGCTTTTTGTTTAAAAGATGGCTGTTCGTTGCGAGTTTTCATGTCAAACTCACCTCCTCGAAATCTATTTTGTGCAAAGCTTTGCTGTACATACAAGGAAATATCAGACAATATTTTTACAAAAAAATTTCCACTTCAGCTCTTCATAACAAATTGAGCTGTTGCAAAAAGCAGAAAAAATCTTCGTAATAGGTCATGTGTTTGATCACAAATGTGGATTTTTCGGAGTTCATTTTCTATTTTCTAACATAAAAATAAAGCTATTGTTCCATAGATGGAGAAAACATTCATCTATGGAACAACAGCCTCAATGTATAGCCCAACTATTTATATTTCTGACTCCTACTCTTCTTGCAGTGTTACAAGGAAAAATTGCATCTGCTTTCTGGGTAGACCGGCATCTTGTATTTTTCTGATAGAATGTGCTAAAATATAATTGTTCATTATATTTTAATCCTTTCGTTGTCACAGAAACTATGAGGTGGTTTCATGAAAATTGAACATTTGCGTTACTTTATAAGTGTGGCGAATACAAAGTCCATCAACCATGCTGCTAAAGAATTATACATTTCGCAACAGCAATTAAATAACATTCTCACCTCATTAGAGGAAGAAATGCAGCTTACATTACTGGTCCGTACAAACAAGGGCGTTTCTCTCACTGAAGATGGCGCTGAATTTGTAAAATATGCAGAAAAGATTCTGACAGACTACTCAGCCATGCAGAATCATTTTTATGTAAAGCATTCCATAACAGGAGAGCAGGCACAAAGCTGCCACGGGAAATGTATTTTACACATTGCTCCATTCTTCTCCATCTTTTTAAATGATTTTATCAAAAAATTCAGAGAAGTAGCGCCGAGCATTGATTTAATTTGTATGGAAAATAATGACTTTATTACTGAGGAACAAATATTCTCTGGTCACCTATACCTGCTGGGATATGACCCGATAGCATATATCACAACCGATGTTCCTCCCCCTTTTCATTCTGTGCCAACAGGAGAATTTGAAGCCTATGTCTACTTAAACAGAAACTCTGCTCTAGCCAAAAATGAAAGTTTCTCTTTGGAGCTCTGTTCCGATGTCGTCACCACCGCACTGCCGTTTGCTTCGTCAGTCGACTATAATCTTAGAAATATCAATTTAGTTTCATCCAGCATCTATCAACACCTGGACGCAATTGTGCAAAATAATGCAATCTGTATCTTACCGGGAATCCTATTTTCTAAAATAAATCCTATCTATCCTGATATTACAATTCGACCTTTTGATAAACCGATTTTCTCGTCTTGTAATATTGTATCCGCCAAATCCTATACATTCACAGAAGCAGATGAGATTCTGATTACCTTTTTAAAAACCTATCTGCGAAGCCAACAATTGTACGCAAAACAAATATTTTTATAACTTATCCCTTATCATCGTTAGATTAACCATAAAAAGGCTGCACACGAATAGAATCGTGAGCAGCCTTTTTTCCGGGGTAGAAATGATGGTGCTGTCGCTTCAACGAATGAAAACTCATTAAAGCGACTGCCCATTTATGAAAGAAGTATACTAGATTATAAACCTTTTCTTCACCTGACACATCTATAGAATTTTTATTTGCAGAAACGTTTATCAGATTTGGTCTGTCAGAATCTGATAAATTGGTGCGCCTTCACATTCTTCTGGATAAGGAACACCCAGCAATGCTGCTACGGTAGGAGCAACGTCAACTTCACGGATAACACGGTTTGTTTTCAGACCAGATTTAATCCCTCTCCCTGCTGCAATAAAGATTGGGGACAGGGAAGTATCATTATGCCCTTCAGCGGTGGACATCCCCGCACCATGACCTAATGTATAGTCATCTGCCATAAAGAAAGTAATATCGCCGCAACCAGGTCCGCCTAAGCCTAAATGATAAGCATCTTTGTTATGCAATGCCAGGTTTACCATACGTTTTCCGGTTTTTGGATCTTTCATGGAATACAAATCAGTAATAATCCGTTCTTCCAGTTCCCATTTATCTGCCGGGTCTACAATCCCTTCTGGATCTCTGCCTTTCAGATTTACATAAATGCTGCTGGAACGTGTCTGATATGCAGTTGTCTTGGACATATCCAGTTCTGCAATTTCTTTTCCGTTTTCATCGGTTTTCAGAACAGTGTAGCCAAATCTGCGCAGCGGATCTACGTTTACACCAACAATGTCGCCCAAAATGCAGGTGCAGTCTTCTTCCCCACAAGTGAGCCCATGGTCGCTGACTACCATGATGGTCCAGCCTTCATCCAGGAAATGCAAGAAGGTACCCAGATAGTCGTCGGTTGTCTTATAGGTAGCTTCAGCAAATTCCAAAACTTCGCTTTCATCCAGATTGGAATCTTCACGATTCTTCAGATATTTAATATAGTTGTGAGTTTGTAAGTCCACATTATGATAATGAGAGAATACTGCTTTAATATCTTTTGTCTCAATCAGATGATGAATGCACTGGCTTTGCCATTTTGCAGCCAGATTCCACTGAACATTGTTACATTTCATGATGAGGTCAGCGTCACGGCCGCTCATCTGACTGCTCGGCTGTGGTGGCCCAAACAGGTCGGTTAATTCCTTATGCAGCGATTTTGGATAGAAAATACGGTCATCATCGCACAGCATACTTGGTGATGACCAGATGCGTACATAGCTACCGTCTTCTGCAATTTTCAGCATACGCAGGTTGCGTGTTACAGGATGTTCCCCTGTTTCGTTAGTGAATGTATCATACATGCGTTCATAGAATACATCGTCTTCCAAAATTGCCAGCGGTTCTGCCGATGCTTTGTCTTTATAGATTGCTACACGGTCATATTCGCCATCTGCATTTTTCAAAATCAATGCAGGACGAGATACTCGACCATAGATGATTCTAATTGTAAACTCTCTGCTACCTTCCGGAATAGCAAATTCCCATCCTTCAGGTACTGTAATTGGAGACATGCTACAGCTGCAAGGGAAATCTGCTACAGCCCACTGTGTGTGGTCAACGGCATCTGTCTGAATGTTATAGTTTACATTGTTATGATACCCATCTACACCGATTTTCGCATCAATTTCTTCCTGATACTGATTTAACAATGCCTTGCCTTCCGGAGAGAGTTTGCCTAATTCACGCATACCTAACTTGTAATTATAATAGGTCAGCTTTTCGTCCCCTTTCAGGTCGCTCGTAATAGTGCCCATGAATGTATATGACGGTTCTTCCGTTAATTCACTGGCAATGATAATGCTGTCAAAATCAAGTCTGCTTGTCCACCCACCTACTGCACCTGGGCTAGAACCATCAACGGTCCATAAATGTCCGTTATCTACAGTTGGAGGCCAACTTCCGCCTGGCCAGTGGAATACCAGCGTATTAATGCCTGCCTTTGCAGTAACATTAAAAATCGGTTCTGCTGTTAAGAACGCGGATGAAAATGCGTCAATGGTGATTTCTTTATGAGGTTCTCCAGAAATGGCATAGTCAAAGATGCCGTGTGTCATTGGATAGGCTCCGGTGGCCAGAGTAGCCCACAATGGTGGCGTAATGGTCGGATTTGCCCCCAGCAGCATCAGGTCATCTCTGCATGCACCTGCATCAATAAGCTTCTGTACATTAGGCATTTTTCCTTCCCGCAACATTCTTCTGGTGAAACGGGGGTCCATCCCGTCAATGCCCAAAATCATTAATTTTTCAGTTAAACCTTCTTTTCTTAGCATAAACGATTCATCCTCCTTAAAAATCTTTTTTAATATTTATTTCATAGATATTTCTTTCATAAAAAGTATATCATGCCGCTATGCTCTTATGTTTCAAATGTTGCTGGAGTGGTTTCAATAAAAAACTGAAGCATAATATAATCAATGCGCTACCTGAAAACATCCCTATTGTAAGGGTTCCTAAATAAAATATGTATACCATCCCTTTTTTGTAAACCCAAAAAGGGGCTACCACTCGTTGGTCTATAAAACCACTTTTGCAATAGTCCCTAAAATATATAACATTTTTCTGTTTTCTATTTTGCTGAATCTTTTCTAATCAAACAATCTGTAAATACTTAACATTTCAAAAAACTATCCCACCAATATCTTTATAATCAATCCCGCTACAATCAGCAACATCAGCGGTCGAATCAATTTTTCCCCGTTTTTTATTGCCAGCCCTGCGCCTACATAGTTGCCCAGCATATTGCAAATAGTAGCTGGAATGGCAATTTGAAAGACAATATTGCCCGTAGTTAAATATCCCACCAACGCCATGTAGTTGGAAGCCATAATTACCACTTTACTGTTGGCAGACGCTACGCGCAAATCATAGTGAAGCAGCAAAGAAAAAATCATAATGGCAATGGTGCCGCCACCAGGGCCAAACATCCCATCATAGGTTCCTAGCAGCAGGCCTGCCGCAATCACCAGCAAAATGTTCTTTCGATTTACTACCTGCTTGAGGATACTGCCTTGTCCTTTCTTTTTAGGAAGCAAAATCAAAATTGCAGCCGCAGGCAGCATCACCAGCACAATTTTTCGCACCACTTCTCCATCCAGATATAGCACCAGCTGGGTAGCAATGGCCGAAGCTGCCATCGCCGCCACAGCCGTCAACGCTGCAAATTTTCCGTCCAACACACCATTTTTCCAAAAACGCAGCACCGCCATTGTGCTTCCCATACTGCACTGCAATTTGCCGCAGCCATACGCCATATGCACCGGCATCCCTGTCATCAGATAGGTGGGCAGCGCTATCAAGCCTCCGCCTCCGGCAATGGCGTCAATCACACCGGCAATAAATAATAATGGACAAACATAAACCAGATCTCCCAGCCATTCCACAAACGTTCCCTCTCTTTTCACAAATTAAACTATAAATTCTTTCTTAATTATACCCGCCGCGGAATAGGAAATCAACCACTGCAATCTTCGCAAAAATCGGCGGCCTGCTGCATCCCCAATCATCTTCCAAAGTTCCCATTGACAAAACTTTACTCTGGTAGTACACTAAGCGCAAAATTAGAGAAAAGATGTGATGTAGTGTTGGAAATTGTAGCAATGCTTTTACTTTCCACATTTCTTGCAGGGATTGTGCAGGGAATCAGCGGCTTTGCCTTCGCAATTATTTTTTTGGCCATTATGCAGTATTTTTTACCTTATACAGAGCTTCTGGCCTTGTCTTCTATTCTATGTGTCATTATGCTGGCCGTCAACGCGTTTGTTTATCGGCATCACATCATCTGGAAATGGATTCCGGTTCCACTCATCATCAACTTTATTTTCACCATAAGCTCCATCTTTTTGTTGGAATATACCATGAATTTTCCCTATTGGCATAAACTGCTGGGAATTGTTTTTATCCTCCTGTCCCTTTACATGTATTTTTTTCAGCAGAAAATTCAAATCCGTCCCACACTGGGTAACGCGCTGCTGTTCTGCGGCGCAGGGGGTATTCTGGGCGGTTTGTTCGGCGTAGGCGGTCCGCCGGTGGTGCTTTATTTTTTAGGAATCGCCGACAAAAAAGAAACCTACCTGAGTACCACGCAAATGTTCTTTTTTATCAATATGCTCTATGATTTAGCGGGCCGTATGTACAGCGGTATGGTCACACCTCTCTTGTTTCAATATGCAGCCTTCTGTATTGTCCCCATTTTGTTGGGGCTCTGGATTGGCAATAAAATTTTCCAGCACATTGACAGCGCCACACTCAAAAAAATTGTCTATTTGCTGATGTTTCTGGACGGTTGGTATATGCTGCTCAGTTAATACCGGCACTATTTAGCTTCGTAAAAACCGGCTTTTGACATACCTGTCAAAAGCCGGTTTGGTCTACTCTTCTTCTGTTTCTTTCCATACAATCTGTTCACGGAAGACACGTTGCAAAAGCTGTAGAAATTCTTCGGATTTGGGAGTTTGCCTGATTTCCACAAAAATAGTTTGCGGCAATAGCGTAATCAGAATACTCATCATCAAATCATTGCTGCTGACACCGACAAGTTCTTCCTCCGATAAAGATTCCAGATAAATCTTCCGCAAATCATTCCCCCATTCGTCGGTCAGGGTAAAACGATCTCCATATAAAGTAAGATGGGCTTCCTCCAACAAAGGCGGCTGAATAGAAATAAAAAAACGCAGTAATTCCACAAACTCCTCTTGTTCCAGTTCATTCTCCAAACGATTGTACTCTTCTCGCAGTGAATGACGCAACAAGCGTTTCAGCTTGCGCGCAGAGAATTGCAGATATCCGCCTACATTGAAGCTATCTGCATCTATCAGAAGCCGTTCCAAATCCTGCCGAATAATGCTGCGCAGCTGCGGCTCCATTTTTTGTATTCGTTGCTGCGCCATCTGCTGAAAACTTGTGTAAGCTTCCGGCTCTAAAAAGCGCCGGTAAGACTTGCCTTCCTCTGACAAAATCCAATTCATACTTTCTTCAAATGTAATTGTTTCCAGCAAATCATACAGCTTCTGGTCGTCTTCCGCCTGCAGCAACAATCTGTCATAGCCCTGCCGCCGCGATAAACCCGTTTCTCCATGCTGGTCCTTTAACCAGCTTTGCAGCTCCGGTCTGCGGCTCAACGTCCCCGCCGGCATATCAAAAAAAATACTTTGCATCTGTACCAGCTCCTCGCAACTATTCTACGGTATTCTATGAAAGATATGACGTAAAGTTACTGTTAATACACCCTTTCTTTCCCCATAGATGCGATTTTTTGCTGCAAATGCAGCAGCTGCCTGTATGAATTTTTTTATTTTATTATTTTGCAGCTTATATGAAAATTATTTGTCCTTTTATATCCATTTTTCTGACTAAAAATAACGCCGCGAATTTCCTTGACGAATATTTACCCTTTGACTATACTGAAATCAGAATCAAAATAAATTTCAGAAAAGAGTGTATTTTTATGACCGACCAACCACAAACCTTATCCTGCATTGATTGCGCCGCAAAGGCCTGCAAAAAAGGAGAAGCAGAAAAATATCCAGCTTTCTGTCTGACCAAAAATATGGATTCAGCACTTTTACAGGAGGCTCTGGATTGCTACAATGAAGAGGAAAATCATCGCGTCATGGTAAATGCCGCCAATGTAGAATCCGAGTTTTATGGAAAGATGACTCGCGTTGAGGAAACAGTCGAATTCGCCAAACGCATCGGCGCCAAAAAAATTGGTATTGGAACTTGTATGGGATTGTTGGAGGAAGCCAAGGTATTTGCAAAAATTCTGCGTAAAAACGGTTTTGAAGTGTTTGGCATTTGCTGCAAAGCCGGCGCCATTCCAAAAACACAGCTGGGAATCAGTGTAAAATGTGAAAATAGCGGCAAAAATATGTGTAATCCTATTCTTCAAGCCAAAATGCTCAACGCCGAACATACCGACTTAAACGTTGCCATCGGACTTTGCGTAGGTCACGACAGTCTGTTTTACAAATATTCCGACGCTCTTGTGACTACTCTGATTTCTAAAGACCGTGTTACTGGACACAATCCATGCGCCGTACTATACAACGCAAATTCCTATTACAAAAGTTTGTTAGAAGATAAATAGCCCATATCACCAGCAGATTGCGAAAAGTGAACCATTCTTCCGGCTATATTTTATGAAGCCTGCATGCTGCACACCCGAAACAAAATGCAGAAAAGGTGGAAACCAGTCAAAGCATTTCCACTTTTTCTGCATTATTTTTTCAGTATTATTTCTCTATGCGATTGCTATTCCTTTTCCGGCGCTACCTGATCCAAAATGGCCAGCAATGTCAATGCTCTGGGGAATCCCAGATAAGCGACACAGTGTCCAATGATATCTACCAAATCCTGTTTCGTATTTCCCACTGCCAGGTTAGCGTTCATATGGTCTTTTACCTGATTCATCAATGGATTCATGGTAGCTATTGCAGTGAAGGTTACAATTTCTCTCTCCTGCAGGCTCAAGCCTTTTCTGGTATAGAAGTCCCCGAAGCAAAGAGAAGATAGATAATTCACAATAATATATCTTTTATATTCTGGGGTGTTATTCTTCATGTTGTCGATAACATCCCCGAAAATCCCCTTCTGCACAGTATATCCGTCATAGTAACGGGTTTCATCAGTCACTGTAGCCTGACTCTTAATGGGCAGGTTATAGCCATGGGTAGCAAATACTTCGTTGGCAACGTCCATTGCATCCAGGGAATTATCAAAGCCAACATAAGAAGCGCACTGATAAATTACTTCTTTTACTTCCGATGGGGTAATCCCCATATTCAGCGCAATATCAATCTGTGTGCGCAGCTGCTTTAGACTGCTTTTGGTAACCAAGCAGGCCAAAATTGCATACTGACGCATTTTAGGACTTACCTGTCCATGATACAGCGCTTCTCCGTAAATGAAGTCATATAACATCGTTGTCAATTCCTGGTCCTGATTAATGCCCTGTGTAGACCAAACCTGTTTTTCCTGCGCTACAAATAATTCAGCGCGTTTTTGTGCGTGCATTTCTCCTCTGTTCATAATTCATTTCTCCTTTTTGAATCATTTTTTGTTTTATCTTCATGTCTCAAATCGTTGTTTAAGACAATCCTGCCTTTTTCCCACCGTTTAGCGCAAGCCCATAAATTTTGCCGCGTTCTCATACATAATCTTTGGCAATACATCTGGGCTCACAAATTTTTCATACATGTTGACAGCATTTTTCATATCACAAAGAGGATAGGAGCTGCCAAACAAAATGGAATCCTGCAGCCACCCATTGGCGGCATCCTGGTAGTCACGGCTGCCCGGCACAATTCCAAAATACCAGTCCGGCGAAATCACAAAGTTGGAGGAAGCCAGCGCCAAGCGCAGATAATCCAGCGTCATGGGCCATGCGCCATGAGAGGCACAAATCTTTAATTTGGGAAAGGTATTCAAAATATGCTCCATCATCTCTGCACGATTATGCACTGTGGTGTTGCGGCAGCTTCCCACCTGCATGATAATCCGAACGTCAAGGTTTTGACATTTTTCATACCAGGGAAATAGTCTTTCATCGTCAATATCCGTCGGAATTGGCGACACCCGCTGCCCCGCTTCCATATAAATGGTATTGCAGGGACCGTGCTGTACCATGCGGTTAAAATCTCTTTCCGCATATTCAGGTAACCCAATGGGGTCAATCTGCGGCACTGCAATAAATTTTCCGGGATATTTGTTGCACAGCTCCAAAATTTCCGTCTGGTCATAAAACACATGGGGAAGTCCTGAATATACCCGCAGCGGCATGACGCCAATTTCAATATCGGCATCTTTCATCTCTGCCATAAAAAGGTCCATATCTCCGGCTAATGCAGAAACGGGAATGCTTACTGGAATTTGATGATTGATTTTTTCAATATCCCGACGATGTCCCTCTGTCGCTACATGTCTTAATATCGTTGCCTCCCTCATTTTTTTGTATGGCGGTCTGACCCGCATATCAATTGCCTTTGTCATTTCAAAAACTCCTTTCTTTTTTCAACTACAGCCTTTTAAGAGATAAACAGGTAATACGGCAAAAAGCATAATGTAAACACAATACTCATCAGAACAATCATGCCATTACATTTGAGCATGTGTTTATTGTCTACCCAGTCGGTCAGCCCATAGATAAACGCGGCATTGGCTGAAGCTGCGGGCATCATCACAGCCGTCATGCATGGGCTGATAATCATGGCAGTTACAACTGCCGGATTGATTCCTACCATTGTAGAAATAGGAATTAAAATCGGCGTCATAATGGCGCATAGCACCACATTGTGGGTAACCTGAGTAACTAGGGTAATAAAAATTACTACAAAGGCACAATATACCACCACGTTCAAATGATTCAGAGTCGGGCCCAGCACACTGGTGATTGCCGCCACAATCCCACATTCATCCGCTTCTATGAAATTACACAGTGGAATGGTGCAGGCAACTACAGCCAGCAGCGTCCAGTTCAGCCTTCTGAATGTAGCCGCAATGTCCATCAGCGGTTTTCCTTCATAGTGCAGAATGCCAAACACTATCACAATGAGAGAACCAATTCCCGTTGCGCCTAATGCTTTTAACACACTTTTCAACAAGCTGTCTGGCAAAAATGTTGGTACACAAACGCCCAGCAGCAAAACCGCTACTGCAACGAAACCGACAAGTTCTGGTACGCGAATGGCTCTCACCGTCACGACTTCTCTGACATTATTCATCCCATTTTGCAGCTTCGACACATCAGGACGAATCACCCAACGCATAAAGGCCCAAACTGCAAATACAAAGAGGAATGCACAGGGGAAACGGCAGGCAAAGAACCAAGCCGGATCCAGTGCTTGACCGGTGATAGACAAATACCCGTTCATGGCTGCCAGCGGTACGGTTTGCCAGGGGAATAAGGACGACCCAATCATTGCTGTTATCAACAGCCCACTCAAAAAATAGGTCGGCAGCTTGTCCTCTTTGGTGATACCGCATTCTTCAAATATCTTGGAACAAAAGCCCCACAATACTACATTGCTCAATACCCCATTAGTCATGCAGGCTATGAAAAATCCGATATAATAAATTACCAAAATCAAGTTCCAAACATTTTTCTGAGCAAATTTCAGATTAATCGCCCACCGTGCCATCCAATCGCTCATCCCGCTAGTATTCATATAATCAATTACCATCAAGAATACTGCAAATTGAATAGTGGTATTGCCACCCCACGCAGTGCTTAGTGCACCAGATACGCTGTAAAATCCGCTCCATCCGACTGCGAAAATTCCGACCAACGACGGCAGCAACAAATCCAACATCATCCAACCATAAATTACACCAAAAAATATTCCTATCGCCCGCATTCCCAGCGGTGTAATACTGGCATGAAATGGCGGTATGATCCATCCGCAAAACATAATGCACAGCATAATTATTACATGTAGGTAAAAAGTTTTCTTATCACGCATACCAACGCCTCCTTAAAACTCTCGAAAATAAATCATATCTTACTTGTTTCTATTTTTTATTCCTAATTTGGAACCGTACGCTTTCCAAAAAAGTTTTTAACAAAGTACCGCATTGGCCTATCTTCTGTTTCTCAAGGGTTTCTTTTTTATCTGGCTCTATTATATGTATAAATAAATTCTTTTACAATCAACGAACCCATTCAAATCATGCTCCGCTACAACAAATTGGATTTGTCCGCGCTGCCACTCCCCTTAAAAAACAGGTTTGCATAAAAAAACGGAACAACAAAACAGTTCAATTATTGTTCCGCTACAACCAATTTTTCATAAAGTATTTATTTCACCCCTCCTCCATAGTATACTAATAAGTAGGAGGAGAATTATATGAATCTAAAATATATGGAATATCTCGTGGATATCAACACCACCCATTCCCTGTCCCTTTCTGCAGAACGCTTATTCATGACACAGCAGGCGTTGAGTCGTATTGTAAAATCAGTGGAAAATGAATATCAGATTGTAATCTTTCACCGTTTGCCTCAAGGATTGTTCCTAACAGAAGATGGCAAGAAATTTTTGAATTTTGCGCAGCAAACATTGTTGGCACAAAAAATGTTTCTGCAGCAGACGGGGAAAATGGAAGACGTTTCTTCTACATTGCGGGGAAAACTCACTGTATTTGCCCATCACTCTTACTATACTGCCTTTTTGCAGGAAGCCGTGTCCACCTTCATGCGCCAGCATCCCGATGTGGTGATTGATGCACAAAGTCAGCGATTGGAGACTTTTTTTGACTATGTGCTGGACTATAACAATAAATTTGAAGTTTCTAATACCGTTGGACTTACTGCATTCCCGTTTCAAAGCCTTCCCCATCAGGAAGCTTCTATTCAAATTCCCGAAAAGTTATCTGCGCAATTTGCTTTTTATCCAATCGCCGATGTCAAGCTTTATATTGTAGTCAATGCGGCGTCGCCTTTTTCCCGCTACAAAACAGTTTCGCCCAATCAGCTAAAGGATACGTCCATTGCTCTTATATCCAACTATACAGAGCAAGAATTCATGGCTTCTTCCCTGTTTGATTTTATTTCACAATATCAGCTTTCGCCAAATATTGTTCTGCGTACCAATTTGGAAACGATTTGGTTTAACAAATTGCTGACCGGACAGGCTGTAGGCCTCATCAACAATGCACTTTATCAGCAGTATATTCTGTCTTCACCTTATAAAGATACGCTGTTTTGTATTCCCTTCAAAAATATTGTACAACCCAAGCTGTGCTTCGGCTGTCTTTATCCCAAACAACCCTCCGAAACAGTACGTATCTTTCTGAAGAATCTCAACATTCCTATTTAACTTTTAGAAGGGGCACAATGATGATAAGAAAATTTGAAACGAAGGATACAGAACAGGTGATGCAAATTTGGCTGACAGCCAACTTAGACGCTCATGATTTTGTTCCAAAAGAATATTGGACTGCCCAATATCCTTTTGTCCAGGAACAGCTTCTGCAGGCAGAAATTTATGTGTATGAGCAGGAACAAACAATACGGGGATTTGTCGGCATGATGGGGGATTATCTCGCTGGGGTTTTTGTAGAGCAAAGCTGCCGCTCCAGCGGAATTGGCAAAAGTCTTTTGGATTGCGTCAAAAAACATCACGCTGCCTTTTCCTTAAATGTTTATGAAAAAAATCAACGTGCAGTAAAATTTTATCTGCGCGAAGGACTCTCCATTGCAACGAAGGGAATGGATGAGGATACTGGAGAGGCAGATTTTACTATGATATGGGAGAAAAAATAAAGGTTTCTGTTATTTTGACACTTATTCTCCATAGATGACAGATAATACATTATGCAAATTCCAGCAAATATAAAAATGACATGCTTTTGACCTTTAGGTTAAATGTTTATGATAACCTATTTTTCCTTCCGGTCAAAATCATGTCTAAAATGTATTCTATATTCATGTCAGAAATAAACATTTTCATTTCGTTTTGTCTCTTCAAACAAATTTCAGAAAATACCCACATCCTATTTATTAACGGAACAGCAGCATATACAACCCGTCAATCAGCAAGGCTGCACAGATAATCAATTTGAAGGTCTTGGCACTGATCCGCTCAAACAACTTCTTGCCCAGAAACAGCCCTATCACAATGCACCATAAACAGCATACTCCATACAGAGCCAGCGTAGGCGACATCATTCCATTCAAAATCCGATTTGCCTGGTCAATCAGGACACAAAATAAAAACAGCATCTGTGTGGTGCCTAGGTATTCCTCTTTGCTTTTGCAGACCGACAGAAAATAAATCGCCGCAATAGGCCCGCCCGCTCCAAATAAACCATTGACGATCCCACCGGCTGCATTAAACAATACGGCGTTCGTCACAGTAGGTTTGATTCTGATTTTATCCTGTCCCCAGTACATATATACCGCTAAAATCAAAAACATTATGCCCAGCAGCCGATACCAGATTGGATTATCACCTACATATTTTAATAACATAATGGCCAGAAAATCCATCCCCATATAGGCCAGAATCGGCACTGGGATCAGCTTCCATGCAATATATTTTCGATACAGCCAAGCGTTATACAGTAACACAAAAATCATCATCAAAGATGTCAGCGCAATTGCCTCTGTATACGGAAAGAAATAGGGAAAGATCATCAACGCTACAATCCCAAAGGCAAAACCACTAATTCCATGTAAAAACGAGGCCAGCAAGACAGCCAGAAAGAGTATCATCAGTGTATGCAAATCCATATTTGATTGCCTCCCTTCGTTCCATATTTTATTGTGCATCACATATTCCACTTGTTTATCAAACTTCCTGATGCAAACAGATGGCAGAACACTAGAGGGCTCTGCCATCTGAAAACTTATTCTTATTACATATACAATCCACCATTAGCACTGACAACCTGGCCTACAATATAGTTTGCCTCATCAGATGCCAGATACAGAATCAGGGAAGCATGTTCATGTACAGTCCCCATCCGTTTAGCAGGGATTGGGAATGTCACTTTGTCCAAAATATCTTTTCCTACTTCCGGGTTCTTCCAGAATTTTGTTAAAATTCCGCCTGGTGCCACTGCATTAACAATTACGCCTGCACCAATCACTTCACGGGCTACTGAACGGGTGAACGCTGCAATTGCACCTTTCGCAGTCGAATAGCTTGGGCTGTGCGCACTGGTATTGCTGATACCGGCTGTAGAAGATACATTGATAATCTTTCCATAACCTTTTGGCTCCATAATGTTCAGTGCGGCCCGTGTGCAATAAAATACACTGTTCAAATTGTTGTTCATACTGTCCAACCATTCTTCGTCTGTCATAGAACGGGTTACCCCCAGAGAAAACATTTGTCCAGTTTCCATAGTTAATTTGAAATAGTTGTCTCTATCCTTCGGTGCTTTTCGTGCTACGCCTGCATTGTTCACCAAAATATCTAATGTGCCAAAATGCTCTACGATTTTATCAAACATAGCCTGTACGTCCGGGCTATTACCAACATCGCAGCGAATGCCCAGCACCTGATCACTGATTTTCCGGAAATCCTGTTCCGCTGCGTCCACTTTTTCCTGACTCCGGCCGCAAAATGCTACTTTAGCACCTTCCTGCAGAAAACGGATTACTAATTCTGTTCCTAAATCACCATACCCACCTGTTACCAGCACTACTTTGTCTTTTAATTTCAGATCCATTGCAACTCCTCCTCTTTTTGTTTATCCTTTTTAAGTCTGACTATGGTTCACTTTGTTCTTACTTTATTATCGCATGTGCTTTCCCAATCGTTTACGCGTGATACTGATCAACACTGTGAATTTCTTCTATATTTTTACGGATTTTTGTACGGATTTTTCCCGACGAATATCCCACTGCCAGCATAACAAATACATGGCGTTCTACAGGAATCTGCAACAAAGTTTTTACTTTTTCTTCATTAAAAGCGCCCAGTACACAGGTTCCCAACCCAAGTTCCGCAGCCCGCAGACAGAAATACTGTGTGGCGCTGCCCAAATCAAACTGTGCAAAATGATTGGATTCATACAATCCTCTTGCCTGTGGAATTAATGTGGCTTGTTCCTCTACTACAGCCACCAAAACCGGCGCATTTTCCACATTTTTATTGATCCCTGCAGGATTGTCTATAATCGCATCTGCCACTTGTTTTACCAATTCCGGTGTTTCAACAACTACAAACTTCCATGGCTGCGAATTACAGGCCGACGGAGCTAATTGTACAGCCCGAACACATTCCATCAGCGTTTCGTGACTGACCCTCTGCTCTGTAAACGCTCTGGTCGCCTGTCTCTGATTTGCCAGTTCCATAAAATCCATAGGTACACTACTTCCTCCCTACTATATTATTATAATGGGTAAATCGAAATATAGTTTATATGCCATAAATTATATCAGTCTTCTGAAACACTTTCTAATACTACGCCGCCAGTCCTTTTACCCAAGAAAATAACAGCTAGTGCAGAAACTGTTACTGCAATTGTCAGAAAAATGTAAACGCCCAGGTAATCCCACATAGTGTAAACCACCGGATAAGCCGTCATCATTAAAATAGCGCCGATTCTGCCCAACGTACCTACCATACCAGTAGCAGCATTGCGATATTTTGTTGGATATAATTCAGGACCATAATTGGATGACATGACTGTCACACCCTGTACAAAAGCAGCCGCCAAGACACCTGTTATGCACATCAACAAATAATTATCAGCGAACCCATAGGAAAGGCAGAAAACCATCAACCCAATATTGCATATCGCGATTGGCCATTTTCGCCCGCCTCTGTCACCAACAACAGCAGCGATAACAGGGCCGCACAGCATCCCTATTGACAGCAGCGTCGCAATATGCATTGCCTGTTCCATGGAAAATCCTCTCGCAACAAGCAAGGTCGCACTGTTATTTACAAAAATCAGCCCAGCCGGTAATACTAACGCGTTACAACTCAATAAAGCCAGTGTTTCTTTGATATGACGTTTGCTGAAAATAATTTTCAAAATTTCCAAGGTAGGAAGCTTCTGGGTGAATACCTTTACTTCACTGAAATCACATTTATATTCAGGCCCAATAATTCCTTCTACAATTGCCTCTGCTTCCTGTACCCGACCTTTTGAAACCAGCCAGCGCGGAGATTCCTGTAAAAATTTCAGAGAAAGTAGTGCAACTACGTAACCGGCACATCCTAAGATATATACATAACGCCAATGATCAGTACCCATTGGAATGATGATATTGCATAACACGGCAATCAATGGAATCCCAAGATAGCCACAGCCTAATGTGATACCAAACAGTCTGCCACGATTTTTAGCTGGCAGAATTTCCACAATATAAGTAGGCGCTACCACGATAACGCCACAAATCCCAACCCCTGTCAGGAAACGCATCAGCGTAAAGACAGCAGGATTCGGTGCCAGACCATTTAACAGAGAGAAGGTGGAGAATACACAGGCAGCAATGATAAGCGCTTTTCTGCGGCCAAAACGGTCTGATACCATCCCAAAAATGAAAGAACCTATCAACATCCCAATGGAAAAGATCGTATTAATATAACCGATTTGCTGTACACTTAAGCCCCAGTATTCACGCAAACTGGGCGCTACATAGGTAAAGTTGAAATTATCGCACTGTTCGAAAATAAACGCCATAGCAAGAATTACAATCATAATTAAATGAGATTTTGTGATTGGCGTTTCATCAAAGAAATTTTTAATCACTTTTTTATTTAAATTTTGACTCATAACCCTACACATCCTTCCAATTTTTATTGATATAAATTACAGATTTTTCCTGTGAAAAATGTTATTATTTTTTAAAGTTACTTAAAGTCTTTACATTTCTTTAAATTTTTAGTAACATGAAAGAAAAATACGCTAGTTAAGGAGAGGAGAACCATGCGTCTTGAGCAATTAGAGCATTTTATCGAAATAGCTCATACCAAATCTATTCATCTCGCAGCAGAAAACTTATATTTAACCCAGCCATCTTTAAGTCGCTCCTTACGCAGTCTAGAGCAGGAATTAGGGATTTCTTTATTTCAAAGGACCGTAAAAGGTGTACAATTGACATCTTATGGAGAAACACTTTATCCAGAAATTCTACAAATCTTAACTGCTCTTCATGGACTTTCTTTGCATGCATCTCAATTGTGTGCAGAAAACCAAGTCCAGCAGGAACCGGCATCTCTTCGTATTCTAGCTTTTTCTACTCTGACCGATACCGTTCTAGGACCGGCTGTTTCCCAACTGAAAACCATTCATCCCAATGTATCTGTCACAATTAACAATCTGAAATTGGATTCCTTCTTAACCTTACCTGATTTTGCTGCCTACGACGCTGTACTGCTGACTGATATTTCTGATTTATTTTTCCCATCCACCGTTGACTCTGTATGGACACGCCGACAACTTTTTGCTGAAAGTTATTATGCAGTTGTGTCCAAAATGCACCCTTTGTCAAAAAAGCAAGTCATTAGTTTGGAAGAATTATCAATTTATCCGATTATTCTTCCACAAAATGGTCTGCCAGTAGAAGAATTGATGGAAAATCTGCTACCAGACAAATCTCCGATTCATATTTTCATGCAGAGTAATAACCACCGCGTTATCACGAAAACTTTACAAAATCATGAAGCCGTATTATTGACTACAAACACGCTGGTTCGCCAGAACTTTTATGAAAATCCACAGTTGTGCTGCCTTCCGGTCAAACGAATTATGGGCTCCTGTTTTTCTTTATTTAATACACACACGCCCCATATCAATATTCTGGAAGACTTGTTCACGCTGATCCGAAATATCCATTTACAGAATTAAACCTATATATTAGGAGGTACTTATGCGTTTAGAACAACTACAGGCCTTTCTGGAAACTGTCCAGACACAATCCATTTCCACTGCAGCGCACAATCTTTCCTTGCCTCAGTCCTCTGTTAGCCGTATGATCAGTAAACTGGAAAACGAACTGCAAGTCTCTCTGTTTGAGCGCTCACCCCTTGGTGTAAAATTATCATCAATAGGAATACAGCTGCTACCTTTTATCGAAGAATCATACCGTTCATTGACACTCTTAAAAACGGAAGCTCAAAAACTCAGCACAGTTTCTCAACTGCAAAAACAATCCTTTTCGGTTCGTGTTATCACGTTGCCGCTGATTCTGGATTCTTTTCTGGTTCCAGCCTTTGAATCATTGAAACAAGCATTGCCACAGGTAAAGCTTTCTTTTGTTTTGCAAAATGATCAATTACCCGACCAGTTTCCTCCGTTGAGCGCGAAAGACCTCTATATTGGTAATAATATCTCCCATGCACTGGAGAGCAAGCTTACCAATGCGCTATTTCAACAACAATATTACTATGAACCTCTTTTTACGGAAAAAATGTATGCTGTCATGTCTGAAAATCATCCATTGTCTGCTTATACGGCCGTCTCATTGGAAACTCTTTTTCCCTACAAACTACTTCTGCACGACAATAATTTTGCAGTTAGTGAATTTTATCAGCATTACACCAAAGAATCTATGCGGGCTAAGATTTATGCTCAGAGTAATAATCCTCAATTTATCGTCAATACTCTGCGAAACATGGAAACTGTATTTATCACAACTGAAACTTTAGTAAAAAATGATTATATCCATCAGACTGCTTTAAAAATAATTCCCATCCAGAATACACAGGCTTCTTATTTTTGTCTGACTGCCAGTGATTCTCCGTTTCAATTTGTGTTCCAGCATATCATTTCTGTTTTAAAATCTGTTCATGCAGGTATTGATATTTCTGAGCAAATTTTATAGCAGAAGGAGTAGTCCTGAATGGGATCACTCCTTCTGTTATTAGGACTATCTTAAACCTTTAGGTTCAAAAAACTCTGCTGTTTAAACTGCATCCTGATGTTCGGTTCTGGACATGATTTCATTTTGCAGGTCTTTGGACAATTCTACAAAGTATGCACTGTACCCTGCCACACGCACCACCAAATTGCGGTACTTTTCCGGCTCCTGCTGGGCCTTTTCCATAGTTTCCCGGTTGATGATATTGAACTGCACATGATACAGTTTCAAGTCACACCATGCACGAATCAGGGACATCAGCTTTCTGGTTCCTTCTTCACCTGCAACAGTGCTTGGACTCAGTTTCAGATTCAACAGACGCACATGACGGTTGCGGTATTCAATATTTTTGGTATTGGCAACAGAGGTCATAGTAGCTGTCGGACCATGAGTGTCGCAGCCGTGGGAAGTGGAAGCACCTTCCGACAATGGCAGACCAGCTTTTCTACCATTTGGTGTTGCACCCGTTGTCTTGCCTAAGAATACATGAATAGATACCGGCACCATACGCATTGAGATAATTTCTGGAACAACTCCAATCTGTTTGGCCAGATGTTCCACATGGATACGGTCAATTTCTTTTGCAATGCTGTCTACATATGGGTCGTTGTTACCATATTTCGGCGCATTTATGCACAGTTGCTGAATCACTTCTTTGCCTTCAAAATTACATTCTACCGCTTCAATTAGTTGATCCATCGTAATTACTTTATCATCATAAACCAGTTTTTTCACTGCAGCCAATGAGTCTGCCGCTGTGCCATAACCGGTCATATCACAGAATTTTTCACGCAAGCCGCCCTCAATGTAATCATTGATATCCTTGCACTGATCATAGCACAGATCATGCAGCATAGAAGTCAGTGGAGCAGCCAGATATTTGGGCACGACTTCATCCAGAGCCGCCTGCTGAGCAATATTGTGGTCCAGAAAATACAGATGCTGTTTTTTGTAGGCATCAAAGAATTCGTCAAAGGTTTTGAAATTCCGTGGATCACCAGTTTCCAAGCCATAACGATAATCTTTATATCTGGAAGTATATCCATTATACAATACCGTTTCTACCACTGCACCACAATTCAGTGTGCCAGCAGGATGAATATAGTTATCATAGTTCATAACACGGTTTTCCGCACAGCTGCAAATGCAGTAATCCAATGCATCAGGATAGGGAACCCCTTTGGCCAGATACAACGGAACCAGTTCTTCATCATTAAACAGCTTCGGATACCCCTGCCCGTCTTTGATTACTTCAGCAACTGCACGCAGGAATTTGTCCGGTGTTTTATTGTGAATCCGCACAGCCAAGTCTGGATAGTTGATAGGAAGCCCTTTTTTGGATTCCAGAAGCAGATAGGATAAATCATTGGTGGCATCTTCACCGTCTCTGGTCTGGCCGCCAATGGTAACGCCTTCAAAGTGCGCATACGCTTCTGAGAATACTCCACCAGCCGGACTGGCCAAAATACTCATGTTTTCTGACATGTTTACCCATAGACTTTCAAACAGGGTTTTCGCTTCTGCACGAGTTAGACGGCCTTCTTCGATATCTTTTTTGTAGTATGGATAGAACAACTGGTCCAGACGACCCAAACTCAGTGAAGCACCTACAAATTGTTCTATACGGGTGAACATATAGACAAACCAATGGCTCTGCAATGCTTCCCGGAAGGTACGTGCCGGGTTTTCTGGCACATATTCACATATTTCCGCAATCTGCAGCAGTTCTGCTTTCCTGGATTCACTGGTTTCTGTTTTTGCCAGTTCACGGGCATGAGCAGCATAACGATGTGCCCAAATCACAATGGCATCGCAAATGGTAATAGCTGCTTCCAAGAAAGGCCCTTTAGCAGTCCACAGAGTCGGCTGCTGTTTCAATTCCTCCAATCTTTTCTCTGCATCTTCTCGTAAACCTTTCAAACCTCTTTTCAGTACCTTTCCATAATCCTGTACCCAGTTCTGTGAAGAGCGGGTATTGCCAGTTGCAAATACCAGGCCTGTCTGTTCATAGAAGTTTTCAGAATCTGCCCCAAAAATAATTCTTCTGGTTTCCTCTGGCAAAGACATCGCAAAAGCTTCCGGGAAGGATCTGTTTTTCCAATATGGTGCAATTTCATTTACCATAACATCATAGTCAGCGTCGCTGATAAAGTACGGCGCATCGGGACGATTACACATATCGCGTCCGACACGGTCCATATAGCCCCCATCAATTTCTGGATACAGCATTCCGCAACGACCAAAACGTCCTTCGCCGCGACCTACCACCAATTCATCTGGGTCAATGTAAACAGGAATTTTTTCTGCTACATTTTTTAAAGCCAGCGCCCAACGCAACTCCAGTGGACGCAGTTCATTCTGTTTCATCCCTTCGGTAAAATATCTTGCGCGGTCTGTGCAAAGCTTGATCTGCTCTTTCCGAATCCGTTCCAAACGATTAAAATTTCTTTCTCGGGTAGGATCCTCATTTTTTGTGATTCCTTCCAACCACTGTTCCTGCGGACTGAGAATCAGTTCATTTAATTGACATTGACATGGCATACAATCTACCTCCTGTTCTTTCTGTGAAAAATAAGTAATAGTTTCAGTACAACAAATTCCTGACGAACTGTTCAAACTACTCAGGAACTGTCATTTCCATAATTCCATCTTATAAGATAACTTGCTTCTTGAAAAATGCTTCTCATGGGCATTTTTATGTTTTCTTATGTCAAAATTGCATATCTCTCTGAAATACTAACGTTTTCATGGAAAATCACTTATTCAGCTGTCCTGTTAAAATAATGCCATTATAATAGGTGCACCCAACGCAGTAAACAGCATTGCGATAATTTGAATTACCAAACCTGCTTTAAATGCCTGCCCCGAACTGATCCATTCTTTGAAACTGAAAAGATAAGCTGCGTTACCGGAAGCAGTCGGCGTGCAGAAGGAAATATTCAGAATGTACGAAGCCAGAATAGCAATTACCAGCGGGCTGATTCCCAGCGACTGCCCAAAGGCGAACATCACCGGCATAAAGGCTAGTACAACGGCCACATTGTTTACAAATTGCGATACAACCATTGCAATGAAGAAGAAAACGACCATAAAGGTGATTGGCCCCATGCCATCCAGAATGCCACTCAATTGTTCCACAACAAACGGCATAATATTAGATTCCGCAGCATTCACTGCTGCAACCAACGGTGCAATAGTAGCAAACATCATGATTAAATCCCAGTTGATTCCCGCAGCAAGCTTTGGAAACGAAACTACATCTTCCTTGCCCAGATTAATGATATAGTAAACAGCCAGTGTCAGCACGGCAGCGCCCGGTACACTAAGATTTTTTAACCAAATCGTAATGCCCCAGCTGACAGGCAAAATTCCCGGCAGGAATAACAGCACCATCAGTAATGCAATTAATCCTACAGCCTGTTTCTGCGCACCAGTCATTTTATCATCCCGATAGCAGGCAAAGCGGTCATCATCACGAAGTAACAGAGATACATCCGGCTTTACTACAAATTTCAGCAACGCAAGGAATGTCCCCATTGTCACAATACTGAATACAATCTGAATCAAGGTAAACATAACAAAGTTCATTGTGGCGCCAGTGGTTTTTTCCATAACCGTATTTACCACATAGGACTGTCCCATAAAGGGGAAGATTCCTCCGCCGACTGTACAAGCCAGAACAATTGCAACAGCGCCATAAGCAGGATATTTGTCCCCTGTTTTGAAACCTGCCTGTGAACAGAATTTTCCAAAAATAATCGTCAACAATAGCATGGAAGCAAATAGATTTACAAAGGAAGAAACCAGCCATGCCGCCAGACAGAACATAGCAAGCATAATATAAGGTTTTCCGGTAGCGAATTTACGACTGATGCACCAGTTAGCAACATATTTGCTCAAGCCAACTTCCTCCACAATTGCTGAAAAGCAAAACATAAATAATGTCGTTAAAACTAGATTATCTGTAAAAGAAATTCCTAATGTTTGAAACACTGTTCTGTCAGGCAAATATCCCAACGCAACAATTCCTAATAAACTGGGCCAAACCTTGCTGTCAACAGTCCAGCCATACAATACACCAATAAAAATCCCGATAGTTTGCATCCCCCACGGAGTAATAGAGCCGATGGGCGGCAGATATCGAAAACCAAACATAAATAGACATACGATTAAAAAATTGATTAAAGTTTTTGTTCTGTTTCCTGTTGTGATCGGCATCACGACCACTCCTTTCTTCCCAATTCTATATGAATCAGATAACTTTTTTCCTAATGACTTCACAATAATCTGCTGGGTACCCATATATGTTGCAGATTTACCGTGAATCATTATTTTATAATTCAATTTTATCTAATAAATATTCTTTTGAAAAATGCTTTTGGTGTAATTTTTTTATATTTTCTTATGTTAGATTTGCATAACCATTTTGTAATCTTCCCTACATTATCAGTTTTACAAAAACGTTTTGCAAATACCCTTTCGGACTCTACAAAGCACTTTTTCAGACGAAATAATATTATATTGTGATGACTTGTGATGACTTAAACTTTTTCTTGCTCTGGGACACCATTGTGAGATATAAATCTTCTGATTTTGCTAATGCCATATAATAAAAAATCCCAGAATAGATATTGAAACCACCAACATCTATTCTGGGACTAAAAATGCAGGGATTAAAAAATCCCCGCATTCACCATCTCAATTAAAAATTGAAATTATATATTTATCTTATTCAATGATTTTAGAAACAACGCCGGAACCTACTGTACGGCCACCTTCACGA